>ERZ772912.688-NODE-688-length-14562-cov-10.219067_pt1 | contig 14562 bp, 9 predicted proteins | sample MGYA00512119_ERZ772912 | MGnify/ENA primary metagenome ERZ772912 (study PRJEB29015, sample SAMEA2738048) | human oral metagenome | biome: human oral; feature: human-associated habitat; material: saliva | place: China | collected 2230 ...
CCTTGTCCGGATACTTTTGGCAAGCTGCTCAAATGTTGCTGCAAACGTTGTTTTACTTGAGGCACATTCACACCTGCATGAGCCAGTAACGCAGCGGCACCACTGTTTTGATCGTCAAGCAACGCTTTTAAGATAAAGCCAGCCTCAAGGTAGCTGCTGTCCGCAGCCAAAGCCAAACTTTGACCTTCTTGCAGAGCTTGCTGAAATTTGGCAGTCAATTTATCAAATCTCATTTTAAGTTCCTCTTCAAATATATTCTGTTAGAACCTATATAAGCGCAAATGTGGATAACTCAATAGCTATTTACTCCATTAATCAAAAATTTTTATTATCATATTGTTTTATAAAGTTTTATTTTTATAATTTATGTGTATAACTTTTATTATTCAGTTACCCTTTGCTCAAAAGGCCGTCTGAAAAATCAAGAATAATCAGGTATAATCGGCACCATATTTATTTTCAGACGGCCTTTGTGCCGAAGGATACTTTCATGAGCAAAAAACGAGTTTTAACAGGCGTTACCACAACAGGTATTCCACACTTAGGCAACTATGTCGGTGCCATCCGCCCGGCTATCCGCGCAGCGCAAGATTCCAATACCGAATCATTCCTCTTTTTGGCCGACTATCACGGTATCATCAAATGTCATGAGCCGGAAATGATTCATCAATCTACTCAAGCTGTTGCCGCCACATGGCTCGCCTGCGGACTTAATCCGGAACAAACCACTTTCTACCGTCAAAGCGACATCCCCGAAGTCATGGAGTTGAACTGGATTCTGACCTGTATCACCGCAAAAGGCCTGATGAACCGCGCCCACGCTTATAAAGCTGCAATACAGGCAAATACTGAAAACGGTCAGGAAGATCCGGATCATGGCGTGGAAATGGGTCTGTACAGCTACCCTATCCTCATGACTGCCGACATCCTTATGTTCAATGCCCATGAAGTTCCAGTCGGTCGCGACCAAATCCAACACGTTGAAATGGCACGCGATATTGCCGGCCGCTTCAACCACCGCTTCCAAGAACTCTTCACCCTGCCCGAAGTAAAAATCGACGAAAATGTCGAACTCTTGGTCGGCTTGGACGGACGCAAAATGTCCAAATCCTACGGCAATACCATTCCGCTTTGGGAAAACGACAAGAAAACCCAAAAATCGGTTAACAAAATCATCACCAATATGAAAGAGCCCGGCGAGCCGAAACAGCCTGATGAAAGTCCCCTGTTTGAAATCTACAAAGCCTTCTCCACGCCGTCTGAAACTACCGAGTTCACGCAAATGCTGGCCGAAGGCCTTGCTTGGGGTGAGGCTAAGAAACTCTTGGGTGCAAAAATCAATGCCGAACTCGCAGAGCCGCGCGAGCGTTACAATGAATTGACAGCCAAACCCTCTCAAATTGAAGACATTTTGCAGGCCGGCGCACAAAAAGCGCGTAAAGAAGCGCGCGAATTGTTGGATAAAGTACGTGATGCGGTAGGTATTCGTCCGTTGAAATAATAGTAAGGCCGTCTGAAAATTTCAGACGGCCATAATATCGTTTATCATTTGAAATATAATCGTTTTTCTAGGGTTTCTCATATGAAAAAAACCTTCCCCCTTATCTTGCTCAGCCTTTCATTGGCTGCCTGCGGCGGTAAAGCTGAAGATACTGCAGCCAATGATGCTGCTTCAGGCAAAGCGCCCAAGCCTACCTTCAAAGTTAAATATATCGATGAACAAGCCATAGCCGGTTTGGATTTAGGTACAGCTCAAGAAGGCGAAACGAAAGAAGGTAAAAAACAACGCACCTATCCCATTAACGGCATAGAGGGCGGCGTCATCAATCTGATTGGCAAGCATCCTGCCGACTTAGAAGCCATCAGCGGCCAATGCATGGAAAAAAATGAAAAAGGCGTTTCAGCCGGCTGGTCAGCCAACGGCGTCTGCCACACAGCCTTTGCAAAAATGGTGGACAATATTGCCCAAGACGGCGGCAAACTGACCGACTATCTGATTTCACACGCTGCTTTGCAGCCTTATACCGAAGGCAAAAGCGGCTATGCCGCCGTACAAAACGGCCGCTATATTTTAGAAATTGACAGCGAAGGCATGTTCTATTTCCGCCGCCGTCATTACTAAACTCCTGACCATCCTATTTCCCCCCTGACACAAGGACTGAATCATGGCCCAAGTTACTTTCCAAGGCTCACCTATTTCTACAAACGGCAATTTACCCGCTATCGGCCAAGTTGCACCTGATTTCACATTGGTAGCGGCAGACCTATCTGAGAAATCATTGGCTGACTTTGCAGGCAAACGCAAAGTGCTGAATATTTTCCCCAGCATTGATACCGGCGTATGCGCCCAGTCCGTCCGCACTTTCAACAAACGTGCCTCTTCTTTGGATAATACCGTCGTTTTGTGCATTTCTGCCGATTTACCGTTTGCACAAGCCCGTTTCTGCGGTGCAGAAGGTTTGGAAAATGTAGTGACACTTTCTACATTCCGCAGCAGCTTTTCTAACGATTACGGTGTTACACTGACAGAAAGCCCATTACGCGGCCTGACTGCCCGTGCAGTGGTGGTTTTGAACGAGCAAAACCAAGTTCTCCACGCTGAGTTGGTTTCTGAAATTGCGAACGAGCCTGACTACGAAGCTGCTTTGGCTATTTTGTAATTAACCAAATAGAATCAGGCCGTCTGAAAATTTTCAGACGGCCTTTAGATTATCTTCAAAATAAAAACGGTAGCTTAAAAGCTACCGTTTTCTGTTTCAAGCCTTATACAGATTTATCTGTTTTGTCTGCTTCTACTGACTCAGTATTCTGAACCTCATTTTGCTCAACAGGTTCAGCAGCTTCAGCAACAGGCGCTTCAGGCTCTTCTACTTTGTCATCACGGACATTGTGGCTGTAATCTTTAGGCGGACTAGGCTGTTTACCGGCCATAATTTCCAAAACTTGGTCTCGATCGATGGTTTCCCAATCCATCAGTGCCTTGCACATGGTTTCCATCTTATCGCGATTTTCATCCAAGATTTTGTAAGCCACTTGGTATTGCTCATCCAAAATACGGCGGATTTCCGCATCGATATCTTGTTGGGTTTTCTCGGAAATATTTTGAGAACGGGTTACGCTGCGACCCAAGAATACTTCACCTTCGTTCTCAGCATAAACCATCACACCCATTTTGTCGCTCATACCATAACGCGTTACCATCTCGCGTGCCATTTGAGTTGCACGCTCAAAGTCATTAGATGCACCGGTAGAAATACGGCCTACAAAAATATCTTCAGCAATACGGCCACCAAACAAGATCGAGAGCTGGCTAAGCATTTGGTCTTTGTACATGCTGATGCGGTCACGCTCAGGCAGCTGCCAAGTCAAACCCAATGCGCGGCCACGAGGCATAATGGTTACTTTGTGAACCGGATCGGTAAACGGCAGGCTTTCCGCTACGATGGCATGACCGGCCTCATGATAGGCCGTTGCACGTTTTTCATCTTCGTGCATCACCATGCTGCGACGCTCCGGACCCATATAAATTTTGTCTTTCGCATCTTCAAAGTCGCTTTGATCGACTTTAACTTTATTGCGACGACCGGCAAACAAAGCTGCTTCATTGACCAAGTTTGCCAAATCCGCACCTGAAAAACCAGGGGTACCGCGTGCTAAAGAAGTCAAATCTACGGATGCATCCAAAGGTACTTTTTTAGCGTGTACTTTCAAGATTTGCTCACGGCCACGGATATCAGGCAATGGAACAACGACTTGACGGTCAAAACGGCCCGGACGCTGCAACGCAGGGTCAAGTACATCAGGACGGTTGGTTGCTGCAATCACAATAACGGTTTGGTTACTTTCAAAACCATCCATTTCAACCAACAATTGGTTCAATGTTTGCTCACGCTCATCATTACCACCGCCCAAACCGGCACCGCGCTGACGGCCGACCGCATCAATTTCATCAATAAAGATGATACATGGCGCATTTTTCTTGGCCTGCTCGAACATATCGCGGACACGGCTCGCACCGACACCGACAAACATTTCTACGAAGTCAGAACCTGAAATACTGAAGAATGGCACACCGGCTTCACCAGCAATCGCTTTAGCCAGCAATGTTTTACCCGTACCAGGGCTACCGGCCAACAAAATACCGCGCGGTACCCGACCGCCCAAACTTTGGTAACGGTTAGGCGATTTCAGGTAATCCACGATTTCTTGCACTTCTTCTTTTGCCTCATCACAACCGGCAACATCGGCAAAAGTCACTTTATTGGAATCTTTGTCCAACAAACGTGCACGGCTCTTACCAAAGGAGAATGCACCGCCTTTACCGCCACCGCCGCTTTGCATGCGCATGAAGTAGAACCATGCGCCAATCAACAACAAAACAGGCAACAGGCTGTAAAACAGACTGGCCAACATGCTTGGTTTTTCTTCCGGAGTCACTTTGACGCGTACTTTGTTGTCCAACAGTGTTTTAACCAAGTTGTCATCCAAAGGCGCATTGGTGTAGAAGGCAGTTTTATCGGTACGCTCACCTTTAATCAGATAGCCGCTAACAACAGATCCTTCAATATTGACATTGGATACTTCGCCACTATTAACTTGCTGAATAAATTGAGAATATTCGATTTGCTGTTTATCTTCCTGCTTATCGCTGAGCGCATTGAATGCTGCTAAAAGCATAGCACCACCCACTACCCAGACTAATATGTTTTTAATGGTATTCCCCACTGAACAGGCTCCATGGTTACAAAATAAATAAAATCAAGGGAAAGAATTTTAAAGCACCCACCCTACATTGTCAGCGTTTATTTTTACCTAATAGGTAAATCTCACTGGAACGATTGCGGGAAGCATCCGGCTTTCGGGTTTGTACACTGGCAAAAATTTCACGCATAGCCGCCGTATACTCTTGATAACCCGCGCCTTGAAACACCTTCACTAAAAAACTGCCTCCGGTTTTCAAATGTTGGGAGGCAAAATCCAAAGCCAGTTCACACAAATAAAAACTGCGTGCCTGGTCTGTTACGGCATTGCCTGACATATTGGGTGCCATATCGCAGATTACAAGGTCTAACGGACGATTATCCAATAAGGCTTCAAACTGCTCCAAAACAGCATCTTCCCTAAAGTCGCCCTGAATAAATGACACGCCTTCAATAGCATCCATCGGCAAAATATCCAAAGCAAACACAGCCCCAGTTTTACCGACCAGCTTGGCCGCCACCTGTGACCAACTTCCCGGCGCGCTGCCCAAATCTGCCAAAACCGTACCTGGTTTGATTAATTTGTCTTTTTGATTAATTTCCAATAATTTATAAGCCGCTCTGGCACGATATCCGTCCTTTTGTGCCATATGGACATAATGATCGTTGACATGCTCATGCAGCCATGCTTTTGAAGATTTTGAGCGTACAGCCATCTTGATTTGAAATGCTTAAGTTAAAATCAGCATTGTACGTTATTTCCCCCGTAAATGTTCTAAATCGCGTACAATATAACCATTATTCTTTTTAATTGGATACTTATTAATATGAGCGACAACAAATTAAGCACCAAAGAAATTTTGGCCTTGAAAGCCCAAGCACACCACCTCCACCCTGTCGTTATGGTTGGCCAACAAGGCTTGACCGACTCGGTCATCAAAGAAACCGATGCCGCATTGACAGCGCACGAATTGATTAAAGTCCGTGTTTTTGGCGATGATCGTGCTGAACGTATTGAAATTTGTGATGCCCTGTGTGAAACACTGGGTGCCCAACTGGTGCAACATATTGGTAAATTACTTGTTTTGTGGCGTAAAAAACCGGACGATGAATAATTTAAACTGAATAAACAACAGAAGTATTTTCTCAACCCACTTTATCATATCCTTCTGTTGTATTTATGCAGCATAAAACAAATTATTCCATTATTCTAAGTATGAAAATACAAATACGGTTGCCTGTTTTTGTAAATAACCTCAAAATTACAAAATCATAACGGCCGCCCCCTGTCGGCCGATTATTTTATTCTTAATCCTTCACAAAATATAAAAGCAAACCGATGAATGCTCAACAATATGAAGAATCTTTTCTGCTAGCAGAAAAATTAATCACTCAAGACCCACCTGACTTTGCACGAGCCATCCCATTGCTCTGCGAAGCAGCAGAAGCCGGGCATGTTGAGGCTGCATTTCAGCTGGCAGGATGCCTGATCGAACACCACGAAAATGCACAAGATTTAGCAATTGCTGTCTCATATCTCAAACAGGCTGCCCAAGCCGGTCACCCATATGCTCGTTACAACCTTCTGCAAATAGAAGAAAGCAGAGAGATTGCAATAGAAGACTTAGTTGGCGCCTATCAAGAGCTTGCCGAAGAAGGATTAGCCCCTGCACAACTGCGCCTGATGCGTTTATATGCAGATAACGGCAATGACCAAGAAGCAGTCAAATGGGCATTGAAAGCCGCCGAACAGCAAAATCCTCAGGCACAATACTTCTTAGCCCAATATTACCAATATTCCAGCTCTCCTGATTTGGAATATTCCCATAAACTTTATCAGCAATCCGCTGCACAGGGATTTATTGCGGCACACTGGCAACTCGGCCTTCAATACAAATTGGGGCAAGGTGTCGCACAAAACCCTGAAAAAGCCATCGAACATTTGCGTATTGCCGCCGATTACGACATTGTTCCGGCGCAAACTTCTCTTGCAGAACTCTTAGCCGCATCAAATCCTGCTGAAGCATTGGAATGGTTTGAAAAAGCTGCCGAAAAAGGTGACAGCAACGCGCATGTAGCACTTGCCGAAATCTATCTATTGGGCAAAAACACCGAACGAGACCCTCAAAAGGCCTATCAGCACGCTAAATTTGCTGCGGATCAAAATGATCCGGAAGGCTTGCGCCTTTTAGGTGATATCCATCGCTACGGATTGGGACGAGCAGTTGATGCGGACACTGCGCGTCAATATTATCAACGCTCGGCTGATTTAGGTAATCTTGTCGCCTACCAAAAACTTCTGTCTGACAGCGCATTGAATAACCAGCAAAACTATGAGCTGACGAAAGAAATCGCCCTCCAACGTCAGGAAGCTGAACGTTTGTACAAGCTGGCATTTGCAGCGCACTATGGCTTAAAACGCCAACAGAATTACGCTGAAGCACTGGATCTATACCATCAGTCCGCAGAACGTGGGCACAGCAAATCCCAAACCAATCTTGGCATGATGTATTACAGTGGACAAGGTGTACCTGTCGACTATGCTCAAGCTGCAAAATGGTTTGAAGCAGCGGCCAAACAAAGAGACACGATGGCTCAATATAATCTTGCCTGTCTGTATTATCACGGTATGGGCGTAGAAAAAGACATCAATAATGCTTGTTTCTGGCTGCAAGAAGCTATCCAACATGGACATGAACAGCAAGACGTTCTCAAAGAGCTTTTGACTCAATGGAAGCAATTCGCCCCAAAAGCCTCTGCCACTTAAAGGCTGTCTGAAATTCTAATTTCCTACATAAATGACATGTCAGAGCTAAACTAAACGCCTGTACATGTCATTTTTTCATTTACCCTTCCTCAATAATCTTCATTTCAAATCCCATTCCCTCTTAATCTCTTTTAAAGTCTTCAGACGGCCTATTCTCTTTGTAAAGAATCAGATAATCTAAATTTTCCCTTTCCAACCCTAAATCCAATCTAAACTTTCAATTTACAACAAAATTTGAAAAATATTTTTCGTATTCGAATCCATTTACTCAAATATCTGATAATTTTTTACTGTATTCACTCAATATCTCGATTTAAAAACAAGCTTCATAACTCTTTTAAAAAATCTTAATTTCAACTTCTACATCCTATCAATATCTACAGCATGATTTGCCAGTTTGCCCAATTGCTGATAGCATTTGCAGGTTAGCCGGTTCGCAAAAAGTTCGATTCTTTCTGATTTTTCATCAACGGTTATAACGTATTGAAAATATTTCAGTAATTAAAACTTTTTTCGAATTTGACTCTAGGAATTTTCGTTTTTAACTCACATATGTTCGCAAACGAAAATATCGGAGTAATACTCCGTCATTGAAAAACACTCAACACAAGGATAGATATTATGTCCACCCAATTACACGATGTTGACCCAATTGAAACCAAAGAATGGTTAGACGCGTTAAGCTCTGTTTTAGAATATGAAGGCAGCGAGCGCGCCCAGTATCTGCTGGAAAGTTTGGTCAAATACAGCCGTGACAAAGGCATCCGTATGCCTCACGGCACCACTACTCCATACTTAAACACCGTTTCCGTTGAAGACGAAAAAGGCATCCCTGGCGACCAAAACATCGAACACCGCATCCGTGCATTCGTTCGTTGGAACGCTGCCGCTATCGTTTTGCGCGCGGGTAAAAAAGATTTGGAATTGGGTGGACACATCGCATCTTTCCAATCAGCCGCCACTATGTACGAAGTCGGCTTCAACCATTTCTGGAAAGCTAAAGGCGAAGGCGAAGAAGGTGATTTGGTATTCTTCCAAGGCCACGTTGCTCCTGGTATCTACGCACGCGCGTTCGTTGAAGGCCGTCTGACTGAAGACCAATTGAACAACTTCCGTCAAGAAGTTGACGGTAAAGGTCTGCCTTCTTACCCTCACCCTCACCTGTTGCCTGACTTCTGGCAATTCCCAACCGTATCTATGGGTCTTGGCCCATTGATGGCGATTTATCAAGCACGCTTCCTGAAATACTTGGAATCTCGCGGCCTGGCTAAAACCAAAGGCCGTAAAGTATGGGTATTCTGTGGTGACGGCGAAATGGACGAACCTGAAAGCCAAGGTGCTATTGCTCTGGCTTCACGCGAAGGCTTGGACAACTTGGTATTCGTCATCAACTGTAACCTGCAACGTTTGGACGGCCCAGTACGCGGTAACGGCAAAATCATTCAAGAGCTGGAAGGCAACTTTGCCGGCGCCGGCTGGAATGTTGTGAAAGTCATCTGGGGTCGTCGTTGGGACCGCCTCTTGGCAAAAGACAAAGACGGCATTCTGCGCAAACGCATGGAAGAGTGCCTGGATGGTGACTACCAAACTTACAAATCCAAAGACGGTGCATACGTTCGCGAACACTTCTTCAATACACCTGAACTGAAAGCATTGGTCGCCGATATGACCGATGAACAAATTTGGGCATTGAACCGTGGTGGCCATGACCCTCAAAAAGTGTACAACGCTTACGACCGGGCTGTGAACCACGCAGACGGCAAACCTACTGTAATCTTGGCGAAAACCATTAAAGGTTACGGTATGGGTGCATCCGGCGAAGGTCAAAACGTTGCCCACCAAGCCAAAAAAATGGACAAAGCTTCTCTGAAACAATTCCGTGACCGCTTTGACATTCCGGTAACTGACGAGCAAATCGACAGTGGCGACCTGCCTTACCTGACTTTTGCTCCTGACAGCGAAGAATACAAATACCTGCACGCCCGCCGCGAAGCCTTGGGCGGTTACCTACCTCAACGTCATCCGACAAAAGAGGTATTGGAAGTGCCTGAGTTGTCCGCATTCGATGCTCAACTGAAATCCAGCGGTGATCGTGAATTCTCAACCACCATGGCATTTGTCCGCATTCTGTCTACCCTGTTGAAAGACAAAAAAATCGGCAAACGCGTCGTACCTATCGTTCCTGACGAAAGCCGTACTTTCGGGATGGAAGGTATGTTCCGCCAATACGGTATTTGGAACCCTAAAGGTCAACAATACACCCCTCAAGATAAAGACCAACTGATGTTCTACAAAGAATCTGTTGACGGTCAAATCTTGCAAGAAGGTATTAACGAGCCAGGCGCAATGGCTGACTGGATCGCGGCTGCAACCAGCTACGCCAACAACAACTTTGCGATGATTCCTTTCTACATTTACTACTCTATGTTCGGTTTCCAACGTGTCGGCGATTTGGCATGGGCTGCCGGCGATATGCACGCACGCGGCTTCCTGTTGGGTGGTACTGCCGGCCGTACAACACTGAACGGTGAAGGCCTGCAACACGAAGACGGCCACAGTCACATTCAAGCTGATTTGATCCCGAACTGCGTTTCTTACGATCCGACCTTCCAATACGAAGTAGCTGTTATCGTACAAGACGGTCTGCGCCGTATGTATGCCAATAACGAAGACGTGTTCTACTACATCACCCTGATGAACGAGAACTACGCTCATCCTGACATGCCTGAAGGCGTGGAACAAGACATCCTGAAAGGTATGTACTTGCTGAAAGCCGGTGACAAAGGCGACAAGAAAGTTCAATTGATGGGTTCCGGTACCATCCTGCAAGAAGTGATTGCCGGTGCCGAATTGCTGAAAGCCGACTTCGGCGTAGAAGCAGACATTTGGTCTTGCCCGTCCTTCAACCTGTTGCACCGCGACGCCATCGAAGTAGAACGTTTCAACCGCCTGCATCCGCTGGAAGCTGAAAAAGTGCCTTTCGTTACCTCACAACTGCAAGGTCATGACGGTCCGGTTATAGCCGCTACCGACTATATCCGCAGCTATGCCGACCGTATCCGCGCGTACATCCCGAACGACTACCATGTTTTGGGTACCGATGGTTTCGGCCGTTCCGACAGCCGTGCCAACCTGCGCCGCTTCTTCGAAGTGGACCGCTACAACGTTGCCGTGGCAGCATTGAGCGCATTGGCAGAGCAAGGCAAAGTCAGCAAAGAAACCGTTCAGCAAGCCATTGAAAAATACGGCATTAATGCCGATGTGGCTCCAAGCTGGAAACGCTAATTGATGTTTCAGACGGCCTGTTTGCTTTATTCAGACATCAGGCCGTCTGAAAACCGAATGCTTGAATGGCTTGAACAAACTGTACCGATGCCGTAAGAAACAGTTTTCAGACGGCATCAAACTGAAAATGTTAAAGGAACTCAAATGAGTATCGTAGAAATCAAAGTCCCTGATATCGGCGGTCATGAAAACGTCGACATCATCGCCGTAGAAGTCAAAGCGGGCGACACCATCGCCGTTGACGACACCCTGATTACACTGGAAACCGACAAAGCCACTATGGACGTACCTGCCGATGCAGCAGGCGTTGTGAAAGAAGTGAAAGTCAAAGTCGGCGACAAAATCTCCGAAGGTGGCGTAATTCTGACCGTTGAAACCGGTGCTGCCGCTGTTGAGGCTGCTCCGGCTTCTGCCGCTGAAGCACAACCTGCGCCTGCCGCTGCACCCACTGCTGCTCCCGCAGGCGGTGCAACCGTTCAAGTAGCCGTTCCCGACATTGGCGGTCATACTGATGTAGATGTAATCGCCGTTGAAGTCAAAGTGGGTGACACCGTTTCCGAAGACGACACGCTGATTACTTTGGAAACCGACAAAGCGACCATGGACGTACCTTGTACTGCCGCCGGTGTCGTTAAAGCCGTATTCCTGAAAGTCGGCGACAAAGTATCCGAAGGTACTGCCATTATCGAAGTGGAAACCACCGGTTCTGCCGCCGCTCCCGCGCCTGCTCAAGCCGCTGCGCCGGCAGCAGCACCAGCTCCGGCTGCTGCGCCTGCCGCCGCTCCGGCTCCTGTTGCCGCTCCTGCACCAGCTGCTGCCAAAATCGACGAAGCCGCTTTTGCCAAAGCACACGCGGGTCCATCCGCACGCAAACTGGCGCGCGAATTGGGCGTAGATTTGGGTCAAGTCAAAGGTACCGGCTTGAAAGGCCGTATCATGGGCGACGACATTAAAGCCTTTGTGAAATCTGTAATGCAAGGCGGTGCGGCGAAACCTGCTGCTGCCGGCGCATCTTTGGGCGGCGGTCTGGACTTGCTGCCGTGGCCTAAAGTGGACTTCTCCAAATTCGGTAATGTCGAAGTTAAAGAATTGTCCCGCATTAAGAAAATTTCCGGTCAAAACCTGTCCCGCAACTGGGTAGTCATTCCGCACGTTACCGTTCACGAAGAAGCGGACATGACCGAACTGGAAGAATTCCGCAAACAGCTGAACAAAGAGTGGGAACGTGAAGGCGTGAAACTGTCTCCGTTGGCGTTCATCATCAAAGCCTCCGTTTCCGCGCTGAAAGCCTTCCCTGAATTCAACGCTTCTTTGGACGGCGACAATCTGGTTCTGAAAAACTACTTCAACATCGGTTTCGCAGCCGATACGCCGAACGGCTTGGTTGTTCCCGTTATCAAAGACGTGGATCAAAAAGGTCTGAAAGAAATCAGCCAAGAGCTGACCGAATTGTCTAAGAAAGCCCGCGAAGGCAAGCTCAAACCGCAAGAAATGCAAGGCGCCTGCTTTACCATTTCCAGCTTGGGCGGCATCGGCGGTACAGGCTTCACTCCGATTGTGAACGCACCTGAAGTTGCTATTTTGGGTGTGTGCAAATCCCAAATCAAACCGGTTTGGAACGGTAAAGAGTTCGCTCCGCGCCTGATGTGTCCGTTGAGCCTGTCCTTCGACCACCGCGTTATCGACGGTGCCGCCGGTATGCGCTTCACCGTATTCCTGGCGAACCTGTTGAAAGACTTCCGCCGCATTACCCTGTAATCCGAGCGTATTTCAGACGACCTTCGGTACACAACCCGACAGGTCGTCTGAAAACAGAAGTCCGAATATCATTCAGAAAGATTAGACATGAGCTTAGTTGAATTGAAAGTGCCCGACATTGGCGGACACGAAAATGTAGATATTATTGCGGTTGAAGTGAACGTAGGCGACACCATCGCCGTTGACGATACCCTGATTACCCTGGAAACCGACAAAGCGACGATGGACGTGCCTGCCGAAGTTGCGGGCGTCGTCAAAGAAGTCAAAGTCAAAGTCGGCGACAAAATCTCCGAAGGCGGCTTGATTGTAGTCGTTGAAGCCGAAGGCGCGGCTGCCGCTCCTAAAGCCGAAGCACCTGCTGCTGCCCCTGCGCAAGAAGCCCCCAAAGCTGCCGCTCCTGCACCGCAAGCGGCGCAATTCGGCGGTTCTGCCGATGCAGAGTACGACGTGGTTGTATTGGGTGGCGGTCCCGGCGGTTACTCCGCTGCATTTGCCGCAGCCGATGAAGGTCTGAAAGTTGCCATCGTCGAGCGTTACAAAACCTTGGGCGGCGTTTGCTTGAACGTCGGCTGTATCCCTTCCAAAGCCTTGTTGCACAACGCTGCCGTTATCGACGAAGTGCGCCACTTGGCTGCCAACGGCATCAAATACCCCGAGCCTGAACTCGACATCGACATGTTGCGCGGCTACAAAGAAGGCGTGGTTTCCCGCCTGACTACCGGTTTGGCAGGTATGGCAAAAGGCCGTAAAGTGGACGTTATCCAAGGCGACGGTCAATTCTTGGATCCGCACCACTTGGAAGTGTCGCTGACTACCGGCGACGTGTACGAGCAAGCTACGCCTACTGGCGAGAAAAAAATCGTTGCGTTCAAAAACTGTATCATTGCAGCGGGCAGCCGCGTAACCAAGCTGCCGTTTATCCCTGAAGATCCGCGCATCATCGATTCCAGCGGTGCTTTGGCTCTGAAAGACGTACCGGGCAAGCTGCTGATTATCGGTGGCGGTATCATCGGCCTTGAAATGGGTACGGTTTACAGCACACTGGGTTCACGCCTTGACGTCGTTGAAATGATGGACGGCCTGATGCAAGGTGCAGACCGCGATTTGGTGAAAGTATGGCAAAAACAAAACGAATATCGTTTTGACAACATCATGATCAACACCAAAACCGTTGCAGTCGAGCCGAAAGAAGACGGCGTCTACGTTACCTTCGAAGGAGCGAACGCGCCGAAAGAGCCACAACGCTACGATGCCGTATTGGTTGCCGCCGGCCGTGCGCCTAATGGCAAACTCATCAGCGCCGAAAAAGCAGGTGTTGCCGTAACCGACCGCGGCTTCATCGAAGTCGACAAACAAATGCGTACCAATGTGCCGCACATCTACGCCATCGGCGACATCGTCGGTCAGCCTATGTTGGCGCACAAAGCCGTTCACGAAGGCCACGTTGCCGCTGAAAACTGCGCCGGACACAAAGCTTACTTCGACGCACGCGTGATTCCGGGCGTGGCTTACACCGCTCCCGAAGTGGCATGGGTTGGCGAAACCGAATTGTCTGCCAAAGCATCCGGCCGCAAAATCACCAAAGCCAACTTCCCATGGGCGGCCTCCGGCCGTGCGATTGCCAACGGTTGCGATAACGGCTTCACCAAGCTGATTTTTGATGCCGAAACCGGCCGCATCATCGGTGGCGGTATCGTCGGTCCGAACGGCGGCGATATGATTGGCGAAATCTGTCTGGCCATCGAAATGGGTTGCGACGCTGAAGACATCGGTAAAACCATCCACCCGCACCCGACCTTGGGCGAATCCATCGGTATGGCTGCCGAAGTGGCGCTGGGTACTTGTACCGACCTGCCGGCTCAAAAGAAAAAATAAATGTATTCAGTCAGTTGAATTAAACTGCTGATATTGCATTTATCAGTCAAAGGTCGTCTGAATCTTTCAGACGACCTTTTCGTCAAACAGCATATTGTCAGTGATAGTGATTTCATTAACGATATAGTGGATTAACTTTAAACCAGTACGGCGTTGCCTCGCCTTAGCTCAAAGAGA
>ERZ772912.693-NODE-693-length-14532-cov-7.665815_pt1 | contig 14532 bp, 11 predicted proteins | sample MGYA00512119_ERZ772912 | MGnify/ENA primary metagenome ERZ772912 (study PRJEB29015, sample SAMEA2738048) | human oral metagenome | biome: human oral; feature: human-associated habitat; material: saliva | place: China | collected 2230 ...
TTGCATCAGGCAAGGTGGGCGAAGTGATGCGCCCCGACTTGCTTGAATCGGTTTACGGTTGGCAGATACGCCGTTGCGAAGATGAAGCAGGGTTTTATTTTAGAAGCTGAGGCTGTCTGAAAACCGCTTGTTTGCACGGGTATAGATTTTCAGACGGCCTCGAAATGTGAAAAAGCCTGCATTTCGTGCAGGCTTTCTTTCATTTCAAACCAAGCGGGGACAACGGTTAATCGACGCGGCTGAAAATCAGCGTGGCATTGGTGCCGCCGAAGCCGAAGCTGTTGGACATCACGGCGTTGAGCTTCATCTCGCGGTTTTCGCGCAGAATCGGCAGGCCTTCCGCTTGTTCGTCTAAGTTTCGGATGTTCGCGCTGGCGCAGGCAAAATCGTTTTGCATCATCAGAATCGAGTAAATCGCTTCGTTCGAACCTGCCGCGCCGAGGGCGTGACCGGAAAGCGATTTGGTGGAGCTGATGAGCGGGATTTCCTGTCCGGCGAACACTTCGCGGATGGCACCCAGTTCTTTGGTGTCGCCGACCGGCGTGGAAGTGCCGTGGGCGTTGATGTAATCGACTTTGCCGCCGTGCTGCGCCAGTGCCATCTGCATACAGCGCACCGCGCCTTCGCCGGAAGGCTGAACCATGTCGTAACCGTCGGAAGTCGCTCCATAGCCGGTCAGTTCGCACAAGATGTTCGCGCCGCGCGCTTTGGCGTGTTCATATTCTTCCATCACCAAGATGCTGCCGCCGCCGGAAATCACGAAGCCGTCGCGGTCGGCATCGTAGGCGCGGCTGGCCTGGTCGGGCGTGTCGTTGTATTTGCTCGATAACGCACCCATCGCGTCGAACAGGGAACTCATCTGCCAAGATACTTCTTCGCCGCCGCCGGCAAACACGATGTCTTGTTTGCCAAGCTGGATCAGTTCGGCGGCGTGGCCGATGCAGTGGGCGGAAGTGGAGCAGGCGGAACTGATGGAGTAGTTTACGCCTTTGATTTTAAACGGGGTGGCCAAGCAGGCGGCTACGGTGGAGGCCATGGTTTTGGTGACGCCGTAGGGGCCGATGCGCTTCACGCCGCTGGCACGCAGGGTGTCGGCGGCTTCCACTTGCGAGGCGGAAGACGCGCCGCCGCTGCCGGTTACGATGCCGGTGCGGATGTTGGAAACCTGCTCCTCGGTCAGCCCGGCGTTGGCGATGGCTTCTTTCATGGCGATGTAAGCATAGGCCGCCGCGTCGCCCATAAAGCGCAGGATTTTGCGGTCGATGTGTTCTTTGGTGTCGATTTTGATGTTGCCCGCCACGTTTGAACGCAGCCCCATTTCGCGGTAACTTTCGTCAAAGGAAATGCCGGATTTCAGGTTTTTCAGCGATTCGAGCACTTCGCGGCAGTTGTTGCCCAGGCTGGATACGATGCCGATACCGGTTACGACTACTCGTTTCATAGTAGATACTCCTTAATGGTGGCCGTCTGAACGCTTTTTTCAGACGGCCTTTTGCCTTTGCAAATGGTTAGAAGTCGTCGGTAGATGTGAACAGGCCGACGCGCAGGCCGTTGCCTTCATAGATTTTGCGGCCGTCCACGCTCATTTCGGCGTCGGCGATGCCCAGCACCAGTTTGCTGTTCATAACGCGTTTGATGTGGATGTGGTAGGTGATTTTTTTGTGCTTCGGCAATACTTGGCCGCTGAATTTCACTTCGGCGCAGCCCAATGCGCGGCCGCGTCCCGGCGCGCCCGTCCAGCCCAGATAGAAGCCCACTAATTGCCACATGGCGTCCAAGCCCAGGCAGCCGGGCATGACGGGATCACCATCGAAATGGCAGCCGAAGAACCACAAGTCGGGGGTGATGTCCAATTCGGCGACGATTTCGCCCTTGCCGTATTTGCCGCCGGTGCCGTTGATGTCGAGGATGCGGTCTATCATCAGCATGTTGGGCAGCGGCAGTTGGGCATTGCCCGCGCCGAAAAGTTCGCCGCGCCCGCAGGCTAAGAGTTCTTCTTTGGTGTAGCTGTTTTGCTGAACAAATGGGGTGGTCATGGTTGTCCTTTGAAAAATCCTGATATGATCAGTCGGGGTTGAGTTTAGAGACTAAACTCTAAAAATGGGTGCATTCTATTTCAGTCGGCAGAATCCCGCAATGCCAAGGGGGCGGCCGGCAATATTTTCCAGAACGGGACGGGCTACGGGTTGCATCAAGCCTTTGTTTTGTAGGAATGAAGTTAAAGGAAAGGCCGTCTGAAAAGTTTCAGACGGCCTTTTTGTCTTCGGGCGGTATGGAGGCCGTCTGAAAATTATTTGAAGAAGTCGCCGATGCCGCCGGGCAGGCCTTGGGTGAATTTGCCCATGGTGGACGAGGTGAGGTCTTCGGCGGCTTCGTGGGCGGCGTTTACCGCAGCCAATACCAAATCTTCCAGCATTTCTTTGTCTTCGGCCGCTTCGGCAATCAGGTCGGGGCTGATGCTGATGCTTTTGACTTCGTGGTTGCAGGTCATGACGACTTTGACCAGGCCGTTGCCCGCTTCGCCGTTTACTTCGGTAACGGCCAGCTCGGCTTGGGCTTTTTTCATATTTTCCTGCATTTTTTGGGCTTGCTGCATGAGGCCGCCCAGTCCTGCTTTTCCAAACATGGTTTTATGCTCCTGTGTGTTGAGGGTTAAAGATAAAGGGTTGTCCGCTGCGGGTGGGCGGCGGACGGGAAATCAGTTTTCGAGGTTTTCAGCCAGTTGCAGGCTTTCCGCTTCCCAGCCCGCCGCTTCGAGTCCGGCCATCAGGCGGCGGCAGGCGGGGTCGTTTTCCAGCCGTCCGCGTGCTTCCTCGCGGCCTTCGTGTTGCAGGCGGACGCGGCGCATGGCCGGGGTTTCCCAGCCCGTGCCGTCCTGCCAGGCTTGGGTTTGGATGCTCAGGCCGGGTCGGTTGTAGGCATCGGCCAGCGTTTGGCTGATTTTGTCGAAATATTCTTTGGTGGTGGTGGTCTGGCTGTTGCCGTTGAGGGCGAACAGGATGCGGTTGGCGGCGGTGTCGTCTTCCGTCCAGGCCATGTGGTCGGCCAGCATTTGCGCGGCCCCCAGCCGTTTGCCGAGGCGTTTGATGACGGCGTGCCAGTTGGCGGCGTTCAGGTCGGGCAGGGGGGCGAAGTCGTCCGCGTTTTCGCCCTCGTCTTCGCCTTCTTCATGTCCGGTTTCTCCTGTTTCCATGCCTTTGTCCTGCGGCAGGGGCGGGAGGATGTCGTCGCCGTAGTAAGCGTATTCGTCGGCGGGCGGGATGTCGTCGAAGGGCGTGCTTTCTTCCAACTGCCAGGCTACGGGACTGGCGGGCAGGATGTGCTCAGACGGCCTGTCCTCTTCTGACGGGTGGAGGCCGTCTGAAAGGCTGGTTTGAGGTACGTTTGCCGCGGGTTCCTGCCACGGCGGGGTGTCGTCGTCGCTTGTGGCGGTTACCGTTTGGTCGGGCGTGTGTTCAGACGGCCTGTCTTTTTCTGACGGGTGGAGGCCGTCTGAAAGGCGTGTTTGCGGCGTGTTTGCGGCGGATTCCTGCCACGGCGGGGTGTCGTCGTTGTTTGTGGCTGCTGCCGTTTGGTCGGACGTGTGTTCAGACGGCCTGTCGTCTTCCGACGGGTGGCGGCCGTCTGAAAGTTGGGTTTGCGGTGCGTTTGCGGCGGGTTCCTGCCACGGCGGGGTATCGTCGTCGCTTGTGGCGGCTACTGCCGTTTGGGCGGGTGCTGTGTCGGGGGAGGCCGTCTGAAAGGCGGGCAGGTTTTCAGACGGCGTTTGCTTTGCGGGGGCTGCGGACGGGGTGTGCAGCCCGCTGCCGTCGATTTGCGCGCCTGTGTGCTGCGGCGGGGCGGCCAAGGGGGCGAAGGCCAGCATGCGCAGGAGGGTCATGACGAAGCCTGCGTATTCGTCGGGGGCGAGGCCGAGGTCTTGTTTGCCGTGGATGGCGCATTGGTAGTAGAGCTGGATTTGTTCGCCGCCCAGTTGTGCCGCCAGGTGTTTGAGGGCGGGATACTCGGGGTCGTCGGCGGGTACGGCGGCGGGTACGGTTTGCAGCAGGGCGATGCGTTGCAGCAGGAGGGCGAGTTCGCTCAGGGCGTTGTCGAAGCCGACGGCGCGTTCGGCCATTTCCCGCGCCTGGTTCATCAGGGCCGCGCCGTTTTGGCCGGCGATGCTTTGCAGCAGTTCGTAGAGGTAGCGTTTGTCCACCGCGCCTATCATTTGGCGCACGTCTTGTTCGGCCACTTTGCCCGACCCCATGGCGATGGCTTGGTCGAGCAGGCTGAGTGCGTCGCGCATGGAGCCTGCGGCGGCGCGGCCGAGCAGGGCGAGGGCGGGGGGTTCGTAGGGGATTTGTTCGCTGTCGAGGACGTGTGCGAGGTGGTCGGCCACTTGTTGGGCGGTCATGTTGCGCAGGACGAATTGCAGGCAGCGGCTGAGTACGGTAACGGGGACTTTGTGCGGGTCGGTGGTGGCGAGGATGAATTTGACGTGCTCGGGCGGCTCTTCCAGGGTTTTGAGCATGGCGTTGAACGCGCTTTTGGAGAGCATGTGCACTTCGTCGATGATGTAGACTTTGTATTTGCCGGCGGTCGGGGCGTATTGGGCGTTTTCGAGTACTTCGCGGATGTTGTCGATGCCGGTGTTGGAGGCGGCGTCGATTTCGAGCAGGTCGACGAAGCGGCCGGTGTCGATGTCGCGGCAGGATTGGCATTGGCCGCAGGGTTCGCCTTCTTTTGGGTGTTCGCAGTTGAGGCTTTTGGCGAGGATGCGGGCGATGGTGGTTTTGCCCACGCCGCGCGTGCCGGTGAGCAGGTAGGCGTGGTGCAGGCGGCCTTTTTCCAGGGCGTTGCGCAGGGCTTTGACGACGTGTTCCTGTCCGACGAGGTCGGCGAAGGTTTTCGGCCGCCATTTGCGGGCGAGTACTTGGTATGCCATAAAAAATCTCCGAGGCCGTCTGAAAAGGCATTCCGTGCTTTTCAGACGGCCTCTCCGGTATGGATGGGGCGGCGGGGCGGTTTAGCCGACGCGGTAAAATGCCAGGCTGCCCATGAGGTTGGGCAGGGTTTCGATTCGTTTTCCGGCGGTCATGACGGCGCGTTCGAGGACGCGGATGTTGTTTTTCGCGCACAGTGCGTCGAAGTCGTGCAGGGTGCACCAGTGGATGTTGGGGGTGTTGTACCACTGGTAGGGCATGCGTTCGCTGACCGGCATGTGGCCGCCCAGCGCGATTTGCAGGCGGTTGCGCCAGTAGCCAAAGTTGGGGAAGGAGACGACGGCTTGTTTGGCGACGCGGGTCAGGTCGCGCAGGATGTTTTCGGTGTTCTGCATCGCCTGTATGGTTTGGCTCAAGATGATGATGTCGAAGCTGTCGTCGTCGAAATCTTGCAGGCCTTGTTCCAAGTCGGCCTGTATGACGTTGATGCCGTTGGCGATGGAAGCCAGCACGCCTTCGGTGTCGATTTCCACGCCGTAGCCGGTGCATTGTTTTTCCCGAACCAATGCGGACAGCAGTTCGCCGCGGCCGCAGCCGAGGTCGAGTACGCGGCTGCCGGCCGGTATCCAGTCGTAAATCAGCCGTAAGTCGTCGCGCAGTTCGTTCATGGCTGCAACTCCTTGTAAACGTTGTCCATATATGCGGCCACGGCGGCGATATAGGGGCGGTCGGTCATCAGGAAGGCATCGTGGCCGTGGTTGGATTCGACCTCGATGTATTGTACGTCGCGCCCGGCTTTGACGAGGTGTTTGACCAGTGCGCGCGAGCGTGCGGGGGCAAAACGCCAGTCGGTGGTGAAGCTGGCGACGAAGAATTTGGCCTTGGTTTGCCGCAGTGCCGCAACGAGGTCGTTGCCGAAGGCGGCGGCGGGGCTGAAGTAGTCCAGCACTTTGGTCATCCGCAGGTAGGTGTTGGCATCGAAGCGTTCGGCAAATTTGTCGCCCTGATAGCGCAGGTAGGATTCGATTTCGAACTCCACGCCGTAGCCGTAGCGTATGCCGTCGTGCAGGCTGCGGCCGAATTTCCTGCCCAGGCCTTCTTCGGCCAGGTAGGTGATGTGCCCCATCATGCGGGCGATGCGCAGCCCGCGGCGCGGGATGGTGTTGAAGCGGCGGTAGTGGCCTTCGTGGAAGTCGGGGTCGGTGATGATGGCTTGGCGGGCAACGTCGTTGAAGGCGATATTTTGCGCCGACAGGCGGGTAGCGGAGGCAATCACCAGCGCGTGCCGCACGCGGTCGGGGTAGTCTATCGCCCATTGCAGTGCCTGCATGCCGCCCAGGCTGCCGCCGATGACGGCCGCCCATTGGCGGATGCCGAAGCGGTCGGCCAGCAGGGCTTGGCTGTTGATCCAGTCTTTTACGGTAACGACGGGGAAGTCCGCGCCGTATTCCTGTCCGTTTTCGGGGTTGGTGCTCAACGGGCCGGTGCTGCCGGCGCAGCCGCCCAGGTTGTTGAGTCCGATAACGAAGAAGCGGTTGGTGTCCACGGGTTTGCCGGGGCCGACCATGCTGTCCCACCAGCCGGGGTGTTTGTCGTCGGGGTGGTGGCGGCCGGCGACGTGGTGGTCGCCGGAGAGGGCGTGGCAGACCAATACGGCGTTGGATTTGTCGGCGTTGAGTGTGCCGTAGGTTTCCACCATCAAATCGAAGCGCGGCAGGGTTTGGCCGTTTTGCAGGACAAGCGGCTGTTCGAACGGGATTTTTTCGGGCGTTACCAGCCCTATGCTGTCGGCGGCGGTCATAACGTGTGCGCGGGAGAGGGAAAAGGCCGTATTATAACGGCTTTTGTTTTTGCATGGCTGTTTCAGACGGCCTTTCTTGCCGGATGCATGTTTCTTTTTTATTGAAGTTCTTTTTGTTTGCCGCTTTGATTGCTTTGGCGGTTGTGCGGCTGTTACCGGACGGTTACCGGCAGGCGGTGCACAGGGCGGCGAAAACCGCGGCCTGGGTTTGCGTTTCGGTGTCGCTGCTGTTGGCGGCGTTGCGCTATTGGTTGGCCGTCTGAAAACATTCGGGCAGCCGCCGTCGGAATGAACGGCGGGCTGCCCGGATGTTTTCGCAATCTTTTCAGACGGCCTTTCGGTTTATTTCACCCGTTTGGCGCGGCGGAAAAATTCGTCGGGCGCGGTGGTGCTGCGCAGGGCGTTGTTTTTGTCGAGCTGGATGAAGGATTCCATGCCGTCGCTGCAACTGAGTGCCACGTCGATGCGCAGGTATTTTTTATTGGGGCGGATGGTTTTCAGAACCGCCGTCATCTTGCGTTTGTAGTCGGCGGCATCGTCGCCGTCGTAATCGATGCTGTCTTGAATATTTTTGGCCAGTTCTTTGCCGCTTATCCAAGAGCTTTCATGCACATAACCTTTGCTTTTTTGGCCGCACTCGGCGGATACATGGGCAAATTCTTTAAAGCCGTTTTTGTTGATGACGAAGTTTCCGCCGTCCGCATCGTGCCAGGTGCCGAAGCTTTGCGGATGCGGATTGACGTCGGCGGCTTGCGCGGTGGCAACGGCCAGGCTTAACAGCAGGGGGATGGTTTTCAAGAGTTTCATGGCGGCACTTTCTTTCGGTTGAGGTGGAGGGGTAAAACGGGCCGGGTTTTCAGATGGCCTGAGACCTTTGCAATAACATAGGTTACTAAAATTTTATGCTCAATCTCATTTTCAAAATGCAAAACCTTTCTGATTTTTCCTACTTTTTGCTCAATATTAGGAAGGTTTTAGTCAATTGAAATTTTTTGCGCATTTTTATGCGTCAAATTTCGTTAACAGGCTATTTTTGCAAAGGTCTCAGCCTGTTTTGCTGTCGGTGTGCAGGCGGTTACAGCAGCCAACCGCCGTCGTAGTGGCTGAGGAATTCGGCAAATTCGCTTTGCGCGCGGCGGATTTGGGCGTGGTCCTGCGATTCCAGGATGCGTTCGAATATCATGATGCGGTGGCCGATGATTTGCCGTTGGTCGCCGAGGTGTTCTTCATACAGGCGTTTGCCTTTTTCCAGCAGGTAAACGTTTTCATGCTGGTCGCGCGGGTGGATTTTCAGTGCGGCCAGTTTTTTCAACGAGGCTTGGATTTCCTCTTCGGAAAGGTTTACGCTGTTGTGGCGGAAGGTTTGGTTGGCGGAGATGTCGAACTCGCTGTTGCGGACATCCACATCCAGCAGGCCGTTGATGTCGTAGCTGAACCGAACGTCGATATACACTTCGCCTTCGGGGCGCGGGGGGATTTTGACGGTCAGGCGGCCGAGTTCGAGGTTGTCTTTGGCGGCAACCGATTCGCCCTGCAAGACGCGCAGTTCGATTTCGGTCTGGTTGTCGGATGCCGTGCTGTAGCGTTCTTCGCGCGATACGGGCACGGGCATGTTGCGTTCGATAATCGGGCTGAAAATGCCGTAGGCGCGTTCGCCGTTGCCTAGGTTGGTGCTGGTTTCGATGCCGAGCGAGAAGGGCATGACGTCGGTTAAAACGACTTCGTCCACGCTTTCGGCGCGCGCGATTAAGGCCGCCTGAACCGCCGCCCCGCGCGCGATGGCTTCGTCGGGATTGACGGAAACGTTGGCGATGCGGCGGAACAGTTGGGCGATGGTTTGGCGGATGAGCGGCATGCGTGTGGCACCGCCGACCAGGATGATGCTGTCGATTTGGTCGGGGTGCAGCCTGGCATCGCGTAGGGCGCGTTCGAGCGGCTGGCGTAGGCGGGTCAGCAGGGGCTTGGCGGCCTCGTAAAATTCGTTGCGGGTAATGACGGCGGAAACGATGCGGCCGCCGACATTAACTGCGATTTCGGCTTGCATTTCTTCGCCCAGTTTCCGTTTTGCGGTTTCCAGTGCCTGCCACAGTTCGCTGCTGTCGCTCAGTTTGGCGCGTTCGGCATCGCTCAGTTCTTTGCATTGGCGCAGGAAGCATTGGCGCAATATCTGTACGAAGTCCTCGCCGCCCAAATGGTTGTCGCCCGCACTGGCGGATACTTGCACCACGCCGTCGAAATAGTCCAAAACGGATACGTCGAACGTGCCGCCGCCCAAGTCGTAAATCAGGAAACGGGTGTCGTCGGGCTTCTCCTGCAGGCCGTAGGCCAGGCCGGCGGCGGTCGGTTCGTTCAGCAGGCGCAGGACGTTCAGCCCGGCCATTTGCGCCGCATTTCGCGTGGCCTGCCGTTGGATGGCGTTGAAATAGGCCGGCACGGTGATGACGGCTTCGTCCACGGCTTCGCCCAAAAACGCTTCCGCGTCTTCCTTCAGGCTGCGCAGCAGGAGGGCGGACAGTTCTTCGGCGCGGAAGGTTTTATTGCCGAGTTTGAAGGTTTTGTCTGTACCCATAAAGCGTTTGAAGGCCGAGGCGGTGGACTGGGGCGCGGTGCGCAGGCGTTCGCGTGCGGCGAGGCCGACCAGGATTTTCCCGTCGTCGCCTATGCTGACGACGGAGGGTGTCAGGAAATGGCCGAGCCGGTTGGGAATCAGGCGGGTTCCGCCGTTGATGAATTGGGCAATCAGGCTGTTGGTGGTGCCCAAGTCGATGCCGATTTGTGCTGTCATGGATGGCTGCCGGAGAAAAAACGCCATTTTAAATGCGGACAGGCCGTCTGAAAACGTTGTTTCAGGCTGCGGCGGAAAATTTTTGTGTCCCGCCGCATACGGGTTCATGGTGATGCCGATTGTGAAACGGGGGTTTCTGTTTGGAACCCCCCCCCGTTTTATGTCGGATAAGTGTGGCAAAAAATTGTTTTCAGACGGCCTCAAGCCTGTTTTTCTAATTCCGCCGCGGCCTGTTGCGCCCAAGACATCGTTTCGGCAAAGGCGGGGCGGGCGGTGTGGCGGTCGATATAGGCGGAGAAGACCGGTTCGTCCGTAGTGAAAACCGGGGGTATGCCGCGCTTCGGTATGGTGCGGATAAAGTGAATCAGCAGGCCGGTGAAATATACGTCGAGTGCGGAAAAGCGGTCGCCGACGATAAAGTCGTGTTTGGCCAGATGGTCGCGCAAGGTGGCGAAGGCAGTATCGAAATCGCCGTAGCCTATGGCGATGCGCCGCTCGCTGCTGTCCGGCACGCGGTTGATTTTGTCGAATCCGGCGTATTCGAGGTGGATGGAGAAACACAGCCAGCGGTAGAACTCGCCGCGTGCCAACGAATCGGCGGCCGGAATCAGGTGTTTGTCGGGAAACTGCTCGGCCAGAAAGGTGATGATGGCGGCGGTTTCGGTCAGCACGGTGCCGTCTGCTTTGAGTGCGGGAACTTTGCCCATCGGATTGACTGCCAGATAGTCGGCGGATTTCATGGCTTCGCCGAACGGAATCAGTTTGACGTCGTATTGCGCGCCGCATTCTTTCAGCATCCAGACTACGTTGGTGCCGCGGGAATAAGGGTGGGTGTAGAGCGTGAAACGGTGCATGGTGTTTCTCCTGCGGGGTTGAAAAGACCCATGATACAGGCAGGGAGCGTCAATTTTTGTCAGCAGGCTTTTTCAGACGGCCTGTTTTGATGTTTCGTTTTTTGCCATTTCCGCGCAGGCGGGAATTGAGGCCTGCCCGTACGGAAACCTGCCGAGAAAAAAGTTTCCCACATTCCACATCCTGGATTCCCGCCTGCGCGGAAATGACGGGATTCAATCAATAGCCGCATTAAAGATGAAGCAAGCCGGCTATGACGGAACCACGGCGGTCGAAAATCAATACAGGCTCCGGTTTTTCAGACGGCCTGTTACGGCTTTGAGGCCGTCTGAAAAATAGGTTTCTAAATCTCAAATACCGACAAGTCCAAATCTTCCTGCCGCTGCCATTCGCGCAGCAGCACCATGCGCGGAACGGGGAAAGTGTCGCCGATGTTCAGCTTTGACATGCGGTCGGTGCGGAAGTGGCGGAAATCCCGCCGCTTTTCGCACCATGCCGCCAGCAGGCAGGCTTCGGGAAAATAGCCGACAGCCAACGGCCTGACGCTGCGGCGGGTAGGGCGGCCTTGGGCATCGGTATAGTCGAACGAAAGGACGCGGTTGCCGCGCAGGGCGGTGCGGATGGCGGACAGCGTTTCACTTTCCTGCGGCGTAAACGGACGGGTTTGGCACGGGCGGGGATAAAGTGCCTGCGTGTTGAGGTGTTCCCTTAAATGGCCGGGCAGCACGGCATCGATTTTCGCCAGCACGGATTTGGCGTCGGCGGCCAGGCCGTCGTCTCCGTTTGCGGCCACCCAGCGCATTCCGAATACCAGTGCTTCGATTTCCGGTTTGTCGAACATCAGCGGCGGCAGCCCCAGATCGGTATGTAATACGAAGCCCAGCCCGGCCTCGCCGCGTATGTCGGCGCCTTGCGCGCATAATTGGGCAATGTCGCGGTACACCGTGCGCGTGCTCACCGATAATTGCTGCGCCAGCGTTTCGGCGGTAACGGGACCGTGCCGGCGGCGGAGCAGGTCGAGCAGGGTGAGGAGACGTTGGCTGCGGGGCATGATGAGGCCGTCTGAATAGATAAGGAAAACGGCGGCATGATAAGCCTTTGCCTGTTCGGACGGAAGGGCGGGGCGGCTTTATTTGTGCAGGCCGCATTCCTTGCTGTCTTTGCTTTCCCACCACCAGCGTCCGGCGCGGATGTCTTCATCCCATTTCACCGGACGGGTGCAGGGTTCGCAGCCTATGCTGGGGTAGCCTTGGTTGTAGAGGGCGTTTAACGGCAGGTCGGCGGTTTGCGCATAGGCCCAAACGTCGTCGTCCTGCCAGTCGAAAATCGGGTTGAATTTGGCGATGCCGCGGGCGTGGTCGGTTTCCTCAAACGGCAGGTCTCCGCGCGTAACCGATTGGCTGCGCCGCTGGCCGGTCAGCCAGGCGGGGGCGGCGGCGAGGGCGCGGTTGAGCGGCTCGACTTTTCGGATGTGGCAGCATTGTTTGCGCAATTCTATGCTTTCGTACATCGCGCCCGCGCCGTATTCGGCGACGAAGCGTGCGGCTTCTTCAGGCTGAGGGTGGAAGACTGTGAAGCGGATGTGCGGGTAGCGGCGGCGGACTTGCGCGATCAGTGCCCGCGTTTCGGCGTTGAGGCAGCCGGTGTCGAGGGTAATGACGGCAATCGGCAGGTCGGCGGCGGCGATTCGGTGGGTGACGATCATGTCTTCCGCCGCCAGGCTGGAGGCGAAAACGGCTTGGGGGAAGCGTTGCGCGATTTGTCCGAGGCGTTGGTCGAGCAGGCGGATTTTTTCGGGCAATCGGGCCAGCGTGGTTTGGTCGGGCGGCGGCATTTGCCAAAATTTCGGTTTCATGGCGGCGGTATTATTGTTTTCGGGATAGCCGACATTGTCCCGTTGATTGCTTCGCCGGCGAAGGAACGGTTTTTTATTTGCTTATAACGGAGGGGCCGTCTGAAAGGTTCGGGTATCCGTCCGACTGTTTTTCGCCAATCGGTGCATGAAGGCATGAAGTTATATCCGCTGTTTGGGGATATGGTTTCAGACGGCCTCTAGAGGCCGTCTGAAAACTTTTCCGGCCTTACAGCAACACTTGTTCCACACCGCCGTTTTTGGCTTTTTGCACGAAATCGTCCTGCCAGGTTTCGCCTAAGATGCCGCGCGCCATTTCGATGACGATGTAGTCGGCTTTGATGTTGTTGTCTTCTTCGTAGCGGCTCAAACCCTGCATACAGGCCGGGCAGGTGGTGATGATTTTCACCTGTTCGGCAGGCGGAAGCTGCGCCAAGTTTTTCTCGATTTCTTCCTGTTTGCGGAATTTCACCTGGCTGGCGATGTCGGGGCGTTTGGTGGCGAACATGCCCGATTCGCCGCAGCAGCGGTCGCTCAATACCACGTCTTTGCCCAGCAGTTCGCCCGCCAGTTTGGTCGGGTTCATGGTTTTTATTGGCGTGTGGCAGGGGTCGTGGTACAGGTATTGCGTGCCTTGTATGCCTTGCAGTTTCACGCCTTTTTCCAGCAAAAATTCGTGGATGTCGATGATGCGGCAGCCGGGGAAGATTTCTTCGAAGCGGTATTCGGCCAGCGCGTCGTAACAGGTTCCGCAGGAGACGACGACGGTTTTAATGTCGAGATAATTCAGGGTGTTGGCCATGCGGTGGAACAGGACGCGGTTGTCGGTAACCATTTTGTCTGCTTTGTCGGCATCACCGTGGGCGTTTTGCGGATAACCGCAGCACAGGTAGCCGGGCGGCAGCACGGTTTGCACGCCGACGTGCCACAGCATGGCCTGCGTGGCCAGCCCGACTTGGGAGAACAGGCGTTCCGAGCCGCAGCCGGGGAAGTAGAACACGGCTTCGGCATCTTCCGGCAGTTCGGGGTTGCGGATGATGGGGATGTGTTTGTCGCCTTCGATGCCGAGCATGGCGCGGGCGGTTTGCAGCGGCACATGGCGCGGCAGCGGGCGGTTCACAAAGTGGATGACTTGTTCTTTGACGGACGGCTTGCCGACTGTGGTTTTCGGCGCGTTTTTCAGGCTGTCCGCGCCCAAATGCAGTTTTTTCGCCAAATCGTAGCCCATGGTCTGCATTTTGAAGCCCGCCTGAACCACGCCTCTGCGCATCAGGTTGATGGCGCGCGGGTCTTTGGCGTTCAAAAAGGCCAGTCCGGCGGATACGGCGGGGTTGAAGTGGCGTTTGCCCGCCTTTCTCAACAGGTTGCGGATGGCCACGGTAACGTCGCCGAAGTCGATGTTGACGGGGCAGGGTTTGACGCAGCGGTGGCACACGGTGCAGTGGTCGGCCACGTCGTTGAGTTCGTCGAAGTGTTTCAGCGATACGCCGCGGCGGGTTTGCTCTTCATACAGGAAGGCTTCGGTCAAAAGCCCCACGCCGAGGATTTTATTGCGCGGGCTGTACAGCAGGTTGGCACGCGGCACATGGGTGGAGCAGACGGGTTTGCATTTGCCGCAGCGCAGGCAGTCTTTTACCGATTCGGTGATTTTGCCCAAATCGGACTGTTCCATAATCAGCGATTCCGCGCCCAACAGCTCGAAAGACGGCGTGTAGGCATGGCGCAAATCCGAGCCTTTCATCAGCTTGCGGCGGTTGAAGCGGCCGTGCGGATCGACTTTGGCCTTGTAGTCCCAGAAGGGTTGCATTTCTTCGTCCGACAGGAATTCGAGTTTGGTGATGCCGATGCCGTGTTCGCCGGAAATCACGCCGTTCAAGCTGCGGGCGATGTTCATAATCCGCGCCACGGCCTTATGCGCGGTTTGCAGCATTTCGTAGTCGTCTGAATTGACGGGGATGTTGGTGTGGACGTTGCCGTCGCCGGCGTGCATGTGCAGGGCGACGAAGACTCTGCCGCGCACGGTTTTGGCGTGGATTTTGCCCAAACCTTCGATGATTTTGGTGTCGGTTTTGCCACTGAAGATTTCGGCCAAAGGCTTCATCACGTCGGATTTCACGGACACGCGCAGGCGGAAATCGCGGAAGGCGGTGAAACAGCTTTCGTCGTCTTTGGCTTCGGGTGCGGCCTGGACGGCTGCGCCGTAGCGGGCTTTGTAGTCGGCAAGCGGCGTGTCGAGATGGGCGAGCAACCAGTCCCAACGCTCTTTGACGGCGGAAACGTGGGCAAGGGCGTGTTTGCCGCGTTCGCCCAAAAGTTC
>ERZ772912.699-NODE-699-length-14484-cov-8.880796_pt1 | contig 14484 bp, 10 predicted proteins | sample MGYA00512119_ERZ772912 | MGnify/ENA primary metagenome ERZ772912 (study PRJEB29015, sample SAMEA2738048) | human oral metagenome | biome: human oral; feature: human-associated habitat; material: saliva | place: China | collected 2230 ...
TCCTGCCTGTTGGCGCGGTGGCGACCGTCGACCGCTCCACGTGGACCGTGCCCGCCGTGTTCGACTGGGTGCGCCGCGGCGGCGACGTCACCTGGGTCGGCATGGAGGACTCCCTGAACCTGGGCGTCGGCATGGTCGCCGTCGTCTCCGCGTCCGTGGCCTCCGAGGTCCTGGCCGCGATCAACGAGGCCGGGGTGGCCGCATGGGTCCTGGGCTCCGTCACGTCGGCAGGCGCCGACGGTACGGTGGCTGGTTTCGGGTCCGTGGCCGATCTGAGCGCGGACTCCTCCGGTGTACGCCTCATTTCCGGCACGAAGGGCGTCCAGGCGGGTGCCGTGCTGCTGCACGGCGAGTACCGCCTCGGCTGATTCTTCTGCGTCTCTGAGCACGAGCGTGCGGGGCTGGGGCCGGGTAGCCTCGGCCCCGCTGCGCTTGGGGATGGACGAGGCCTCGGCGCGGCCAGGCGGGAGGTTTCGGCGGGTGCGCATGACAGCCGTGTGCGCGGTGCGCTGATGCGCGCGGGCGCAGACCTGTGGCCTGTTGGCGGGCTTCGGGTACGCCAAAACGGCGGACCGGGGCCGGTCCGCCGAATGGCTCAGCCGTTACTTGGTGGAGGAACCACCCGTCCAGAAGGACTCATCGAGCTGCTTCGGGTCGATGTCGTCGTCCTCTGCCGGGATATCCGCGAAGTCGGCGTATTTCGAGTAGAGGTCGTCGTCGATTGCATCGTCCTCTTCGGGCTCGTCCACAGCGGTATTCGCCGTGTACGAGTCCTCATCCGCCAGCTCGCGCTGAAGTGCGTTTAGGTCGGTGTCGGGGCTGAAATACTTCAGCTTCCGAGCGACTTTCATCTGCTTAGCCTTTTGACGGCCGCGCCCCATGGCGTCGACCCCCTCCGCGTCGTTCGGGTCCGCGTAAAGCGGTTCCCTGGGTGTTCAAAATGTTTCGTGGGACCATCATAGCTAAAGACGGGCCTTGACCTCACCTTGGACCGTGTTTTGCGCGCACAGCGGAGAAAGGGGAACGCCGCTCAGGCGTGCAGGGGCGCGGAATTGCGCTCGCAGCGGGCGATGATGTGAACGCCGTTACGGATTGCGGGCGAGGGCGGATACGCGCGTTCCCCCGCGCGGGCGCGACGCCCGGGCGAGGGGAACGGAAGGAAAAACGCTGGCGTCAGGCCTCCGTGGCCTGGTCGGCGGCGGCCAGGGCGGCGAGCGTCTGAGCGGCTGCCTCACGGCCGATGCGGCGGGCCTGGCGGCGCGCGCGGCGGGACTTGCGCGTGGCGAGAAGGACGATGACGGTGAGGGCGCCCACCGTGGACAGGGCCACGATGCCAACCTTCTTCAGGGCGTCCGTGTTGCCGCCGGCCGCGTCCTGCAGGGCCAGCGACGCGGACTCCTTGATGGCCGCGAAGCGGGCGGTGGCCTCGTCCTTCGCTTCCTGGGCGAGCGCCGCGGGCTGCACGCGCTGGTACAGCTCGTCGATGGTGGCGGCCAGCTCGGCGCGCTGACGCTCGAGGTCCGCGGCGATCTGCTCTTCGGTGCGCGGGCCGGAGGGCTTGGCGGCGGCGGAATCGCCGACGGTCACGTTGCGCGGGTCGACGGTGTTGCTCACTTGCCCAGTCCCTTCTCGATGGCTTCCTTGGTGGCGGCGACAGAGGTGGCCGGGTCCGGGCGGTGCTTCTGCGCGCTCTGGAGGGAACTCTTGCCGGCGAGCGCCAGCACGAGCACGATCACGAGGAGGATGCCGACGACGATCAGCGACGCGGCCCACGCGGGGAGCACCAGGGCGAGGAGGACCTCGACCGTGTGGAGCGACCAGCCCAGGAGGAACAGGGCGAACACGGCGGCCGTCGCGAGGAGGCCCGCGCCCTTGCCGCTCTTCTTCGCGAAGGAGCGGGCCTTCGACTTGTTGAGCTCGATCTCATCGCGCAGGATGCCCGACAGCTGGCCGGTGACGGACGCGATGAGGGTGCCGATGGTGGGGCGCGCCTCGGGGGCGGGCGCCGCGTGCTGCGGAGTGTGGCGCGCGCCGGGCGTGGCCTGCTCGGGTGCGGCGGGCGGCGGGTACTGCCCGGGTTGGGGAATTGACTGGGTCATAGGGGCTCCTGCGCGTGCGGGGGTAACGAGGCGTCGCCTCGCCTGATAAACCTAGTCTCTCACGAAGAAAGGCGGCTCGCAGTGACCCGTGCGCTACTCGTCGCGTTACTCCTTGGGGGCGATCGAGCCGGGCAGATCGGAGAGGATCTTGCGGGCGCGAACGACCAGGTCGGAGACCTCCGGCTCGGCGAGCGCAGGGTCGTCGGCGTCGACCGTAGGAATGTCGCGCGCGGCGGCGTCGGCGCGTTCCTGGTCCGAGGCCTGGGCTGTGTCCGTGGAGATCGGCGCCATGAGGGCGGTCTCGTCGGCAGCGGGGTCACCGAAGGTCGGGCCCGGGGTGGGGGCGTGCGCGGAGGAGCCGGCCACGACCTCGTCGAAGGGGGAGGGGGTGGCCGCGGGGATCGGGCCGAGGAGGGCCTTGGGGTCTTCGGGGTTGGCCTCCAGGGAGGCGGCGATGATCGCCTGTGAGGGGCCGGGCGCGTCGAGGGCGACGCGGCCGTTCGTGAGGAGAATCGCACGGTCCGTGGAGGCGGCGAGCTCGACGGAGGGGGTCGAGACGACGACCGCGCAGCCCGCGTTGGCCAGGGAGCGCAGGAGGGGTTCGAGCTCGGCGCGCGCGTCGGCGGGCAGCGAGACGGGGTCTTCGATGAGGAAGACGTCGGCGCCGGAGACGATGGAGCGGGCGATGAGGGCCTTGAAGCGTTCCCATTCCGTCAGCTCACTGGGGTGCAGGTCCACGCGCTGGGCGAGGCCCGTCACCTGGAGGGCGCCCACGAGGTTGTCCCAGTCGGCGACGGAGCCCGTGGCCGACAGGGGAGCGAGGATGTTCTGGCGGATCGTCAGCGTGTTGTCGAGCGGCGAATCCGTGCGGATCAGGGCGACCGAGCCGATGCGGCCCGCCAGGCGCGCCGCCCACGAGCGCGAGGGTGCGGCGACGACGCGGCCGGCGTGAGGCTCCTCGAGGCCCGCGAGGATGAGGAAGAGGGCGCGGGCGCGGCGGCCCGTCGCATCCAGGATCGCGCTGAGCGTGCGCGCGCGGAAGCCCATGTCGACGTCGGCCAGGAGGACCGCGCCCGTGACACTGTCCGTGTAGGTCAGGCCCAGGCCGGCGACCAGGACCTTGCCGCCGTGGCCCTTCGCGGCGAAGGAGCGGCGCGACCGGTACCAGGGGCGGGGCTCGGTGGTGGGCAGGTGCGCGGGCAGCGGCGCGATGACGACCTCGCCCTGCGTGGGCTGGGGCGCCTGCTGTTGCGGTTGCTGTTGCTGCGGTTGCTGCTGCTGCTGCGCCGGGGTGTCGTTCGTTGACGAGGCCGTGGCCCCCTCGACGGCAGCGTCGACCGCGGCGGCGGCCGGCTCCTTGACGGTCTGCCCGGTGGTGGCCGGCTCCGGGGTGGTCTGCCCAGCGGTGGCCGTCAGGTCGGCCACGTCCTGGCCATCCGTACCCTGCAGGTTTTCACGCGACTCGTTCGACATACCCCCATTCTTTCAGGATCATGCCGATTGTGCCGTCAAGGCGCGCGGGGGTTGGGTGGGTGAGGCGGGCGATAATCGGTTCCCGTGTGGCTTGCGTCTCTAGGTGTGTAGGTGTATGCTGTAAACGATTGATTCTCAGTAAGGGCCGACTCGTTAGCGGCTCCGAATGCTCCACCGGGCGTTTCCTCGCGAAACGCCCGGTATTTTTCTAAAGTGGACGCAAATGTGTGTGCAGTGTGACACCATGTGTCCATGATTACTTCCTCAGAAAATGTTCCGGGTATCCGCTACCGGGTCGGCATCGACGTCGGCCTGAAATCCATTGGCTTTTGCGCGGTCGAGGTTGATCGCAACGATCAGCCTGTCAGGCTGCTGAACTCTATGGTATTCATCCACGATGCTGGCGTCGATCCCAATGAGATCAAGGCGGCCAAGAGTCGAAAACTGACGGCTGGGGTTGCCCGACGGACGCGCCGCCTCTACCGCACACGGCACCAACGCCTCGTGAATCTCGACCGTGTTCTCTCTTCGGAGTTCGGCTGGCCTTTGCCCGATTTTTCATCTTTCAAGTACCCGACCGAGCCGTGGCATGTACGCGCCCGTTTGCTGGAGGGATATATCTCAGACGAGGGTAAACGCGAGGAAGCGCTTTCGATCGCGCTGCGTCACATTGCACGTCACCGCGGTTGGCGAAATCCCTACGCGAAGGTGGAGACACTCCTGCAGCCCGCCGAGCCGAGCGACTTCCTCAATGGACTCAACGAGCGCATCAGTACGGCGCTGAAGAGGACTTTCCCGGCTGATGCGACTCCCGGGCAGCTCGTGGATGCCTACCTGGCACACCGCGACTACGTGAAGGCGCCGGGGACGCCGAAGCTGCGCGGCCCCGAGGGAATTCTCGCCGGAAAGCTGCACCAGAGCGATAATGCAGAGGAAATTCGGCGGATTTGTGACGCGCAGAAGATTGCCCCCTCGGAACGCGATCGTCTTATCAGGGCGGTATTCGAGGCGAAGTCCCCCAAGGGCAGTGCGAAGGAACGAGGCCTGGTTGGCTACGATGAGCTACCCGGGCAGGGCAAACATGTACGGGCCGAAAAGGCGCATCCCGCCTTCCAGAAGTTCCGCATCGTGAGCGTGCTGGCGAACCTGCGTATCCGCGAGGGGCGCGAGGAACGTCCGTTGACCCCCGACGAACTTGCGGGTCTTGTCGACTTCATCGATCAGGTGAGCCTCAAGCAGGAGGTCACCTGGCAGGATCTTGCGGACAACCTGGGTATCGAGCGTTCCGACCTGCGGGGAACGGCGAAGGCTTCCTTCGATGGAGGCCCAGTGCTACGCAACCCTCCGACGGATGTGACCACCGAGAAGATCATGGCCTGCAAGGTCAAGTGGCTCAAGGAATGGTGGAAGAACGCGGATGACGAGCAGCGCGGCTACTTTGTGGACGCCTTCTCAAACTCCGGCGGCTCCGAGGATGGAACCGACGTCAACGACGAGGTCGCTGAGCTCCTCGAGCAGGCGACCGAGGAGGACCAACTCGAGTTTGAAAAGATCGCGCTCCCGCAGGGACGCGCCGCGTATTCGTTGGATTCCCTGCGTCGTTTGACTCTTCGGATGCTCTCCGAGGGGGTTGATCTGCATACTGCCCGGCGCATCGAATTCAAGGTTGGCGACGACTGGAAGCCTGCCGTGGAGCCGATTGGAGCCCCGACGGGTAACCCGGCTGTCGATCGCGTGCTCAAGCAGGTGAGCCGGTGGCTCCACGCAGCAACGGAGCGGTGGGGAGAGCCGACGGTCATCAATATCGAGCATGCGCGCGACGGCCTCGGGTCGGAGAAAGTCGCCCGTGAGCTCATGAGGGACAATGAAAAACGGCGTAAAGCAAACGCCGCCGCCGTTGCTGACATGGCCCAGCAGCTGGGTCTTTCGGGCAAGGTTCATCGTTCTGATCAGATCAGGTACTTTGCGCTGCAGAGGCAGAACTGCCAGTGCTTGTATTGTGGTGCCCCGATCACGTACACGACCGCGGAAATGGATCACATCGTTCCGCGCGCGGATGGCTCGTCGACGAACGACCGCTCCAACCTGGCTGCGGTGTGTCGGACATGCAACCACAAGAAGGGCAAGATCCCCTTTGCCGCGTGGGCCTCATCCGGCAAGGCGAACGAGGGTGTGTCCCTCACGGGGGCACTCGAACGCGTCGCGATGTGGGAGCGCGACAACGGCATGTCTCCCAAGCAGTTCAAGCAGCTTCAGAGAGAGGTGAAGGCACGCCTGAAGTCCCGTAAGCCGGACGAGGAGTTTGACGGCCGCTCGATGGAATCCGTCGCCTGGATGGCAGTCGAGCTGCGAACGCGAATTGAGGGTTTCTACCGTTCTCGAAACGAAGAGTTTGTGCCTTCCGTGGGGGTTTACCGAGGACAGCTGACAGCGGAGGCCAGGAAGGCCTCGGGCTTCGAGAATCGAGTCAACCTGATCGGCGGCCGAGGGAAGACCCGTTTCGATAGGCGCCACCACGCGATGGACGCGCTCGTGATTGCGCTGATGAATCCGTCGGTGTCGCGGACGCTGGCGCTGCGTCTCAACATGCGCGACGCGCAGCGCCTCACGGGCGTTGAGGAGACCTGGAAGAACTTCTATGGGAAGCCGGGTGAAGCCTCGCAGCGCTTTGAGTCGTGGCGCGAGTCAATGCTCCGCGGCGTTGAGCTCTTCAACATCGCGCTGAGTGAGAATGCGATCCCCTTCGTGGAGAACATTCGCCTGCGTGTCGGTTCGAGCGTTATTCACGACGCGACGGTGCACTCCTTCTGTCCTCCGAAGACCCCGGACGGGGAGCAGATCATCACGAAGGGATGCGGCGAGCAGCACACCCTTGGTTCTGCCTTGCCTGTCGAGCTGATTGATCGCGCGGAGACGCCGGCCCTGTGGACTGCGCTCACCCGGTGTCCCGACTTCGACCCGAAGAAGGGCCTGCCCGAGAATCATGCGCGCATCATTTCGGTGAACGGAACCCGCGTGGGGCCGTCGGACCTGCTGAACTTCTTTGAGTTTTCGAATGAAGGAATTAAAGCTTGCTTGAAGGTCCGAGGAGGCTATGTTGAGCTCGGTAGCTCCATCCATCACGCGAGGATTTATCGCATCGACGGCAAGAAGACCGCGTATGCGATGGTGCGTGTGTTCCAGGTGGACTTGATGCGCATGAAGCATCAAGACGTCTTTACGACCCCACTCAAGCCTTCTTCGATCTCGATGCGCACGGCAGAACCCAAGATTCGCAAGGCGCTGGCAGACGGGACGGCGACCCAGATCGGATGGCTGGTACGTGGTGATGAACTGGCCGTCGAAACTGGTGCGTACAGTGAAGGCAAGATTGCTCAGGTTATGGAGCAGTATCCAGAGCTCAAGCATTGGAAGGTGGCGGGCTTTCCTGAACCCAAGAAGATCAAGATGCGTCCGTACCTGCTCTCGAAGGAGGGTCTTGATGATGACGAACAGGGGCCGATTCGAACAGTTCTTGATATTAAAGGTTGGATTACGACGGTTCATAAGCTGTTTGGTGCAGGGGGAGTACGTGTGATTCGCCGAAATTGCCTGGGCGAGGAGCGCAATTGTTCTTCGGCTTCGCTTCCCGTCTCTATGTTGTTGGAGTGATTCCCCATGTCAGAGCAGTGGCGCGTTGTTGACCTGTGTGGGTTTGAGGGAGAACTTCGTTCGATGCGTGGCGGGGTCGAGGTGTGCCCGGAGGAGGGGACGTCAACGATTATTCCCGTCGCTGAGGTTGCAGTTGTCCTCGTCGGCATGAAGGTCAACCTGAGTGCCGCTGTTCTGCACCGTCTGGCTGAGGCGGATGTCGCTCTCCTCTTCTGCGACTGGAGGGGCATCCCGGAGGGTGGCTGCTACTCGTGGTCGGATCATGGACGAGTAGCGGCCCGCCACCGCGCCCAGGCGGAGGTGTCGCTTCCTCGTAAGAAGAACGCGTGGGCGCGGCTGGTGCGGTCGAAGATCGAGGGACAGGCATCGGTTCTTGAGAACCTCAAGATCCGAGGTAGCGGGGAACTCCTTGCTCTCGCCGATCAGGTGCGTTCAGGAGATCCTGGAAATGTCGAGGCACAGGCGGCTCGGTTTTACTGGTCGCGCACGCTCGGTCTGGGTGTGGGGCGTCAGCCTTCCGCGGGGCAGCTCATCGGAGCAAATGCGTGCCTGGATTACGGCTATTCAGTGCTTCGCGGGCATCTCATGCGTGCCGTTCTTGCAGCAGGCCTGGCGCCCGCTTTGGGGGTCTTCCACCGTGGCCGGGGTAACGCATTCGCCTTGGCCGACGATCTCATCGAGCCTTTCCGTCCTGCGATCGACGAGGTAGCCCTGCGGCTCCCTGATACCGCCTCTCCGTCGGACCGGGAGGTGAAACAGCTTCTGGTCGCGGCAGCGTCGCAGCGTTTCGATTCCGATGGTCACGGGATTCCTACCGTTGCCGAGGGGCTTGCTCAGAGCTTTGGCCGTTACGTGGAGGGGGATATTGATCGTCTTCGTGTGCTCTCGTGGCAGGGGCCGTCTGTGGTTGGTGTGGGTGACTGAGATGGCGGACGACGCGATGTGGTGCTTGGTGATGTTCGATCTCCCGGTGGAGACGAAGAGGCAGCGACGTGAGGCGACGCGCTTCCGTAATGATCTGCTGGATTGGGGTTTTTGCATGGTTCAGTTCAGCGTGTATGTGAAGTATTGGCCGACGGGTGGGCAGGATCATGCGACGTTGCGTGCGATCAAGTCTCATCTGCCGGAGGGTGGGCACGTGCGTGTGCTCGCGCTGACGGATCGTCAGTGGGCGACGGGGCTCCGTTTCGATAACGCGAGGCCTCGGAAGGAGGTCGGACGCCCCGAGCAGCTCATGATTTTCTGACGTTGAACCCCGAGTTTTTGGCTGTTTTATGCCGAAAACTCGGGGTTCCCAGTATATCAAAGGGGATGGATGATTGATTCTCAGCTTCACGGTGTGCGACTATAGCGCGATTGCAGTATATCAAAGGGGATGGATGATTGATTCTCAGCTACATAACCCACGTTCGGCGTGCCCTCGCAGTATATCAAAGGGGATGGATGATTGATTCTCAGCGCCCCTCCTCAACGACCGCGACCGGAGACAGTATATCAAAGGGGATGGATGATTGATTCTCAGCTGTAGGTGTCGAGGTCCGCCTTGTAGTTCAGTATATCAAAGGGGATGGATGATTGATTCTCAGCCTTTGGTGATCTGCTCGGGTGGTGCGTACAGTATATCAAAGGGGATGGATGATTGATTCTCAGCTCGTCGAAGAGGGGCTGTGGCATGCGCCCAGTATATCAAAGGGGATGGATGATTGATTCTCAGCCAAGGGAGGGAGGATTCGACCTGACCCGCAGTATATCAAAGGGGATGGATGATTGATTCTCAGCATGGGGCGATGGCCCCGGCGATGATACCCAGTATATCAAAGGGGATGGATGATTGATTCTCAGCCCCTCGACCTGGCATCCATCCTCGAGGGCAGTATATCAAAGGGGATGGATGATTGATTCTCAGCGACAACGCATCATACGCCGCACGAATCTCAGTATATCAAAGGGGATGGATGATTGATTCTCAGCCTCGTGAGTGTGACCTTGTGGGGCTACACAGTATATCAAAGGGGATGGATGATTGATTCTCAGCATTGGTGGCGCGAAGTCTAAGACGGGCACAGTATATCAAAGGGGATGGATGATTGATTCTCAGCCGTCCTGCTCGTGAACGCGAAGTTCGAGCAGTATATCAAAGGGGATGGATGATTGATTCTCAGCCGAGCGACGCGATGCAGTTCGACCTGGACAGTATATCAAAGGGGATGGATGATTGATTCTCAGCCCGACCACTCGTGCCAGCACATCGGGCCCAGTATATCAAAGGGGATGGATGATTGATTCTCAGCAGCGGATGATGACCCCGCCGCGCACGAACAGTATATCAAAGGGGATGGATGATTGATTCTCAGCTGGAGGCCGACTTCCAGATGACCTACAACAGTATATCAAAGGGGATGGATGATTGATTCTCAGCGACTGCGACGTGCAGCCTATTCCTCCGGCAGTATATCAAAGGGGATGGATGATTGATTCTCAGCGCGAATGATGTAGCCGTCGAGCGTGACTCAGTATATCAAAGGGGATGGATGATTGATTCTCAGCTGACCCTCGTGGATGTTATTCAGTTGTTCAGTATATCAAAGGGGATGGATGATTGATTCTCAGCAGCTCCTGGCGCGCCCGAACGCGCCCGACAGTATATCAAAGGGGATGGATGATTGATTCTCAGCGGGACTGGTCGAGCTTCGTGGAGAGCTGCAGTATATCAAAGGGGATGGATGATTGATTCTCAGCGCGCCGCGAGAGAATAGCCCGGCCAGGACAGTATATCAAAGGGGATGGATGATTGATTCTCAGCTTATGACCTCGGCGGTCTGCCCCACTACCAGTATATCAAAGGGGATGGATGATTGATTCTCAGCAGAATGAGATACCGCATCGACTGGATTCCAGTATATCAAAGGGGATGGATGATTGATTCCCAGCACGACGCCACAGGTCCCGGTCGTCCATGCAGTATATCAAAGGGGATGGATGATTGATTCCCAGCATACGCGTCGGGGAGGGGTCTGCGTATGCAGTATATCAAAGGGGATGGATGATTGATTCCCAGCTGCGTGAAAAGCACCTGACCCACCCGAACAGTATATCAAAGGGGATGGATGATTGATTCCCAGCTGGCCGGGCCCGGCGACCCCATACGCATCAGTATATCAAAGGGGATGGATGATTGATTCCCAGCTGTACCGCGTTGTGAATGATGCGATACACAGTATATCAAAGGGGATGGATGATTGATTCCCAGCGGCGCGACGGCATCCAGCTCGAAGGCGCCAGTATATCAAAGGGGATGGATGATTGATTCCCAGCGGTTCCCTTCAATGGTGAGGATGGTCGCCAGTATATCAAAGGGGATGGATGATTGATTCCCAGCCGTCGCGGCGAACGTTTGTTGGTTCGGGCAGTATATCAAAGGGGATGGATGATTGATTCCCAGCGTCCCTCCTTGCTGACCAGCGGGTAGGACAGTATATCAAAGGGGATGGATGATTGATTCCCAGCGGATGGGTTTCGGGTAGGTTGCGTTCACCAGTATATCAAAGGGGATGGATGATTGATTCCCAGCTCGTCTCGGGAGCCGCGTACTCGAAGTGCAGTATATCAAAGGGGATGGATGATTGATTCCCAGCCGTGTGCGACTACAGTGCCATCGAGGCGCAGTATATCAAAGGGGATGGATGATTGATTCCCAGCACACAATCATCATTTTATTTACACACAACAGTATATCAAAGGGGATGGATGATTGATTCCCAGCGTGCCATTGTGCTTTCGCTCTCTCTTGGCAGTATATCAAAGGGGATGGATGATTGATTCCCAGCTTGCCGGGCTGGTCGGCGCGCACGCGGACAGTATATCAAAGGGGATGGATGATTGATTCCCAGCACGCCGTCATAACTGACCCGCCCTACGGCAGTATATCAAAGGGGATGGATGATTGATTCCCAGCGTCGCGGGTTACGGGTGACGTTAAGCACCAGTATATCAAAGGGGATGGATGATTGATTCCCAGCAACCCGGCCTACTTCCCCAACCTTCCCCCAGTATATCAAAGGGGATGGATGATTGATTCCCAGCGGCGTGGGGTCAATGTAGAGGCGACCGGCAGTATATCAAAGGGGATGGATGATTGATTCCCAGCGAAGCCGCGTCGTTGAAGTCGGAGCACTCAGTATATCAAAGGGGATGGATGATTGATTCCCAGCTATGCGGAAGGTCAGATTAGCCGTGAGCCAGTATATCAAAGGGGATGGATGATTGATTCCCAGCGGACACGCTGCGGTTCGCGGGCATCGACCAGTATATCAAAGGGGATGGATGATTGATTCCCAGCTTTGAGCGTTGGTTCCAGTCGCATGGGACAGTATATCAAAGGGGATGGATGATTGATTCCCAGCGCCGCGCCAATGTATTTGGTCGGTTCCACAGTATATCAAAGGGGATGGATGATTGATTCCCAGCGAGAACAGACCATGCTGATCAACCTCAACAGTATATCAAAGGGGATGGATGATTGATTCCCAGCTTTGCGCGTCGTGAGGATATGCGCCAGGCAGTATATCAAAGGGGATGGATGATTGATTCTTGGCCTTGTGTCTATCTATGTGGTGGGGGCTTGATTTGAATAGGTGTTCCGTTAATCAACTCTGGGTGCCCATTTGTGATAGGCTACTGCAAGTAGGGGTCAAGAAGGCAGTCCACCCTATACGCTTCGCGTCGGACAGCAGGATCGCCCTACTCGCGGTGGTAGCCAACCCACCCGGGAGTGGTTGTTTCCCCGCGTAAGCGGGGGCAACCCCCCACACGATGCGGCACTGTCCTGGGGCTGCATCATTTTTGTCGGTCGTAAGTGCGGCCTCATCAGCAGCCGTCAGAATGGCCTGATGGCTCCCCCGAGCGTGCAAGCTCGGGAAAAAACTTACGAGAAGGCCTGCCACAACGAGGTATGAGGCCTGCTTCCGGACCCCTGACCGTCAATTATTTCGCGACTAGCCCAGGGGAATCCACGCTACCACAGGCAGCATCCTCCGCTGACGCCCGCAGGTGGGGATGATCGTCGGCTCGATGACAGGCTTCGTCATGGAAAAGGAGCGGGACCCATTGCCCGAACGTTCCGGCGGTCGATTATTTCACGACTAGTTCAGGGGGGATTCCCGCTCCACTGTTCAGTCTAGCGCATCTTCTTATCCGTGCGCGCGGATATGAAGATCTCTCGATGGGCACGTAACTTGCGCTCTCTTCCCTCCCCGCTGTGTCCCACACGGCTGCCCACAACGGATGAAGTAGAGGGCGAAAACATGGACGCGGCAACGGTGGCGCAATTGGGCTCTGGTGAGCCGACGGTGATGCACGGTAAGGTGGACACGGTACAGGCGACGAAGCAGGGCGCGCGGGGCGGCGAAGACGCGGATCCGTACCCGCATCGTGCATGTGGGCAGTGAGTGTCGCCGTGACGTGACCTCGGGTACCTGCGAGCTGTGCATCGCTGAGTGGACCGCCCGCATCCGCGGCATCACCTTCGAATTCGCCGCCACAGACGGCAGTGCCACATGGAAGACCGTCACCCCGACCCTCCACGTCGGCCCCTGGAACGACATCTGGGAAGTCCGGGTCAACCCCTTCGCGCTCTCCAAGGCCCTCCCGCACGTCACCCTCACCGTCGACGCGCGACGCCTCGCCGCCGCGCACGACGAAGCCCCGACCTCGTACAGACGAGGCCGGGGCACAGGACTGGCGAGGCTGGGGCACAGGACTGGCGAGGCCGGGGCTCAGTGACGCGGACCGGGCGCCGCCGGGGGAACGGAATCGCCGCGCGGCGCTACTCGCAGGCCACGCCATCCTTATCGCGGTCCAGGCGCGGGTTGTAACCGGGGTCGCCCTCGTACAGGGGAGCGGCCCCCGCCGCGCGAGCCTGCGCGCAGCTCGAATACATCTGCGTGGGAGCGCGAACGGGCTGCGGCGCGGGAGCCGGAGCAGCGGGCTCCTCCTCGACCTCGGGAGCGTCCGAGGCCTCCTGGGGCTCCTCCGAGGTCGGCTCGGGTTCCGGCGTCACCTCAGGCTCGGGCGTCGCCTCGGGCTCGGGCGTCGCGGAAGGAGACTCGTCCGGCGTCATCACCAGCGAAGCGACCGCGCTCTCGGTGACAGTCAGCGTGATCGTCGAGGAGGTTGACACACCCTCCCCGACGGCGTCCTGCGCTGTCACCTTGAAACCATCCTCGTAGTGTGACTCCTCGATCGTCGTCCCGAACTCGTCGACGACCGCGACGTGGCGGTACCCGGAGCCCTCCAGCTTGCTCACGGCTTCCGGCAGCGCCAAGCCGACGACATTTGGGACCGACAGCTCGCACGCGCTGAGCGCTCCCGCCACCACAACTGTGCCAACGATCATGGCCGCGAGGCGCCTCCACAGCGACCAGCGCTTCCCAAGCAACATAGGTGCCCCTCCTTAAGGACGAAATGTTTATGTGCAACAACACGCACGCTTGCTCGGTATCCTACAGGAGAGGCTGATTTTTCGGTAAGCGCCTGCGCTGGTGTCGATGGTTGCGAGGTGCCTGCCCGGTATGGGGGCATCTGGTGAGCGTCTCGTTCGCTTGGGCGGTTGTCGGTGCCCGTGGGTGGCGGCCTGCGCGCAAGGATCGCTCGATGCGTCGGCATTGATGGGGGTTTTGCATCATTAGACGCACCGCCACGGCGTGTCGCCGGCGTGTCGTGCCCCTAATGGTGCAATTCCCCCCGATTGATGGCGTGATCTGCGCGGCAAGCTGCTCGAGCTGAGGCTTGGATGGCGTAATTCCCCCCGATTGATGGCAGTGACGCCGCGACTTGAGGTGGCGCGGCGCCCAAAACGCAGACCACCTTGGTGAAAAACGCTGAAAACGGGCTGTTATGGGCGAAGTGGTCTGCGTTTTGGGCGCAGCGGTGTTCTGGCATGGGTTATGTTCGCACGTGGGCCCGCTATTGCGAGTGCTAACCCGCTATTTGGAGTGTGGGCGAGGCTGCCCAGGCTCGCATTAGCGGGTTAGCGTGCGCAGAAGAGGGGGTGTGCACATGAGAGAGAGCTGCTCTAGATGTTGCCGTGCGCGCCGATGTTGTCCGCGCTGTCGCATTGGTTGGGCAGTTGCAACTACGCCACAGGCAGCGGAAGGCACGCAGCAGCCGACAAGCAAAACGAAATCCCCGAAGCGAGTGCTTCGGGGATTGCTGGTGGCTCCGACCGGCGTCGATCCGGTGACCTTTCGATTTTCAGTCGAAC
>ERZ772912.708-NODE-708-length-14388-cov-12.163748_pt1 | contig 14388 bp, 10 predicted proteins | sample MGYA00512119_ERZ772912 | MGnify/ENA primary metagenome ERZ772912 (study PRJEB29015, sample SAMEA2738048) | human oral metagenome | biome: human oral; feature: human-associated habitat; material: saliva | place: China | collected 2230 ...
GAGTCCCTCATCCACCACTTCAAGCTGGTCACCGAGGGGTTCCACGTGCCCGCCGGGCAGGTCTACCAGACCGTCGAGCACGCCAAGGGGATCCTGGGCGTCCACGCCGTCTCCGACGGCGGCACCCGCCCCTACCGGGTCCACTTCCGCGACCCCTCCTTCTCCAACCTGCAGTCGCTGGCCATGATGGGGGAGGGCGGCATGATCGCCGACCTCGTGCCCACCCTGGCCTCCATCGACCCCGTCCTGGGAGGCGTGGACCGCTGATGAGCACCACCGAGAACGCAGTCAACCCGGCCGTCGAGACCATCGCCACCGTCAGTGCGGTCGGCCCGGTGGGCACTGTCGCGCAAGCCGCTGTGGCCGCCGGTTACAGTGCCGAGGTCGCCCAGGGCCTCCAGGTCGACATCGAGCGGATCATCGCCCGCTACCCGGCGGGCAAGGAGCGCAGCGCCCTTATCCCGATGCTCCACCTCATTCAGTCCGTGGACGGCTATGTCTCGCCGGCCGGCATCGCCCTGTGCGCCGCCCGGCTCGGTCTGGAGCGGGCCGAGGTCAGCGCCGTGGCCACCTTCTACAGTCAGTTCCGCCGCCACCCGGTGGGCACGTACCACGTGGGCGTGTGCACCAACGCCCTGTGCGCCGTCATGGGTGGGGACGAGATCTGGAAGGCGGTCACCGAGCACACCGGCCTGGGCGCCGAGGAGACCAGCGAGGACGGCACCATCAGCCTCGAGCGCGTCGAGTGCAACGCCGCCTGCGACTACGCCCCCGTCGTCATGGTCAACTGGGAGTTCTTCGACAACCAGACCCCCGACTCCGCCGTCGCCATGATCAAGGCCCTCGAGCGCGGCGAGGACGTCGCCCCCACCCGCGGCCCCGAGACCGTCCCCACCTTCCGCGAGAACGAGCGCCTGCTGGCCGGCTTCGAGGACGGCCGCACCGACGAGGGGCGCGGCCCCGGCGAGCCGACCCTGCGCGGCCTGAGCATCGCCCGTGAGCAGGGCTGGACCGCGCCGAAGGAGGAGACCAAGTGAGTGACACCGCCACCTACACCGCGCCGGGGACCCTCACCCCGGTCCTGAGCGACCTGTGGGACCAGGAGCGCTCCTGGACCCTGCAGGCCTACCTCGACCACGGCGGCTACGAGGGCCTCAAGAAGGCCAAGACCCTCAGCTGCGAGGACCTCATCAGCCTCATCAAGGACTCCGGCCTGCGAGGACGCGGCGGCGCCGGCTTCCCCACGGGACTCAAGTGGTCCTTCCTGCCCCCGGTCGACGGCGGCCCGCGCTACCTCGTGGTCAACGCCGACGAGTCCGAGCCGGGCACCTGCAAGGACATCCCCACGATCATGTCCAACCCGCAGGCGCTCATCGAGGGCATCGCCATCACCTCGCGCGCCATCGGCGGCGACCACGCCTTCGTCTACCTGCGCGGCGAGGTCCCCCACGTCTACCGCCGCCTGCTCAGCGCCGTGCGCGAGGCCACCGAGTCCGGCCTGCTGGACACCGGCTTCGGGCTCGACGGCCAGCAGCGGCTGCGCATCACCGCCCACGCCGGTGCCGGCGCCTACATCTGCGGTGAGGAGACCGCCCTGCTGGACTCCCTGGAGGGCCGCCGCGGCCACCCCCGCCTCAAGCCGCCCTTCCCCGCCGTCGCCGGCCTCTACGCCCGGCCCACGGTGGTCAACAACGTCGAGACCATCGCCTCGGTCCCGGCGATCCTGGCCCGCGGCGCCCAGTGGTACTCCACCATGGGCACCGAGAAGTCCAAGGGCCACGGCATCTTCTCCGTCTCCGGCCACGTGGCCCACCCCGGCCAGTACGAGGCCCCCTTCGGCATCACCATGCGCGAGCTCATCGAGCTCTCCGGCGGCATCCGTCCCGGCCACGAGCTGAAGTTCTGGGTGCCGGGAGGCTCCTCGACGCCGATCTTCGGCCCCGACGAGCTCGACGTCCCCCTGGACTACGAGTCCGTGGCCGAGGCCGGCTCCATGCTGGGCACCCGCGCCCTGCAGGTCTTCGACGAGACCGTCTCCGTGGTGCGCGTGGTCACCCGCTGGACCGAGTTCTACCAGCACGAGTCCTGCGGCAAGTGCACCCCCTGCCGCGAGGGCACCTACTGGATGCGCCAGATCATGCTGCGCCTGGAGGCCGGGCGCGGACTGCCCGGCGACGTCGAGAAGCTCGAGTCCATCGCCTCCAACATCGCCGGACGCTCCTTCTGCGCCCTGGGCGACGCCTCCGCAACCCCGGTCCTGACCGGCATCAAGCGGTTCCGCGAGGAGTTCGAGGCCGGCTACACCGCCGCCGCCGACGAGCTCTTCCCCTACGCCGCCTCCTCCGTCTTCGAAAGCGCACGGTGAGCCATGACTGCTGAGACGACCACCAAGAGCTCCGCACCCGCGGCGCCGCCGGCCCCCGAGATGGTCCACATGACCATTGACGGGCTGCCCGTCGAGGTCGAGAAGGGGACCCTCCTCATCCGCGCCGCCGAGCAGGTCGGCGTGCGCATCCCGCGCTTCTGCGACCACCCGCTGCTCGCGCCGTCGGCCAACTGCCGCCAGTGCCTGGTGGAGGTGGCCATGCCGGGGCGCGACGGCGTCGTGCGGCCCATGCCCAAGCCCCAGCCCTCCTGCGCCATGACCGCCATGGAGGGCATGGAGATCTCCACCCAGGCCACCAGCGAGGTCGCCGCCAAGGCCCAGGCCGGCACCATGGAGTTCCTCCTCATCAACCACCCGCTGGACTGCCCGGTGTGCGACAAGGGCGGCGAGTGCCCCCTGCAGAACCAGGCCCTGGAGCTCATGGCCTCCGGTGCCCAGTCCGCCACCCGTTTCACCGACGTCAAGCGCACCTTCCCCAAGCCGCTGCGCCTGACCAGCAACATCCTGCTGGACCGCGACCGGTGCATCCTGTGCCAGCGCTGCGTGCGCTTCGCCGACCAGATCCCCGGCGACCCCTTCATCGCCCTCCAGGGCCGCGGCGGCGGGCACCCCTCCTTCGACATGGACGGCGAGCCCGAGCACACCGGGGGCCTGTACTCCGAGCAGATCGGGCGCTTCGACGCCCGCGTCCTGGACTTCCACACCGAGGCGCCCCAGGAGGGGCTCGACGACGACCTCCAGACGATCCGTGGCGTGCCCTCCCTGAGCGCCCTGGGAGACCTGACCGGCCCAGGCGGCGAGCCCGGGGCCTCCGACGGCACCGACTACGGCCCCGACCTGGGCGCCGGCCGCGAGGACCTGGACGCCTCCGGGCGCCCCTTCGCCTCCTACTTCTCGGGCAACATCATCCAGATCTGCCCCGTGGGCGCCCTGACCTCCGCGAAGTACCGCTTCCGGGCCCGCCCCATGGACCTGGTCTCCACCGACTCCGTCACCGAGCACGACGCCTCCGGATCCGCCATCCGCGTCGACATGCGCCGCGGCGTCGTCCTGCGTCACCTCGCCGGCAACGACCCCGAGGTCAACGAGGAGTGGATCACCGACAAGGACCGCTTCGCCTTCACCTGGTCCTCCCAGCCCGACCGCCTCACCGTGCCGCTCGTGCGCGACGAGGAGACCGGCGAGCTCGTCACCACCTCCTGGTCCGACGCCCTGGACGTGGCCGCCCAGGGGCTGGCCAGCGCCGCCGCAGACGGGGGAGTGGGGCTCCTGCCCGGCGGCCGCCTCACCCTGGAGGACGCCTGGGCCTGGTCCCGCTTCGCCCGCACCGTCCTGGGCACCAACGACATCGACCAGCGCGTGCGCAGCCACAGCCAGGAGGAGGACTCCTTCCTGGCCGCCCGCGTGGCCGGCACCGGGCTGGGCGCCGTCACCTACCGCCACCTGGAGCGGGCCGGACAGGTCCTGCTCCTGGGCCTGGAGCCCGAGGACGAGTGCGGTTCCCTGTTCCTGCGCCTGCGCAAGGGCGTGCGCGCCGGCGGCGTCAAGGTGGCCACCGTGACCACCTGCCTGAGCGCCGGCAGCCGCAAGCTCTCCGCCCAGGCCATCCTCACCCCGCCCGGTGAGGAGGCCCGCGTCGTCGCCCACCTCAGCCAGACCCACCCCGAGCTCGTCGAGGCCCTGCGGGCCGACGGCGCCACCATCCTCATCGGTGAGCGCGCCGTCCGCGTCCCCGGCCTGCTGAGCGTCGCCGACGCCCTGGCCACCGCCACCGGCGCCCACCTGGCCTGGGTGCCGCGCCGCAGCGGTGAGCGCGGAGGCATCGAGGCGGGTCTGCTGCCCGGCCTCCTGCCCGGCGGTCGCCCCGTGACCGACCCCGAGGCCCGCGCCCAGGTCGAGCAGGCCTGGAACCTGGGCCCCGAGCACCTCCTGCCCGCGACACCGGGCCGCGACGCCACCGCCATCCTCTCGGCCCTCCTGGAGGGCAGCCTGGGCGGCGCGGTTGTCGGCGGCATCGACCTGCGCGACTTCCCCGACCCGGGCCTGGCCCGCGCGGCCCTGGCCGCCAGCGGCTTCACCGTCCAGCTCGAGGTGCGCCGCAGCGAGGTCAGCGAGCACGCCGACGTCGTCCTGCCCGTGGCCCCGGCCGTGGAGAAGAACGGCACCTTCGTCAACTGGGAGGGGCGCGTGCGCCCCTTCGGCCAGGCCCACGTCTCGCGCTCGCGCACCGACCGCCAGGTCCTGGGCATGCTCGCCGACGAGATGGGAGTCGACCTGCAGGTCGACGACCTGGTCGTCCTGCACGAGCAGCTCGCCGACCTGGGCCTGTGGCGCGGGCAGCGCCCGTCGGTCGCCTTCGGGCCCGCCCCGGCGGTCTGCGCCGGCGCCCCCGCCGACGACGGCGTCGAGGCCCGACTGACCACTCACAAGCCCATGCTCGACGCCGGGCGCCTCCAGGACGGTGAGCCCTTCCTGGCCGCCACCGCCCTGCGCCCCGTCGCCCGGGTGGGCGCCGACCTCGCCCAGCGCCTGTCGCTGGCAGCCGGCCAGGAGGTGACCGTGGCGACCGCCGCCGGATCCATCACCCTGCCGGCCGTCGTCGGCGGCGTCAGCGACGGCACCGTGTGGCTGCCCGAGTGCTCGGCGGGCTCCACCGTCCACCAGACCCTGGGCGCCGGGCACGGCTCCCAGGTCACCGTGACCCATGCAGCGGAGGTACTGAGGTGAACCCGATCTACGCGGCTCAGGCCGCTGCCGACGACGCCCTGCCCAACGGGGGCGTGACCGCCGACTTCTCCGCCGAGACCTGGTGGCTGACCCTCATCAAGGCCGGCTTCATCGTCGCCTTCCTCATCGTCAGCGTCATGATGGCGCTGTGGGTGGAGCGGCGCGGCCTGGCCCGCATGCAGACCCGCCTGGGCCCCAACGTCAACGGCCCCCTCGGCCTGCTCCAGGCGGTCGCCGACGCCGGCAAGCTCATCATGAAGGAGGACTTCTGGCTCAAGGGGGCCGAGAAGGTCATCTACCTCCTGGCGCCGCTCATCGCCGCCTTCAGCGCCTTCATGGTCTACGCGGTCATCCCCTTCGGGCCGCAGGTGAGCATCTTCGGCCACTCCACGCCCCTGCAGCTGACCGACTTCCCGGTGGCGGTCCTCTACATCCTGGCCATCACCGCCTTCGGCGTCTACGGGATCATCCTGGGCGGCTGGTCCACGCACTCCACCTACCCGCTCTTCGGCGCCGTGCGCAGCGCCGCTCAGGTCATCTCCTACGAGCTGAGCATGAGCCTGTCCATCCTCACGGTCTTCCTGGCCTCGGGGACCATGTCCACCTCCGGGATCGTGACCGCCCAGGAGCGCATCTGGTGGGCCGTGGCGATGCTGCCCAGCTTCATCATCTACGTCATCTCCATGGTCGGTGAGGTCAACCGCCTCCCCTTCGACCTGCCCGAGGCCGAGGGCGAGCTCGTCGCCGGCCACATGGTCGAGTACTCCTCGATGAAGTTCGCCTGGTACTTCCTGGCCGAGTACATCAACATGTTCAACGTCTCGGCCGTGTGCGTCACCCTGTTCCTGGGCGGCTGGCGCTCGGCGATCCTCAGCCTGTTCTGGGAGGGCGCCAACTCCGGCTGGTGGCCGATGCTGTGGTTCGTCGCCAAGGTCTGGGCCGTCATGTTCTTCATGATCTGGACCCGCGGAACCCTGGTGCGCATCCGCTACGACCACTTCATGAAGCTGGGCTGGAAGGTCCTCATCCCGATCTCCCTGGTCTGGTTCGTGCTGGTGGCGGTGGTGCGCGCCTTCCGCACCTTCTCGGGCGCCTCCGTGCAGGCCCTGCTGCTGCCGATGGCCGTCGTGTTCTGCGTCATCATGTTCATCCTCTTCCTCATCCCCGACAAGGAGGAAGAGGAGGAGCTCTACGAGGACTATGAGGACTACGACGACGAGGATGCGGACGACGAGGACGTCGAGATCCTGGACGCCGAGGACGACCACGTCGCCTTCCTCGAGGGCTTCCCGGTCCCGCCGCCTCCGGGCAGCTCCCTGCCGCCCTCACCGCGCGCCCGCCGCGCCGCCCTGGCGGCGCAGGCGACCGGCGCGGCCGATGACTCCGAGACCGGGGCGGCCACCGCCGTCGGCCTCCTGGAGGACACCGACGTCGATGACGACGACGCGGCCGGTTCCGCGGATTCCGCCGCCTCTGCCGAGTCCCCCGACTCGGCCGGTGCGGCCGGCACGACAGTCCCGGCCGGTAAGGACGCAGCCACCGCCCTGCCCACCTTCACTCTTGACCTCAAGGCCGACCCGGCCGGCGACAAGAACACAGACACGGCCGCTGAGGCACCCCAGGAGGGAAAAGATGACTGATCGCCCCCACCGTTCCCGGGGCTCGCAGCACGATAAGTGGCTGCGTGACGCTCCCTCCGCCCTGGCCCGCGCCTTCGCGCCCGTGGCCGGCTACGGGGTCACCATCTCCTCGATGTTCCGCCCGGTGGTCACCGAGCAGTACCCCTTCGAGCCCCCACAGGTGATGCCCCGCTACCACGGGCGCCACCAGCTCAACCGCTACGACGACGGCCTGGAGAAGTGCATCGGCTGCGAGCTGTGCGCCTGGGCCTGCCCCGCCGACGCGATCTACGTCGAGGCCGCCTCCAACGAGCCCGGCGCCCAGTACTCGCCCGGCGAGCGCTACGGGCGCGTCTACCAGATCAACTACCTGCGCTGCATCTTCTGCGGCATGTGCATCGAGGCCTGCCCCACCCGGGCCCTGACCATGTCCACCGACTTCGATGAGCTCGTCGGCCCCGGCCGCGAGGGCCTCATCTACGAGAAGGAGGACCTGCTGGCCCCCGTGCCCGAGGGCGCCGTGTCCGCGCCCCACCCCATGGTCGAGGGCACCGAGGACGGCGACTACTACCGCGGGAAGGTCGTCGGCTCCACCCAGGCCCAGATCGACTGGGTGCGGAGCCACCGACCCGAGGACCCCAGCCTGGAGTCCGCCCGCGCCAAGGCCGCCCCCGCGTCTGGCCGGGACAGCCGCCACACCGTGAAGGGAGCCCTGCGATGAGCACCCTGCTGATGACCGGAGCCCCCGCCGTCGCCCCGACCGCTCTGACTCAGGACGGTCACCTGGGGCTGGGCGAGGCCATCGTCTTCGGCGTCGTCGCCCTGGTCACCGTGGCCTGCGGCATCGGCGTCCTGACCGCCAAGCGTGCCGTGAACGCCGCCATCAACATGATCGGCATCATGATCTCGCTGGCCGTCCTCTACATCGTCAACGAGTCGCCCTTCATGGGCATCACCCAGGTCGTGGTCTACACCGGCGCCGTCATGACCCTCGTCCTGTTCGTCATCATGCTCGTGGGCGTCGGCGGTGACGAGCCGGTGGGTGCCGCCGGTACCGTCATGAGGCGCCCGGTCCTCATCCTCCTGGGACTGGGGCTGGCCGGTGCCCTGACCGCCGTCGTGTGGCGCTCCACCCTGCCGACGCCGGCCGGCCTCAAGGACGGCGCCAAGGCCGCCCCCGACCTGCTGGCCGTCACGCTCTACCACGACCACGTCGTCACCATGGAGCTGACCGCCATCCTGCTCATCGTCGCCGCCGTCGGCGCCCTGACCCTCACCCACCGCCAGCGCATCCGGGCCCGGCTCAGCCAGCGGGCGGTGGCCGCGGGCAAGATGCAGGACTACGCCGCCAAGGGTGCCCACCCGGGCCAGAAGCCGATGCCCGGCGTCTACGCCTCCACCAACTCCGCCGCCGCCCCGGCCCTGGACGCCCAGGGCGAGGCCGTCGAGGAGTCCGTGCCCCGGGTCCTGCGGGCCCGCGGCCAGGGCCTGGAGCTGTCCGACGTCTCCCCGGAGATGGGACTGGCCCAGCGCTCGGGCACGATCGTCTCCCGCCTGGCCGGGGCCGGCCAGACCGGTCAGGCCGGCGGCCCCCGGGACGCCCGCCGCTCCGGGATGCCGTCCATGCCGGGCGCCGCCGCCCCCGCCGTCAAGCAGCCCGTCCTCAGCGATGACGGGGCAGCCGACTCGGCCGCCCCGGAGCAGAAGGAGGAGAAGTGAGTCTCCCCATCACCGTCTACCTCATCCTGGCCGGGGTGCTGTTCACCCTGGGGGCGCTCACGGTGCTGCTGCGCCGCAACGCCATCATCGAGCTCATGGGGGTTGAGCTCATGCTCAACTCCGTCAACCTCGTCCTGGTGACCTTCTCCCGGATCCACGGCAACCTCACCGGCCAGGTCTTCGCCTTCTTCGTCATGGTGGTGGCCGCCGCCGAGGTCGTGGTGGGTCTGAGCATCGTCGTATCCATCTTCCGCACCCGCAGGTCCACGTCGGTCGACGACGAGAACCTGCTCAAGAACTGAGGGGAGAGACCACCGACATGCTTCCCGCTCCTGTCACCGCCGTCGTGACGCCCCTGACCGAGGCCACCGGCCTGGCCTCCTGGGCCTGGCTGCTCATCGCCGTCCCCGCGGCCTCCGCCGCCTTCCTGCTGCTGGCCGGCCGTCGATCCAACGCCTGGGGCCACTGGCTGGGCCTGGCCGCCTCCTTCGCCGCCGCCTGCCTGGGTGTGGGCATCCTCGTGCAGGTCCTGGGCCTGCCCGCTGAGGAACGCGTCATCGGCCTGCCCCTCTACCACTGGTTCTCCGCCGGGAACCTGAGCGTCGACGTCGGCCTGCGCCTGGACCCGCTGTCGCTGACCTTCGTCACGCTGGTCACCTGCGTCGGCTTCCTCATCCACCTGTACTCGGTGGCCTACATGGCCCACGACCGCGACCGGCGCCGCTTCTTCGCCTACCTCAACCTCTTCATCGCCGCGATGCTCACCCTGGTCCTGGGCGACTCCTACATCGTGCTCTTCGTCGGCTGGGAGGGCGTGGGCCTGGCCTCCTACCTGCTCATCGGCTTCTGGAACACCGCCGACGCCGACGCCCCCCAGGGCGAGCAGGCCACCAGCCGCGAGAACGCCGCCGCCGCCAAGAAGGCCTTCATCATGAACCGCGTGGGCGACGTCGGCCTCCTGCTGGCCATGATGACGATGGTCGGCCAGATCGGCTCGGTCTCCTTCGACGCCGTCTCCGCCGCCTCCCTCGACGGCTCGGTGAGCACCGGCTGGCTCACCGCCATCGGCTTCTTCCTGCTCCTGGCGGCCTGCGGTAAGTCCGCCCAGTTCCCCCTTCAGGCCTGGCTGGGTGACGCCATGGCCGGCCCCACGCCGGTCTCGGCCCTCATCCACGCCGCCACCATGGTCACCGCGGGCGTCTACCTCATGGTCCGCTCCGCCGCCGTCTTCGAGGGCGCCCCCAGCGCCCAGACGGCCGTGGCCGTCGTCGGCGCCATCACCCTGCTGCTGGGGGCCGTCATCGGAAGCGCCAAGGACGACATGAAGAAGGTCCTGGCCGCCTCCACCATGAGCCAGATCGGCTACATGATGCTGGGCGCCGGGCTCGGCCCGGTCGGCTACGCCTTCGCCATCTTCCACCTGCTCACCCACGGCTTCTTCAAGGCCCAGCTCTTCCTGGGGGCCGGCTCGGTCATGCACGCCATGGGCGACCAGGTCAACATGCGCCGCTTCGGCGGCCTGCGCGGAGCCATGACGATCACCTGGATCACCATGGGCATCGGCTGGCTCGCCATCCTGGGGGTGCCGCCCTTCTCCGGGTTCTGGTCCAAGGACCGCCTCATCGAGGCCGCCTTCGTCGGCGAGGGCGCCAAGCCCTGGATCCTGGGAACCATCGCCCTGCTGGGCGCGGGCCTGACCGCCTTCTACATGTCCCGCCTGTTCTTCATGATCTTCCACGGCAAGCAGCGCTGGACCACCAAGGACGACCTGGAGGGCGAGGTCCACCCCCACGAGTCCAGCTGGCTCATGACCCTGCCCCTGATCGTCCTGTCCGTGTTCTCCGCGGGCCTGGGCGGGCTGCTGACCTACAACAACATGTTCGTCACCTGGCTGGAGCCGGTCACCGGTCACGCCGAGCACGGCGAGCCGGTCCTGCCGGCCACCGTCATCATGGGCGCCACCCTCGCGCTGGTCGTCGTCGGGGTTCTCGTGGCCTGGTGGATGTACGTGCGCCGCCCGGTGCCCGTCGTCCTGCAGCCGGCCAACCCCCTGGTGGAGGCCGCCCGCAAGGACATGTACCAGGACGCCATCAACGAGGCCCTGGCCATGCGCACCGGCCAGGGACTGGTCCTGGCCACCGACGCCGTCGAGCGCTACGTCGTCGACGGCGCCATCGAGGGTGCCGCCGCGGGCACCGGCGCCCTGGGGCGCCTGACCCGCCGCACCGAGTCCGGGTACGTGCGCTCCTACGCCGGCTACATGCTGGCCGGAACGGTCCTCGTACTCATCGCCGTCCTGGCCGCCAGGTTCTGAGAGGACACGACACATGCCGACTCTTCCCGCATCGCTGCCCGTCCTGACCGTCATGGCGGTCACGCCGCTGGCCGGGGCGCTCCTGCTGTGGCTGGTCCCGCCGCTGCGCCGGCTCCACGCCCGCGCCGTGGGCCTCGTGTTCTCCCTGGCGGTCCTCGCCCTGGGCCTGTGGGCGCTGAGCGCCTTCGACCTGGCTCAAGCCAGCACCGTCCAGCTGACCGACACCCACTCCTGGATCCCCGCCATCGGCGCCTCCTGGGCCCTGGGCGTCAACGGCCTGGGCCTGTCCATGGTGCTGCTGGGCGCCTTCGTCACGCCCCTGGTGCTGCTCGCCTCCTGGGGTGAGGTCCCCGCCGACCGGCAGGGCCTGTTCACCGGGCTCGTCCTGACGCTGGAGTTCTTCGTCGTCGTCATCTTCTCGGCCCGGGACCTGCTCCTGTTCTACCTGTGCTTCGAGGCGATGCTCATCCCGGTGTACTTCCTCATCGGCTGCTTCGGCGGGCAGAATCGCCAGCGCGCCGCCCTGAAGTTCCTCCTGTACTCCCTGGCCGGCGGGCTCATCATGCTCATCGGCGTCATCGCCGTCTCCCTGCACTCCGCCAAGAACGGCACCCCCAGCTTCCTCATCGACTCGGTGGCCGCCAACCTGCACGTGTCCACCTCCGCCGGTCACTGGATCTTCCTGACCTTCTTCATCGCCTTCGCCATCAAGGCGCCGCTGGTCCCGGTCCACACCTGGCTGCCCGACACCGCCGAGCAGGCCACCCCGGGCACCTCGGTGCTGCTCATCGGCATCCTCGACAAGATCGGCACCTTCGGGATGATTACCCTGGTCCTGCCGATCTTCCCGGAGGCCTCCCGCTGGGCCGCCCCGGTGATCCTGGTCCTGGCGGTCGTCTCCATCATCTACGGGGGCCTGGCCGCCATCGCCCAGGACAACCTCTACCGCCTCATCTCCTACACCTCCGTGAGCCACTTCGGCTTCATGGTCCTGGGGATCTTCATCGGCAACCAGGTGGCCGCCAACGGCGCCATGGTCTACATGGTGGCCCACGGGCTGTCCATTGCCGGCCTCTACCTGGTCACCGGCTTCATGGCCCGGCGCACCGGGACGGTCGCCATCAGCGAGCTCGGCGGCATCGCCCGGGTCATGCCGCTGGTGGCCGGCACCTTCCTGGTCAGCGGGCTGGCCTCCATCGCCCTGCCGGGCCTGAGCGGGTTCGTGCCCGAGTGGATGGTGCTCACCGGCACCTTCTCGGTCTCGCTGGCCCTGGGCGGTGCGGCCGTCGTCGGCGTCGTCATCGCCGCCGTCTACATGCTGCTGCCCTACCAGCGGGTCTTCACCGGGGCGCCCGCCCCCGAGCGCGTGGGCAGCCCCGACCTCGACGGGCGCGAGCGCCTCGTCGTCGTCCCCATCATCGCCGCGATGCTCGCGCTCGGACTGGCCCCGGGCGTCTTGACGTCCGCCTTCGACGACGTCGCCCGGCAGGTCGCGCTCACGGTCACCAGCTCCTCGCAGGCTGAGGCCTCAGCCCGCGGCGCCGGTGACAGCCCCGATGCCGGCGGGACTGACGCTCCGGCCGCCTCCACCGCTACGGAAGGGAACACCAAGTGAGCCCCTCAGCCACTGCCCCGATCGTCAACTGGGACGCCCTGACGCCGGTCCTCATCATCCTGGGCGCCGGTGTCCTGGGTGTCCTCGTGGAGGCCTTCATCGCCCGTCCCGCCCGTCTGGCCATCCAGTCCACGCTGAGCTTCCTGGCCATCCTGGCCTCCGGGGTCTCCCTGTTCCTGCGCTGGGGCGAGGTCAAGGCCGCCGGGGCCGCCGCCGCGGCCGTGCCCCAGTTCCAGCTCCCCAAGGGCTTCCTGCCGGGCGCCCGCATGTCCGCGGGCCTGACCGAGGACCCCTTCTCCATCGCCGCCCAGGGCATCCTCCTGGTCATCGGTCTGCTGGCCGTCCTGGTGATGGCCGACCGCACCTCCGTCGGTGATGGGGCCTTCGCGGCCCAGGCCGCCGACCGGCCCGGCAGCGCGGAGGAGAGCGAGTCCATCCTGGCCGGCTGGACCACGACCGAGATCTTCCCCCTGACCCTGTTCTCACTGGGCGGCATGATGCTCTTCGGGGCCAGCAGCGACCTCATCACGCTGTTCGTCATCCTGGAGATGATCTCCCTGCCGCTGTACATCCTGGCGGCCACCGCCCGCCACCGCCGGCTCCTCAGCCAGGAGGCGGCGCTGAAGTACTTCGTGCTGGGGGCCTTCGCCTCCGCCTTCCTCCTCATGGGCTCGGCCCTGCTCTACGGGGTGGCCGGCGCCGTCGACTACAAGACCCTGGGCGAGGCCGTGAGCAGCGCGGCGGGGCAGGACTGGCTCATCCTGGCCGGCCTCATGCTGGTGATCGTCGGCCTGCTGTTCAAGGTGGCGGCCGTGCCCTTCCACGCCTGGAGCCCGGACGTCTACCAGGGCGCCCCCACCCCGGTCACCGGGTTCATGGCCGCCGGGGTCAAGGCCGCCGCCTTCCTGGCCCTGGTGCGCTTCTACTACCTGATCGCCGGCGCCATGGGCTGGGACCTGGCCCCCGCCCTGTGGGCCGTGGCGGCACTGACCATGCTCCTGGGCACCGTCGTCGGGGTGGTTCAGCGCGACGTCAAGCGCATGCTCGCCTACTCGGCCATCGCCCACGCCGGCTTCATGCTCATCGGGATCGGGGCCTACTCCAAGGCGGCGATCTCCGCGCTCAGCTTCTACGCCCTGACCTACGGGATCGCCACCGTGGGGGCCTTCGGCATCGTCACCCTGGTGCGCTCCCACCGCGACGGCTCCGTGGGCGGAGAGGACGGCGACCTGGATGCCTTCAAGGGCCTGGGACGCCGCAGCCCCTGGGCGGCCGGTGCCATGACCGTCTTCCTGCTGTCCTTCGCCGGAGTGCCCCTGACGGCCGGCTTCATGGCCAAGTTCCGGCTCTTCGCCACCGGCCTGAGCGGCAACGGGACGCCCTTCGTCATCCTCGCCGTCGTCTGCTCGGCCGTGACCGCCTTCTTCTACATGAGGCTCATCGTGCTCATGTTCTTCCATGAGCCCGACGGCGAGCGCTCCGTGGTCGTGGGCAGCCGCGGCCCGATCATCCTGGCGGTCAGCGTTGCGGTGATGGCCACAATCGGGTTGGGCATTTTGCCGCAGACCGCCTTCGACCTGTTCGACCAGACGGCTATGCTCCTTCCGTGATCGGATCACTGCCGCTGAGCGCCCCCGAGCTGGAGTCGCGCATCATCCCCGCCCTCCAGACCATTGAGGACCGCCTCATGGAGGTGGTCACCAGCGCCGACGAGACCATCAATCCGCCGACCTCGCACCTGGCCGAGGCCGGGGGCAAGCGCCTGCGCCCGGTCCTGGCCCTGCTGACCGCCCAGCTCGGCGACCCGGCCCTGGCCACCGGTGAGGAGATCCGCGACGCCGGGGTGGCCGTGGAGCTGACCCACATCGCCACCCTCTATCACGACGACGTCATGGACGAGGCCCCGCTGCGCCGCGGCGCCCCGAGCGCCCAGACCGTGTGGGGCAACTCCGCCGCCATCCTCACCGGCGACGTCCTCGTGGCCCGCGCCTCCCAGTTGGTGGCGGCC
>ERZ772912.709-NODE-709-length-14376-cov-3.195028_pt1 | contig 14376 bp, 10 predicted proteins | sample MGYA00512119_ERZ772912 | MGnify/ENA primary metagenome ERZ772912 (study PRJEB29015, sample SAMEA2738048) | human oral metagenome | biome: human oral; feature: human-associated habitat; material: saliva | place: China | collected 2230 ...
CTTGCACCCAGCCACCCAGCCGCTTACACCCAGCCACCCAGCCGCGAGCGCCGTCGGGACCAAATCCCCAGCCCATAAGCCATGAGTAGCCCACACGTGTCGCGTCCAGCCCCACAGACTCCACCGAAACCATATGAGCACCCTAGAGCCTGCCACTGCATCAAGTAAGCAAATCTAGACACAAATACAGTATTGAAACATAATCAAAGAATCACTAAAATATCTTTAAGTAGAAAGGAAGCTATCGTGGACACAACCTTAAAGGTCTGCCTCTCAGGGCGATCAGACCAAATAAGTCCAGCAACGATGGCCGCAGCATTTAGCGCATTCGCCACTCTCCTAGATGCCCCAAACAACGGCATTCATTGGCAGATGACACAGGTCAGTATCGGCTCCCTTACATTGGCGGCAAGCCCATGTGGACAAACCAGAGATGAAGAACTAGAAGGATTCACTGAACTGGTTTCTGGCCTTAAGCTTCACGCGATGACTGGTAAGGTCCCAGACTCTTGGTCAGATAAAGGTCGTGAGGCATTGAAAAACCTTGGTGATTTAACCACTGAACCAGGGGTAGAAAGTATTACTGCTACCGCCGGCAATCAAACTATTGCTTTCAACGCTTCACCTAAAGACACCCCTAAAATCCAAGTAAAAACCTCAATTGGATCAGTAACAGGGAAGATTGATCGCATAAACACACGTGGCGGATGTGAGTTTGGCCTTATTGATGAGACTGAAAAGCATCCGGTCAGAGTGATTTTCCAGATCAGTCAATTAGAAGAGATTAAGCAGCTTGTAGGAAAACGGGTACGCGTTCGCGGCGAACTAACCCGTAACCAGCAGGGACGCAAAGAATCATTGCAGATGCGCCGCATTGAAGAGATAGAAGATCATGCAGATCTACCCACGGTTGATGATCTGGTGGGTATCTGGCGGGCTCCTCGCAAGGCAATGAGCGCTGAGGAAATTGTCCAGGAGATGCGCCGTGCCTAGCAGCAAATCAACCAAGTCAGCGTTTCTGTAACCCCGCACTCATTCAGCGGATGGGGCAACAGCGCCACTCATGGCATGAACTACACTTATGCCATTAAATATCTGCAGAAAAGGAAGTACCGATGCCTGCAAGCGCCGACAACCCCACTCCTTATCGTTACAACGCAGCTCTGGCCGAGTCTATTGAGCTAGATTGGCAGCGTTACTGGGATGAAAATGGCACCTTCTATGCTGACAACCCGGTAGGGCCGCTAGCCGGAGAGCGTTCCCAGCGCGAGAAGTTCTTCCTTCTGGATATGTTCCCCTACCCCTCGGGTAAGGGCCTGCACGTGGGTCACCCCCTGGGTTACCTGGCCACTGACGTGGTTGCCCGCTTCAACCGCATGCAGGGCAAGAACGTGCTTTACACCATGGGTTATGACGCTTTTGGTTTGCCCGCCGAGCAGTACGCTGTGCAGACCGGCCAGCACCCGCGCATTTCCACCGAGGCCAACATTGCTAACATGCGTCGCCAGCTGCACCGCATGGGTATGAGCCACGACCCGCGCCGCTCTATTGCCACCATTGACGTTGACTATGTGCGCTGGACCCAGTGGATTTTCTTGCAGGTATTCAACTCCTGGTTTGACCCGCAGGCGCCGCGCCGTGACGGTCGCGGCCTGGGTGCGGCCCGCCCGGTCAGCGAGCTGCGTCAGAAGCTGGCTAACGGCGAGGTTGAGCTGCCTAAGGACATTGCTGACTCGCGCAGCTGGGATGAGCTCAGCGCGCTGGAGCAGAGCCGCGTGGTTGACTCTTTCCGCCTGGCCTATGTGGCTGAGGTACCGGTTAACTGGTGTCCGGGCCTGGGCACGGTGCTGGCCAATGAGGAGGTCACCTCTGAAGGTCGCTCTGAGCGCGGTAACTTCCCGGTTTTCAAGCGCAACCTGCGCCAGTGGATGATGCGCATCACCGCTTATGGTGAGCGTCTGGCTGATGACCTGGACACTGTGGACTGGCCTGACAAGGTGCGTTCTATGCAGCGCAACTGGATTGGTCGCTCTGAGGGCGCCCAGGTTGATTTTGCGGTTAGCGGCCAGGGTGTGGATGGCGGTCAGATCACCGTGTTCACTACCCGCCCTGACACTCTCTTTGGCGCTACCTTCACGGTTGTGGCCCCTGAGCACCCGCTTTTGGGTGGCACTTACCCTGCTGCCCCCGACGACGACGCCGCACTTAAGGTCCCCTCGGCTTGGCCTGAGGGCACTCGTGAGGAGTGGAAGGGTGGCTACGCCACCCCGGTTGAGGCTGTAGCCGCCTACCGCGCCCAGGCTGCGCGCACTTCTGACACTGACCGTACCGATGCAGACCGTGAGAAGACTGGTGTGTTTACTGGCCTGTGGGCCACCAACCCGGTTAACGGCAAGCAGCTGCCGCTGTTCATTGCCGACTATGTGCTGATGGGTTACGGTACCGGCGCGATTATGGCTGTGCCCGCCCACGACCAGCGTGACTGGGAGTTTGCTCGCGCCTTCAACCTGGACATTGTCCAGACCATTGGTCCGGCTAAGGACCCGCGCGGCATTAACCTGGACGAAAAGGCTTACGTGGGCGACGGCGTCGCAGTTGACTCAGCTAACGCTGAGGTGAGCCTGAACGGCCTGGGCAAAGACGCAGCTAAGGCTAAGATGACCGCCTGGCTGGAGGAAAAGGGCTACGGACGCGGCGCTATCACCTACCGTCTGCGTGACTGGCTGTTCTCTCGCCAGCGCTACTGGGGTGAGCCCTTCCCGATCGTGTGGGATGAGGAAGGTGGCGTGCACGCCCTGCCTGAGTCGATGCTGCCGGTTGAACTGCCTGAAGTTACCAACTACTCCCCCACCACCTATGACCCTGAGGACGCTTCCTCCTCACCTGAGCCGCCGCTGGGGCGCGCTCGCGAATGGGTTGAGGTTGAGCTTGACCTGGGTGACGGCCCGCGCGTCTACTACCGTGAAACCAACACCATGCCCCAGTGGGCTGGTTCTTGCTGGTACGAGATGCGTTACGTTGACCCGGACAACTGCCAGGCTCTAATTGACCCGGCTAACGAGGCTTACTGGATGGGTCCGCGCCCCGAGGTTGGTAACACTTCGGGTGGTACCGACCTTTACATTGGTGGTGTCGAGCACGCGGTGCTGCACCTGCTGTACTCGCGTTTTTGGCACAAGGTGCTGTTTGACCTGGGCTTTGTCTCTTCCTCTGAGCCTTACCACAAGCTGTTCAACCAGGGTTATGTGCAGGCCTACGCCTACAAGGACGAGCGCGGCCAGTATGTGCCCGCAGATGAGGTTGAGGAAGAAGAAGACGGCAGCTTCACCTGGCACGGTGAGCCCGTTAAGCGTGAATACGGCAAGATGGGTAAGAGTCTGAAGAACATCGTCACTCCTGACGACATGTATGAGGCTTACGGCGCCGACACTTTCCGTGTTTACGAGATGAGCATGGCTCCCCTGGACATGGACCGCCCCTGGGAAACCCGCGCGGTGGTTGGTTCGCAGCGTTTCTTGCAGCGCTTGTGGCGTAACGCCATTGATGAGGTCACCGGCGAGCTGGTGATCAACGAAGATGAGCCTGACTTGGCCACCAAGAAGCTGGTTGCGCGCACTATTGCTGGGGTAACTGAGGATTACGCCAACATGCGCCTGAACACGGCTATCGCCAAGCTGATTGTGCTCAACAACCACCTGACCTCCATTAAGGCAGTGCCGCGTGAGGCCATCGAAGCCCTGGTTTTGATGGTTTCCCCGGTGGCTCCCCACATTGCTGAGGAGCTGTGGAAGCGCCTGGGTCACGAGAACTCTTTGGCCCGCGAACCCTTCCCCACTGTTTCCGACGCCGCACTGCTTAAGGCTGACGCGGTCACCTGCGTGATTCAGGTGGCCGGTAAGGTACGCGACAAGCTTGAGGTTGACCCTGACATTGACCCCGCTGAACTGGAGCGCCTGGCCCTGCAGGCCCCCGGCGTTAAGCGCACCCTGGGTGAGCGTCAGATCCGCAAGGTGATTGTGCGCGCCCCCAAGCTGGTCAGCATCGTCCCGGCTAAGTAGGCAGTTTTTGCTAGCTCAGGCGCTTAGCTAGCTGAGCACTTGGGCTGGGCGGGGCGTGGTTAGCGCGCCGCCCACACAGGCCAGCTAGTAGCTAAACATGGTGGCCCCGGCTAACAGCCGGGGCCACTTGTTTTGGTATTGGCACCGCTTTGGCGCGGTTTTGTTCAGCGCCGCTTTGGCGCGGTTTGGGCCGGCGCTGGTTTTGTCCGCTCTGACCTAGCTTCGCGCGCCGGCCTGGGTCAGTTTCGCGCGCCGGGGCTGGTTTTGTCCGCTCTGGCCTAGCTTCGCGTGCCGGCCTGGTCCAGCGCGGTTTTAGGCGTCGCAGGCAGGGGCGATGTCTTGGCGTTGGCGCCATTCGCTTTCCAAGATGCCCATCAGGATTCGGTCAAAGTAGCGTCCCATGTGGTAAACCACTTCACGGCGGCAACCTTCAGTGACAAAACCTACAGATTCATATAGACCAATGGCGCGCTGGTTATAGTCATAGACTTCCAGCTCAACCTTGTGTGCGTTGTACTCTTCAAAAGCTAGACGCAATGCGATTAGCAAAGCCTCGCGGCCATAGCCACGGTTTTGGTGGCCAGGGGCGATAGTTATTTCTAACGTAGCGCAGCGCACAGGAGATTTAATTCCATAGATGGTGATAGTGCCTACCACCTGGCCATCTAGGGTTTCAATGGTGCAGGTAAAACCGCTGGCGGGGTCTTCAACCCGCCACATTTTAAAAAGGTTTTCTAGTTGGTCTGCGTTGAAAGGCATAAACAAATCGTTTTGCCCAACGCTCACCTCGGCGTCGTTATTCCAGGCGCCGTAAATGTCCCAGTCAGAATCTTTAACGGGGCGCAGGCGAACCTTAGCCCCTTCAAGCATGGCTTGGCGCCAGCGGAGCAGGTTCTTGTACATACTCTAAGTGTACAAAGACTGCGACAATAATTTGTCAGACATTTTTCTATAGGGGGATACGTGCAATATGTTTGCCAAGTCGTGGCGGTAACAGTCAAAGACCACGTGGGCATACCTATAAGGATGTATGTAAGGATTGAGGCGTGAGCGTGCCCCAAAATTTATCTGCCACCCCAAGCAGCCTACCTGCCACCCCAAGCAAGCAGGCAAAAGTCAAAATCGGCCCCCATACACTGGCCACCCCGGTAGAGTTAGCGCCGATGGCAGGGGTTACTAACGCTTCTTTTAGGCGTCTTTGCCGCGAATTTGCTGAGTCGGCCCTGCCTAAGCAACTGCGCCCAGCCTCCAGTGGCCAGATCCCCTATGAGGGCGGCTTACTAGCCCCGGCGGGCTTGTTTGTTACCGAAATGGTTACCACCCGCGCCCTGGTGGAGCGCAACCCGAAAACTTTACAGATGGTGCGCACTGACCCCACTGAGCGTCTGCGTTCAATCCAGCTTTATGGGGTTGACCCCAATGTAACCGCCCAGGCGGTAGAGATTTTGGTGCGCGAAAACCTGGCCGACCACATTGATTTGAACTTTGGTTGCCCCGTTCCCAAGGTGACGCGTAAAGGTGGCGGCTCAGCCTTGCCCTGGAAGCGTGACTTGTTTAAAGCCCTGGTTAATGCGGCAGTGCAGGCAGCCAAGGCCGCTAGCGAGAGCCGCGACTTTGAGGTGCCGGTAACCATCAAAATGCGTATCGGCATTGATGATGACCACATCACCTATCTAGACAGTGCCCGGGAAGCTGAGGATGCGGGTGTAAGCGCCATTGCCCTACATGCGCGCACCGCCCAGCAGCACTATTCGGGCAGCGCCCAGTGGGATTACATTGGCACCCTTAAGCAGGCGGTTAGTGTGCCCGTGCTGGGTAATGGGGATATTTGGGTTGGTGACGACGCCGTTAACATGCTGGCTGCTACCGGCGCCGACGGCGTCGTGGTGGGCCGGGGCTGTCAGGGGCGCCCCTGGCTGTTTGCTGACCTAGTACATGCTTTGCACGGCAGCAATGAACGCACCCACCCGGATTTGGCGGCAGTGCTTGAGGTGATCCGCCGCCACGCGGATCTGCTTAGCGACGAGATTGGCCCAGGCCGCGCCATTCGGGACCTGCGTAAACACATTGGCTGGTATTTGAAGGGTTACAGCGTGGGCGGAGAGGCCCGTAACGCCCTGATGCGGGTGAGCACCCGTGAAGAATTAGACCAGCGCCTGTCTGACCTAGATGCTTCAGCCCCCTACCCCGGCGACGCCGCTGAGCGCCCCCGGGGCCGGGCTGGTCACGCTAAACGCCCGCATCTGCCTGATGGCTGGCTGGACTCGCCTTACTTAACTCAAGCCCAAGCCCGCCAGCTGCATCTGGCAGAAAGCGACGTTTCCGGCGGCTAAGCGCCAGCAGAGGCGCCAGCGCCGTCGGCACCCCTATTGCTAGCGCCGCCATTTTCAGCGCGGTGGGAGCCCCTATGGGAGGAGCCCCGATGGGAGGAGCCCCGATGGGAGCTGCCGGCGTTTACAGTGTTAGCGCCAGAGCTTTCGGTTGGCACACCGGCGCCGTCGGCAATGCCAGCTTTGTCGGCGGTGCGCACGCTCAAGAACGCCGCGATGAACGTCGTCGCCGGGATAGCCAGCACCAAACCGATAGAGGAAACCAGCGTACGCACTACCTCCTCAGCGATTTCCCCACTCAAAATGGTGGCCCAAACTGAGCGGTCGATCAGCGCCGCCACCATAATCAGCGGCAGGGCGCTACCGGCGTAGGCGAAAGCCAGGGTGTAGACGGTGGAGGCAATATGATCGCGACCAATACGCATCGCCACCCGCGCTAGTTTCCAGGTGCCCATAGTGGGGTTAGCGCCGTGCAGCTCCCACACCGCTGAGGCTTGAGTGATGGTTACGTCGTTAAGCACACCAGCCAGCACCATGCCGCACACCAGCAACGCCGACATGTTAATCCCCGGCACAGAGGTGGTCAGCGCAATGGCGTCCTCACTACTGGCCCCATTTAGGTGGGCGTAGATGGCGCTCAGCTGAGCCAAAAATACCGTCACCACCAGCCCGGCAACAGTCCCCAGCAGCGCGGTGGTGGTGCGCACGCTGACCCCGTGGGCCAGGTAGAGGGCCAAAATCAGCATGGCTAGCGCACAAACACACACCACCACTACCGGGTTGGTGCCCGCCAGCAGGGCCGGGATCATTACCCCCACCAGCACCGCCAGCGCCGCAGCCAGGCCCAAAATGGAAAGCACACCCTTACGCCCGGCTACGGCCACCACAACCACCAGGTATACCAGGGCTAGGATCCCCACCGGCTGGGCGCGTTCAAAATCAATGAAAATGAACGGCGTGCCGGCGCTGATAGCAGCCGGAGTGTACATGGCGTTGACCTGATCGCCCACAGAGACAAACTTGCGTGACTCGGTGGGCACGTGGATTGGCACCACCAGGCCCTTGCCCTTGCCTTTGATGACTTTGGCGCACACGGCGTCTTTAAGCAAGCTACTGTCCGCGCTGGAAGTGGCCCCGCTAGTGCCCGCGTTGGTCCCGGCCCCATCAGTGCCGACGCCGCCCGAGCCGTTAGAGCCAGAGCTCGCCCCGGCGCCGTCGGCCCCACTAGAGCCGGCGGAACCAGTAGTGCCGTAACCGCTTTGCATACCCCCAAAAACACCCTGGCAGCCGGCCACATCCAAACTAGTGACTTCCAGGCGCGCCAAAGAAGAGCCCTGAGACAAAAACGCCCGCGACCCCATCTTGGTGTTTGTGCTTGGGTAGATAGCCACCAGGCCAATCAAGGCCACCAACACCAGTGGAACAACAATTGCTGCTAATAGCACACGCACCCGTTTAGCCTGTTGGGGGGCTAGTTCGGGTGCGTGGCCATGCCCGTGAGCATGAGACATTTAGCAGCCTACAAGACGCTCAGCTAGGTAACGCTGCACCTGGTCGAGCGCGATACGCTCTTGAACCATGGTGTCGCGCTCACGGATGGTGACGGCGCCATCCTCCAGGGAGTCAAAGTCGTAGGTGATGCAGAAGGGGGTACCGATCTCGTCCTGGCGGCGGTAGCGGCGACCCACCGCACCGGCGGCGTCGTACTCCACGTTCCAGAACTGACGCAGCTGGTCAGCTAGCTCGGAGGCGGGGCCGGTCAGCTCAGGCTTGCGAGACAGCGGCAGCACAGCGGCCTTAACCGGGCTCAGGCGCGGGTCAAGCTTGAGCACTACGCGCTTGTCTACCCCACCCTTGGTGTTGGGGGCCTCGTCTTCGGTGTAAGCATCCACCAGGAAGGCCATCAGCGAGCGGGTCAGACCGGCAGAGGGCTCAATTACGTAAGGCACCCAGCGCTCGTTCTTGGTCTGGTCAAAGTAGCTTAGGTCCTTGCCGGAGTGCTCGGCGTGGGTCTTGAGGTCAAAGTCGGTGCGGTTGGCGATACCCTCCAGCTCGCCCCAGTCGCTGCCCTGGAAACCGAAACGGTATTCGATGTCCACGGTGCGCTTGGAGTAGTGGGAGAGCTTCTCCTTGGGGTGCTCGTAGAAACGCAGGTTTTCGGGGTCAATACCCAGGCCCACGTACCAGGCCTTGCGGTAGTCGATCCAGTACTGGTGCCATTCTTCGTCCGTGCCCGGCTCCACGAAGAACTCCAGCTCCATCTGCTCAAATTCGCGGGTGCGGAAGATGAAGTTACCGGGGGTGATTTCGTTACGGAAAGACTTACCTACCTGGCCAATACCAAACGGCGGCTTCTTACGCGCGGCGCTCATAACGTTGGCGAAGTTAACGAAAATACCCTGGGCGGTTTCAGGACGCAGGTAGTGCAGGCCGGCTTCATCATCTACCGGGCCCAGGAAGGTTTTTAGCAGACCGGAGAAAGCCTTGGGTTCAGTGAACTGGCCGCGAGTGCCACAGTTGGGGCATACCAGCTCGCTTAGCGGCACCTCGTCGGGGTTTTCCACGCCGTGCTTGGCGGCGTAGGCCTCCTGCAGAGTATCTTCACGCAGACGCTTGTGGCAGGAGGTGCATTCAATTAGCGGGTCAGTGAAGGCCTTTACGTGACCGGAGGCCACCCACACCTCGCGCGGCAGGATCACGGAGGAGTCTAGCCCCACCACATCTGCACGGCTGCGCACCATGTACTGCCACCACTGGCGCTTGATGTTTTCTTTCAGCTCCACGCCGAGCGGGCCGTAATCCCAAGCTGAGCGGGTACCGCCGTAGATCTCTCCACAGGGGAATACGAATCCGCGTCGCTTAGCTAGGTTGATTACGTTATCTAGACGCGAGGGGGTTGAAGCCACGAGTTCTCCTTTTAGTTTCGTTGTCCACGCCTGGCTGGCGGGAACGATGCGCCCGGGCCAACAAACCCGTAGCGCTCCCTCTAGTTTAGTGGCTTTTGCTTATTGCCGACGACGCCGCTCGCCCCTGGGCCTGTGAGCTTGCGCCTGTGGGTGGCGGGCTGCGTCTTTGCCCGCGCCGGGCGGGCCGAGCAGGCAGCCTCGCGCCCGCGCCACAGCACCCCGCCCAGGCCGCAGCGCCCCGCCCAGGCCGCTCGCACCCGTGTCCACATTGGGGACACAAATTGACTAACCCTAAGCTGTTACTGATAATGATTGTCATGAATATTAATCGTACTGCTTTACGTCGCCTGGCAGCCGCCACTGGTGTTTTGGCGCTGACCTTCTCAGCAGCCGCCTGTGGTTCTTCCACTACCTCTGAGGGTTCTTCCTCCGGCAAGATCAAGGTGGCCACTTCCTTCTACCCGGTTAACTACCTGGTGCAGTCGGTAGGTGGCAGCCACGTTGAGGCCAACTCGGTAACTCCCGCCAACGTAGAGCCGCACGACTTTGAGCTCTCCCCCAAGGACGTCACCAAGCTATCTAGCGCCAAGATGGTGGTTTATGTAGCCGGCTTCCAGTCCTCCCTAGATGATGCGGTCAAGCAGGTTTCTGGCCCCACCGTGGTGAACCTGGCCAGCTCGGTGAAGCTGGAAAAGCGCGCCGACCACGACGGTGACGATCATGACCACGAGGCTGCGGCGTCGTCGTCGGCCACCGAAGCTGCCCACGACGATCACGACCATGACCACGGCAGCACTGACCCGCACTTCTGGCTCGACCCCACCCGCATGGCTGACGCCGCCAAGCAGGTGCACGCGGCGCTAGTAAAGGCTGACCCCACCCACAAGGCTGACTACGACGCCAACCTCAAAACCACCCTGGCTAAGCTGACCAAACTCGACACCAGCTACAAGCAGGGCCTAAGCCAGTGCACCCGCAAGACTTTCGTCACCAGCCACGCCGCTTTTGGCTACCTGGCTGAGCGCTACGGCCTAACCCAGGTTTCAGTCTCGGGTATTGACCCCGACTCCGAGCCCTCCCCCGCAGACATTGCCAAGGTCAAGCAGGTGGTTAAGCAGACCGGCACCACCACCATCTTCACTGAAGAGCTAGTCTCCCCCAAGACTGCCCAGGCCGTAGCTAAGGAAACCGGCGCTAAGACCTCGGTACTCAGCCCCATCGAGTCCGCCCCCGAAAAGGGCGATTACGAGGGCGCCATGACCACCAACCTGACTAACCTACGTGAGGCTTTGAACTGCAAGTGAGCGCTGCACTTAAGCACGCCCACGCCAACTCCCCCGCTCAACCACCCCTGAAGGTGGATTCCATTGATGTAGTCATGGGTTCCACGCATATTTTGCATCAGGTGTCGCTAACGGTTGAGCGCGGGGAGTCTGTGGCGTTATTGGGCGCTAACGGATGTGGAAAATCAACCCTGATCAAAGCCTGCCTAGGGCTTTACCCTTTGGCGGGTGGTGACGTGCAGCTTTTTGGCACTTCGCTGTCTAAACGCCGCCAAGTGCCCTGGATGCGGGTGGGGTATGTGCCCCAGCGTGTCTCGGCCACAGCGGGCGTGCCCGCCACCGCCCTGGAGGTGGTGCGCTCAGGGCTGCTGGGCCCGGGGCGGCCTTTTGCTAGCTGGGGCGGGGGCGCTAAAGCACAGGCCCTGGAGGCTTTAGCCCAGGTGGGGCTGGCTAAACGCGCCAACGACCATGTGCAGGTGTTTTCTGGCGGCCAGGCTCAGCGCGTGATGATTGCTCGCGCCCTGGTGCGCCGCCCGCAGCTGCTGTTTTTGGATGAGCCCCTGGCGGGGGTGGACCGTGCCAGCCGTCAGGGCCTAGCTGACTGCCTGGCCCAGCTGCGAGAGCAGGGCATCACCCTGGTCACGGTGCTGCATGAGATGGGTGAACTAGCTGGTTTGGTCGATCGCACCGTGACTTTGGCTGATGGGCGCGTGGTTGCCAACCGCCCCCTGGCTGGCAGTCGCCCCCTGGCTGCCAGTCGCCCCCTGGCTGCCCATGAGCCAGAGCGCGAGTCGGGGCGCGAGCCAGAGCCGTACTGTGAGCCAGACTGCGAGCACCTAGACCCGCATTCAGCCGCTCCAGCCTATGTGCACCACCACGCCCCTAACCTGCATCTAAACCAGGCTGATCCAGGAGGCCGCCATGATCACTGAAATGCTTGCTTCCCCTCTGATGCAGCGGGCCCTGATTGCCGCCGTGCTGGTGGGCCTGGCCGCCCCGGTGGTGGGCACATACCTGGTGCAGCGTGGCCTGGCGCTGATGGGTGACGGCATTGGGCACGTTTCCCTAACCGGCGTGGCCCTGGGCTGGCTGGTGGGCGCCTGGCTGGGGGTTAGTCCTGCTGACGCTTTGGCGGTTCCTGGCGCGATTGTGGCTTCCCTGGCGGGGGCGCTACTAATTGAGCTGATCCGCCAGGCTGGCCATACACGCGGGGATGTGGCACTGGCGATCTTGTTTTATGGCGGCATTGCCGGGGGCGTGATCCTGATTAAGTTTGCTGGCGGCACCACCACTAATTTGAACAGCTACCTGTTTGGTTCTATCGCCACGGTTTCTGAAAACGATGTGCGCACCACCGCCGTGTTGGCGCTGGCGATCTTGGCGGTGGGTATTGGCTTGCGCGGCCCTCTGTTTGCGCTATGCCACGATGAGGAGTTTGCGCGCACCTGCGGTTTGCCGGTGGGTGTGCTCAACATTTTGGTGGCCGTGGTTTCTGCCTTGACAGTGTCTGTTTCTATGCGGGTGGTGGGCGTGCTGTTGGTGAGCGCGGTGATGATTGTGCCTGTAGCGATTGCCCAGTTGGTTTCGCATTCTTTTGGGCGCACCATGAATCTGGCCATGGTTTTGGGTGTGTGCGCCTGCCTGGCTGGCTTGTTTATCACCTATGCGGTGGCGGTCTCGCCCGGCGCCATGATTGTGTGCCTGCTGGTGGCCACCTACGCGTTGACGGCTGTGTTGACGTGGGGCGCTAAGCGAGTTTTTAAACGCAAGGATTTGGAGGATGAGCGTCTAGTGGATGGGCGTTTACCTGAGGTGGAGGCTAGCCGTGGCTGAGGTTAAGCGCCGCTCTACTTGGCAGCGCAGCGCGATTGTGGATTTGTTGGAGCGCAGCCAGGTGTTTCTTTCTGCCCAGCAGATTCACGCCGAGCTTGAGGAGGAGGGCACTAAGGTTGGTTTGGCTACGGTCTACCGCAATTTGCAGTCTTTGGCTGAGGAGGATTTGGTAGATACGGTCCGTTCCGACGACGGCGAGGCCCTGTATCGTCTGTGCACTAACGAGGGCCACCATCACCACTTGGTGTGCCGCAGCTGCGGCAAGGCGGTGGAGATTGCCGGCTCCTTGTTTGAAAACTGGGTGCATGACATTGCCTCAGCCAATGGTTTCACCAAGGTAGAGCACGTGGCCGAATTCTTCGGCCTGTGCAATGACTGCTCCCAAAAGCAGGCCAATAACTAGCCAACAAACAAAGCTCCATCAACAATCTCGTCGCATCCCCACGATTCACGCGTGGCCCTCTGTATCCCGGCTGACATTAATCGTGGTATCCTTCGTCCGCCGCAGCTGGGGGATCGCGTAACGGGGGTCGAATTGCGATAGCGGCGTGTACGCCTCATAAACGTCCAGCCCGCGACCAAGATCGATCACCCAGCCGGTATCGGTCACGATGCTACGGTCGTGGAAGTTATCAACGATGCTCCAATCGATGACGATCCCGAACTGTCCCCACGACTGCTGTAGCTGTTCGAACGTCGCTTCCTACTTCGCGCGATACCCATCCTCATCGCTCGCGCAGGTCTCGATAACAACGCGCGGCAGCCTAGCGGCGTCAGCATGCTGGATCAGCAGTAGCAAAATCTCGTGCACGTTCCGGATTTGGTGAGGCTTCCGTAAGTACGGATCGCGGATTTGAATCTCAGCCGCATCGAACAGGTACGGAAGCAGGATGCCCGGCATGGAATGACCCCTGCTCGGCTCGATCTTGTAGCGTATGGGGATGGCGCGCGATTTCAACAGGGCTCGACGGTCAAAGACGGGCGAGGCCGGCCTGCTGTCTCCGCGTGCATCGACAACGCCGTCCGACTTCGGAACACCGTCGGAAAGCTCTTCGCCACCCCGTTGACCGCTCCCCCGCTCATCAGCATCGCTGTGCGACGTGAAGTACTGCGGGTAATCCAGCTCCTCCTGAGTGGGCACCATGCACGCACGCGCAGCGTCATAGTGATCCTGGTCCACGCGCCCGAGCATGTACGTGAAGTGAGAGCCGGACGCAGCCATCGTGTACCAGGGGTTCACGGAGACAGCGCCTCGTCCGAGGGAGCGCAGCTTGTCGGCGAGCTCGACACCGGCCTCGTAGCGGAGCGCGTCAGAGATGATGACTACCGTTCGCCTGTGCGAGCCGGCGACGAGGAGGCGGTGGAACGAGTCGATGCGCCCACTGGACGGCGGAACGGTGATGTCCCATGTGCGCATGCCGCGCAGCGCGTCATCCCACGTGCGCGAGAGGGGACGCAGGTAGTCGTCGCGGTACGCGTTTTCGACGTGCCGGTCGAGGCCGGTGAGGACGTCGTCGACGTGAACGGCTCGGGAGGCGCGCACGTAGTGCCGGTACTCCTGGTCGATGGCCCACAGGCCGCCAACCGGGTCCGTATACCGGGAAAAGCCCTCGGCTGCGTCCGAGAAGGCGATACCCGGGAGCGCACGCAGGTGGGTGAGCAGACGTGCCCCCGCGCGGGCGGCATCCCACAGCGCCTTCGTATCGTCGAACCAGAGCTCTTTGCGGCGCCTTTCGCGCTGCTCTTCGACCTGAGCGACGCCGACGGAACCGTCGATGATTCCGCGGACGAGGCGGGAGATGAGTTCTCGGTCAACGCCGGGCGTGGTCGTGTCTATGAGGAAGGAATCGGTAGTCGCACCGTGCAGCGCTGAGCTGGCTCCGGTGACCTCGTCGACTTGCTTAGCCCATCGGCGGGCATCGTCTCGCGTCGCGACATCGTGGGTCCACGTACTGAAGTCGCGCTG
>ERZ772912.725-NODE-725-length-14144-cov-6.678685_pt1 | contig 14144 bp, 10 predicted proteins | sample MGYA00512119_ERZ772912 | MGnify/ENA primary metagenome ERZ772912 (study PRJEB29015, sample SAMEA2738048) | human oral metagenome | biome: human oral; feature: human-associated habitat; material: saliva | place: China | collected 2230 ...
GTTTGTAGACTTTGGAAAACTCCAATACCAGCAGCGTGCCGCCCGGTTTCAACACGCGGTACATCTCTTTCAGCGCGGCATCTTTGTGCGTCATGTTGCGCAGACCGAAGGCGACAGAAACCAGATTGAAATAGTTATCGGGGAATGGCAGCTTTTCCGCATCAGCCAGCGACACGGGCAGAATCAGGCCTTCGTTGAGCAGTCGGTCGCGTCCGACGGTCAGCATCGAAGAATTGATATCGGTCAGCCAAACTTCGCCCTCTTTACCCACGCGTTTGGCCCAGCCGCGAGACAAATCGCCCGTACCGCCGGCAATATCCAATACTTTGTCTCCTTTTTTCAAGCGTGCGGTATTAATGGTAAAATGCTTCCAAACACGGTGCAGGCCGCCGGACATCACATCGTTCATAATGTCATAGTTTTTCGCTACCGAATGGAATACTTCGGCTACTTTGCCTGCTTTTTCGTTCTCATCTACGGTACTGAAACCAAAATGGGTTTTGTGGTTGCTCATGTTGCCTGCCTTTTGAAATTTAAAATTAAAATAATATGAATTCAGATATTGAATACGTCGAAGAAATCGCCAATCGCTTTCGACGCGGGAAATATATTTTTCGCCTATCCCACCTTAAAACGAGCGGCTGTTGAGTAACAGGTAACGTTGTGTGTAGCCCGCTCCGGTACCTAAAAATTTCAGTTCCATCTTTTCAGACGACCTTTTCGTCAATGTCTTCCGCCACAACCTCCGCTGCCACAGGTATGGCCGGATTTCGATTCGGTATTCAAATCGTCAGGAGAAGGGACACGGGACGCACCAGCCAGCTCCATACGGCGCAGGTAGTCCGTCCAAAGTGCGTCGTGATCGTGTGCCAGTTTGTGCAGATAGGCCCAGTCGTACAGGCCGCTGTTGTGGCCGTCTGAAAAAGTGATTTTCAAGGCATAATTACCGACCGGCTCCAAATCAGTAACGGTAACGCTTGCCTTTCCGGTTTGTAAAACCTCCTGCCCTACGCCGTGTCCGCGCACTTCCGCACTGGGCGAATAAACACGCAAAAACTCTGCGGAAAGTGGTTTTTCATCGGCATCGTAACGCAGCGTCAGCAATGCTCGGTCTTTCGACAGACGGATTTCCGTCGGAATAAGGTTGTTTTCGTTCACAGTCATACTCCGGATTTTTTACGCAGCCACGCAACTCTGATGGAAAAAACGCCCCCGGCCGCAGCAAACAGCAAAATTGAATAAAGGGACAGGCGTATCAGATTTATCCTTATCTGTCCGTTTAAGCCCAAAGGCAACATCATCAGTCCTGCAAATATTAAAAACGCCGAAACTATTAAAGCGATAGAAATGAAGGCATAGCGGGTATTGGCATTGATTTTGTGATGACGGCTCATGGTTGCGCAAGGGTTGCTGAACTTGAAGTCGGGTCATTCTATCAGTTTTGCAGGCTAATTTCGATAAAAGGTCGTCTGAAACGAAAACGCCTGTTTCAGACGACCTTTTGGCTTTTGCTTTATCTGGCTTACTCGATAAACAGGACAACTGCTTTTTCTGTTTCTTCATTCGGCATTAGGCGCACGGCTGTGCCGGTTTTTCCTTTGAGGCGCACGAGGAAGCCTCCGGGTTTGCGTTCCAAAACCTCAAGCTTTGCATCACCTCGCGGGCGGAATGTGATTTTCTCGCATTCGCGAAGACACCAGTGGTTTTTCCAATGGATGAAATAAATGTTATCTGGTTTGACGGCAAGCGTTTCTCCGCCATTGACGACAAAATAGGGATAATCGGGCTTTTTGGTTTTGAATGTCCATTCTGCTTTCTGTTTTTTACCGTTTTGGCTGTATTCGAACACGGCGCGGTAGGCAGTGTCGTATTCGAGCGGCGATAGCGGGAAAAGCGCAAATTGTTTGTCGGTCAACTGTCCGTTTGGATCTGTGTATTTATCCAAAATTTTGGTTTTGTCGATTTCGTTTTTGCCTTGATAAAGTTTGAACGACAGCATCTTGACTTCTCCCCCGTCGTCTGAAAATGCAATGCTGACGGGATTTCCGGTAAATTCATAACCGGGCATGGGATCGGGATGTTCTCCGTAAAAATCCGGCGCGGCAAAATTTCCCTTCGGATAAGCGATATACGCTAACTTTGTTTGATTTTTAATTTCGTCGGCGTAAACGATAGAACCGTTAAAACAAGAATTTTTATAGAAACGGCGGTCCGCTTCCGGATAGGATCGCCCTAACGAACACCAATGATTGAATTCCCGGTTGCCTTGATTGAAAACGACGGCGGTTTTTCCGTTGCCACGCTCAACAGCTACTCCCGCTTCGTCAATATTTTGATCAAGCAAAGAAAAACGGTGGTAAATGGCTGTCATCAGGGCATCGGTTTGCTCGTGCAGGACAAGTGTGTTTTTAAATCCATCCTGATGGCGGTACTCGCCCGTGCTGATGTTTTCATGAACACCATCGAAATAATAGCCTGCCTCGCGGGCGCGGTCGGAGGGCTTGTATCCCGTATAAAACTGATTGTTTCGATGTTTTTCGTCATGGCCGTCTTCAGGATTGATCAGCAGATATTTGGCGTGCCTGCGGGCTGAGCGTTCCAATACCGGGGAATTCGACAGGGGATTCAAACCGGCAGCGGCACGCAAAAAATTAAGGTAACCCAAGCCGCTTAAAGATTCTACGGACGAACGGTCTTGACCGGCTTGCGGGTGGATAAGGTCGTCTGAAAAGAAATAGCGATTTTGCTGGTAATAAAACAGACCAAGCGCGCCCGCTAATATTACCAGCCAGATGGAGATGGATTTCATATTGTCATTTTATAGGGTAAAGTGAGTTTAACGTAATGATGGAAGAACTTGGCGAATCATACAGCATAATATCCGTAAACGTCGTCTGAAAAGTACCAGCCAAGTAAAATAAATGTATTTTTATTACAGTAAAATATTGTTAAGCTTATCTGCCTGATTTATAATTCCCGTCATATTAAAAGATGAAGTTTTTGTATTTTATGGGCAAATGACTTCATCCTCTTTTTTGTCTGTTGAAAATATTGAATATTTGCTCCATCGGTATTGGTTTGACCAGCCTGAAGCTGATATTTGCTTTACATCCTCAAATTACGGAGTGTTCATGTCCACAATGTTTTTTATCCAGTTTGCCATCGTACTGGTGTGTATCTTAATCGGCGCGCAGGTCGGCGGCATCGGCTTGGGCGTGCTCGGCGGTATCGGGCTGGCGGTTTTGGCCTTCGGTTTCCATCTTGAGCCGACCAGTCCGCCGATTGATGTGATGCTGATGATTATGGCGGTCGTTTCCGCTGCCGCATCGATGCAGGCAAGCGGCGGCTTGGACTACATGATTAAAATCGCCACCCGCGTTTTACACCGCAATCCGAAATACATCACCTTCATCGCACCTGCGGTCACATACCTGTTTACCGTATTGGCAGGCACGGGACACGTCGCTTATTCGGTATTGCCCGTCATTGCCGAAGTCAGCCGCCGCAACGGTATCCGCCCGTCGCGTCCGTTGACGATGGCGGTCATCGCGTCGCAATTCGCCATTGTTGCCAGCCCGATTGCGGCCGCGGTCGTCGCCTGCGTGACCTACCTTGAACCGCAACACATCACGATGGCCGATGTGCTGAAAGTGACTGTTCCTTCAACTATTTTAGGTATCGGCCTTGCCTGCATATTCGTCAACAAGCTCGGCAAAGAGTTGAAAGATGACCCGCATTATCAGGCGTTGCTGAGAGACCCGGAATATGTAGAAGCTAACGAAAAAGATTCGACTGAAGTATCCAATGCGCCCGTCAGCAAAGAGGCGAAACTTTCGGTTGGGATTTTCCTTGCTGCTGCGTTGCTGGTGGTCGTGATGGGTGCCGTCCCCGAGTTGCGCCCGACCTTTCAAACGGACGAGGGCCCGAAACTGATGGGCATGGCGCACGCCATCGAAATCGTCATGCTTTCTGCTGCCGCGCTGATTATCCTGCTGTGTAAACCGGATGGTAACGCGATTACCAAAGGCTCGGTATTTCATGCGGGTATGCGCGCCGTTATCGCCGTATTCGGCGTGGCATGGCTGGGCGACACGCTGATGCACGGTCATCTGGCTGAAGTCAAAGAAACCGTATCGCATCTGGTTGAAACTGCGCCGTGGACTTTTGCATTTGCCCTGTTCGTTTTGTCCGTCTTGGTCAACAGCCAAGGGGCGACCGTCGCAACGCTGTTTCCCATCGGTATTTCGCTGGGCATTCCCGCTCCGATTATCATCGGTACGTTTGTCGCGGTGAACGGCTATTTCTTCATCCCGAACTACGGTCCGATTATCGCGGCGATTGATTTTGACAGCACAGGCTCAACCAAAATCGGCAAATTCATTTTCAACCACAGCTTTATGATCCCCGGCCTCTTGAGCATGGCGTTTAGCTTGGTATTCGGTTTGCTGCTGGCGAATTACTTCTTTTAAGGTCGTCTGAAAAAAGGTCGTCTGAAAACACAAAATAGGTTTTCAGACGACCTTTGCATTAGGATTATCCGCTATAATATCACCGTATAACAAAACCCGTCTTTTACGACCCTATCCCCACGGAGCGTACAAAAATGTACCACTACAAATCCGAAGCCACCCAGTTTCTCGACAAACTTATCGAAGACAATCCGCAACTGGAAACGCAACGCCTCGAAAACCGCCACCTGCTTTGGGATGTCGAATTAAATCCGCAAGAGCAGGCAGAGTTTGAGGCTGCCAAAGTCGCTAAAAAACCCTATACATACTATCAAGACTGATCGTGCCGAAATGACCGTCCGCACATCCAACACACCTGCCGGACTACAGGACTACCTCAATACCATCGGACAGGCGGAGCATCCCGTCCTTGCCGCATTGCGTGAGCGCATGCTTTCCCACCGATTGGGCAATATGGCTATCGCCCGCGAACAAGCCGCCCTACTTTCTTGGTTGGCGCAGCTTATCCGTGTCGAAAAATATTTGGAAATCGGCGTGTTTACAGGATACAGCAGCACCGCCGTCGCGCTTGCATTGCCCGAGCATGGCAAAGTTACCGCCTGCGACATCAACGTAACATTTACCGACATAGCGCGCGAAACTTGGCGAGCGGCAGGGGTGGAACACAAAATTTCACTGCACCTGCAACCCGCCCTTTTGACTTTGGACGACCTGATAGCGCAAGGCGAAGCGGAAAGTTACGACCTGGCCCTGATAGATGCGGACAAGCCCCCTACCCCGCAATATTTCGAACGTTGCCTGAAGCTTGTGCGTAAGGGCGGCATTATCGCCATCGACAATGTTTTGCTGAACGGCAGGGTCTTGCATGAGGGCGACGAACACTCCCCTCCCAGCTTGAAAATACTGCAAACATTCAACCGCAGCCTGCCCGAAGATAAACGTATCGTTCCCATTACCCTACCCGTCGGCGACGGATTGACCCTTCTATTGAAAAAATAAACCGATGAAAACAAACCTGCTTATCCGACTGCTTCCCATTGCCTTTACCGCCGCCTGTACTTCCGTTTCATCCCCGTCTTCAGACGATACTTTCTCGCTGCCGGATATTCCCGATAGCCCGCAGAAAGTATCCATCCCCTATCCCAAGCTCGACGAACAGACACAAATCGACCATTTGGGCGTACAGGTTGCACGCATCGAGCGGGAAATGGAGGCAGTAAACCTTCGTTTGCAGCAAATCGAGCAGCAAAACAAAATCCACTCCCGTCCTGCTAAGAAAACCGTGTCGCAACGCTTAGACGACCAGAAACTCAAAAAACATTATCTGGAGAACGGCGGTACTGTACCGACCGAAACAGATTCGCTTACCCTAAACGAAACCCGTCTTTACGAGCGTGCGTCCAAATACTACCGCAACGGGAATTATCGGGCGGCGGCAGCCATTCTGAAGGAAGCCGACGGCGGTAACGGCAGCGATATTGCGCGCCGCAATATGTATCTGTTGCTGCAAAGCCAGCAGCGCATGGGCCACTGCGAATCCGTCATCGAAATCGGCGGCCGCTACGCCAACCGCTTCCGCAACAGCCCGCAAGCCCCCGACGCGCTTTTCAGCATCGGACAATGCCAATACAAGCTGCAACAGAAAGACATCGCCCGCAACACATGGCGCAAGCTGATACAGAGCTATCCCGATAGCGAAGCTGCCAAACGTGCCGCTATCAGTATCAAGCAACGATAACTTTTCAGACGATCTCCCCCCTATTCGAAGGTCGTCTGAAATCATTCATTGAATAATGTTTTATACAATAGGAGCAAATATGGCCAAAATCGGCATCATCATGGGCAGCAACAGCGACTGGCCCGTCATGCAGCAGGCAGCGCAGTTTCTCAAAGAGTTCGGCGTCGAATACGAAGCCCGCGTCGTGTCCGCACACCGCACCCCCGATTTAATGTTCGAATACGCTGAAACCGCCCGTGAACGCGGCATCAAAGCCATCATCGCCGGTGCGGGCGGCGCGGCACACCTGCCCGGCATGGTTGCCGCCAAAACCACCGTCCCCGTATTGGGCGTTCCCGTACCCAGCAAATACCTGCGAGGCGAAGACTCCCTGCTCTCCATCGTGCAAATGCCCAAAGGCGTTCCCGTTGCCACTTTTGCCATCGGCGAAGCAGGAGCCACCAACGCCGCCCTGTTCGCTATCTCGCTGCTTGCCAACGAAGATCTCAAGCTGGCGCAAAAACTTGCCGATTTCCGCGCCAAGCAGGAGCAAACCGTTTTAGACATGGAACTGCCCGAAGCCTGATATAAAAAAGGTCGTCTGAAAACGGATTTTCGTTTTTCAGACGACCTTTTTGCTTGATTTCAAAGAAACCTTCAAAATCGTTTAAAATCCATACCCTTTCATCTTTCTCAATCTGCCTTATGAACATCTTATCCGTAGAAAACGCTTCCTTTGCCGTCGGCCATGTCGCCCTGCTCGACAAAACTTCCTTCCAACTCGACAGCGGCGAAAAAATCGGCTTAATCGGTCGTAATGGTGCGGGTAAGTCTTCGTTTTTAAAAATTCTTGCAGGTGTACAGAAGCTCGACGACGGGCAGATTATCGTTCAAAACAACCTCAAAATCGTTTATGTGCCGCAGGAATCGTTTTTCGACAAAGAAGCCACCGTATTCGACACCGTCGCCGAAGGCTTGGGCGAAATCCGCGACCTGCTGCGCCGTTACCACCGCGTCAGCCATGAGTTGGAAAATAGTTCAAGTGAAACCTTATTAAAAGAACTCAACGAATTGCAGCTTGAAATCGAAGCGAAGGACGGTTGGAAGCTGGATGCGGCAGTGAAGCAGACTTTGGGCGAACTCGGTTTGCCGGAAAATGAAAAAATCGGCAACCTCTCCGGCGGGCAGAAAAAACGCGTCGCCTTGGCGCAGGCTTGGGTGCAGAAGCCCGACGTATTGCTGCTGGACGAACCGACCAACCATTTGGACATCGACGCGATTATCTGGCTGGAAAACCTGCTCAAAGCGTTTGAAGGCAGCCTGGTCGTGATTACCCACGATCGCCGTTTTCTGGACAACATTGCCACGCGCATCGTCGAACTCGACCGCGGCATCCTGCGTTCCTATCCCGGCTCGTTCTCCAAATACAGCGAAAAAAAAGCGCAGGAATTGGCGGTTGAAGCGGAACACAACCGCCTCTTCGACAAATTCCACGCGCAGGAAGAAGCGTGGATACGCAAAGGCATCGAAGCGCGCCGTACCCGCAACGAAGGCCGCGTGCGCCGTTTGGAAGAACTGCGCCGCCAGCGTGCCGAACGCCGCAACGTGCAGGGACAGGTCAACTTCAAACTCGACAGCGGCGAGAAAAGCGGCAAAATCATTGCCGAACTGGAACATGCCTCGTTTGCCTACGGCGACAAAGTCATCATGGACAAATTCTCCGCCATCTTGCAGCGCGGCGACAAAATCGGCTTAATCGGCCCTAACGGCATCGGCAAAACCACCTTCCTCAAGCTGATTCTGGGCGAATTGCAGCCGACCTACGGCAGAATCCGCATCGGCAGCAAGCAGGAAGTCGCCTATTTCGACCAATTCCGCAGCGCGCTGAACGAAAACGACACCGTGTTTTACACGCTCGGCCAAGGCAACGATTACGTCGAAGTCGGCGGCAAGAAAAAACACGTCATGAGCTATTTGGAAGATTTCCTATTCCACCCTGCCCGCGCGCAAAGCCCCGTCTCATCGCTCTCCGGCGGCGAACGCAACCGCCTCCTGCTGGCAAAACTCTTCACCCGCCCCGCCAATATCCTGGTCTTGGACGAACCGACCAACGATTTGGACATCGACACCCAAGAGCTGCTCGAAGACCTGCTGCGCGATTACCAAGGCACGGTATTCCTCGTCTCGCACGACCGTATGTTCCTTGATAACGTGATTACCCAAAGCATTGTTTTCGAAGGACAAGGTCGTCTGAAAGAATACATCGGCGGCTATCAGGACTACATCGACGCAAAATCACGCGAAGAGAAAATTCAGACGACCTCCGCGCCGAAAACAACCGCAGAACCGGAAAAAGCCAAACCCAAAGCCAACCGCACGGTCAAACTTTCCTACAAAGAACAGCGCGAACTCGACGCCCTGCCCGACGAAATCGCCGCCTTGGAAACCGAACAGGCGGAAATCAACGCGCAACTTTCCGATCCTGAAATTTTCAAAGATTACGAAAAAGCCGGCGCATTGCAAAACCGTGCCGAAGAAATCGAAACACTGCTCTTGGAAAAATTGGAACGCTGGGAGCTTCTGGAGGCTAAGCAGAACGGTGAAGCAATCTGATTTTTAGGGCATTATTCAAACAATAGAAAGAGGTCGTCTGAAACTTTCAGACGACCTCTTTTCACTTTACCTTAGCGGTGATAGTTCGGCGCTTCTTTGGTAATTTGAACATCGTGAACGTGGGATTCGCTCATGCCTGCGGAAGTGATTTCGACAAATTCCGCTTTTTCGTGCATTTCGTCTATCGTTGCGCAGCCCAGATAGCCCATGCTGGAACGCAGTCCGCCGGTGAGTTGGTGGATGATGTTTACAATCGGGCCTTTGTAGGGGACGCGGCCCTCGATGCCTTCGGGCACATATTTGTCGGCGCTTTCCTGTTTGTCTTGGAAATAGCGGTCGGAAGAGCCTTGGCTCATTGCACCCAGCGAACCCATGCCGCGGTAAGATTTGTACGAACGGCCTTGGTACAGTTCGATTTCTCCAGGGGCTTCTTCCGTGCCGGCAAACATGCCGCCCAGCATCACGCATGATGCGCCGGCTGCCAAGGCTTTGGCGATGTCGCCCGAGAAACGGATGCCACCGTCGGCAATCAACGGCACGCCGGTGCCTTTCAAGGCTTCGGCAACGTTGTGAATCGCCGTCAGTTGCGGCACGCCCACGCCGGCCACGATACGCGTGGTGCAAATGGAACCCGGGCCGATGCCCACTTTGACCGCGTCCGCACCGGCAGCGGCCAAATCGCGTGCCGCCTGCGCGGTGGCGATATTACCGCCGATAACCTGTACTTCGGGGAAGTTTTCCTTCACCCATTTTACGCGGTCGAGTACGCCCTGGCTGTGGCCGTGCGCGGTATCGACCACAATCACGTCCACGCCTGCGGCCACCAACGCCCTGACGCGCTCTTCCGTGTCCGCACCCGTGCCGACCGCCGCGCCGACGCGCAAACGGCCTTCGGCATCTTTGTTGGCATTGGGAAATTCGGTGGTTTTGATGATGTCTTTAACCGTAATCAGGCCTTTGAGTTCGTCGTTGGCATTCAAGACCAAAACGCGTTCGACTTTGTGCTGGTGCATCAGTTCGCGCGCTTCCTCGATGCTCGCGCCTTCGGCTACGGTAACCAGTTTTTCGCGCGGGGTCATGATGGCGGAAACCGGCAGGTCGAGGCGAGTTTCGAAACGTAGGTCGCGGTTGGTTACGATGCCGACCACTTTGCCGTTTTCCACGACCGGCAGGCCGGACATTTTGCGTTTGCGTTGCGCGCGCAGTTCCAAAAGCTCGCGGATAAGGACGGTGGGTGCGACGGTAACGGGGTCTTTGACCACGCCGCTTTCATGGCGTTTTACCTTGCCCACGGCTTTGGCCTGCATGTCGGGGGACATGTTTTTATGGATGATGCCCAAGCCGCCTTCCTGAGCCATCGAAATGGCCAGACGGGCTTCGGTTACGGTATCCATAGCGGCGGAAAGCAAGGGGAGGTTGAGGGTGATTTGGCGGGTGAGTCTGGTTTTGAGGGAAACGTCGCGCGGCAGCACTTGGGAATGGGCGGGAACGAGCAGAACGTCGTCGAAGGTGTAGGCTTTTTCTACGATGCGCATGATGCTTTCAACTTTCAGTTTGTGCAAGATGCACGCCATTGTATCAAATTTGCCGCGCCTCCCCAACAGATTTGGCGGCAGTGCAGACGATAACATGGCGGCATAAGGGTAAATACAGTACAATCTTATTCATTCATACCGATATAAAAGAGAGAGTCGAATTATGCACATTACTCAAATTGCCAAAGTTTTGCTGTTGGGCAGCTTGTTGGTGTCGGGCAGCGTTTCCGCAGCTTCTTCCGAGGTTTACCGTTGGAAGGAAAAAAGTGGGGTAAACGCTTATTCCGACGTTCCTTATCAACTGAAGCCGACAGCCAGTACCACTATCAATATCCGTACCAACAAAGTAACGCCGCCGGCGAATTCGACCGTTCAGCCCGCTTCCGTTACAACCGTGGGTGATCCTAACGCCGCACCGTCTTTGGCAGAGCAACAGGCCAGAGTGAGCGAGCAGATTGCACAGCAGAATAAAGAAGCCGAAAAGCGCAATAAAGAAATTGAAGAGCAGAACAAACAGGCGGAAGAAGCAAACTGCAAAACCGCACAGATGAATTTGTCTTTTGCGCAAAATGCGCGTACTGACAAACGTGAAGCATTGATTCAGCGTTTCAATCAAGAAGTAGCGAAATATTGTAAATAAATAATCGGGTTTCAAACCGGATTCATAATGGGGCTGACGATTGTCAGCCCCATATTTTTGGTTTCACTGTTTTTTGATTTGGATTGGCGGCGGATTAGCTTGCATTCGGGCAAGGAGGGCAATGCCGCATCGGTTTGTTTTGCTGAGAGTCCGTCATGCGTGTTTTCAGACGGCCTTCAGCTTTTAATGCGGCACAGTCGGAAATCAAATCGGAAATTAAACCGGTTTGCCATGTTTCCTTAAGCGCAGCGCATTGGCTAATACCAGCAGGGAGCTGCCGCTCATGCCTAATGCGGCCAGCCAGGGGGTAACGAATCCTGCCGCGGCCAGCGGGATGGCGATCAGATTGTATGCGGCTGCCCAAAGCAGATTCTGACGGATAATCGTGGCGGTGCGTTTGGCTTGGTTTACCGCTTGCGGAATCACGGCCATGTCGTCGTTCAGCAATACGATGTCTGCACCCGCTCGGGCAACGTCGGCCCCGCCCGCCACGGCAACGGATACGTCGGCGGCGGCCAAAACGGGTGCGTCGTTGATGCCGTCGCCTACCATCAGCACTTTCTTGCCCTGCCGTTGCAGGGTTTCGACATAGGCCAGTTTGTCTTCAGGCACGGCTTCGGCGCGGAATGCGTCCAGACGCAGGTTCTGTGCCAGCGATTGTACGGCGGCTTGGCGGTCTCCGCTGAGGAGGTGGACGGTTAACCCTTGTTGTTTCAATTCGGCAACCATTTGCGGGATGCCGGATTTGGTTTGGTCTTCAAGCAGGAAAACGGCTTCAAAACCGTGTCGGTTGCCGAGGGTGATGAGTGTGCCCGTATGTTTTGCCTCGGTAACGGTATCGGGCAGGTTGCCGGCGGTTTCGGCAACGTATTCGGGTTTGCCCAGCAGCCAGAGGTCGGTTTGACCGTTGATGGTCAGCATCGCGCTGACACCGTGGCCGACGCGGTTCAGCCTTTGTCCGGCCTCGATATGGAGGCCGTCTGAAAAGGGCAGGGCGGCGATGGCGCGGGCAATCGGGTGTTCGGATTGGGCTTCGAGCGTTTGCGCGATTTGTGCCGCCTGTTGTTCTGTCAGGCTGCCTAGGCAGATGGTTTGTTTTACTTTCAGACGGCCTTCCGTCAGTGTGCCTGTTTTGTCGAATACGGCATCGGTGGCAACGGCCAAAGTTTCCAAAGCCTGCGGGCCGGCCACCAATACGCCTTGCGCGGCCAGCTTGCCCGTGGATGCGGCCAGTGCGGTGGGCGTGGCGAGCGACAGGGCGCACGGGCAGGTAATGACCAGTAGTGAAACGGTAATCCATAAGGCCTGATGGATGTCGCTATACCACCACCAGCCGATAAAGACGGGCAGTGAGAAGGCAATCATACCGAACACGAAGCGCGAGGCGTATTGGTCGGCCAAAACGGCCAAACGCGGTTTTTGCGATAAGGCTTTGTCGAGCAGTTTGACGATGTGCGCCAAACGCGTATCGGCGCCTACGCCGTCTGCACGGATGATGATCGGGCCGGCGGTGTTGAGCGTGCCGGCGGTAACTTTGTCGCCCGGCTGTTTGGGTACGGGCAGGTTTTCACCGGTCAGCATGGCTTCGTCGGCCTCGCTTTCGCCTGTCAGGATGCAGCCGTCGGCAGGTATCACTTCGCCCGCCCTCACCAGCAGCACGTCGCCGCGTTGAAGCTGCACCACGGCGGCTTCTTCAGCCGTTTCGTCGTCAGGATAGTTCGGCAGTTTGCGGCAGAAGGCCGGTACGAGTTTGACCAGTCTTTCCGCCGCATCCCCTGCTTTGCGCCGTGCGGACTGCTCCATAAAACGTCCCAACGAAAGCAGGAACACCAGCATGGCCAAACCCTCGAAATACATTCCTTGTCCTGCATTCCGCAACAGGGCGTACAGACCTGCACCGAAAGCCAGCCAGATGGATAACGCAATCGGCGTGTCCATGCCGGGGCGACGGTTTTTCAGATCGCGCAGGCAGCCGCGATAAAAGGGGACGGCGGCGAAAAAGATAACGGGCAGCACCATTAAAAATGCGCCCCAATGCAAAATAGTGAGAAATTGCGGCTCGATATCGTCATACAGGTAGGTCGGCAGGGCAAACATCATGGTCTGCATCATGCACATCCCGGCCACGGCCAGGCGGACGATGGCCTTTTTACGTTCTTTCCGCGCCGATTCGTCTGCCTTGTGCGCGTCGTAAGGCGAGGCCGAATAACCTGTTTGTCGGATTTTCAGCAAAATGTCGGAGAGTTTTACCCGGCTGTCGTCCCACTTGATACGGGCCTTCAGCGTGCTGTAATTCAATTCGGCCGACAGAATACCGCTTTGCCGCAATAGCTGCTGTTCAATCAGCCAAACGCAGGCGGCACAGGTAACGCCGCCCAGCATCAACGATGCTTCACGCTCGTTTTCCGACAGCGTTTCGACAAATTCGCGCTGTACGTCGGGCAGGTCGTACAGTTTCAGTTGGGCCAGAATCTCGGGCGGAGGCAACCCGGCCTGTTCCGCTTCGGCAGTTCGCTGCTTGTAATAATTGCCCAGCCCGGCATCAATAATGCCCTGCGCCACAGCCTGACAGCCGGCACAGCAGGCAGGCTCTTCCCGCTGTTCATAGACAATCGGCAAATGGGTACCATCGGGAACGGGCAGGCCGCAGTGGAAACAGTTTTTTTCACTCATAATGAGGTGGGATTGTACACGCTTTGATGATAGGCCGTCTGAAAGGAAAACTTGGTGCAATCGCGAAGAGTTTTGCATTTATGGCAGATAAATTAACTTTCGATATGGGTAGGTTGGAAAAAAATCAGTAATGCAGTCAGATGGCCCAACGCCGTAAAAAATTTGCTTTTGGATGATATTTGGGAAGAGGGTAAGGCTTGGAGTGCGGGAAATGGCGTTTTTGCTGTAAGCTTATCCAAAAGCAGCCGTATGAAATTGGCAGCATAGCGATATTTTTCCATAAATAACGAAAGAAGAAAGTTTTCCGCTTACGCTTGAACTGCCAAGGCTAACAAAACAGAAATAAACGGCTTGAAACAATAAACGGCTTGAAACAGATTGTTCCGTTGGCTCAAAATAGAAAAAGATTAAACCCTTGCTCAGTGTAAGCAAGGGTTTAATCAAAATCTGGCACGCCCACGGGGAATCGAACCCCGGTTACCGCCGTGAAAGGGCGA
>ERZ772912.730-NODE-730-length-14121-cov-5.233258_pt1 | contig 14121 bp, 8 predicted proteins | sample MGYA00512119_ERZ772912 | MGnify/ENA primary metagenome ERZ772912 (study PRJEB29015, sample SAMEA2738048) | human oral metagenome | biome: human oral; feature: human-associated habitat; material: saliva | place: China | collected 2230 ...
GCCTTCCATCTCCAGTACCCCAGTTATGCAATTCACGATCTTTACTATCCCACGCATGCCAGAAAGGGTCTTTAGCTCTAAGATCTTTATCTGTAATCTTTAAATTTTCAATAGTTTGTGGATCAGCATTTTCGGAATCTTTGGATATTGCAAATATTCGTGCATCATAACCTTCGTGCTTATCAGATTCTACAGCAAACCATGTAGCCACATATGGGTTTAAAGTAACATCTAACAGCCTAGTGACACCTCCGTGGTGCTGAATATCTGCAAAAATTTCTAAAGCAGAAACATTATGCATTCTCCAGGATTCTCTAGCTATTTCTAATATATTTTTCTCTTTATTTACCAACTTATCCTCATCAACATTGCCCATAGTTTTCTCATCATACCCATCAAGTTCACGATACAATGAGCTTTTAAGACCCCATTGAGAATTTGCTTGTCCACGCCAAACAAAACTAAGCTTAGGATTATTAGCAATAAGTCTCTGAATTTTATTATTTAAATCTTCAAAACTTTCGACAACTGATTCACGGTCCTTAAAATAGCTTTCAGGACCTTCGTAGTTCTCGTTATGTTCAAGGCTCAAACCAGCACTCCTTTAATTAGAATAACTATACACTTATTTTCATCTTTATAAAATAGTATAACTAAATTATCCGACCTAATAAAAATGATATTATAACTAATAATATTAACAGTAAAAATTTCACTAATTTATACCTTGTTGAATTTTTAAGAAATTCTAATATTTTCGATTCTCCCATTTCCTCAATATCTATATATTCGCTATCATTACCTTCCAAAGCATCTTGTACAACATATGGACGAGCATAGATAATTTTATCCACAATACCTCCTGACTCTTCTTCAATTAACAAAGAATCTTTAGCTACTATAGGACATTCAGGATTAACCATCCGTATAACCCCATAGTGTTCACATGTAAAAATAGTCGAAGCATTACCTCGTAAATATGCTGAATCGATCGATAGCTTATTATGATACGAAGGTATATCGCCATAGGAACCTGATGTATAACCATCATCAAGCATATCTCCAAAATTCTTTACAAAACCATATTCTAAAGCTTGGTCATTTATAGTTCCAGTTCCAGATGCCAGAGACTCCAAGGTTTTATAAATCCCTGACATACCAGAGCCACTACGCCGTTTGTAAACTAGACTATCGTATTCTCGTAATTGCCCCTCTGGGGATCCACTCATAATTAACCATGTATAATTTTCACCATCCTTATATTGACCTAGCCAAAGAACCGTTGACTTTGTACTAAACTCACTATCCTTACCATTCGCCATATCTTCCGTCTTTATTATTTCTAAAAGCTTTCCATCATATCGATAGTTATAATTATTCTTAATATCCTTGAATTCAACAGCAGTAATATTGCCTGCATAGTTAGGGCGGTCTTGAACATGATTTATATGTTCCTTAATAATGAAATTATGATGTGCTGTAGGCTTAAGACCATCCGTTGTATTCGGTATCTGCCAACCAAACTTTGATGATATCTTAGCTGACGTACCTATCTCACCTGACGTATCCATTGAAGATGGTACAGCTTGCCTGAAAGATGGTTTTTCACGTTCGCTATTAATCCGTTTTACAGCAACATACACCCTACGTTCAGGGCTATATATAAACTTTTCCATTTCTATTCCCAATGTTCATCTAGGTATTAGTTAAATATTCTCATAACTCGGCTTCGGGTCTTCATTTACCCTGTTCCGAATATGCTTGACGATACGTGCTACCGCCTCATCAACGGGCACGCCGTTTTCCTGTTTGTTGCCGCGGAAACGGAATGAGACTGCGCCAGCCTCCGCGTCCTCGCCGCCAGCAATTAGAATGAACGGCACCTTCTCGGTAGAAGCGGTACGAATCTTCTTCGTAAACCGGTCCGAACCGTAATCGACCTCAACGCGCACGCCCTGCGCACGCAGCTTATCCGCAATCTCGGTCATGTAGTCGTTGAAAGCCTCCGCCACAGGCACACAAATCACCTGCACTGGTGAGAGCCACGCCGGGAACGCACCCGCATAGTGCTCAGTCAGCACCCCAAGGAAGCGCTCAATCGAACCGAACTTGGCCGAGTGAATCATCACCGGCTCCTGAATTGAACCGTCCGCAGCCTGGTACTCCAAACCAAAGCGGCTGGGCTGGTTGAAGTCATACTGCACGGTAGACATCTGCCAGGTGCGGCCAATCGCGTCCTTCGCCTGCACCGAAATCTTCGGGCCATAGAACGCGGCCCCACCCGGGTCAGGCACCAGCTCAAGACCGGTCTCCTTCGCCACCTGCTCCAGCACGGCGGTAGCCTGCTCCCACTGCTCATCGGTGCCGATAAACTTATCCTTCTTATCGCCCTCAGTGTCGCGGGTCGAAAGCTCCAGGTAGAAGTCCGTCATACCGAAATCTTCCAGCAGGCTCAGCATGAAATTCAGCAGGTGCCGCACCTCATCGGGTGCCTGCTCCTTCGTCACATACGAGTGGGAATCGTCCTGTGTAATCATGCGCACGCGGGTCAAGCCCTGCAGCACACCCGACTTTTCGTCACGGTACACGGTGCCGAACTCGAAGAAACGCAGCGGCAGCTCACGGTACGAACGCCCACGCGAACGGTAAATCTCGTTATGCATGGGGCAGTTCATGGCCTTCAAACGGTAGTTGCCGTTATCGAGCTCCATCGCCGGGAACATGCCGTCCGCGTAGTACGGCAGATGCCCGGACGTGTAGAACAGGTCTTCCTTCGAGATATGCGGGGTGCTCACGTACTGGAACCCCTCAGCAATATGGCGGGCGCGCACATAATCTTCCATCTCGCGCTTAATCACGCCGCCCTTAGGGTGAATCACCGGCAGGCCGGGGCCAATATTCTTCGGGAACGAGAACAGGTCAAGCTCCTTGCCCAGGCGGCGGTGGTCGCGGCGCTCAGCCTCAGCAATACGGTGCTTATACTCCACCAGCTCATCCTTCGTGGGCCAGGCGGTACCGTAAATACGCTGAAGCATGGGGTTCTTCTCAGAACCGCGCCAATACGCGCCACCGGCACGCATGAGCGCGTACCCGTTAGCAATCAGCTTGGTGTTCGGCAGGTGCGGGCCGCGGCACAGGTCATTCCACAGCACCTCACCGGTTTTCGGGTGCACATTGTCGTAAATCGTGATCTCGCCCGCGCCAACCTCAACCGAGGCGCCCTCTGCGGCATCAGCGCCCGAACCGGGGCCTTGGCTGAGCGAAAGCAATTCGAGCTTATACGGCTCGTTCTTCATCTCTTCAACCGCTTCATCGTGGGTGACCACGCGGCGGCGGAACAGCTGCCCCGACTTGATGATCTTAATCATCGACTTCTCGATCTTCTTCAGATCTTCGGGGGTGAAGGGCTCAGCCACATCAAAGTCAAAATAGAAGCCATCGGTAATATAGGGGCCAATGCCCAGCTTCGCGTCCTTGCGGTATTCCTGCACCGCCTGCGCCATCACGTGCGCCGCAGAATGGCGCAGCACGTCCAGCCCTTCGGGTTCGTCAATGAAAACGGGCTCCACCGAGTCCCCCTCGGTGAGCGGGTGGGTGAGATCCACCAGGGAGCCATTGATGCGGGCCACCACGATTTTAGGGTCGTCGCTGAAGAGCTCGGCGGCGGTTGCGGCGGTAACGGTGCGCGGGGTACCGGATACGGTGATGCTCACAGCTGGGTTTTCTACGGCAGACATGCCTCTCCTTGATTCTCAGGCGCGCCCCGAATCCCGGCGATACAAGGGCCAGGCGCACGGTGGCGCACAAACGAATGCCCGCACTTTACGGGTGCACGGACCCTACCCAGTGTACCGTGCCGCACCCATCAACGGCAGCTTATAGGTTTATGAATAAAAATACTTCTCTAACAGATAAATATGCACTCGGATGGTTCTGACGACGCTGGTACTAATGCTTCACCAGCTGCTGGGTACCCCTATCGTAGCTGTAGCCGTGCAACTGGTTCTTACCCAACAGGTCCACGGCCTTATCAATCACGGGCAGTGGCACATCGAACCACTCCACAATATTAATGCTCTGCCCATTAGCCGCCGTCTGCTTAATAGAAAGCCGAGCCGGGGCAAAGAGCCGGTGCATCGTTTTCTCTACTTTCCCAACGTTTAGCCCGTACAGGGTGTAGGAGGCCACCACCTCAACCGGGGCATTCAGGTAGGCCGGTTCAAACGGGGCGCGGGCCAGCCGCTTCTCCAAGCTGGTGGTGGTGTACCCGATCTTGTGCAGGTTGGGGTAGCCGCTCACCTGCGGGTCGTTACTGAGGGTGCGCAGTACGTACAGGGTGCCGGTGACGCCCTCATCTTTTAGTAGGTTAGTCTCGTCCAGGGTCTCGTTGGGCACTATCACGGTGCTATGCTCATCCTCTACCAGGCGCTTGAGGAACGAGTTGCGTAGCATCTTCGACTCGGTGCCGTTCTCAAAAATCACGCGCAGCCGCACCGGGTCCAGGCTCTCCGGCCCGGCGGGCCGGGCGGCATCCTTCATAAACTCGGCGATGTAGAGCATCTGCCCGCCCAGGACGAAGAACGCCCCCTCCTTCACGATGGAGTCCAGATCGCTGTGGTCAATGGAGTTGTAGTTCACCTGCCGCGCCTCACCACTGGATAGCTCGCGGTGCTTGCGCGGGAACAGCTCACGGTAGGCGTCAAAATCCTTCGCCTGGTGGCGGCGCTCCACACTCTCGGGCGTGGCGGGGGCTTTCACGGGGGCCGGCAGGGTGCTCATGTCGGTCAGGCCGTCGGCGTCATCCACCAGCTGACCCATGAGCTCATCGAAGTTATCGCCGGCAAAAATATCGTCCAGGCTGGCCGGCGGCGGCTCCTCGGCGAGCAGGTGCATCTCGTCATGGTCGGCCAGCAGCTGCATCTTCTCGTCATTCATGCGGATGCCGGCCAGGCGCGCACCCAGCTTACGCTCGCTAATATTGTGGGTCTCGGCCGAGGGCTCCCGGCCGTGCTCGCGCACAAACTCGGTGATCTCCGCAAAAGAGCGCACCAGCCGCTCCTCGCTGCTGGGCGGAACCGGCTTGAGCTCGGGCTCCAGTAGCGGGTCGCCGGTGGCGAAAATATCATCCAGACTAGAGTAGGTGGCCAGCTCCTCATCCGGGGCTTCTATGCCCGGCTGATCTGGTTGCTCCTGGCCGGGCTGCTGCGGGCCGGTGTGCTTATCTGGGGTGTTCACTGGGCGCCTCCGTCCTGTTCGCGCTGTTCCGCCTGCCGCTGGGCTGCTTCTCGCTTGCGCCGCTCCCTTTCACGCTGTAGCCAGAGGAGTATTTCGGCGTAGCGGCGCTCCACCGGGTCGTCGGCGCGCAGGTTGGGGCGGCGCCCGTTGAGTTTAACCCACCGCTGAATCTTCGGGAAGGTGATGCGCGCCTCCTCCTCAGTCACTTCGATGCGGCCAGCGGCAATATTGTTGCTGATCACCCGCAGGGTGTCTTTGGAGATGTTTTTGGAGATGATCTCGTAGGCCCGCTGGAACGGGTTCACGCTGTCGATCAGGTTAATATTCAGCTCGTTCACGTTCACAAACTTGTGCTGCATCATGATGAACCGGTTATCGCCCACGGTTTTAATGTCGCTGTTTTTGACTACGGAGTCAACCACCAGGGCCTGGCGCACCTCCTCCACCTGGGTGGCGTTCAGGTCCGGGTAGCGCTCGCGGATGATCCCGGGAATGTGCTCCTTGTTGATGACTTCGGGGTCCACGCCGGCAGCTGCGGCACGCACCAGTTTTTCGCTCTGTAGCACGGTGGCTTTCAGGTCGTTCAGGTCCATATCAATAATCTGCTGGGTGCGGGCGGTGGTGGGCTCCTTGAAACCCTCGATGAGCAGCTGGCCGGGGTGCTCGGGGGCGTCGTCCGGTTTGGCGCGGTTTTTGAAGGAGAAGTTTTCGGCCAGCACCTGCTCCATGAGTAGGGACGCAGTGATTGCTTTGAGCACGTTGTTCACGGCCACGGTCACTTCGTCCTGGGCGTCGTCGGGCTGGGCGATGAGGTTGGTGAACTGGGCGTGGGCTTTGCCTTCGCTGTCGCGGGTGACGCGCCCGATAATCTGGATGATCTCGGTGAGTGAGGCCCGGTAGCCCACGGTGAGGGCGTGCTCGGCGTAGGGCCAGTCGAAGCCTTCTTTGGCCATGCCCAGGGCGATAATAATGTCTATACCGTCCCGGTCCCTGGCGGCTACGGTGGTGAGGTAGTCGAGGATCCGGGCGCGCTTGGTGAAGTCGGTGTCGTCCACTAGGTCCGCCACTTTGAGGGTTCCGCCACCGTCAGCCCTGCGCACGGTGATGACTCCGGTTGCTTCGTCTACGGATTCGACCGTGCCGATGGCGTCCAGCACCCGGTTGACTTCTTCGTACTTGTCTTTGGTGGATTCGGCTGATCCCACGTGCGGGATGTGTAGGATGGTTTTCTTGCCCAGGTCGAGGATTTCGGGTAGGGAGTCGTACCAGGTGCCCTGGTAGAAGTGGTGGCCGATGCCGAGGGTTTTCAGGTGGCGGTACCCGTTGAGCTGGTCGTAGTAGTTGAAGGTGACGGGCGTAAACTTCGCCTCGGTTTCTGGGGAGAGCACGGGCACCCTGTCCCCGCGGAAGTACGAGCCGGTCATGGCCACAATGTGGGCGGTGGAGTTCTTCAGCAGGTCGTGGATGAGGGCGCCCAGGTTGGATTTTTCCAGGTCCGCGCTCACGTGGTGGAACTCGTCGATGGCCACGAGCACGTTATTAAAATCGGCGGCGGTGAGTTTTTCGTAGGCGAATCGCAGCGTGGCGTGCGTGCACACCAGCACCGTATCGGTGCTGTTTTCCAGGAACCGGGTGAAGGCCTGGATTTTGCCGGAGTCGAAGCCGGGAGTGCACAGGTTATTGGCGGGGTCCACCGTCCAGTCGGCAAAGAACCCGTGCGAGGTAAGGTCAGTACTGGCGAAGGACTGGCCGATAGAGCGCTCAGGCACAGCCACAATTACTTTGCGCACGCCCTGGTTGTACAGCTTATCCAGGGCAACAAACATGAGCGCGCGGCTCTTACCTGAAGCCGGAGGAGCCTTAATTAGCAGGTGCTGCGCACTGCGATGCTCATACACTCTCTGCTGCATCTCACGCATGCCAAGCTGGTTCGTATTCACGCTACTACCCGACTGGGCATAGCTAACGTTCACGGCATTAATCATGGGGCAATCTCCTCATCGGCGCGCTCAAAGGGTACACGCACAAGTGTAGCGGGGTGGGGTGAAGAACGAGGACGTAACGGACAGGCGACCATGCAGAGTCTGTAAGTGGGTGGATGTGGTGTATTTATATATTTGATAGGCCAGATGGAGTAAACTTTATTCCTGGGTAGTCCTAAGAGACTTATTGAAAACCTAAATCCCTAGATATACTTAGGGTACTCTTAGACAGATTCATGAACAACTTTCTAGAAACTAACTAGTCTGGCCACGATAAGGATTTGATATACTAGGGAAGTCAGTCTATCTATAAATCTATAAGGTACCGGTGAATAGCTCTATGGATGAAGAATTAAAATATTTTAAGTATTATGGACCAGACGATCTAAGTTTACCGGGTTATATACCTAGAATTCAAGATATCATCAACTCATTTAACAGAGATAGTCAATACACTACTACAGATATTCTTGAGATTCATAATATTCAAAAATTGCTGCATTCAATATTCACTCTAGAAGGCTGTCCCCAAGAAAAAATCGATAATTTTAAAAATATGAGCAATGAAATTATCGCCAAATTCTTTAAATCTATAAATACATCTAATGTGGAAGAGGAATTAATAAATATACCTTATAATTTTGCTTTAGATCTTCTTGAATTAATTGAGAAACACAAGGTTTATGAGAACTTTAAAGAACCTATACTATTAAATTTATTGTGGAGTAAATTTATTCCCACAGATATACTCCGTTATAAAAAATTAGTGAAGTACTATGACTCCGATATAAAAAATATAATGATATCAGATAGTCGTAATGCTGAATATATTATTGATAAGTATTTAGAACAAGATAAAGATATTTCACTTCCCCCTAGTCTCACTCCTGAAGATATGTCTGACCTGATACGCCGATATATCGATAGTTCTAGTGCAGATATTCGTTATCTTATGCTAATCGGGAATTCTCCTACTAATAAGAAAATTGGTATTAATCCTAAAACTAGGCATGCAGCAAAAGAACAATGTGAAAAGATAATTCAAGAAGATAAAGATAGTATCAACATAATTGATCAAAAAGTTTCTTATAATATAAGCATATCTAAGGATCAAAAGGAAACTAAATTAGTTTTGCACAGCGATAATATCATAAATATTACGTATGGCATGAGCTCGCTTGACGAGACTCTTGATTATCCCAGTATATTACATAACTTCATACATATTTTTGAGTGGACAGATCACAGGTGCTTGCTCAATTTCCCTTCATATTCTTCAAAATTTAGAATTCTAGAAAAATCTATGCTGTTCTGGGGAAAAAAAGACTATAAAACCAGTAACTATTTTCATGGACTCGACAAAATTTCGCTTTGTCAAATTTGCATATATACTAATTACCTCTCTTCGAAAGGTATAAATATAGAGCAGGTAATAAAGTGGTTTTTTGAAGAATACCTTGTACGAGAATTCAAGGCAAAAGGATTTTATTTTACATGTCCAACCACTAGTGCTACATACCTTGAGAAAACACGCCATTTACTCGCTGAAATGGAAAGTATAGCAAACCAGTTCCAAGCTTATGTTCAAGAAGGAGAAATAAATAAGAAACTTCTTACATACTCGGATCCAATTGCTTATAACAGGATTCCAAGTCTTCTAGATAAAAAGTATATATACGCAAAGGGAGAGGATATAGATTCTATCCTCCGTATACTATTTTCCGACCAATCCCCACTAACTTACATTAATGAATCTCTCAAAGCAAGGAATCCAATTCAACTTATTTTTGATAATAAGTTAAAATATAATAGTTTTAATAAATACCAGCAACCTTACTTAGATAAGCTTTTTGAACTAGATCTGCTAACTACTGATTCAAACGGTCAAATACAAGTTACTGATACCCCTCAGTCCGAGGTTTTTATTTCTTTTTATGAGATGGAATTATCTGTTTACTACTATTTATCTCAGGCCGGTCGAGAATATGCTGACACTCTACAGAAAAAAGAGTGGGTAACGTATGATTCAACACTTCTTTCTGATCCTGAATCAAAATATTTTAATTATTTTCTTAACAAATCTGAATTCCAAAATGGGCCCAATCTACGTAATAAATATTTACATGGATCGCAATTAGAAGATACAGAAGAAGATCATTATATAAATTATCTTATAGTTTTGCGACTTATCCTGTGTTTAGTAATTAAAATAAATGATGAATTCTGTCTTCGAGATAAGCTCTCTCCCGATAATTGAGTGGGTTACCAGCAAAGTTTTTCATCATAATAAACAACCTTCACCGTTATCTAGAATCCTTATTGAGTATGCAAATAATAACCCTAATCTCTTTTTAGCCTAGAAGAGGTCGGGGTTGCCGCCGGTTTGTTTAAGGTAGAGGTTGAAGAGGCGTTTGAGACGCTCATCGTCGCTGGAGAAGGGGGTATCGCGGTAGAGAGAATCCACCAGTAGATCCAGTTGCTCATGGGCCATGCGCAAATCCTGCGGCATGGTGTCCGGATCGTACAACTGGGCCAAAGTCATCTCGCTGTGATACTCCCGCACATCCAACACACGCAGGGCAACATCCGTAAGCTCAGACTTGGCACGATCCGACAGCTCAGGTACCGGGAAGTTGTTATAAACAACTGTATTTGAATAGCGAATTCGAGTTTCTAGCTGTCCGGCCACCGTGCGGGTCCACACCATATGCATACGCGAAGTCAGCAGCCCAAAAAGCCACGGCTCAGCATCGTATACCGCAAAGGCACTATCCGAAATTACTGTATCCGGTCCTAGATACCCAATCGGAATATACTCCCTGCGCTCAGAAGACACACGAGGGACAACTAGAGAGTCTGTTTCTTTGTGGCGTACCTCAGTAAATTTCCAGGATTTTTCAGCAAATTGGTGAGTTTGTTTTTTAGTACTTTCTAACCGGAAATTCCGGACTTGCTCTATTCTTTCAGATATAAAAGGGATTTTTAAGGCTTCTTCTGCTTCTTGGTCAGTAATCCATAGACACCACCGATCTTTACCATTGATAAATTCAGCACTACCAGTAATTTTTCGAATATATCTATCAATATTTTCTTGAAATTTATAAACATTCTTTAATTCTGTTGAACTTTCAATAAATAAATTTCCACCATCTGTAGCTTGGCTTCCTTTCACCATATATTCTAAGTTATTACTTATAGGCTTACTGGAAGATTTTAATAAGATATTCGGTGCATCTAAAAGATACCCATTGATATTTTTAGCACCTGTACGCACTCCCCCAGAAAAAATATATTTAGGTGATTTTGTGCCTTCTGGCCGCAGGCTCAACACAATAACCGTTACGCCAGCATTACCCTTGGCATTATTTGTCCATTTAAAAGAATGGTAAGCATAGCCGATCTCTACCTTCTGCTCAAAAATATGAGGAAATAGAGCTGATACGTGCGCGCCTTGGACTACAGAATTAGTAGATACAAAAGCCAACTGCGCCCTGGTTCCCGCAATATAGTCCGCCCCGCTCACAAACCACAAAGAAACGTAGTCAAGGCTCTTAGCATACTTCCGCTTCCCAAAAACAAATGGGAAGTCGGCCTTCTGCTCCTTGGTCTGCATACTGGAGCCCACATACGGCGGGTTGCCTATCAGGTAGATTTCTTCTTCGCCATTATTGGGGCATACTTCCTGCCAGTTGAGGTGGGCGGCGTTGCCGCACCGTATCGCCCCGGCCTCACGCAGCGGGATCAGCGGGATGCTCGTGCCAAACTTCTGTTTGAACTCCACGTTCATCTGGTGTTTAGCAATCCACAGGGAGAGCACCGCAATCTCGGCCGGGAAGTCGTCAATCTCAATCCCGTAGAAATTCTCGATCCGCACCACAGAATCCAGCAACAGCTGCGACTGGTAGTCCCCGCTCAGCTGCTGCAACTGCTCCCTAATGGCGTGCTCCAGCTTGCGCAGCTCCTTATAGGCGATCACCAAAAAATTGCCGGACCCGCAGGCAGGATCAAACACCTTAATCCCCGCGATCCTATCCAGCAGCTTACGCAGCCGCTTCGGTGAGCCCTCCGCGGCCTCCAGCTGGGCCTTCAAATCATCCAGGAACAGCGGCTCAATCGTCTTCAAAATATTCGGCACACTCGTATAGTGCTGCCCCAGGTTAGCCCGCTGCCCCGCATCAATCACCGACTGGAACATGGAACCGAAAATATCCGGGTTAATATCCCCCCACTGAAGAGCCCCCAACTCCAGCAGCAGCTCGCGGGCGCGCCTATTAAACACCGGCACATACTGGCCCGGCTGCACCGCAAACAGCCGCCCGTTCACGTACGGGAAACCGGCCGCCACCGCCGGCTTATCCTCCCGGGCCTCAGCATCCAAAGCAGCAAAAATCTGAGCGATCACCTCATGCGTGTCGCTACCGTCCTTCAGGGTGAGGGACCCCACCGCGTTCGTAAACTGGTTAGAGGTAAACACCTCCGTATCCTCGGCAAAAAAGCAGAACAGCAGGCGGGAGAAAAACGTGTTCAAGTTATGGCGGCTCTGAGCCGTCTCCTTCAGCGACGGAGTCACCTTCAGCAGCTCATCAAAAAGCACCGCCATCTTATCCGCCGCCTTCCTATCGGCGTGATGCTCCGAAATGTAGTTGGTCTTCTCCATGCCCGCCCACGGCAAGAAAAACGCCACATACTGGCCAATCTCCCCAAGCGGGGTGTTCAGCGTCTCCCGGGTGTGCGTATCGTAAGCCAGCAGCCGGTGGTAGTCAGTCACCAGCACAAACCGCGGGCTGTAGCGGGTCACATACTCGGCGTCGGTGAGCTCACCCATCAGCTCCAGCAGCTCATCTGTGCTCGACTCGCGCGGCACCGGCCTAAAATACACCACGTTCTTCTGGGCCACCTCGCCCGCCTCCGGGTGCCGGGCAACATTCAGATCCCCCTTACGCAGGCGCGTAATACTACTAGCAGAACGGCCATACGCCGCCAACAAATCATACAGCAGCTCCTGACTAAAATATTTGCGCCCGGCCAGCGCACCCACGCGCTCCTCAAGCTCACGCACCGAAAGCCGCATTCTTCTCCCCCACATTCTCTACTGCACAAAGCCTACCGGCGGTACCTCGCCCACATTCAAGACTACCAGCAGCCGAAAGGACCGCACGCCCCCAATTCCGGGAGCGCACAGCCTTCCAAGTTCCGTACCAATATCAACAACTATTAATATTGCAAACAGAAATTATTTCAGTGACCAAACATCATATAGGGTATTTAGCATGTGCCTGTGGCGGGCCTCAACCACAGTGGGTGTCCACTCGGTTTCATTAATAACCTGTTCTGTCAGGGTGAAAATAATGGAATCCGACACAATTGAGCCAAAATAAACCTCTTTTTTCTTCTCAAACTCAAAACCCTGCGCTTCTGTCCTCCTCTTTTTGCGGTTTAACGGCAGCAGATTACCCAGACGGTTAGTCCAGTACTCTACCGCTGGTTCAGTGAAGTTCTGAGACCAGCCGCTATCCGGGTCAGGGTGTTGTGGAAGGACATGCTCAATTGCAATTTTCTTATTGTTTGAGACTTCGTAGTGTCCGGCGGCAAGAGAGTTAAGGCGCATAAGTATGTACCAGCATATACTGCGGCTGTAGATAGATCTCGGTATTCAGTTGTTTCATCATCTCCTGTTTTTCCTCAGCAGACAGGTCAAAAGCTTTAACTTCTAAACCGTCCCCATTGAGGAGTTGACGCAGGAGCTCAGCATATTTCGCCGCGCGGTAATTAGAATGTATCCTGCGGATTAATAGGCCAGCTACAAACCGCTCAAGCTTTTTCAGGAAATAGTTCAGGAAGTCCTTATCGCCTTCATATGCTTTAAAAGCCCATAACGCCGCTGGACGCCACTCATTATTCGGCACCAGGTTAAGCTGATGGATCCACGAATTGATAGACTCCCAAGATTTTCAGGTAGCGGTGCGGTGAGCGTGTCTCAGCAGCCCCGCCATCTCACTAGTTAAGCATGTGTTCCGGGGCATAAGCCTAGCCAAAGCTAAGCAGACATAACGTGTGCAAAAGCACATACTGGAAGGATAGGAAATCACTGTGCCTTCATCGCTAAGGAGATAAGACCCATGACAGTCGTATCGAACACGTCCGAAGCTCTAAACTCCCCCTACACCAGCGCCCTTGAGCATATGCTCTCCGAAACCCGCGCGCATGCCCTCGATTCCAGTGTTACAGAAATTGACAGGCTCGCTATCGCGCACGATGCCTCGCACTACCTGCTGGTACCCGCCGGAATCGTACGCCCCGATTCAGCGGAGGCGGTCGCCGATATTTTCCGTGCCGCCAGCGCCTTCAACCTGCCGCTCACCTTCCGGTCGGGCGGCACGTCTCTATCCGGTCAGGCAAGCGGCGACGGACTGATGGTCGATACCCGCCGTAACTTCAAGAAAATTGAGGTGCTTGACGGCGGCAAGAGGGTGCGCGTTCAGCCCGGCGCCACAGTGATGGCGGTCAATAATATGCTGGCGCCCTACGGGTACAAGCTCGGGCCTGACCCGGCCTCATGGTCGGCATGCACTATCGGCGGGGTGGTCGCCAATAACTCCTCGGGCATGTCTTCCGGCACCGAATTCAACACCTACAACACGCTGGAATCTATGGTGTTCGTACTCCCCAGCGGAACCGTTATTGATACTTCTGCGCCCGATGCCGATGACCGCCTGCGCGCCCTCGAACCCGAGATTCACGAGGGGCTGCTGCGTCTGCGCAAGCGCGTGGTCGAAAACCCGGAGTCGGTTGCGCGCATTCGCCAACAGTACTCCATGAAGAACACTATGGGCTACGGCGTGAACTCTCTGCTGGATTACAGCATACCGGTTGATATTCTGCAGCACCTTCTGATCGGTTCCGA
>ERZ772912.740-NODE-740-length-14050-cov-3.054662_pt1 | contig 14050 bp, 13 predicted proteins | sample MGYA00512119_ERZ772912 | MGnify/ENA primary metagenome ERZ772912 (study PRJEB29015, sample SAMEA2738048) | human oral metagenome | biome: human oral; feature: human-associated habitat; material: saliva | place: China | collected 2230 ...
CTAGCGCGGGCTGATTATCGAGCGTGTAGGTGATGTATCCGCATTTGCGGCGCTCGGCGTCCCAAGAATGCGTGAGGTCAGCAAGTTCGGGATGCGCGGCGATCCAGGTGCTTTTGCCAGCTGCCGAGGCACCTGCAAGTAGGAATATTTTGCGTGCCATAATGTTTGTATTACTCCATTCTCTCTTGTATGTAGGGATATTATACCATATATTTCCCTGCCCCGGACCATGCTACAATAGACATATGGGACTATTTATGATCATATCACTATGCGTGCCGCTCGTACTGAGCATTGGCGCGCCTCTACTTATCCACCACTCTAGCAGTACGGCGCAGCAGCAGCGCGAACGCCGCCACCGCTGGCTGCTATACCTTGCTTGCGGGCTCTTTTTTGTATCCTGGTACTTGCCCTCGCCGCTTATTCATGGGCAAGATACATCGTTCACCACCCATTTGGTTGGCGGCGGTATGTTTACCGGCTGCCTGTGGCTCTACCTGGGCTATACCTATCGCCTTCGCATGGCCTGGGCTACGCAACTTGCGAGTTTATTTATGATGGCATCAGCGCTCGGCTGCCTGAATGAGCTTGGTGAGCTACTGGCAGTGGAGCTTGGGCTAGTGCACCTCACACTGACTGATACCAGCTGGGATATCGCTGCCAATAGCCTTGGTGCGCTCATCGTGTGGGTGCTCTACACCACTCTGACGCGGGCTAACCTGGCACCACCACACAGTGGCAGCAGGGCTTAACTACTCCCACCGGAACAGCTTGATCGCCGCTACATACACCACCAGCATCCATAGGCCAATAGCGCCAGCATACGGCAGCACCTCGCCTAGGTTGGCGTGCTCAGTCATAATCAGGCGCAGGCCATCGGTCACAGGTGTCATGGGGATGAACTGGCTCAGCGTGCGCAGCCACTCCGGGAACATAAAGGATGGGAAGAAGGTGCCAGAAAGGAACATCATCGGGAAGGCCACTAGGTTGCCCAGCGGCGCCGACTGGTTTTCATTCTTGGCCCAGCCGCCAATTAATAGGCCAAAGCCCACCATCAGCAGCGCCGCAAGAGTGATAAACGGCACAGCTAGCAGCCAGTCGCCACGCATCGTAAAGTGGAAGACACTCATCCCCACCACCAGCATCATGGCGGCACTCAGCAGCGAGACAATCGTGTAGTGGATACCCATTGCCAAGATCAGCTGCCCGGCCGTAAAGGGCGACGCCCGCAGGCGCCGGTAGGAGCCTTTTTGCTTCTCCGTTGGCATCTGGTTGGCCAGGCCAAAGATCCCCATACTCAGCAAGCTAAAGGCCAGTAGGCCAGTAAAGGTATAGTCGAAGGTCTTGAGCTGCTCATCGCCCACAGCCTGGCCCGCGACTTTCAGTGGTGGCTCGGGCTGGCCCATACCCCTGTTAATGCCATCAATAATCTGCCCCATAATAGCCGTTAGCGTATTGCCAGACTGCTCCGAGCCCTTGGCGTAAAGCACACGCAGGGTGCCGCTTGGGCGGGCCTGGGTTTGGCCAAAATCAGCTGGCAGCTCAATAATGCCACTCAGCTCCGAGTGCTTTAGCTTCTCGCGCGCTTCCTGCATATCCTTGACGTCCTTTACTTTGAGCGTCGTATCGTTGTTTGCCTTGGCTTGCTCCACAAACTGCTTGGCAAATTCACTCTTCGAGTGGTTAATAATCGCCACATCAAAGCTAGTGGTTTGGTTATTAAAAATCGCACCAAACACCAAGAGGAATATTAGTGGAAACAAAAAGGTAAAAAACAGTGACATCCCATCACGCATAAAGCGCTTTTGCAGGGCGCGCACCTGCCCATATACTCCAATCCAATATGATTTGACTCGCATCATCTACTCCCGAATGGCCTTGCCGGTTAAATCAATAAATACATCTTCTAAGTTAGCGGGCTCGACCGTTTGTTGCTTGGTAAAGCCGCGGGCCAGCAGCTGCTCGATGAGATGCTGCGGCGTATCAATGGTGATGATTTTGCCCGCATCCATAATCGCCAGGCGGTCGCACAGCAGCTCGGCCTCATCCATATAGTGGGTGGTCAGCACAATGGTAATGCCTTCATCGCGAATCGTCTTGATCAGCTCCCACAGATTGCGCCGCGCTTGTGGGTCTAGGCCCGTCGTCGGCTCATCCAAAAACAGCACCTTGGGCTGGTTCACTAGCGTGGCGGCAATCGCAAAGCGCTGCTTTTGCCCACCACTCAGCTGCTCCACATAGCTACCGGCCTTGGCGCCGAGCTGCACCTTGGCCAGCAACGCATCAGCATCAACGCGCTGGCCGTAGAGGCTGGCAAACATACGTAGCTGCTCGCGCAGGGTCAGCTTATCGTAAAAGGTGGTCGACTGCAGCTGAATGCCAATGATCTGCTTGATCTGCTTGGGCTGCTTAGCCACATCAATGCCGTCAATGGTGGCCCGGCCAGCGTCAATCGGCCGCAGCGCCTCGAGCATCTCCAGCGTTGTGGTCTTACCAGCGCCGTTGGGCCCCAGCAAGCCAAAAATCTCGCCCGCCTTAACCGTGAAGGATATCCCATCCACCACTGGCGTGCCGGCATAGGTTTTGGTCAGGCCATCCACCGTTATGATTGGTTTGGTTTGAGTCATACAACTCCTTTCTTATGCTACGAGCCCCACACCCAAACGGGCCTCTGCTTGAATCACTCCCAGGGCATCATATTGTTATAAGCCAACCAACCATCCGTTATATAGTTTTGATTATACACCTTTCTAGGCTGCGTGCAAATGAGCACCCCAGTCCACCACTTTCTGAGATTTTACTGTAATATCGCTTATATATGTCTTGAATACTTGTACGGGGTCTGCTACAATGCCACTAAAAGCTTAACCATAAGGGGGACCTTACCATGACAAAAGGCCAAAACAGTAAGCATTTTGGCTTGATTGCAACCGGTACGCTCAGCGCGCTGCTGATTGCCTTCACCTTTACACCAACCTTTGCCGGCTTTGCTGCCAGCATCCAAAACAGCCTGAACACGGCCACGACCGGTACGCTCACCATGAAGGAAACATCTGGTAGTGCTACCTGTAGCAGTACTGATGGCGCCGGCGCAAGCACCAACACCGCCACCTGTTCCACTATTAACAAATACGGTGGCACAAGTACGCCACTCGTAGCCGGCGGTGCGCCAAACACCACCACCATCAACCTACAGAACACCGGTAGCGTGGCAGCGACATCGTTTAGCTTGACGCCTGGTGCTTGTAGCCAATCATCTGTACCTGGGGCAACCCTTGCTGGTAGCGCCAACGACCTATGTAGCAAGATTAAGGTTGCTGTTAAATCCGGCAGTAGCACTATTTATACCGGCACTGCAGCTGGCCTGCAAACCGGCGGTGCAGTTGACCTATTAGCAAAACTTGGCAAAGCCAATATTGCTGCTAATGAGACGGTGCCTGTTACATTCGAGGTATCGCTTGACGCCAGCGCTGGTGCCAGCTACCAGGGTCTGCAGGTTTCACAACCACTAACATGGACATTCGGAGCATAACCATTTACTGATGACTACCCGCCGTCTTATCTGTACCGGGATCATTGCACTAGGCTGCCTATTCGGCGGCCTAGTTGCCGTGCTTGGCTGTATGGGATGGCGGGTGTTTTTTGTGAGCACCCCCAGTATGGCCACCGCCGCACCGGTAGGGTCGCTCGTTATCACCCAACCAAGCCAGGACTACCACGTTAGCGACATTATTACCTTTGTTCAGAACCATAAGCGGTACACCCACCGTATAACGGCCATCGATGGCGAACGCCTGATTACCAAAGGCGATCTCAACCGCGGCACCGACCCGCTGCCTATCCACCGCGGGCAAGTGCTCGGCAAAGCCTGGTATATCCACCCTTGGCTTGGTTGGGTGTACCGGCTTGGGCCATGGCTCATGCTTGGGTGGTTGGCGGTCTACGCGGCAACCCGCTACATTCACCTGCCAGGGCGCTGGTACTACCGTGTGATTGGTACAACCTTGGTGGTGTGTGCGGTATCACTGTGGTTCCACCCCTGGGTGAACTTTAGTGTGATGCAGGTCACACCACACCAAAAGGGCGTGGTTATGCGGGTAGTTAATACCGGTGTCTTCCCTTTTGCAGCCCACCATACAACATTGTGGCCAGGGCAGGATACTGATGTTACCGTAACAACGCAGGATGGCGATGGCCGCTATTTCTTTGCCCCAACTATGCACCACACGCCGTGGACAGTTGCCGTGATTCTTGCCATCTGCTTGCTACCCTGTATGGTCATGCTCTATGGGCTGCGGCAAATTCGGCGCTTTACCATTGCCCAAATCCCCGAACGCCGCACAGATAACACACCACCACCACGCTGGCCTGTCACTGCCATTATTATAGCCCTGGTGTGTGCCATTATTGGCGTCTGTGTGATTATTTTCTATAACCTGTCCCTTAGCCTAGGGGCATTCACCGGCAGTATTCGCAATAGCACCAATAACGCGCGCTCGGTACTCTACAACTGCCGCGATGCAACGGTACTAACCGCCCCAGGCGAAGCATTGTTTAGCTATGGCATGACCTATTTCGACACCGGCACAAGCGAACGCAACTTGGTTGCGAATGGCCTGGATGGCACCTGGAATAAGCGCGTTAGCGCTGATGGCGCCCAGAGCCATGCCTGCCGCCGGGACCGCCAGCGTAGCACCACCTTCCGCGAGCACTGCCTATACTACCCACGCCAGCTACAGGGGCCAGACCACTTTACGCTTTCATTCTGGTTCCTAACTAATAAATACGGTACTGATAATGGCCGCATCGCCGCCTTTAGCCACGACGTGACACCAGAAAACGATGGCAATGTTGATAGGCTTATCTACCTCGATAAAGACGGCCGCATTAATTTTGGTGTCTATAGCGGCACAACCTACGTTATTTCATCCCCAGCAGGCAAAAACTACGCCGATAACCAATGGCACCATATTGCCGCCACACTGTCGCCAACCGATGGCATGCGGCTCTATGTGGATGGTGAACTTGCCAGCCATAATCCACAAGCCAAACGGGGCGAAAGCTTCCAAGGCTACTGGAAGTTCGGCTGCGGGCGCTTTAGCCCCTGGCGTAATGCCGATGGCACCGTCTTTGTCTCGCCAAAGAACTACTACACCGGCCAGCTGCAGTTTGCGGCTGTCCATACCACAGCCCTCTCGCCCCTCCAGGTGAAGGAGCTCTACCTAGCTGGCATCAACCGCTAGTGGGTTCGTACCAAGCGGGGCTATCCATCCATCGCTAAAAGGCGTATACTGTAGGTGTATGGCGGGGTGTGGCGCAGCCCGGTAGCGCGCACCGTTCGGGACGGTGAGGTCGCTGGTTCAAATCCAGTCACCCCGACCATCATTAGAATTATTAATTTATTATTGACCGTATTAATTATGGAGCGCCGCCCGCACCGTTCACCAGCTTATGTGCCCCGCCGCTCGCGCCTTAGCCGTTGGCTACTCGGTGGCTGTGGCCTTGTGTTGGCAAGCCTACTACTAGCCTGCACCATCGTGGGCTGGCCGCAGGTGCTGCGTGAGCTTAGCCTACGCACCGAGCGCGTCTTACCTACCAAGCCCCAGTTCCCGGCAGTCGATACCGCCGGCCTAAGCCCCACCCGCCAGGCGATTATTGCCACAGCCCGCCAGGAATTTAACCAGCAGCCACGTGGTACCAAGTATAGCCAGGGCATACCAGAGGATTGGTGCGCCGACTTTGTGAGCTGGATTCTGCGCGAAGCCGGCGCTCCACTCCAGAATCCCCATAGCGGCAGCTGGCGCATACCGGGCACCTTTACCCTACGTGAATATTACCAGTCTGCCGGGCGTTTCCGCCCCGCCGATGGCAGCTACACACCCCGCCCAGGTGATGTGGCCATCTACCGGGGCTCGCCAATCTTTAGGGACCACACTAATATTGTGCTCCGCATGCATGATGGCGTACTCACCACCGTAGGTGGCAACGAAGGTAACCGCATTCGCGTGCACGTCAACCATGCCAAGCAGTACGATGGCCTGCTCGGCTACGGCGTGCTTGCTGAGTAGTATAAGCTAGCGTGCTCTACTACGATAAGATTGCCGGGTTTGCTGTCTATAAAACCCTCTGGCCATAAAGCACTACGGCTGCCGAGGTGTCTGATCGGTGGGCGTGGGGTGCTGCGCGGCATCACCGTGTGGCGGCTGAGTGCTTGCCGGGCAGGTATTTGGCTGGGCTGGCTTTGATGGCCGCTGCCACGGCGCTCGCTTAGTTGCCTGCTTGGACGCACTACTCCCCTTGCGGCGGGGGCGCAAGGTAGCTGGTGGCCACAGTGGTGGCATGTAAGAAATCTTGGGCTTAAGCACCACCTGGCGGGGCATGGATTTGCGAATAAAGGCTAACTGCTGGCGCACCGGCCGGCCAATGATGGTACCAAGCGTGGCCCCAGCGCCAATGGCAATCGCAATGGCCAGGGCCGTAAACAGCGTGCTCACACCCTCATCAAACCCAAACTGCCCAGGGGTAGAATTGACTAGTTGCATCAGGCCATTAAAGACACTCAGGCCCGGCACTAACGAAATAATCCCGGCCGAAATCAGCGCGTTGGCAGGAATCTGGAAGCGGCGCGAGGCTACCTCAGCCACAGTGCCAGCAAAGGTGGCGGCAATTGCACTAGCCACCGGTGCAGTCAGGCCGTTATCCATCGCAATCAGGTATATCATCCACGAGCACATACCGATCACAAAGGCAGCCAGCACCGATACCAAACTGGACTGGCAGTACATAATGTAAGCCACCGCAACCACCCCAGCCCCCACCAGGTGAATGCTACTGGTACCACGGTGCAGCGAATCCGGCAGCACCGTAATTTCGAACCCAAGTTTACGCGATAAATAAAGGCCAAAAATAATACCAATCACCAGGCCTGTGGTCATCATCAGCATCTTTACCATGCGGGCGCTGGCGGTAATATAATATTCATCAATCGCATCCTGAATCGCGCTCACGAATGTCATGCCCATTAGCAGCATAATAATACCGCCCACCACAATCAGCGTGGGGCTGGTTGGGTTTTCTATGGCCGAAAACAGCGGGTAATCATAGTAGTTAGCCGAGGCAACTGCCGCCGCAACCACGGTAATGAGGGTTGCAGCCGCAATCCGCGAAAAGAATGGCGGCACACCGCGGCGGAACATAATACGCTGGCAAAGCTCCGCCAGGCAAGCCACGCTAAAGGCAATGGCAATTACCAGCCACGAATTTGTAAACAGCAGCACCACACCAGCGCTCACGCCACCAGCCGCCAGCACTTGTAGCCACTGCGGGTACTTTTTACCCCGTGTTACAATCAGGTTAAGTTCTTCTTCGGCTTGGTCAAAGGGCAGGTCGTCGTTATCGATCCGCTGGGCCAGATTCACCAGCGACTGAATAGTCATATTATTCAGCCAGCGGTCAGCCACCACCCGCGAAAGCGTAATGGGCGGCCGGTCATCCTCCCGGTCCTGGGACAACGTAATGACCGAGGCCGTCACATCAATATACACCCGGCGTATGCAGTACTTTTGGGTGATTTTAAGCACCATAATCACAATATCGCGCGCCGGCAACCCCATCGATACCAGCATATCGGCAAAATTCATGGCAAAGCGTAGCGTGCGCATATTCTGCGCAACGTCGTCAGTCTGTAGGGCAGTACTAACACTTGGCTTCTCCCACATTTTGCGGAGGCTGGTAACAAAATTCATACTGCTAGTGTAGCAGATTATAACACGAATTTTTACCCAAATGTAGGTAATTATACTAATGCTTAGGCTTTGTTTTGCTCAATCAAGGCAACCAGGCGGTCCAGCTGATTTTGCAGGCGCTGCAGCAGCGGCAACGGCACCCGGCGGTGGCGCAAAACATCAATCACTTGGCGGTACCACCACACTTGGTCATCTGAACTGCGGGTGGTAAAACGCTGCCATAGGTACTCGCCCTCGGTTTGGTAATCAAAAATAGTCGATTGCAGATTGTGGAGTTTATCGCAGGCCGCCACCAGCACAGCTTGGGGGCTGGCTTGGTTACGCAAATTATCCAGGTAGCTCTGGGCGGTTTCGTGCCAGTCATTACTAGCGGTGGATTTCGTCACGTCCTGCACAATTGCCACCACGCCGGCACCAAAATCACGGCGCATGTCATCCTGGCTGTAAATGTGTGGCGGCACATCCTCAAGCACATCGTGCAGCGCGCAGGCAATCAGGGTGTCTTCGTCTTCAGTAAAATTTGTTGCCAGTAGCAGCACGGCAAACGGGTGCATAATATAGGGAATATCGCTGCCTTTACGGTGCTGGCCAGCTTGCTCGTGTGCCCAGGCCGCCGTGCGGAGGGCTGTATCTAGTCGCTTGCTTAGATTGATCATTCATCCTAGTATAACATAGATTGCGGCAGTGGCACGGGTATGGTACTATAAGTAGCAACTCTAGCCGCTAATTTTAACACCTATTACCCCTGTTCATTTATGATGCCCCGTTTAACTACCTACGCAACCCGCAGCTACCAGGCATGGTTAGCTCGGCCCCTGTACTACCTTGTGCTGGGCGCCTGCTGCACGGCCAGCCTGGTGGTGGTAGTACTGTATGGTATCTTTCAGTTTAGCTTGCCACACAGGCGGCCGCAATTTAGTAATCTCCCTATGCCGCTGCCACCTTCGGCTCTCCTGGTAGAAGGTGCCATCCCGCTGACTCGCCACTACCGTATAGGCAAGCAGCTTGTCCCGAGCCTACACCCCCTCGGCAACCACCTAGTTGGCTTGCCGATACCAGCTGCCGGGCCAGGGCGCGTGCTGCCGATTGCTGCCAGCCAGCTCAATTACTACCTACCACGCCAGTCACAGGGGCACAGCCTGCCTATTCCTGTGGTGCCAAGCCACGCCCCGCTGCAGCCTATCCGGCGTATTACACGGGCACTGCCAGATTGCACCACGCAAGCATCCAAGTGCGTTGCCCTTACCTTTGATGATGGCCCTAGCCCGCTTACCACTAACCTACTGCGGCACCTTTCGGAGCACCAAGCGCGGGCAACCTTCTTTACCATTGGTGGTGAGGTCGCCAAGCGGCCCGAGGTGGTACGCCTTGCACACAAAGCAGGGCACGCCATTGGCAACCATAGCTGGAGCCACCCGGACCTAGCCCAGTTAACGGAATCAGCCCTGCACGAGCAAATCCGCCACACCAACGAAATCATCAAGCAGCACACCGGCCAGTACCCCCGCGTCGCCCGGCCGCCCTATGGCTCGATGAGCCCACTGGTTAAGCAGGCCTTGGCCGAGCATAATCAAGCCATTATATACTGGTCGGTAGATACGCGCGACTGGGCCAAGCACGAGGCCGAGCCAATTTGCCAGCAAGTCATGCAAGAAGCCAAGCCGGGCAGTATTATCCTCTTACATGATATTAAACCAAGCTCAGTGCAAGCTGGTGTGTGCATTATTAAAGCACTTACCGCCCAGGGCTATACCTTTGTGACTATTCCACAGTTGTTTGGTAAGCTCACACCGGGTGAAGTCTACCGGTACCGCTCATGGTAAACGCAATGCCCCCACGCCGCCTGGGTAGCTACCTTGCCCGCGCTGCCTACACCAGCCTACTCCTGCTGGCAGCCTGGGCATTGGTTGGTGCCGTGTATAAGCAGCTGCATTTTGGCGGCTCACAAATAGACGAAATTATCTTTTACTTTCGCAACGGCCTGGCGGATGGAACCAGCGGTAACGCCTGGGGCAGTGTACTAGCTACGGTGCCATGGGCGCTTGGGCTAGCAGCACTCCTCGCCCTGCCGCTCAGCTGGCTACGCCGTTGGCGCTGGTGGTATGCCAGTAGCCTGGTGGTGCTGGGCCTAGCAGCGCTACTGGTGAGCTTTGGTGTGCCGCAGTATATACAGGCGCTACTGCAATCATCCCGTATCTACGAGCAGCACTACGCCAACCCAGCAGCGACTCGGCTTACCTTCCCGGCCCATAAGCGTAACCTGGTGCATATTTATGTTGAATCACTCGAAAACACTGTGGCGAGCCGCGCACATGGTGGCCAGGCCGAGCAATCACTGATTCCAGAACTCGAACAGCTTGCACTCCACAATACCAACTTTAGCCACCGGGCAACTGGGCTTGGCGGCGCCCAACCCGCCCATGGCACCGGCTGGACAGTTGGCGGCATGGTAGCCCAGAGTGGTGGTATCCCGCTCAAGACCTCGCTACTAGGCCAGGATCATAATAGCTATGGGTACTACCGCCAGTTCTTGCCAGGAGCCGTCACCCTGGGGGATATCCTCCATAAGCAGGGCTACCAGCAGAGTTTTATTATGGGCTCTGGCGCAAGCTTTGGTGGCCGCGATAAGCTCCTCAGCCAGCATGGCAATTACCATATCATCGACCACAACGAAGCCAAACGCACCGGCCGCCTACCCAAGGATTACCTGGTATGGTGGGGATACGAGGACGCCAAGTTATTCGACTACGCCCGGGCAGAAGCCAGCCGCCTTGCCGCCAGTGGTAAGCCTTTTAACCTCCAGCTGCTCACAGCCGACACCCACTACACCAATGGCTACTTAGATAAAGATTGCCCAACGCCCCACTCCCATAAATACGATAACGTGCATGCCTGTAGCTCGCGCCGCATTGCTAATTTTATCACCTGGCTGCGCCAGCAACCCTTTGCTGCTACAACCACGATTGTCATCACCGGCGACCACCTTGGTATGCAGACCTCCTACTACAATAGCAAGACGACGGACCCAGGCTACCAGCGTACGATTTATAATGCCTTTATTAACCCAGCCGCTACGCCTACGCGGCGGGCGGGGCGGCAGTTTACCTCGTTTGATATATACCCAACCACACTGGCAGCTATGGGGGTTAAAATTGACGGCGAACGGCTAGGGCTTGGGACGAATTTATTCTCTGGCAAGGCAACGCTAGCAGAGGAACTTGGCGGTATAGACGCCCTGAACGCCGAGCTCACAAAGCGCTCTGGCTACTACGAGCAGCGCATTATGGTGCAGCGCTAATTTAAGTGGTGCCCCAGCCTACAGAGGTGACGCAGCCTACCCCTAGTGCGTCTGCGCCTTCTCTACCAGCTTCTTGCCGCCGCGCTCAAACCAGCGCGTGTAGGTGGGGCTGCTGCCGCTTACCCGCTCGCGCCATAGGTTCATGGCGTCGCGACTGTAGCTGAGGGTCTCGATCGCTTCCAGCCCGCGGCCACGGTATAGGTTGCCCGCTGCACCCGGGCCACCATTGTAGCCAGCAGCAACGAGCTCAACGCACTCATTTTCGGATAGATTGCCGAGCGGCACACACAGCTGATCGCGCAGATGCGCTAAGTAGGCCGCGCCAAAGGCTATGCTCGTTTCAGGATCAAATAAATCATAGTTGGTGCGCGCCGGCTTCACGAATTTAGCGGCAATCTCCTTGCCTGTGCTATCCGTCACCTGCATCAAACCACTGGCCACACCACTGTGCGCCTTGGGGTGCCCGCCGGATTCCAGCGTCATGATAATTGCCACCAGCTGCGGCGAAATATTGTACTGCCGGGCCTGCTTGGTAATCTCGCCCTGCCAGCGCTTAACGGTATCTGGCATCCAGGCGGGGAGGGTGTTGTCTTGGCTCGAAAGAGCCACTCCCGGCGTATGTGGCGCCCCCACAATTGTCGTGAGCATGCCACGCTGCCACAGTATATACGTACTACCCGCCAGTACAGCTACTGCCGTGATAGCAATCAACCACACCCGGTGCTCACGTACCCAGCGGGTGAGTTTTTTATTCCACTTCTTCGATTTTGCCATTGTTTTAGTATAGCAAAAAGATGCCCATAGTGTACCAGTAACTGGTGCCCGCTATAAAGCGGGCGGGCTACTGCCGTTCCATTTCTACCCGCTTGAGTCGGTCGTACTCATCAAACTGGTAGTTAGCGCGGATACTAGCACCGCTTTCATCGGTAATGCGGGCGTGGTGTATGCCACCATCCTCACTCAGTTCTAAGCTCCAGCCTGGCATCAATTCTACAAAGCCCTCTAACGACCACACGATGTCATCCACCTGCTGCAGGTAGCGTGGCAGGCGCGCGTAGAGATAATCCAGCGTGATAGGCGGCACTGGCTCGGATAGATTCTCGAGCAGCAGTACAACCCGCGAGCCACCACCAATTGGCGAGCTGTAGTAGTAATACTCCGTGCCAAAAATACTAATTGCCGCACTACCAATATCATGCGCCACACTGGCAATCACCATACCCTGGTCAAGATCAGGCGGGAAGGTGTATTCAACCTCATGGCTGGCAAACTCATCGTCCTTGTGCTCCACACCGTAGTCGCGCACCTTATGGGCAAGCTCGGTCGCCTTACCAAAGCGCGCCAGAATATCCGAATACCCCCACAATAGTGTTGCTGGCTTAGCAGCGATGGACGCCAGCAGGTGCGCCGTGGCCGTCACCTTGCCCTTATCCCCCACCATAGCAAAATGCTGCCTATCGAGATCAACCTCGTAATTAACGGAGTCATCATCCCCTACTATATGCTGGAACATTTCGTTCATCAGCTCTTGGCGCAGCGCCGCGTAAATACAATTGCGCTGGCCCGTTCGTCGAATACTCGTATGCATGGATAACCCTCCAAATTATGTTCTTATATACCTAGTGTAGCACACTCCCCACACCCCATGCTACACTAGCTATATGATCAAACCATGGAAGCATATAGCCCGTACAGAACTACTCAGCCACCCCCGCATACACATAGTGGAAGACACGGTGGAGCTGCCGAACGGCCAGCGCACCCAGTATGTGCGTGAAGCCCCGCACACAAGCTGCAGCGTGGCAATTATTGCCATCAACAGCCAGAACGAAATCCTGGTGCAGCGCGAATACAGCTACCCACCAGACGAGATTATGTACCAGCTACCTGGCGGCGGTGCAGGCAGCGAGGAAGACGTAATTGCCGCTGCCAACCGCGAACTGAGCGAGGAGTCTGGCTACACAGCACGTGATAGCCGCGTGCTGGGCGCCTTTTACGTCAACAACCGCCGCTCCGACCGCAAGCAATATGTGGTACTGTGCCGCGATTTAATCGAGGAAAAGCGGCCAAGCGACCCCGAGGAATTTATCGAAAGCATGTGGCTACCCCTGCCCAAACTACAGCAATTGATTACAGATGGCAAAATTACCAACATGAATATGCTCGCGGCATTGCAGTTACTGCAGACACAGCAGGGCTAGACACCCCCTACTCCGCCTAGATTGACTTTGCAACCATTTAGTGATATATATATATCAACCTTTGGGCGCGTTAGATATGCGCTGATTGGTTTGTTCGTTTGTCCCTAGATAGGAAGGTTTTACACAATGTTTCGCAACATTGCTTTCGGAGCCACAGCATTGGCGCTGGCAGCAGCTGTAGCTGGCTGCCACGAGCCAGGCAAGGAGGATCAACCCTCCCCGCCGGCTCCACCAGCTACCTCAAACTCAGAGGTACCGGATTACGCTCCGGTGCCCATCTATATTCCGAATGGCAACGGAGGGAGCACTTTATTGTTCATCTAGGCTATACCCCCGCTCACACGAGGCGGGGGTTATTTTATGTGTTATATACTAAAACAGCGTACTTAACTACCGCTCAACTACCAGTGTAAACGTAGCGCCCTTACCAGGCGTACTTTCCACGCCCAGCCGGTAGCCATAGGTGTCTGCTAGGGACTTGGCGATGGCTAGGCCGAGGCCATAGCCTGCCGTGGCAGTACGCGTGCGGGCCGTATCGGTGCGGTAGAAACGCTCAAAAATCCGCGCCTGATGCTCCGGTGCAATACCGGGGCCATTATCGCGCACCGTAAGTATAACGCGCCCATGCACTTGCTGAACCGTAACCGTTATGTCCCCGTGCTGCGGTGAGTATTTTATAGCATTATCGAGCAGAATGGTGATGATCTGGCGTACCGGCTGGGGGTGGATTGTCGCCATTACATCCTGGGGGGCAACCTGCTGTATGCGTAGCTTTTTGGCTTTGGCACTAGGGGCAAGCGTCTGTG
>ERZ772912.749-NODE-749-length-13929-cov-11.857215_pt1 | contig 13929 bp, 18 predicted proteins | sample MGYA00512119_ERZ772912 | MGnify/ENA primary metagenome ERZ772912 (study PRJEB29015, sample SAMEA2738048) | human oral metagenome | biome: human oral; feature: human-associated habitat; material: saliva | place: China | collected 2230 ...
TAGTTTAATCCAATTTTAGCCATGTGATTTTCTCCTTTTATTTCTTATTTTTTAATTACCAATTTTTCCGCAAAGACATTGAGATAAGGTGCAACAGTATTGCCATTTAAAGCAGTGTCTGGGAAAAAGATTGGGTTAACCGCTTCTACTAGAGCATCTTCTGGGAAGACCGTTGTAGAAGCTGGTGTAATGACATGAAAGGCTCCGTGCTCTGCGCTGTTTAGAATGTGGCGTTGGTATTTACCTTCTTTTCTAAAAATAAATTTAGGAGCATCTCCTAAACGTTCGTAGTAAGCAGGACCAATAAATTCTGGTTTCATTTTAAGTGTTTCTGAGATCATAAAGTTTTCCTTTCTGAGTGTAAAATAAAAAGAGTTAAGCTAGTTGCTTCACTCTTGAGTAATAGTGAGTAAATAATTTGCGTTTAAACATACGACTATAGAATTGAATGTCCCCATGATCATAGCCATTTCTATGAGCATCTTGAGCTAGATGATCTAGATCTATTTGAGCTTGAGCATAAAGTTTAGCCTGTAGTTTATCAGATTCACTAAACATACCATAGGTAAATTCATAGTTATCATAGAGTCGTTTACATTGTAGTGCGAAAAAAGTTTGTCATATCATTCTCCTTTATTGTAATAAATAAAAAAGCTACTAAGTGAAAAAAGGAAAGAACTTAGTAGCTTGAGAGTAGGTCTATCTAATTAGATAGACAGCAGTAAAGAAAAGTTATTTGGTTGGAAAGATCCCTCTTTCCACGGTGGCAACGTTTAGCAAGGTGCTTTGCGTCAATTACCATCGCTTTCCCAGCCAATCTCATTGGGGAGTCATCATCATACCCAAGGGATTCTCTTACGCCCTTTGGCGAAGCCAGTTCACTTTACTATTCGGAAAAGTGCGAAAGTCCGAAATGCGTGGAAGCCCACAAGAATCGAATCTTGTTTTATATCTTCACTTCAACCATAAAACGGACTTGACTTTTAGTATCAAAACATTTACAATAAAGGTACGAAGTTTATGTGTAGTTCTGATGATCAGTCCTTTGGTTGTCAGACGCACTTTTTATTTAATTGTCAATGATCATAATGCCGATAGCTAGGTATTATTATTTTTAAATCTGATATAACCATCAGCTATATTTATATTATATAACCGTTAGTTATATTTGTCAAGAGATTGTTTTAAAAAGTTAAAAATATTTTTAGAGGTCAAAAATGGAATTTTCGGAACGCTTAAAAACCCTTCGGAAAGAAGCTGGACTCACTCAAGTTGATGTAGCTGAAAAACTAGGAATTTCTCAACCAGCTTACGCTTCTTGGGAACGTGGGGTAAAAAAACCAACACAAGATAATTTAGTTAAGATAGCTCAAGTTTTGAATGTTTCAGTTGACTATTTAGTTGGAAACTCAGAAGAAAAATCAGATGATTTAGACAATATTGAATTGCTTTTCCGTATGAACTCCAAAGGATTGACTGAAGAAGAAAAGGAAGTTTTCAAGAAAGAGTTGATTGAGTTTATGGAGAAGCGGAAAAAAGCTTTTGGAAAATAAATAGAAAGTATTGGATTTTTAAATAAATGAAAAAGTATAAAGAATTTTTTAAAAAAATATTATCAAAAATAAACGTGACTTTAATTATTTCTTTACTTGCATTATCAGCTTCTGCAAATTTTAATAGAATAAACTCCTCAAATTCTAAGCTAGAAAGTTTATATCAGAATTCCATTGATTATTTAATCAATTTAGAAAAAAAGAACTTTTATTTGTTAGTAAAAATGAAAGGAGCGTATCTACAAAACAGGAAGAGATTCAAATCAATATAAGTGATGAGTTTTATTATGCTATAATTTTAGAGTCAATGGATAACAATAATAAGTATGCGAAGGAACTTAAAGAGGTCCTAGAAAACGTAACAACATATCATGCATTGGAAATAGATAGACTATCGGCAACTTATGCTCTTGCTGTAGAGAAAGAGAGTAATTTTGACAAAAAGTATATTGAAGAAAATGAAACAAAAATAAGTAATATTGAAGAACAGCAAATGAAATTAACCAAAAATAATAAAATAAATTTACGTGACCAGTATAAAAAAATTGTAATTAATTATTATTTTGAAGAAAAAGAAAGAAATCGATTTAAGTTATTCTATTTCTTTTAAAATATTAGGAGTAAAGTGGACATTTGTCCACTTTTTTTATACAATAAATTCAACCATATTGGTTTAGTTTTGTAATTTATACTTAAAGGAGGTACCATTCTTTGGATGAATTGTATACAAGAATAAGTAAGTCTACAAAACACGTGTTATATCAGTACATGAAGGATAACGATATTTCATTACTAAATTATAATTTCAACTACTTCTTTCAACATTGTATTCAAAAATATCAAATTCAAGTAATTAGTCACCACTTCTCAAATCATAAGATTGAAGGACTAACTGTTATTGATGAATTAGGTATTAGTTTTTCTTATGAAAAGGATAATCCCATTGTGAAGCAAAATTTTACTCTGTGTCATGAGCTAGGACATTTTTTACTAGAGCATGAAGGTAATTATTTTGCAGAATCTATTGATAATCAAGAAAATCTGCTAGAAAGAGAGGCAAATATTTTCTCTGCTATCGTATTAATGCCTGACATTGTTTTGTTGTCAAAAATTTATTATAGTTGCGACACTTTTCAACATATTCAAAATAGTCTTGGAGTTTCAAAACAGGCATTGTTCTTTCGCCTTTTAGATCTTCTTAGAGAATATTATTCTGGAAAAGAAAGTACCATTAAGCAGGCTATCGATGCTTATATTGATGGACAAAATGCCACACTACTCCTTTTGTTTCACAGCATCAAAGAACATATTATAAAGGAATTTAACAACTACCAGACTTCTCTAATCAATAAGATAGATCCAGCAGTTAGTAAAAGAGGCTTCGTAACTAGTCAAGAGTATCCAGAACTTCTAGATCAAGAAAATTGGAAAACAATAAAGACTTGCCGTGACAATCTAAAAGTATGGCTCATTTATGATAGAGGAAAATCTATAGCTTATGTTTGGGATAAAAATAAGCTAACGGACAAAGAAGCAAAACAAAAAGCTGAATTGAAATTACTATTAATGTGAGGGAAACGATGTACCAACCAGAAAAACTAAAGGCTCGTAGGAAAGAGCTAAAAATGACTCAAAAAGATATTGCAGATCAATTAGGTATTACCTACCAAGCCTATTCTGCTTGGGAACGTGGAGTCAAAGTACCATCTAGAGAAAAAGTAAATCTTTTAGAGCAGATTCTAAATGTCCCAAAAGGTTATTTTACAGAGGTCGAAATCGTCCGACTATATAATACTTTATCGGATGAAGGTAAGAATAATGCACTCAGTTATGTCAGAGGCCTAGTTCAAAAAGAAAAATGTAAGAACATTGTTTCAATGTCAGAAAAACTATACGAATATCATGTTTACGAACAAATGTCTGCTGGTATCGGTTCATCGGTGTATAACGATCAAAACTATGATACTGTCTATTTTGATGAAGAACTAGCCCATGACTTTGCCTCATGGATTTCTGGTGACTCAATGGAGCCCAAATATCAAAATGGCTCTGTGGCTCTCATTCGTGAGACAGGATTTGATTATGATGGAGCAGTTTATGCCGTAGTCTGCAATAGCCAGACTTATATTAAACGAGTTTATCGTGAAGAGCTTGGCTTAAGGTTAGTTTCTCTCAATCCTAAATACGAAGATATTTTTTTATCATATGATGAAGATCCTAGAATTGTAGGAATTATTGTTGGGAATTTTGTACCAATGAGACTCTAACAGTAGTTTTCTTACGTTGATTTTCTATTTCTGATGATTATGTAACAAAGAATATAGAAATCTTTTACTTTGTAACCCTATGCGCCAAACCCTTGAATATTTAGATAAATTACAAGTGTTACAAAAATATTTCAAAAAACACTTGACATTCTACAACATTGTAATATAATAGCTAATATAAATTTAGGTGAGGTATCATAATTATGAAAAAATGGACAAGTTTAGCACTTTTAGGCTTAACTTCTGCAACTCTACTAGTAGCTTGTGGTTCTAAAAAAGAGGAGAACAGTTCTTCTGTAAAAGAAACACAGACTTCTATGAAATCTGGTCAGAATAAAACAAATCAGTCTTCTAAAAAGAAAAATACAAAAGAAACTGAATCAAAAGAAACTGAATCTAGTTCAGAAGAAACAACACAATCAAGTCAAACAACCACAGCGTCTAATACAACAAGTGGTGACAAAGCTACAGATTCATCTCAAATGGTTCCTGCAGAGCTGGTAGGGACTTGGACAGGTACAACTGAAATTGCAAAAGATGTTCAAATGACAGTGGCTGCGGACGGAACGGTCACTACGACAGCAAACTTTTATCAAGCAGATGTGAACCCAATTCGTACAGCAACGACTAGAGCAAAAGCTGTTCAAGCTTCTGGTAATATCTATTACTGGGAAACAGACGAACCTGGAGCTTTTGATGCCCTTCTTCCCGGTATTTCTGGACTTGGGGGAGCCAATGCCAAGGTAAAAGCCGGTTTCATTTTGGAAGAGGGCCATTATACACCGATTGTATTTGTAACAGGACTTAATGAAGACTTTGATTATAGCAAATACAATGATTTCCGTGTCTCACTCACAAAATAAAGACATATTCAACGCTCTTAAAATTGAAAACACCCTGAAAGTTAGATTTTCCTATCTATCTTTCAGGGTGTTTTCTTATAACCTAATATAAATAAGAAATCAAAACTTCATCGCTCTATTTCTACTTATATTGTTGAAGTGCTTTATTATATGCTTTACTGCCTTTTTGATAATATTCATGTTCTATTCCTGATATATCGACTGTAATGGTACCATCCTTAACTTTATATTTTACTATTGAATCAGTGGTACCTTCTCCTGATAAATGGAAGGTATTATTTTCTTGATCAATTGTAAAGTTATCAGCTTCTCCATGTTCTATTGAACCTCTGTTCCCTTTTATAGTAAATGCCAGTTCATTTCTTTCACTTGATATCCAATAATACTCACCATCTAAAGATTGGTAATTGTTTTTTGAGCAAGCAATTAACGTAATTATTGATAATGAAAGTAGTAGTATACCTATTATTTTTCTCATAATCTTTGCCTCCTTCTGTGATTTTAATTATACCAAAATAATATTACAAAAGTATGTCAGTGTCTGTTATAACGGAAAAATGAAGAAATGTCTATTATAACAGCAAATGATAAATTTTCGTGGAAATATCTATTTTTCGGAAAAACGATATTAGAAATTGAATGGTATTGGATTAATATCTCTAGGGAGTCTAAGAGGATGATGTGGGGTTCCATTCTTGTTTTTCTGAAGGCAATAGAGATTTGGTACTAGTTCTTTAATAATTTTTTCCCTATCCATGTAAGTACCATTGTTTCCCCAGCAAGCAATTATTAAATCAGACTGTTTTACACATTCTAAAAGATAATAATCAAAACTAAAAGTTTATGTACAATTGACTTAACATGAGCTAAACCATTGATACAACTGAATTAGAAGCATAAAGTACATTCTTTAAAAAGTGTACTTTATTTTTATTTTGTACATTATTCTAGAGTGGTATTTTGTATGTTTTATAGTGCATCATATAATCAAATCTAAGAAATTAATTTGTACATTTTTTACTCAAGTAACAGTAGAAGGAGTGACGGTTCAATTGTACATTTTATTTAAAATATTTATGGCTATAATAATAGTATTTGAAGCATAGATAAAGTAGATACAGTGGTATAATAGTGTCAAAAGACTTTCAGGAGAAATGAGATGAGATCGCATACAGTTATTCTAGGCGCTGGTGCTACTATTGCAGCAATTCCAGATGGTGATAAAAATGGGAAAAGCTCTTCAGTTATGAATGGATTGCTAAAAAAACTTAATTTAGAAGAAATTCTTGCCGGTGTTGAATTACAGACAAAGAGCGAAAATTTGGAAGATATCTATTCAGAATTATTTGAGTGAGAAGAGTGCTCTGAAATAGTTAGGAAGCTAGAAGAAAGACTCTATGATTATTTTGCTTCGTTGGAGTTACCTGATGAACCAACAATTTATGATCTTTTAATATTAAGTTTAACTAATAAAGATTGCATAGCTACGTTTAATTGGGACCCTTTACTTATACAAGCTTATGTTCGCTGTTCAAAAATTACTCTGAACCTGCCACAAATTCTTTGTTTACATGGGAATGTAGCTGTCGGTTTTTGTGAAGAACATACTGAGTTTGGAACAGTAGATTACTATTGCCCAACATGTTATAAAAAATTAAATCCAACAAAATTATTGTATCCCGTAAAAAACAAAGACTATTCTTCCGATGGATACATAAATTGGTGTTGGAAAGCATTAGATTACTTTGTTGATCATTCATATATGTTAACTATTTTTGGATACAGTGCTCCTAAAAGTGATGTAGATGCTGTTAATTTAATGAAAAAAGCATGGGGAAATATTGAAGACCGACCACTTGAAGAAGTTTCCGTAATAGATATTGTAGACGAAGCGACTATGCTAAATACATGGAAAGACTTTATTCATAGCCATCATTATAGGTATTCAAATTCATTTTTTGATTCTTACTTAGCAAAATTTCCAAGAAGAACTTGTGAAACCGTATTTGCAACATTTTCATTAAATGTTCCTTCTGATGGTAGTAGAGGATTTAAAGAGAATTTTAATTGGGACATGATAAAAGAGTTTTTATCTGATATGTTAGTTGAAGAACAGGAAAATAAAGGAAAATCAAATTTAAAATCGAAATATTTAGTTTGGGGTGAAGATGTTAACAAATAATCCAATTAATCATAGTGTACTTAAATTGTCAATGGATTTCGATAATGCTTTTAAACATAAAAATATAAAGGAAATCCATAGACTAATAGAATTTGGAAAAAATATGGAAAACACTATTGATGATATTTCCAAAATTCAATTATTTTATTCTATTGGGACAGCATACGCTGATATATTTGAACTAAGTGATAACTTAGTTTTCAACATAGATACCGATTTTACAGTTCAACAAATTTATTACTTTAGAAAAGCTATAGAAATTTCAAATAACGTTGATATAAAATCTGAGAACAGTAGGTTTGTTTTTCCATTATTATGTTCACTTTACACTAATTACGCAAATTTATTAGATGCTTGTGGTAGAAAGCAGTTAGCTATTAAGATGTATTGTAAATGTATACAAATCAATCCAAGATTCACAATGGCTAGTGGTAACTTGGCTATTTGTCTAGATCATTATCGTAATTTTTTGAATGATAACGAACACCTCCACTTTATTAAAAAAATTAAAAATTTAATAGAAACAAGCATAACTGTTTCAGACCCAAACAGAGTTGATTATGCAGATAAACAATTTATTGAACTTTACGAACAATATCTTAATTATAAAGACTTAGATGAATGCTCTTGTAAAACCATCGATTATAATCCTAATTCACAAAAGTATCGCGAATGGTGTTGGAACAACGGGCTGTATCTTAATCCACTTAATGACTTACAAGCTGACGATATAAATAGATATGATGATAATCTTTTACTACCAAGTTTATTATTTCAATCGGATAAAGATTTAAACAAATATATTTCTATGTTTAATCAAATTAAGCAAGAATATGTTTATGCGCGTTATCTCTGTTTTAATAGCATTGAAATTGATTCGGTTCATTATGCTGACGAGAATGTTGATCTTATTGATTGTCTAGACTACGTACAATACTCTATCCGAGTTGAAGGATTAAAAGCATCTTTTAAAACACTATATTCATTATTAGATAAAGTAGCTATGTTTATAAATGAATATTATTCTTTAAAAATTGAAACTCGAAAAGTAAATTTCCATTCAATTTGGAGATCAAATAGTGATTTAAATAAAATGTTGGATAAGAATATTGGTCTGTCATCTATATTTTGGATAGAGAAAGATTTTGATAATGGTGATAATTCTTTAACAGCTAATCCAAACTCAAAGCGATTGAAAATTATTAGAAATTATTTAGAGCATAGATTTACTAATATAACATTGAATATTTTTAATGGAAGTGAAGATAATGAAGATAATAATGAAACCAGACTGTATCTAACTGAATCTGAACTTCAAGAGTTTGCATTAGATTTATTAAATCTTGTAAGAGAAGTTATTTTTTCACTCAAAAATGCCATTCAAATAAGTGAAAATGAAAAACAATCTACTCTAAGCAGTGAAGTTGCTTTAATTCCGATAAATTATGAAGAAGTAGATTTGGAAGATAAATTATAGCATTGAGCATACAATTTATAGTCGTTATAAAAAGCAATAGTCTAAATTCATTTAACTAATCGACTTAACTAGAGCTAAACCATTGATAAAACTGAATTAGAAGGATAAAGTACACTCATTAAGCAGTGTACTTTATTTTTGTTTTGTACATTATTTGTTGATTGCTTAATCAATACTACATCTCTATCAGGCAATTCAGACTTCATTTAGTCCTCTAAAACCCACGTTGAGGCGGTATCACTGCTTGTAAAAGATTAGAAACCTTTGAACGAAAGGGAGAATGAAAAGCGTGAAGGTAGCTTCTCTAATCGAATAGAGGGTAAGAATCAGAGTAATAGTTCAAGTATGGCTTCTGGATACTATAGTCTGACATGCTATCAATCTATTTCAGAAACTGGACAAATTGTAATAACTTTCCTTGAAGGAACTGAGGTAGATTTATAAGAGTCTGTGACTGGGAAGTTGCAGTTTTTTTAAGGGTTTAATGGTATAATGAGATTATAAATGTGTATATTGTTTAAATTCTCTGGAGGACACATAATGTTGAATTTAGTAAAAGGTCACCAAGTTAGCTTGGTAGAAAACCTGTTTGAATCATTTACAAAGTTAACTGAACATCATTTGATGGCGAATGTACACGCAGAAAAAATATTAGAGGTTTTTCAACACTTTATTGCGATTCATGACGAGCCCTTGTTTTTTATTTTGGAATTGCCTGTCAGTATTGATAGAGAAAAAGTGATAGCAAAGAATATTATCAAGGAATCCCATAAGGATGTTTATTATATTGATGGTTGTTCAAGAGAGGAATGCCTAGCACTGTTGACTAGATACGGTGATTTGCTTATTAATGATGGACTTAGTCAGTTTGGATTTGGTGGTCATAAAAGTCATGATGAGATCATGCTTGATAGCTATAATGTTGTGACAATTTATAGTAAAGAACTATCGAAATTTAATGACTTTTTTGAGCCTCATAATATTCAATTTGTTGAAGAACTAGTGACAGCTTGGAAAACTTTTTCTAAGACCTCCCCAGGAATCTCTGAAATCTATGAAAGTAATGGAAAAACTGTTTATGATTTGCCTGAAGAATTAGCTGAATGGGGAATATATTTAGCTGAAACTAGGACAGAATAGGTATAGTTATAGATAAGAAAGAGAATATTTCAATTCGTCTAATACCTCAAATTTAACTTGAGTCAATTTGATGTAAACACATGTTGAGTGCGTGAGTTTGTTGGTGAAACGCAGTTAAATATCCCGCTTTTACATTTCAAGGCGAGATGCTTCAAAGTTCCACTGGAGCTTTGAAATCCCCGAACCTTTTGAGTCCGCCCATGCGACAAGGGGAAACCGAAGGTCGAGAAGGTGCCCTGGGGTATAGGACTCGTAAAATGATTAGGGACACCGATGAGATGATACGGTAAGTCAGATTTATTGTCAAGACGTCCTAAAAAATGCCGCATATCATTAATTTTTAATTCTTTTTAAATAGACTAGATTTTTAGTAAGTGTGACTTTATTATTCAATAGCCTAAATTAGATTCATGGGATGTTTGACAGTCCTTAATTACAGATTTCTAAAATTCTTGAATCTCAGAAATACTCATTCACAATATTTCATATAGGATAGACTTTCTGTCTAATCAATAGTTGTTTTATCAAAGACCCAATAGTTATTTTTTCTTGTTTCACATTGGGAACTAGACCCTTGTTGCAATAAAATTTAAACATATCATAGGTATATCCAGTTATCTGACTGGCTTCTTTCATACAAAAAGAAAAGTTAAATCAATTTTTGAATTTTTTTGAGTAAAAGGGTTGACAAGTAGAAAAATTTAAAATATAATAAGTTTAAACATTTCAACACGAGGTAGAAAATGAGTCAAAAAACAATGCAGTATTTGCGGAAGGCTATTCCAGCTTTTACCATGTTACAAGATGAGAGTCGGCAAGATATGTTGATACTCTTGTTTGATAAGGGAGAGATGACGGTCAATCAGTTGACTGATCATATGTCACTTTCTCGTCCAACAGTCTCGCATCATCTGAAACTGCTCTACTCAGCAGATCTTGTAACTTATCGAAAGGATGGAAAGGAACGCTATTATAGTGTGTGCTTAGAAGAGGCACTAGTTATCTTAAAAGATCTAGTGCAGTCTATAGAGGAGGATTTAAAGTAAGACTTTAAATTTTCTTATTACCAATATGTCGAAATGTTTAAAAATATAAAATCAAATAAACAGAAAAGAGGATAACAAAATGACCTATACAACACAAACAACTTGGAAAGAAATTATGAAAACTTTGCCAGCTGATTATCAGTTTACAGATTCTTATCAACCTAAGGAAGAGTGGTGGGATTACAAAGGGCATCGTTTACATTTGGATACCTTTAGAAATCCAGCTGCACCAGCTAAAATCATTGCCTTTCATGGTGTGGGAACAAACGGCCGACAAATTTCTATGATTGTAGGTGGTCCACAATCAAAAAATGGCTATGAAACCATTATGATTGATATGCCAACTTATGGCGTTACCCAAGTTCATGATCGTAAGAGTGTCACTTATGATGACTGGGTAGAGATTGGAGCGGCTTTGATTGATAGAGAGTTGGCACGAGATGACCGTCCGATTTTCTTGTACGGCTTGAGTGCTGGTGGAATGGAAACCTATCACGTTGCAGCCCGCAATCCTAAGGTGAAAGGGATTATTGGTATGACCTTCTTGGATCAAAAGGCTCAGATTGTCAGAGATCAAACGACTAGCAACATTCTTATGGGACGAATTGGTGTTCCTATGTTGACGCCCGCAAAAGCCTTGGGTTTAGGCCGTCTTCAGATGCCGATGTGGTTAGCATCCAAAATGTCAGCTCTTGTGAATGACAAAGACTTGCTTAAAGTCTTTATGAAAGATAAGACATCTGCTGGAAATATTGCTTCTATCAATTTCTTGCATTCGTACATGAACTACGTTCCAGAGATTGCTCCCAAGGATTTCGCAGTTGCTCCTATTTTATTAACGCAACCAGATGCGGATAGATGGACACCTTATGAGTTGAGCCGTCCTGTCTTGGATCAAATTTCAAAAGTTCCAGTAGAGGTTGTTCAGTTGCCAAACGGCGGGCACTATCCTGTAGAGCACCAAGCCCTTCGTGTGTTGAATGATAGTATCAATCGCTTTATCAAACAGAATTTATAAACTCTATCACAGCCAATGGCTGTGTTTTTTTTGAAATCAAATCCTTTGCAAGTAGATTTTCTTATGCTAAACTTATTCTTGTAATTGATACAAGATGAAAGGATATCAATTCTATTATTTTCAATCTATAATATAGAAGTTTTCTAGCACCACGCGTAGAAGCAGATGTTCAGCCCATGCGACAAGGTTAGACCGAAGGTCGAAGTATAGGACTTGTAGAATGAGGAGGGACACCGACGAGATGATACGGTAAGTCCGAACCGCTGAGTGTGTGGCTCTACTCTTCCGAACTGAGACAGTCAAAAAGTAGAAGGGGATGGTATTGGTATCAATCAATGAGTAACAAAGTAACAGCATGATTCGAAACATTTGCTTGTAATTTGCGGAGGAACATCAATATGGATGGAATAACAAATGATTCTATAAAAACGGCTAAACTAATGAAACAATTATGGCCCCAATTGACCGATAAAGAAGCTATTGATGAAGTAAAAAAATATACGAATGGCAAAAATACTGCAATCTTTACTGAAGTTGAAGGTGACACAATTGTAGGTCTAGCACTATGTTCACTCAGATTTGATTATGTTGAAGGTTGTAAATATAGTCCTGTTGGATTCTTAGAAGGGATTATTGTCGACGAGGAATATCGTTTAAAGGATATTGCTAAAAATCTCTGTACAAAATGTGAGGAATGGGCGAAAAATAAAGGATGTAAGGAATTTGCAAGTGACTGTACTTTAACGAATACGGATTCTATAAGATTTCATCTCAATATTGGATTTCAGGAGGCAAATAGAATTATTCATTTTAAGAAGAAATTATAATTTCAGAACGTGGTCAAAATTTATGTATCTTTAGAAAGTGTGAAAGATTGGACGAACAAATTTTTTTGATGGGTGGAAATCCGCCGATAAAGAACCATACGATTGTTAATAAAATTGTGTCATCAAGGAAGATCGAAAGAATTGTCATTTTTACAGTTTATCGAGAAAATTGGCAACCCTATATGAAAAAGTACACGGAAGTTTTCCAAAGTCAATTTCCTAATCTAAACACTGATCACTTACTCTTGGACACTGAGCAGATTGATTTTGATAGCTATCTAGATGCTGATCTAATTATCATCGGTGGTGGAAATACGGAAAAATATATTGCTACTTATGTTAATCAGGAGTTCAAAAGTTATATCGATCATATGCTTAATAAAGGGGCAAAAATTATAGGATATTCTGCAGGAGCCTTATTATTAGGAGAAAAAGTCTATGTCTCACCTAATGATAATTCAGATCATCAGATAAAGATAAAAAATGGATTAGGACTCTTTAGTCAGTTTTTAATTAGTGTCCATTATGATTCATGGAATGATAAAGCTAATAAGGATAGAGCTGAAGAACTCGTTAATGTTCCCATAATTCCACTAAATGATCATTCCTGTCTTGTATTAGATAAACTTGGAAACATTATTGAGAAAATTGACTAGTTTTATTATCTAAATCTTGATTTAGGTAACTAAAGTGTAGACGAACATTTATATGAAAGGTTTAGAGTAAACATGAGTCTCTTATTTGAAGAATTTAAAACCATTTGTTTCCATTTAAATCGAGTCGGAATTACACCGACACTGATGGGTTCTTTGGGATTGGAGTTTAGAACGAAAGAAAATTGGGGGCCGTCTGACATTGACATTCATGTGCCTGGTGACCCTAGAGGTTGGGAAGCACCTGATCATCTCAGAATTTATGACTGGGACAAGATAATGAAAGTGATGAAAGACTTAGGCTACGTCTTAATAGATATTCATGAGCATGAATTCCAAAAGGATAGAGTGAGTGTTGAATTTGGAAGTATCGATTCCTTACCTGATTTTGCAGGAGTTTCGGAATCGGATATAGAGCTTATTCACATTGAAGGCATCACTTTTCGTCTTCCAAGTCTGGAGCAGTATCTAAGTATTTACAAAGCTTCTTCTCAAGACTCCTATCGAAATGATCACAATAACAATAAGGATTTTAAAAAGATCGAGTGGCTGGAAAGACATTTGTAAATTATCATATGAAAAGTAGTAAGTTGTAAGACTGGCTGCTATGTTATTTTTATTATCATTTTTATTGGTTATATAATTTATACTATATTGGCTAGTAATAGAATTAGTAAAGAAAAGCAGGTGGAAAAATTGTAAAAGAGCCACAGGAACTTTTCTGGGGTGGATATCACGCATATTTTTCGGATTTAGATGGATATTATTGGGAAGTTTCTTGGGGACCCAATTTTCAATTTGATGAAAATGGACTATTGAAATTTTAGTAATTAAGAGAGATAGCAAAAATGGCTTCAAGTAAAGAATATTTAGATTTCATTTTAGAACAATTGTCCGAGTTGG
>ERZ772912.751-NODE-751-length-13917-cov-7.989900_pt1 | contig 13917 bp, 13 predicted proteins | sample MGYA00512119_ERZ772912 | MGnify/ENA primary metagenome ERZ772912 (study PRJEB29015, sample SAMEA2738048) | human oral metagenome | biome: human oral; feature: human-associated habitat; material: saliva | place: China | collected 2230 ...
CCGTCTGCCAATCTGCCGGCGTGAGGGAGGAATCTGTCCCTTGCGCTCGCCAGTCGGGGAGCGGACAGGCTGCGATCCTCACAGCTGGTGACTCTGGTGGGTGGGCTGATGAGCGAGTACCTCCTTGACGGCCGCCCCGCATGCTGACGGGCAGGTGGCAGACGTGGGATGAGAACGCGGCCGGTCAGTCGTTCTGTCTCCCGTATCTCACCTATATCTACGGTGCCGTGCCGATCCCGCCCGCGCAACCGCTGGTCACTGCGCGAGGGCCGGGGGCTACTAGGGGAGGGATGGGTCTACTCCACGTAGCTGGGGCCGTCGTGCAGTACGCACAACCCTCATCCAGTAGATCCCCTCCCTCGTGGAGTAGACCGACCTTCGTGCAGCACGTGTGCAGGATGTCCGGAACCGCGCCGGTGGGCTGCGGCGGATCGGCTGCGTGCGTCGTCGCGGGCGGAACGGTAGGGTCGGGGCAGAAATGTTGTGACACCATGTCGCCCTCCGGCGTCGTCCCCCTTCCAGGAGCAGACCGTGACCCGAAGCCTTGCCGCACGCACGCGCGTCCTCGCCGCCAGCGCTGCACTCCTCCTCGCCGTCGGGGCGCTCGCCGGCTGCTCCGACCACCCCGGTCAGGTGGCCGACATGCACTACACCGGCCTGGACGGGGCCCGCCACTCCGTGGTCGTCAGTGAGAAGGACGTCGACGTCGTCGTCAAGGAACTGGACTCCGCACTCGGCCGGGAAACCCTGGAGCGTCAGGGTGTGAACCGGCCTCAGATCGCGGGACTCCTCGTTCAGGCCCCCGCCATGGTGGAGGTCGGCAAGGCCCACGGAGTGACCGTCACTGACGCGCAGACCGTGCAGTGGTCCAAGGAGCGCCTGGGTTTCGAGCCCCGCCAGGCGGCAACGATCACCTATCTGCGGGCGATTGTCCTGTCGGGCAAGTACCAGGAGCTCGCTCAGCAGGGGCAGCAGGGGCAGGCCGTGATCAGCGAGCTGCAGAAGCTCTACGGCACGCTCGACGGTGACGTCTCCCCGCGCTACTCCAACAAGGCTCAGACCTGGTTGACCCAGACGGATCCCCGTCTGGAAGCGGGCAACAACCCCTTCGGAGGCGGTCTGCAGCAAGCCCCTCAGCAGGATGGTGGCCAGCAGCAGGCGCCCCAGCAACAGCAGGGTGGAGGCCAGCAGCAGGCCCCGCAGCAACAGCAGCAGCCTCAGCAACAGGCTCCTCAGCAGGGCGGCCAGCAGCCCGCCGACTCCGGCCAGACCGACGGGCAGGGCCAGACCGGTCAGGCTGACGGCGCTGCGGGCGATGCCGGCCAGGGCGCCGAGCAGCCCGAGACCAGCGGCCAGTAGGGCCGCACAGAGCCCCCAGGACGACGGCGGAACCCAGGGACCGCCGTCGTCCAGTGTTTCTCGCCGGGCGTGAACACTGTGCAATCCTCAGGACCATGGCCCTCGTGGTGGGGGAGTCGGCCCGCTAGGCTGATCCTGCATTCGGCAGTCGCGCGCGAGCGTGCCCGACGCCGACGACCGCATCACGATCCCCTCAGCAAGGAGCACCAAGTGGCCCTCATCGAGAACGTTCACGCCCGCGAGATCCTCGACTCCCGTGGCAACCCGACCCTCGAGGTCGAGATCCTCCTGGAGGACGGTGCTTCCGCTCGCGCCGCCGTCCCCTCGGGCGCCTCCACCGGTGCCTTCGAGGCCGTTGAGCTGCGCGACGGCGACAAGGGCCGCTACGGCGGCAAGGGCGTGGAGAAGGCCGTCGACAACGTCAACGACATCATCGCCCCCGAGATCATCGGCTTCGACGCCGCCGACCAGCGCGGCCTCGACCAGCTCATGATCGAGCTCGACGGCACCCCCAACAAGGGCAAGCTCGGCGCCAACGCCATCCTCGGCGTCTCCCTGGCCGCCGCCCAGGCCTCCGCCGAGTCCGCCGGCCTGGACCTGTTCCAGTACGTCGGCGGCCCCAACGCCCACGTCCTGCCCGTGCCCATGATGAACATCCTCAACGGTGGCTCCCACGCCGACTCCAACGTGGACATCCAGGAGTTCATGATCGCCCCCATCGGCGCCCCCACCTTCCGTGAGGCCCTGCGCATGGGTGCCGAGGTCTACCACGCCCTCAAGGCGGTCGTGAAGGAGCGCGGCCTGTCCACCGGCCTGGGCGACGAGGGCGGCTTCGCCCCCAACCTCGACTCCAACCGCGAGGCCCTCGAGCTCATCGTCGAGGCCATCGAGAAGGCCGGCTACAAGCCCGGCAAGGACGTGGCCCTGGCCATGGACGTCGCCTCCTCGGAGTTCTTCGACGAGAAGACCAAGACCTACCAGTTCGAGGGCGAGGCCCGCGACAACGCCTTCATGGTCGACTACTACGAGAAGCTCATCACCGACTTCCCGATCGTCTCCATCGAGGACCCGCTCTCCGAGGACGAGTGGGACGACTGGAAGGCCCTGACCGACAAGATCGGCGACAAGGTCCAGATCGTCGGCGACGACTTCTTCGTCACCAACCCCGAGCGCCTCGCCAAGGGCATCAAGCTCGGCGCCGCCAACGCCCTGCTGGTCAAGGTCAACCAGATCGGCTCCCTGACCGAGACCCTCGAGGCCGTGGAGATGGCCCACCGCGCCGGCTACAAGTCCATGACCTCCCACCGCTCCGGTGAGACCGAGGACGTCACCATCGCCGACCTGGCCGTGGCCACCAACTCCGGCCAGATCAAGACCGGCGCCCCCGCCCGCGGCGAGCGCGTCAACAAGTACAACCAGCTCCTGCGCATCGAGGAGGCCCTCGGCGACGCCGCGGTCTACGCCGGCGCCGGCGCCTTCCCCCGCTTCCAGGCCTGAGCCTGACGGCGACCTGCCGACGTCGAGCCGCTGACTGACGCGACGCCTCAGCCGCGCCTCGACGACGACGCACCCCACCGCTTCGGGGCAGACGGGTTCTCCCGCCTGCCCCGAAGCGTCGTCTACGGAGCAGTGCCGCAGCATGGCCGGTAGGGGTGGGCCATGACCGAAGCGTGAGCAACGCGCCCGGTGGGGTGCGTCCTCGTGCGGCCCGGGGTGAGGCAGGATGCCGGTATGACTCCACGCCGCCCCTCCTCCAGCCAGTCCGGGACGCGCCGCGTCGCCGGCGGCGCCCGGCCCCGCCAGGTACCGGCCGAGCGGGCGGCATCAGCGGGCGGGACGGGCTCCGGCTCGTCCGGTTCCCGGCAGCGGGGCCTGCCGACGGCGGTGCCCGAGCGGACCCTGCCGCCCCGGGTCGTCATCCTGGCGGTCGTGTGCCTGCTGGCCTTCGTCGTCATCTTCACCTCCCTGCGCGCCTACCTGTCCCAGCAGGCCCAGTACGACGCCGTCGTCGACAGGATCAAGGAGGCCTCCGACACCTCCACCACCCTGGAGAACGAGCTGGCCCAGTGGAAGGACGACACCTACGTGCGCTCCCAGGTGCGTGAACGCCTCGGCTACGTCATGCCCGGCGACACCAGCTACGTCGTCGTCGGCGCCGACTCCATGAAGGAGACCGAGGCCAGCGGTGGGGCCACCCCGGGCTCCCAGGACGCCCCCTGGTACAAGGAGCTTCGGGACTCCTCGCGGGCCGCCGGCCAGGCCGAGAGCACCGCCCCGGCAGGAGCGAAGGACGGGGCGGACGGCAAGACCCTCAACCCCGGCCAGAAGGATTTGCCGACCGGAGAGCCGAGCCAGGCACCTACCGATCCGCCCAAGACCACGCCGAAACCGGCCGCCACCCCGCAGACGAAGGAGACCCCGTGAGCCCCGCCCCCCAGACGCAGGAGCCGGTGTCGTCGGCCGACCTCGAGGCCCTGGCCGAGCAGCTGGGGAGGGTGCCGCGCGGAGTCGTCGCCATCGCGGCCCGCTGCGTGTGCGGGCGCCCCACCGTGGTGCGCACCGCCCCGCGCCTCGACGACGGCACCCCCTTCCCGACCAGCTACTACCTCACCCACCCGGCCGCCGTGAAGGGCTGCTCCACCCTGGAGGCCGAGCACCTCATGGAGACCTTCAACGCGGACCTGGCTGCCGACGCCGAGCTGGCCGCCGCCTACGCCTCCGCCCACGCCGACTACCTGGCCCGCCGCGCCGAGCTCGGGCAGGTCCCTGAGATCGAGGGGGTCTCCGCCGGCGGTATGCCCACGCGCGTGAAGTGCCTCCACGCCCTGCTCGGGCACACCCTGGCCGTCGGAGCTGGCGTCAACCCCATCGGTGACCGCACGCTGGAGGCCCTGCGCGAGCGCGAACTGTGGGATCCTGAGCGCTGCTCCTGCTGAGCGGCAGGGACGCCCTGCTCCTTCCCTTCCCGACCGAGCCCAGGAGGCCGCCGCTATGACCCGCGTCGCCGCAATCGACTGCGGCACCAACACCATCCGCCTCCTCATCGCCGAGGCCGACCGCGACGACTTCGGGCGCCCCCGCCTGGAGGTGCTGCGCCGCCGCAACGAGATCGTGCGCCTGGGCCAGGGCGTGGACCGCACCGGCCTGCTCGACCCCGAGGCCCTGGAGCGCACCCTGGCCGCCGTGGCCTCCTACGCCGCCGACTGCACCGAGCTGGGCGTCGCCCCCGGGGGCGACGTGCGGCGCTTCGTGGCCACCTCCGCCACCCGCGACGCCCGCAACCGCGAGGACTTCGTGGCCGGGGTCAGGCGCCTGCTGGGCATTGATCCCGAGGTCGTCAGCGGCCAGGAGGAGGCCCGACTGTCCTTCACCGGCTCACTCCTGGGTGCCGGTGAAGACGAGGGCACGCCGGAGTCGGGGGAGCGCGCGCCTGCGCCGCGGCTCGTCGTCGACCTCGGGGGCGGCTCCACCGAGCTGGTCCTGGGCGTGGATGAGCCCAGCGCCGCCATCAGCCTGGACACCGGCAGTGTGCGTATCACCGAGCGCTTCCTGGCGGGCGGTGTCACCCCCGAGGCCGAGGCCGCCGCCCGGGCCGAGGTACGTGGCCTGCTCGATGAGGCCGAGCGGGTCGTCGACCTGTCCGCCCCGGGGCGGCTGGTCGGCCTGGCCGGCACCATCACCACCGTCACCGCCCACGCCCTGGACCTTCAGGCCTTCGACCCGCAGGCCCTGAACGGTGCCGAGCTGAGCCCGCAGGCGGTCCTGGCCTCCTGCGAGGCGATCATCCACTCCACGCCCGAGCAGCGCGCCTCCTGGGGCTACCTGGCCCCCGGCCGCCGCGACGTCATCGCCGCGGGCGCCCTCGTGTGGAGCGAGGTCGTCACCCGCGTCGTGGAACGGACCGCCGCCGCCGGGCGCCCGCTGGCGCACGTCACCACCAGCCTCTACGACATCCTCGACGGCATCGCCCTGTCGCTCGTGCCCGACCCGGAGCCGACCGAAGGGACCCCGGCGTGAGCGCGACGTCGCTGACCTGGGACGGGCGCAGCATCCCCGGCCCCGGCGGCCTGCCCGCGGTGGCCGTCTCCCTGACCGGGCCGAGCCTCGCCCAGGCGCGGACCCAGGCCCGCAGCGCCATCGACGCCGGTGCCGACGTCCTCGAGCTGCGCGTCGACCTGCTCGAAGAGGCCGGTGCCCTGGCCGCCCCTGCCCCGCTGGACGCGGCCACGGCCGCCGCCCAGGTCCTGGAGTGCCTGCGGGGACTGAGGGAGGCCATCGACACCACCGACGGCGCTGATGCCGGTTCCCCGGTGCTGCTCACCTGCCGCACCACCGCCGAGGGGGGCCGGGCCCAGCTGGACGACACTGCCTACGGCTCCCTTCTGCGCTCCGTCCTCGACGGGCTCACTGACTGGGCGCCCGAGCGCCGCCCGGCCGCCATCGACGTCGAGGTTCAGCGCGGCTGCCTGCCTCAGGTCTGCGCACAGGCCCATGCACTGAGCATCGACGTCGTCGCCTCCTTCCACGACTTCGAGGCCACCCCTGCCGATGAGGCCCTCGAGGAGGTCCTGGCCCGCATGGCCCGTGAGGGTGCGGACCTGGCCAAAATCGCCGTGTGGCCCACGAGTGCCGACGACGTCGCCCGCCTCCTGGGCGTGTGCGCGCGGGCCACGGCAGGCGCGGGGGAGCGCAGCGGCCTGGGTGTGCCCGTGGCGGCCATGTCCATGGGGGCGCTCGGGGCGGTCAGCCGTGTGGCGCCGGCCTTCGGGTCGGCGCTGACCTTCGCCGTCGTCCCCGACGAGCAGGGACAGACCCGGGCCTCCGCACCCGGCCAGCTGCCGATCCAGGACGTGCGCCGCTGCCTGGAGTTCCTGCGGGTCTGACCGATGTCCGTGCCCCGCGCGTTCGTAGGGTGGGTCGCGCTGTCGAGGGGTAAGGGTACGATCCCGGCACCTACGGTACGAACGCGTGGACCACGGCGGGTTCCGGGCCGTTGTCCTGGGGATGATCCCAGTTCCTCACCCGTGGAGTGCCCACATGGCCGGGGCATGGGGACAAGTCCCCGCCGCCGGTTGCCGTGGGCGGGAGCCTCCGGACGCGCGGCGCGAGTAGTCTTCGCTGGACCCGCAGTGTCTGGCGACGGGCCTGGTCGCAGGCGGGAGCGGGGCGAAGGAGGGCGGGCATGGCCGAGTACGGGCGGCGCGGTGTCGTCGGCATGGGGCTCGCCGGCGGGGCGGCACTGGCGCTGGGCGGGTGCGCCCCAGCGCAGCAGGACCAGTCGCGGCCGGGGGTGACGCCGACGTCGGATGGCCGGTTCGCGAGCTTTACCGAGTACGTCCCCGTGACGCTGGAGATCCGTACCGACCTGGGACGCCTCGACAGACGCATGCCGGGCGTCACCATCTCCTCGGCCCACTGGGTCATGCAGTACCAGCAGGAGCAACGCGAGGTCCTGCCTCCGCAGGACCGCCCGATATGGATACACGGGGTGATGACTCTCGATCCCGCCGGCAGCCAGGCCCTCGCCGAGGCCTCAACCGGAAAAGCCGATCCGCTCCCCGGTATCTACCCCGACCTGCGCCAGTACGTCCCCGAGGGCAAGGTCTTCACCACGGTCCCGAAGGAGAAGGCCGATGCGATCCTCGACATCGAGCACATGATGGAGGATGACCCGAGTCGTTTTAATTCTCCCCACTTTGAGACAGAGCAGGTTGCCATCTGCGCTGACGCCAACCTCCTGATCTTCACCGCGACGGAATGGCATACGTGACGCGGCTGAGCGGCTGCAGGTCGATGCATCCGCGCCATCGGAGGGTAGGTCGCGAGGTCGTGCTTTCAACCCTCGACCGCGCGACCTAAGGATCGACCGCGCGAGCCGGTTCGGCTTTGCTGAGGCTCGTCGCATGCGCCCGGCGGGTCGGCGGTGTCCATGGTGCTGACATTGAAGGCGCACCGGTGTCGTACACCGAGAAGAAACCGCAGTATTCCAACGATCCTCGCTGGCCGTTTCGGCGGCTGGCTCGTTAATGTCAGCGCTGTGGACACTGGGCTGTCGGCCCGCTCCCACCCCGAGTCGGCCTACTCCACGAGGGTGGGGAACCACTAGCCAAGGGTTGTGCATACTGCACGAACCCCCGACCCCCATGGAGTACCCCCGACCCTCCTCCAGTAGCCCCCGACCCTCGTGCATCGCGTCCAGATGACGACGGGAGCCATCCGGGCGCCCGCCGGCCCTGCCAGGTGGGGCGCCTCACCGGCTGCGCGGCTGTTCGCCCGCCCCGCCCATGCCGTAGTCTTGCCCACGTTGCCCCGGCGAGGGACGCGCCAACACGGCGCGCATCCGTGATCGACGTGGTGGTACCTGGCGGTACTGCGCGTCGTCGCGCCCAGCCGGACCACCATCAGCCGCGGGGCACCGGGCCCCGCCTCATCCGCAAGGAGAGCCACATGGCCAACAACGCCATCACCCTCAAGGCCCAGGACCGCACCGAGTTCGGCAAGGGCTCGGCCCGCCAGGCCCGCCGCGCCGGCCAGGTCCCCGCCGTCGTCTACGGCCACGGCACCGAGCCCCGCCACCTCCTGCTCGAGGAGCACGCCACCCGCCTGGCCCTGCGCAGCAACGACAACGCCCTGGTCGAGCTGGACATCGCCGGCGGCGAGACCCTCCTGGCCCTGGCCAAGGACGTGCAGCGCCACCCCATCCGCCCCGGTGTGCAGCACGTCGACTTCCTCCTGGTGGACCGCAACGAGCGTGTCGACGTCGAGGTCCCGGTCACCGTCATCGGTGAGGCCGCCCCCGGCACCATCCACATGATCGAGGCCGCCACCGTCATGGTCTCCGCCCCGGCCGTCTCCGTGCCCGAGGCCATCGAGGTCGATGTCACCGGCGTCGCCGCCGGCACCGTCCTGACCCTTGCCGACATCACCCTGCCCAAGGGCGTTGAGGCCGTCGCCGACGCCGAGACCGCCGTGGTCAACGTGGCCAACGAGCACGCCGTCGCCTCCGAGGTCACCGAGGACGCCCCCGCTGAGGGCGACGCCGAGGCCGAGGCCGAGTGAATCGCGCGTGATTGACATGCCCAGCCATGACGACGTGCCGGCAGGCGCCTCCCGCACCACCCGTGCCGCCCGCGCCGGGCTCACCCCGGGGTGGGGCGCATGAGTGAGGCCTGGCTCGTCGTCGGGCTGGGGAACCCCGGGGCCCGGTACGCCCGCAACCGCCACAACGTCGGCTACATGGTGCTCGACGTCCTGGCCGAGCGCACCGGGTCCCGGTTCTCCCAGCACAAGAAGGCTCGTGCCCGCGTGGCCGAGGGCAGGCTGGGCATGATGCCCGGCGGAGCCCCCGGCCCCCGCGTCATCCTGGCCGAGCCCTCGGTGCTCATGAACCTCTCCGGCGGCCCCGTGGCCGGGCTCGTCTCCTACTACGGGATCGACCCCGCCAGCCGCCTGCTCGTCATCCACGACGAGCTCGACCTGCCCGCCCACGAGCTGCGCCTCAAGCGCGGCGGCGGCGAAGGCGGTCACAACGGCCTGCGCTCCATCAGCAAGTCCGTCTCCACCAAGGACTACGCGCGCCTGCGCGTCGGCATCGGCCGCCCGCCGGGCCGCCAGGACCCCTCCGACTTCGTCCTGTCCGACTTCCCCGGCCGTGAGCGCGCCGACCTCGGCGTCACCCTGGAGCAGGCCGCCGACGCCGTCGAACAAGTCGTCACGGTCGGCTTCGACGACGCCCAGCAGCGCCTCCACGCCCCCCGCTGACGGTGGTCCCTCAGGCCATGAGGCCGGTCTCGTAGGCGACGACGACGGCCTGGACCCGGTCTCGCACATCGAGCTTGGCGAGCACGTTGCCCACGTGGGTCTTGACGGTGGTGGCCGAGACGACGAGGTGCGCGGCGATCTCCGCGTTCGACATGCCCTGACTCATGAGCACGAGGATCTCCTTCTCGCGCGGGGTCAGTGACTCGATCCGCGGATCCGAGGAGGACTGCTCCGGCGCATCCGAGCTCGGCAGGGAGCCGGCGAACATCTCCAGCATCCGCTGCGTGATGCGCGGCGAGACGACCGCCTCCCCTGAGGCCACGGTGCGGATCGCCTCAGCGAGCTCGGTGGGCCGGGTGTCCTTGAGCAGGAAACCGGAGGCTCCGGCGCGCAGCCCGGCGAAGGCGTACTCGTCCAGGTCGAAGGTGGTCAGGATGAGCACGCGCGTGCCCGGGCACTCCTGGGCGATGCGCTCGGTGGCCTCGATGCCGTTCATGCCCGGCATGCGCACGTCCATGAGGATGACGTCGGGGTGCAGGGCCCTGGCCTGGGCCAGGGCGGAGGTGCCGTCAGAGGCCTCGCCGACGACGGTGATGTCCTCCTCGGCCTCCAGCACCATGCGGAAGCCCATGCGCATGAGCGCCTGGTCGTCGGCGAGCACGACGCTGACCGGGCCGCGGACCTCGCCGGGGCGCTCAGGCTCGTCGGGCTGGAGAGGGTCACCGCTGCTCACAGGGGCGTCTGCCATGAGAAAGTCCCTTCGTCATGCTCGTCCCAGCGCAGGACCGCGCGGACTCGCCAACCCGTGGGAGTCGGGCCGGCCTGTACGGTCCCACCATAGACCGATGCGCGTTCGCGCATGCCGATCAGCCCCTTGCCGGATCCGTGCATCGGGCGCGTGCCGGGGGCGGCCTCGTTGTCCACGGTGAGAACCACGGTGCCGATGTGCCGCTCGACGTCGACGCTGACGGCCGGCGTCGTGGGCGCGTAGCGCAGTACGTTGGTCAGGGCCTCCTGGGCGATGCGGAACACGGTGAGCTGGAGGGCCTTGTCCTCCGGGAGCGCCGCGCCCACCCACCGGTAGGTGACCGGCACCCCTGCTGCCTCGAAACGTTTGACGAGCTCGGTGATGTCGGCCTGCTCGGGGGAGGGGGCCAGGGGCAGGTCGCCGCGGGAGCGGTCGCCCGCACCGTTGGTGGCCTGCTGGCGCAGGTTGGCGATAGGGGCGCTGGGCTCGACCGGCGTCACCGTCCCCAGGGGGGCGAACTCGGGCACTGGCAGGTCGCGGACCTCGTGCTGGTGGGCCGACGACGAGGAGCCCTCTGAGGGGGCTGAGGGCTCCGGGGACTGCGCACTCCTGCCCGTCAGGTTCCAGCGGGGGCGGCCGGAGGGGTCGGGCTGGTCGGAGAGCGGCGCCGCGCTGTCAACGCCGGCTGAGGAGGCAGATCCCGATGAGGCCTGCGAGGCGGTGGTCTGCCCCGCGGCGACTGAGGGGTCCTCTCGCAGGACCCCCACCAGGCGGCGGGTGTCGGCCAGGGCACTGCGTCCAGCTTCGGCCAGGGTCTCCATGGCCTGCTTGGCCGTGGCCGGGTTGCGCTCCACGGTGGCGGCGGCGCCGTCGGCCATGGTGATCATGACGGCCAGGGAGTGGGCGACGACGTCGTGCATCTCCCGGGCGATGCGACTGCGCTCCTCAGCGGCCGCCAGCAGCGCTGCCTGCTCACTGGCCAGAGCCATGCGGGTCGAGCGCAGCTCCATGGCCTTGAGCCGCAGGCGGGCGGAGCGGGCGTTGAAGCCGACCAGGATGCCGACCAGGATGAAGAGAACGAGGATAACGGTGGTGCGCAGGAGCTCCCCAACCGTCATGCTGGGAGTCGTCAGGCTGAGGTCCGCCGTGAGAACCGCCAGGGAGATGGCCCCCGCGGTCCATGCAGCGGCCGGCCTGCGGTGCGAGGCGATGGTGCCCAGGGCGAAGGGGAGTGACATCAGCCCCATACCACTGACGCCGAGGGTCGCGTACAGCTGCTGCTCCGTCGTGAAGTGGAAGAACCGCAGAACTGCGAACTGATAGACCTCCGGGATCAGGAGGATGGCGGCCCAGCTCCACACAGGGGAGCGTCGGCGAAGTGCCAGCGCAATTCCCAACAGCGCGATCGCGATCAAGGCCAGGGGCAGGATGGGGTAGGTCTTCACCGGGCTACTCGGCCGCAGGAGAAAAGCGATACCCGTGACCAGGGTGTAGACGATGACGCCGGCGGCGATGGAGATGTCGACGATCATCGGGTGGCGGTGGTACCACGAGCGGATCGCGCGCAGCAGTCCCCGTGGCTCGGGCGGGAGCTCCAGGTCGTCCTCATCGGGCATGGTGGTGCTGCGGCCGGGCTGAGGGGGTGGCAGCTGGCTGGACATAGGAGTCAGTGTGTCATTCCAGGGGGTCGTGATCGACGCTGACGTGTGCGGTTGAGGGACCCGCTTGCGAGGATGAGGGCGCTTCCCGCCCTGGTCGGAGGCGGGGATCGCCGGACCGGGGGAGGGCGTCGCAGGCAGAGAGCGGATGAGAGTTCGCAGAAGTGCGGGGTTGGTCAGGGGCGCGGGGGCTGGCATGGGCATCACCTCCGGGCTGACGGCGGGGGAGTGTCCCGCTCAGGCGTCGCGCCGGGAGAAGACGAACCAGGCGGCGATGAGCGGGACGAGCGCCCAAGCGGCGAAGACCGCGATGGCCTGGCCGTGGGTGAGGAACTGGGGGCCCTCTGTGCCCCACACGGTGGTGAGCTGGAACGGGTCGGAGACGGCCTCGGAGACGATGCCGGGAAGGCAGCCGACGATCTTGAACAGCCATGGCCACTTGCTGGCGGCGAGCTGGAGGGGGCCGCTGATGATGAACAGGATGGAGACGATCACGGTGATAGTGCCGGCGGTGGAGCGCATCAGGAAACCGAGCCCCAGGGCCATGAGTGCGATGACGGCGAAAACCAGGCCAGAGCCCCAGATGTAGCCGATGTAGTGCGAGTCGGTGAGAGAACCGGCGTGCTCACCGATGAAGGGCTTGGAGATCGCCCAGGACAGGAAGACGGACAGGCTTCCCAAGAGGAAGGAGACGATGGCCAGGACCACTGCCTTGGACACCAGGAGCTGCCCGCGCCTGGGGGCGGCGGCGAGGGAGGAACGGATCTGTCCCGAGGAGTACTCCCCGGTGATGATGAGGGCTCCCAGGACTGCCACGACGACCTGTCCGAATGTCAGGCCTTGAGTGATGAGGTTCTTCGCCGTGTCCTGGTACTCCTCAGTCCGTCCGAGGACGGCGGTGAGGCCGGCGCCGAACAGAACGGTCAGGGCGATGGCGATGAAGGAGGTGATCCATGTCGATCGCAGTGTCCAGAACTTGATCCACTCCGAGTGCACGGAGCGCAGGAGGGTCTGGCGGCCCTGAATGCCCGGGCCGGCTGGGTGTGATGCGGAGCCTACGGGGGCTGTCCTGACGGCGGTGCGTGCCGGTGCGGGGCCTGCGGGCGTGGCGGATGCGTGTGCTGGAACGTGGGTACTCATGGCTGTGCCTTCTGGAGTGAGACGAATGGAGCGGTTGATGGCGAGCGCGGCGCGCTGAGGGCTCGGGCCTCAGCCCCGGGCAGAGGCCCGCGGCACGGCCTGTGGCACGGCCTGCTGCACCTGGTTCTGGGAGGTGGGATCGGCGCGGTACTCCACGGAGTCGCTGGTCAGAGTCATGTAGGCCTCTTCGAGGCTGGCGTGGATGGTGGTGAGCTCGTGCAGGACGATGCCGCCCTGGGCGGCCAGCTCGCCGATGGTGGCGGCGGTGGTCGCGGTGGTCTCCAGGACGTTGGGGGCCACGGGCCGGGCGGCCAGGTTGCGGGAGGCCATGAGCTCGGCGAGCTGGGTGGCCTGAGGGGAGGCCACGCGCACCCGGTCGGTGGTGGCCGAGGCGATGATGTCGTCGACAGGTCCGGCCGTCAGGATCCGGCCGCGGCCGATGACCAGGAGGTGGTCGGCGGTCTGGGCCATCTCGCTCATGAGGTGGGAGGAGATGAACACGGTGCGGCCCTCGCCGGCCAGGCGGCGGCAGGTCTCACGCACCCACTTGACGCCCTCGGGGTCCAGGCCGTTGACGGGCTCGTCGAACAGGAGCACGCCGGGGTCGCCCAGCAGGGCTGCCGCGATGCCCAGGCGCTGGCCCATGCCCAGGGAGAAGCCCTTGACGCGCTTCTTGGCCACCGAGGTCAGGCCGGTGATGTCCAGGACCTCGTCGACCCGCTTGGCGGGGATGCCGTTGGAGGCGGCCAGCTGGCGCAGGTGGCTGCGGGCGCTGCGCGAGCCGTGCAGGCCCTTGGCGTCCAGCAGGGCACCGACCTCGCACAGGGGGGCCGACAGCTGCCGGTAGGGGCGCCCGTTGATCGTGACCTTGCCGCTGGTGGGCTTGTCCAGGCCCATAATCATGCGCATCGTGGTGGACTTGCCCGCCCCGTTGGGGCCCAGGAAGCCGGTGACGGTGCCGGGCTCGACGGTGAAGGAGATGTTGTCTACCGCGGTCTTCTTGCCGTAGCGCTTGGTGAGATTGACTGCCTCGATCATGATGTTCTCTCTTCCACGTGGGCCTCTGGCCAGGGGATGGATGGATCTCCGTGGTTCCTCCAGGGGGCTGCTCCCACGGAGCAACCGGATGGCTCCAGCCTAGGAATGCGCCGTCGTCGGCGAATCGGCCGAGGTGACGAAGCCGGGTTCGGCCGGGGCGGGTCCGTCAGGGGGAGGAGGGTCCTCCTGGAGGATGAGAACCGATCGGTCGAT
>ERZ772912.752-NODE-752-length-13900-cov-4.826580_pt1 | contig 13900 bp, 15 predicted proteins | sample MGYA00512119_ERZ772912 | MGnify/ENA primary metagenome ERZ772912 (study PRJEB29015, sample SAMEA2738048) | human oral metagenome | biome: human oral; feature: human-associated habitat; material: saliva | place: China | collected 2230 ...
TTCCCAAATCGAATATTGTCTAAGATAGAGCTTGCAAAGAGAAATTGATCCTGTGGGACATATCCCATCAAACTACGCAAGTCAGCTAGTCGATAGTCACGAATGTCATGCCCATTTAGATAAATGGCTCCTTGGTCAACATCATACTCACGTAGGAGCAATTTAATCAAAGCGGTTTTCCCTGAACCAGTTTGCCCAACCAAACCCAGTGTTTGCCCTTTTTCGAGACTAAAATGAATATCTTTCAGTGTCTCTTCGTCTTCAAAGGCAAAACTATCAATAGCATAGTCTAAACGCCCATTTTCAATCCCATTAAGTGGAGATTCTGGGTCTTTGACAGGTGATTCTTGAGACAAGAGGCTCTCAATACGTTGATAAGAAACTTTTCCTCTCTGAGTGATATTAAAGAGAAACCCAATTGCCATCAAAGGCCAGACCAGCATATCCAAGTAAGAGATAAAAGTGACCAGATTCCCAACAGTTACCTGTCCTGCTTGTACCATAAAGGCACCGACCAAGAGAGTTAAAGCATAGGAAGAACCAACAAAAAGCAGAACCATAGGGTCAAAGAGACTATCATATTTCATGGTTTGCAGATTCTTTTGGAAGGTCAAATCATTGACTTCCTGGAAAGATGCCAACTCATCAGACTGATAACCAAAGGACTTAGTTACCTTGATACCTGATACAGATTCTTGAACCTTATTGTTAAGTTCAGAAAAGGCTGCTTGTGATTCTCCGAAAGCCTTATGGGTCTTTCTCCCCAGACGACTAGTCGCATAGGCCATAAATGGCAAGGGCAGAATGGCAACCAAGGTCATCTGCCAAGAAATACTAAAGAGCATGGTCAAGAGAGTCACCAAGGCCGTGATAGAGGCATCCACCGCAGACATGACACCACCACCTGCTAAACGAGTCAGAGCATTGATATCATTGGTTGCGTGAGCCATCAAATCCCCAGTTCGATAATTCTGATAAAAAGCGGGAGACATCTTTGTAAAGTGTTCAAATAGCCTTGAACGCATGATTTGTCCAAGTCGGCAGGAGGTTCCTAGGATATACATGCGCCAAATATAACGCAGGTAGTACATTCCGAAAGCTGCCAGCAGGAGATAAAAGAGATGAAGCAGGAGCTCATCTTGTGTTAATCGTCCCGAAGTGATGGCATCGATCACGCGCCCCATGACCATAGGTGGGATGAGGTTTAGCACAGATACCAAGACCAGAGCTACAATTCCAACTAGGTAACGGCGTTTTTCTAATTTAAAAAACCACCAGAGTTTTTGGATGATGGACATAAAATTCCTTTCTAATGACAAATGGAAACCTGAGGCGACTGCCTCAGGTTTTTCCTATTCATAGGTGATGACACTAACTTAAACTTTGTCATATTTAGCGATAAAGATACTCAAAGGAGTAACATTTCATTTATTTTCAATCTTTTACATAAATCATTCTTTATTATAAAGGAATGACCTGGATTTTTCAAACTATACGCTGGGGAAATACTTCTTTTTCTGGTATAATAAAAAACTTCCTATTTTATGTTTCCTTATAGTTCCCTAACCCTTATATCACGCGCTTTTTAACAAAAAACTACTAACACTACATTTTACTACTTGTTCCCCCAAAGTACGCAAAAAGGGGAGCAAAAAAGCCCTTAAAAAGGGCGTATCATTTTACGAGTTCAGCAGGCAAGAACTAGCGTAGTCATCAGCTACGCTTTTTAGTTGTTTTTGCTTATCTGATAGGTTTATTATACCAAAAACGGGAGTGTGTGACCTCTCGGTCTAACTCTCCCTAATCGGCTAGACTATGCCAGCCTCCAGCTGTGAATATATTATACCATGCTTATCACGCGCATTGGTTGTTTTAGCTAGCGAAAAGGTGAGATAGATAAAAGCGCGTGGTTATCAATTTTGTTGACCTTAACAATACGATTTCAAGCAAATATCAAGTGGAAATGTACAGTATTTTGATTTTATAACTCTCCTTTTTCTATCTTTTCTCTAATTATGCTAGCCCAAATATTATAAAAAGGGTGTCCTGCTGGAATAACAGGGAGATTTTTAGTAAATTCTTCTTGTGTTAAGGTGGTTTCTTTGTCTAATATTGTACCGTCTGATAGTTTGGTACCTTTAGGGACAATATGGGATATTGTTGGGTTCCATTTTTCTTTAACTTTTGCCATGTTAAATACTCCTTTATGGTAAAAATAGAGGTGTCCCACCTCCTACCGCAGAATGAACTGTTTCAAGGGGAGATGGAAAACCTCTATTCGTTAATTTAATTATAGCCTAAAGAACTAATTGACGCAAGAATATTAAAGGCATATCCTTTGAGGTGGGAAACCTTGGCTTTTTCGTTTTCTCTAGCTTCGCTCGAGCTTCAAGTTATATAATTTTCTCTGTTCGTTCTCTGTTCAAGTGCTATTTTCTCGGAGTTCGCTCGGAGTTCAACGCATAAAATCCTGCCATTTGTCAGGCATATTTTTTGCCACTACCTTACCAAAACCTTACCATTGAAAAAACTTCGATACCTTACCGTTCTTTGTCTCTAAAAGTATCTATATCTTAGGAAATCTTAGTATTTTATCTCTAGAACAAAGCCCTGTACCTTGCTATTATTAAATGCAAAACCTAATTTAAACCTTACCAAAACCTAAGTATTTCCTGTTTCCTTTTCCTAAACGAATAATTTTTTTATCAAAACACGCGCTCCCTTTATCGCACTCTTTTTTGGAACGCTCTACTTACTTAAATCCTTGATATATCTAGCTTTTTTTAAATTTTAAACCGTCTAATATGTAGTATTTGTTTGTTTTGTAAATTGCACCCTACTAAAAATTACCTTAGAGAACTCAATCCATTCAGCCAAAAACTATCTCCTTTTCTGGTGTAGTTCACAAACTTTTGATAATGCTTATAATACTTGTCACGTTTCATATACTTTGGTCTTTCAGGAAAACTATCAAACATATATCCGCCACGTTTTGGACTCCAACCTGGTTCTACTTTTCTAGCTTCCCTAAGCGCAAGCTCCCAATAGTATTGGCAATCTGTCTTACTTCGGTTTAGTGTTGACTTGTGTATTTTCTGGCATGATCCACAACCATATTGAAGCAGTCTCTTATAGAGTTTTCTGCATCGATTACCACAAATAGGACAGAGAAAGAAGTAGCGATTACCTCCCTTAGTTCCTGGTATACTTGCTAAATCAAAATGATCACGTTCAAAGGTGATATACAGATTATCTAGGTCTATCTCTAGTTTTCTACCGTCCAACTCAGCTATACCGTGACTGATATTCTGGTTTTTCATTGGCTTTATAAATGTCTCTATGGTTATTGATTTTATAACTTCCACTCGTTCAAAAATACCCCCTATATAGAAAAACCCAAATCTATTACCTAAATGCTAAAAGGGGATTGCTCCCCTTTCTATGTTTTATTGACCAGAATAATCAGCAAGGCCTTTATATTCGCCCTCTATGTCCAATTTTTGGAGTAGGCTAATACTTTCATCGCCCAACATTTCCAACGTACCAAAAGCGGTCATAGAGTCCATAGGGATAGGCTTATCAGAAAGCAAGCGATCAGCATAGTCTAATAGCTCCAGCTCATAGTCTGTGACCTTATTCAGCAAACTCTCAAAGTCCTCTGACTCTTTGAGTTGAAGCACGCGCTCCCGTTTGTAACGTTCTTCAAATGCTTCATCTCCCTCTGGTTGCTTGTAATAGTCTTTGAAACTGTCACAAATACGCTTGAAGGTCTTGTTTAGTTTGTGATCTTCCACATACTCAGCGACAAGCGTGCCTTTATCCTTGTAGGTCAATGAGATTGTAGGCTGGCAATATTTCCCAGTCATATATCCCAGTAGCGCGTGACCTGCAACCATAGCAGTATCTAGGTCTTTAAATTCGTAAGTGAAAGTAAATGTTTTTGCTTTATCTGAAAATGTTTTTAGTGTCATGTTTTTATCTCTTTCTGTTTTTAGTTCATCAATCTCTTTAAAGACTGTTTCAAAGCTCTCCTGAATCAGTTCAATGTTTTTATTATTTACTGTAGAGTTATAGATTTCATTCTTAACAATTTCGTATAAAACCTCACTGAACCGTCCAATACGGTTTTCAAGTTCCGTTATTTTTTCGTCTAGGTCTATTATATCCGTCATAGTCTATTCTCCCTATTTCAAGGTAAATTATGTAATATTTTTTAGATTTGTTACCTTCTTTAGTGATTTTGTTACCTTCTAGGTAACATAGTTCAGCCTTACTGACACAAGAGTTTAGACTGTTTTGTTACCATGTTACCTTCTTTTGAAGTCATAACCCTTATATATATAAATACTATTTTTTCCCTATATAGAGAGTTAAAAAGAAGGTAACAAGGTAACATTTTCCCAAAAAAGTCAGTAGTATCAAGGGTTTAACTACGTTACCTTCTTTCTAAACAAGGTAACAAGAAGGTAACATTTTAGTCTTTAACGACAGCGTGATTAGTTTTAGCTAGTTTTGTTCTTTCAAAATCGAAAGGGTCTAATTTATCAAAGTCCTCAACTTTAACCCTCGCCCGCTTTAGCTGGTACTTATTAGGCGTCAACTGTTGTAGGTGTCTGATAGTATCTTTTCCTGCCCCGTAAACATTGGGCTTGGGTATTCCCATATCTTCAGCATAATGTTTCAGCGATCTGGTCAGTATAAAAACAGGTACTACGTCCAGCTCATGCCAACCTCTTTCCATGTATTCATGCTTAACCCATGAAAGCAAGTAGTCATTTTCTTCCTGGTATTCTTCTAGGAGGCCTTTAACTGCTTTAGGTTCGATAAAGTGAGTAAATGGCTCTTGGTTGATGGCTTTGTACAGGGCATACTCTAGGACTTCCTTGTTTGCTAAAAACTCGTTTTTTATCCAAGGTTTTTCCTTCTCCCCGTTAAAGTCAGCATTAAAAGGGACGATCATAATTCTACGATACCAGCCTTTTGTCTTGTTGCCACCGTTGGGGATATAGTTCCCTGAAAAGATATTGAATAGCTTAAAGGTAGCTTCAAAAGCTGGCCGACCTTTTGGATTGACTAGCACGGTGTCCCCGCTAGTGATACTCATTAGATCAGACGGATTTTTTAAGTATTCGTTTGGGGCTTCATCTCCGATATTACAAACTTTACCTACCAGGGTTTCTAAGTTATGCTTTTCAGCAAACTGTGCAGGTTTTAAGGCTGATATATTGCTTTCCCCTATCAGATTGATAAGGAAGCGCTGAAATGTTCCCTTACCATTGTTACCGTCACCGTAGAAGATAGCGAACTTATTTCGGGTGTGGTTAGGATTGATAGCTTCTAGGATAATCTGCCAAAATAGTGTCACTAGTTCACTATCATTACAAGCGATTGAGTTCAACCAATCATCAAAAGTTTTGCCCTCTCTATCTATTGGGACTCGTTTAGGCGCGTGGTAAGCCGTGCTGATCTTGCTTGTAATGACATAATCAGGGCTAAATGGTAGTAGCTCCTTAGTTCTTAGATCAATAATACCATTCTTTACAGGTACAAGGTCAGCACTTTCAAAAGGTTTCTTTATCTTGGTCAATGTCCTAACCATTAACTTAATCTGTGCCCACTCCCTGGGCTTAATTCTCACGTCAAAAGTCTTACAGAATAGGTTAAACAGGTCATTACTAGCGGTATAGATACCCTCGTCTAAATCATAGATATAGAGTAGGCTATAATCAGGTACATTGCTCTTACTGATAAAAGTAAACGTGACAATATCGCTTAAAATTTTAGCGACTGTGAAGGTTTGGGGCATAGCGACCTTTTCGGTAACGTCCCCTGTGGACTCGTTTACCTTTGTTTCAGTATGTTCTGCTCGCCATTCTTCGCCAGCCTGAAAGATACGATTTTCAAGCTCCTTCATCGTTCTAGGTGGTTGTTCTTGCTCTCTCACCTCTAAGATTTCACTTTCCAGGCTTTTCAATTTTTCCTTTTCTATGGTTCTACCCTCTCTTTCTGTATTCTGCCCGTGCTATACTGCTGAATGTACGGTCTAGTTCCTCGATTGGTAAAGGTTCAGCAGTCACGCTATTAGCTATCTTTGTAAGTTCGTAGGCGGTCTCTAGATCACAATCAACCCACTTGTTAAAGAGCAAGCCTACAAAGCGTGTCAGCGCCACGTTACGACCTCCCTCGTCTCCAAAGCCATTGAAAAGCGTGTCAATAATTCTCATGGTCATTGACCTCTGGCCACTTGCTTTAGGCTTGTAAAGCTCAGTAGTTTCTTGCTTCGCTCTTGGTTCAACCTTGGGGACTGGATAATCTAGGCCATGCTCTACGATTTTTTGATAGTCTGCTGTGTTGCCTGTTGTGACTGGTAGCCCTTGGAGTTGTGACCAGGTTAGACTGGCCATGTCAAAGGGTAGCCCTATCTTGTCCGCTATCTCCTTCACTACCTGCTTATAGGTTGCCTCGTTCATCACGTTGTCAGGCTTCACTACAAGGCGAAAACGGGGCTTTTCTAAGCTATGTTTGATAGTCGGGTATAAGATATAGGAGTAGCCAAATAAAGCGCTAGAGACGGCTTTTATGAATTCCTCAGACGTCCCCTGTATATCGTCATAATCAAGGAAAATCAAATCCCGATAGATTAGACTGGAGTTGTTTCGCTTGTAACTGCCATTCTTTTCTGGTGTCACTTTACCACTGATACAGTATGGCGCTTGTGTACGTTTGAAGTCTTCAATGTTTAACCCTTCAGGGACTACCAAAGGCTTAAAGCGTTCAATATACTCGAACGGCTTAATCTTATCAAATGGATAGACAAGATTACTCTGAAATCCTTTGGCCTCGTAAATTGTCATACTATCGCCCCTTTTTGCGTTTCTTTTTTAACTTCTTCAGTAGCTTTTGTTCTTGGAACTGTTCCAAAGATCTGCCACGGTGCTTATACAATTTAATGTCATGATAATGACCTCCACCTTGTGCTGGGTGTGTGTTATATCTAGCCATTTTCCACCCCCAAAAACTTCAGCAAGTCAGAAACTCTATAATAGATCTTCCTAGTATCTTCTAGTGGGGGCTGGTATCGTCTTAACCCTGCACTTTCCCACCTTTGCAAAGTCTTATATTTTATGTCTAATTCGTCCATGGCTTCCTGTGCCGTGATTAATCCCGTCAAACGTGATTTGACTGTATCACGCGCTTCCAGGTAGTTCTCCACAAGCTCCAGAACGCCATGAGTTAGCTCATATTCGCTCTCTTTGCTGAGACTAAACAAATTCATCAGCTCCCTTCAGTAGTTGCTTGTAGCTCTCTAAATCGGCATTCAAAAGGACAGTCAGACGCTTCTGCTCCTCTTGTACTTGGTTATAGAATGCCTTTGCTCCGTCCAGTAGTTCCTCTTTGTTAGCTGGGATAAAGTAGCCTCTAAAAGCTCCGTGACGTACCCCAACGATAGGAACGCCGTAGCGCGTGATTAAACGGCTAATAATGTCCTGTACAGTTCTTTCTGCTAGCTTAGTGATCAGGCTGATTTCTGCCCCTGTTATGGAGTTCTCAGCCCCGACCTTGATTAGTCTTAATACTCGCTTGTCATTCATTGTTAGACTCATTCAATTCCTCCCCATACATTGACTCCTGCAAGCTGGATATAACGCCCATAATCGGGGGGTAAACTCTCGCTAGATGTTTCTATCGTCTGTTTGCTTTCTCGCTCAAATTTGGCGCTTTTTGGGCGGTCTCGGTGGTATAGATAGAGTAGTACACCAATCAATACCATCATGAAGATAACCGCCTGTGTATTGGTTAAATCTAGTTCGTTCATGTTATGCCCTCGCCTTATAGTTCTTGATGTAGTCCACTTGGTCGCTTCGTCCCATCTTCAGGAAGTCGTCCACCTCTTCGGTGCTTACTTTTCGATCTACAAAATCAGAGATAAACTGGAAGAGGTTAGGGTGTCTCTCCTTGATTTCAGCCATTTGTTCATCAAATTCTGCTTGTGTCATGTTGTCTAGGTCTGTTATCATTTCAATAGCCCTCTTTCTTTCAAATCCTTTATAATCAAGCTACGTAGATAAGCCCAAATATTACCAGTATCAGCTGTTGCTAGTTCCTGAGGGTCAGTGAAACTCCTAACAGCTTTATTCAAATAGTTGAATAATAACCAGTGTGGGCGCCCTTCCCCTAATTTTATAGAATTGTTCTCTAAAAATTCATCATGTTTTTTCAACTCACCCAATAAATTTTCTACATTGGCATTGAAAAACGCTTCATGGTCAGCTTCCTGTTGTTTATAGGTTTCTGAAAGCTTATAAAATTGAATCCATAACTGACTAATTACTGATCTACAATCTTCAGCAATCTCTGTTGCCCCATGGTGTTCCTTGGATAAATGCCACTCTGATAAAATATCTAGCTTTTCTTCTACAAGTCCCAGCTTTTTTTCAAAATCTTCAAAGTAGGTGTCCATGTTTTTTACCTCTGTTTCTATGTTTATGTAATCGCCTTGATGGGCTTTTTAATGGTTGTTTCCTATACTAGCTAATTCCCTCGCCCAGACTCGCCAAATTGAAAGCGTGAGAAAGTACCAGTTTTAAGAGTTGGCGCTCTCCGTATGGTCAAATTGACCTAAATATGCTATAATCTAGGTATAAATCTTTACTAAAACCTCTTTGATAATAGCTTGCCTGCTTTGTTAAATTCGTTTTAGTGTTAGTGTGAAAGGCTTTGCTGATTGGTCTCGGTAAGCCTTTTTTGTTGCTCTCACGCGCTTCTATGGCGTGTATTTTTATTTCTGAATGCCATAGCCTTGATTTCTTGGTAACTCATATTCAAGCCAATCATAGCTATTACCATATCCTCAAAGGCTTGATATTGCTCCAGCTCGTCACTGGTCAAGCTATCAATGCCGTTATAGCCCCCACGTTCTTTCCTTAACTGCTTAGCGTTCCTGTCGGTTACTGCCTTCAGTAGCAAGTTGTTCATGGTGCTATGCGCGTGCTTGGGTGCATTAGTCCATGTCTCAATACTGTCATGCAGTGTTTTTCTTTTTGGTTTTTCTAGCGCTCTCTGAATACGAAACTTAGAAAGTTCCTCACGCATTTCAAAGAATGCTTTGACAAGATTGGTTTTGAAGTTGGCCACTTGCTCGGTATTCTTTAAGAATGTAACTAACAAGGTCGCTTGTTGCTCATTCAAAATATAGTCCTTGGTATTCTGGCCACTTTCCATAGCTTGGATTTTAAATCCAACCTTTCCGAACCGTTCAAACCTTTCTTGATGTTTGCGGATCGTTTTGGTTATTGTGTGATGTTGCAATCCCGTGCATTCTGCCACAATACTACTTAATGTGTACGGTTCTTTCTTACCGTCCATATAAACTAGATCCATTCGGTTCACTCCTTTCTAGCTATAAAATAGTTCATCTATAGTTATATCTGGTTTGATTTCTGCAACCATTGACTTAACCGCTAGGCGTTCCTTGTCATTGAATGGCGTTTTACCTAATTCTTTGTTGTTGTATGACTGCAAAGAAATTTTTAGCTTGTCCGCCATCTGTTGTTGAGTTAGTCCTAACATAACTCGATAGCCTCGTAGTTTGCTCATAGTTTTCCCCCTTTCTAAAAAATCCCCCTCCATAAATAGATTGAAAGTGTGAAAGGTTGGAGGGGGGTTAGCACACTTTTTCTGTGCTTAACTTGTATAATACACAATATTTTTTCTACTGTCAACTGTTTTTTTAATTTTTGCACAAAAAAAATGTACTTTTTCTAAGATATAGTATATAATCATCTTTGAAAGGTGTGATAAAACATGAATAGATTGAAAGAATTAAGACAAGAAAAAAAGCTATCTCAAAAAGAGTTAGCTGAAAATATTGGGGTTCATTATCGAACTCTTCAAAATTGGGAAAACGGAGAGAGCCAAATCAAACCAGAAAAAGCCCAGCAACTAGCTGACTACTTCGGGGTAAGCGTTGGGGTATTGTTGGGGTATGAAGAAGCAAAAACTCTTGAAAACATTTTAAAAGATGCAGAAGAATACTTAGAAATGACTGAAGATGACCTTTTATCAGATAATTATAGTTCAAGAATAAAGATAGCCTTAAGCGAAATGTCTGATATTCCTGTACTAAAAAACGAAATCATATATAATTTAGACTTTTTGTCATACGATAATTTAAAAGCTATTTGTCAAATTATTAATGAATTACCTAAAAAGGAAAAATACGACTTATAGCCTACCACGCGCCACAATGTTCAACAATCCTGAAGCGCGTGTGCGAATGCGTGTGCGAATAATCTACTTTCAAAAAAACCTTTAATAGCACTGTTAGCTAACTAAAAATAAACTATTTTTCCCGCGCGTGTGCGAATGCGTGTGCAAATTGATTGGAGAAAAAATGAGAAAATACGATATACCAAAATTGTTATTATCAGGGGAGAACCAAGGTGTTGAATTCAAAGAAGCTAAAAATTCTTTCCCTAAAGACGGTATGAAAACAATTTGTTCCTTCGCTAATACAAATAATGGTCTGTTAATTCTAGGTGTCTCAGAGAATACAAAGAATAAAGATTTTTATATTTCTGGAGTTAATGATCCCGATAAAGTACTGGACGAATTATATAGTTTGCTTAATAACCCTAATAAAATTAATAGAAATGTGATTAATGAAGAAAGTGTTGAAGTCGTAAATATAAAAGGAAAAGAGATTGTCATTATCCCTGTTAACAAGGTAGACTACAAGGATAAACCTATATATCTTAATGACAACATAGCATCTACCTATTTTCGTCAGGGGACTGGTGATTTTAGGTGTTCACAAGAGCAAATCAACTCTATGTTAAGAGATTCCGCTAAGGAAAGTTTTGATAGCACACTTATTCAGGATTTTTCTATTTTAGACTTAGATACAGAAACAATAAAGCTATATAGAGAAAAATTTGATAATATAAATGCGGAGCACCCTTTTTCAAAATTGGATAACGAACAATTTTTAATAAAAATAAATGCTTTACGAAGAGATCGCAAGGACGATAAAATAAAGCCAACAGTTGCTGGACTATTAATTTTTGGTACACATAATTCAATAAAAGAGTTTATTCCACACTATAACGTAGAATATGTTCTAAAAGAGTTTTCTGAAAACAATCACTTTAAAGATCGTGTGATTTATGATGGTACATGGGGGGAGGATAATCTTTTTAATTTCTTTTACCTAGTTATTGAAAAATTATATCTAACTTTGAATGACAACTCTAACATTCAAGAAAATTCTATGAATAGAATTGGAATTTCAAAATTACGAATTGCAATTCGCGAGGCATTCATTAATAGCCTTATTCATAGCGACTATAAAAGCGAAAAAGGGATAATGATAATTAGATATCCCGACAGGTATATATTCACAAATGGCGGAACACTTAGAATTGACATAAAGGACTTTTTTAGTGGGGCACATTCTGATCCAAGAAACTACTTAATACAAGAAATTTTTAGGTTTTTAAATTTATGTGAAAAAGCTGGAACTGGTATACCCAAAATAATGGAAGCAGTTAAAGAGAGTCATTTAAAGTATCCCAATTTACGAACTGAATTAGACTCAGTTGAACTTACATTATGGGATACTTCCCTTATAGATAACCTGGATATTGATAACGAATATGAGAAAAAAATATTAGAATTAATAATCGAAAACCGTTTCATAACAAGAGAGACTTTGGAAGAAAAACTAAAAATCCACAAAAATACAATTTTAAAATATTTAAAGAAATTAGTGGAAAAACAAGCTATCGATAAATTCAAATCCGGTAGACAATACGTATACTTTATTGCACAAAACCAAGATCCTGAATTTCAAAAATATAATCACATTGATGCTATGTATTCTCTACTGGAAGAAATGAAACGAAAATAAGGGTCTTATCGTAAGCCCTAGCATGATATAAACCACAATCTAAAACCTTTTTAATAATAGCTTGCCTGCTGATGTATTTTAGAAAGGTTTATCATCATGAAAATAACTGAAGTTATAAAAAAAGACGGTAGTAAAGTCTATCGTACTAATGTATATCTAGGAATTGACCAGGTAACAGGAAAGAAAGTTAAAACTAAGGTAACAGGTCGGACACAAAAGGAAGTAAAACAGAAAGCCAATCAGGAAAAAATTGCTTTTCAGAAAGCAGGATCTACTAGACAAAAAGCTAGTACCATAACAGGCTATAAAGAATTAGCTAATCTCTGGTTAGAAAGTTATCAGAATACGGTTAAGCCAAACACTCAAGGCAATGTTAGAAAGCTAATCGATAATCATATATTGCCTAATTTCGGAGATTATAAGCTAAACAAACTCACCGCTCCACTTATCCAGTCAATTATCAACAAACTTGCTGACAAGGCTAATAGAGGGGAAAAAGGGGCTTTCCTACATTATGACAAGATACATGCTTTAAACAAACGTATCTTACAGTATGGCGTAACCATGCAGGCGATACCGTCCAATCCTGCCCGTGATGTTGTTTTACCTCGTAACACTCAGAAAGCAAAGCGACAAAAGGTAAAGCACTTTGACAATCAAGAATTAAAAAAGTTTCTTGTTTATCTCGATAATTTAGATACTCATAGATACCGTTATTACTATGAGATAACGCTCTATAAGTTCCTACTGGCTACTGGTTGCCGTATCAATGAGGCTCTAGCGCTTAGCTGGTCTGATATTGACTTAGACGGTGCCATTGTACACATCACCAAAACACTAAATCGGGATTTAGAAATCAATAGCCCAAAATCTAAAGCTAGTTATCGGGATATAGATATAGATCAAGTGACTATTAGCATGCTAAAGCAGTACAAACTACGCCAAACTAAGGAGGCTTGGAAGATAGGGCAACGTGAAAGCGTGGTATTTTCTGATTTCATTCATGAGTATCCTAGCAGTTCTAGACTTAAAAGAAGATTGCAAACACATTTTAAGCGTGCTGACGTTCCTAACATTGGCTTTCACGGATTCCGTCACACTCACGCTAGTCTCTTGCTTAACTCTGGAATACCATACAAGGAACTCCAGTACCGCCTAGGTCATTCCACTTTATCAATGACCATGGATATATATAGCCACCTCTCAAAAGAGAACGCAAAAAAAGCAGTCTCATTCTACGAAACTGCACTAAAAGCATTATAAGGGGAGCAAAAAGGGGAGCAAACCCATAAATCAACGTTTCAAGATAAAACAGAAAGCCCTCAACCACGGGATTTCTGTAAGATGTTTTTTGAAATTAAAGCATTTTCTGGTATAATATTGTCTATAATCTGAATGAAAAGGTAAACATTATGAAACTGATCTCATGGAATATTGATTCCCTAAACGCTGCACTCACGAGCGATTCTGCGCGTGCGAAATTATCACAAGACGTCCTCCAAACATTGGTTGCTGAAGACGCTGATATCATCGCCATCCAAGAAACCAAGCTTTCAGCTACAGGGCCTACTAAAAAACATCTTGAGGTGTTAGAAGAACTCTTCCCTGAATATGAAAATACTTGGCGTTCCTCTCAAGAACCTGCTCGTAAAGGTTATGCTGGAACTATGTTCCTCTATAAGAAAGAACTCACTCCAACTATCAGCTTCCCAGAAATCGGTGCACCTTCTACTATGGACTTGGAAGGCCGCATCATTACTTTGGAATTTGATAAATTTTTCGTGACTCAAGTCTACACACCAAATGCAGGTGATGGACTCAAACGTTTGGAAGAACGTCAAGTCTGGGACGTCAAATATGCGGAATACTTGGCTGAGTTAGACAAGAAAAAACCAGTCCTTGCTACAGGTGACTACAACGTTGCCCACAAGGAAATTGACCTTGCCAACCCAGCCAGCAACCGTCGTTCACCAGGTTTCACAGACGAAGAAC
>ERZ772912.760-NODE-760-length-13833-cov-4.317245_pt1 | contig 13833 bp, 7 predicted proteins | sample MGYA00512119_ERZ772912 | MGnify/ENA primary metagenome ERZ772912 (study PRJEB29015, sample SAMEA2738048) | human oral metagenome | biome: human oral; feature: human-associated habitat; material: saliva | place: China | collected 2230 ...
TGTCGCAGGGCAGACCCCAGAGGTCTTCATTGTCGATGGCTTCGGCTTCGGCAAAGCCCTTGACACCGCCGGTTTTCCTGGCGTGCTCGGCCAGGGCGGTGATGTCCAGACCCTTGTCGTTCTTCACCGAACCGGTGTGATCCTGCACCGCAATGACCTTCCCACCGGCCTGCGACAGCAGCTCGGCGGCCACGCCGCCCACGTTGCCGAAGCCCTGCACGACCACCTTCGCCCCTTCGAGCGGGATGCCCAGTTCGCGGGCCGACTCGCGGGTGGTGAAATACACACCGCGCCCCGTGGCCTTGACCCGACCCAGCGAGCCGCCCAGTTCGACCGGCTTGCCGGTGACGACGCCGGTGACGGTGGCGCCCTGGTTGGCGGAGTAGGTGTCCATCATCCAGGCCATGATCTGGCCATTGGTGTTGACGTCAGGCGCCGGAATGTCCTTGGTCGGCCCGATGATCACGCCGATCTCGCTGGTGTAGCGGCGGGTGAGCTTTTCCAGCTCATTGGGCGACAGCTTCTTCGGATCGACGCGGATGCCGCCCTTGGCACCGCCGTAGGGGATGTTGACGGCCGCGTTCTTGATCGTCATCCATGCCGAGAGCGCCATCACCTCTTCCAGCGTCACGTCCGGGTGGTAGCGCACGCCGCCTTTGCCAGGCCCGCGCGAGACGTTGTGCTGCACGCGGTATCCCTCGAAATGGGCCACCGTACCGTTGTCCAGCTCGATCGGCACATCGACGATCAGGGCGCGCTTGGGCTTTTTCAGCGTCTCGACCCACTTGGCCAGCGGGCCAAGGTGAGGCGTGACCTGGTCCACCTGCGCCAGATAGGTATCCCAGGGGCTGCCGGGTTGCGGCTTGAGATACGACAGGTTAGACATGGATGATGTCTCCTTAGGGGTGAAAAATCGAAATCGGAATCGAATAGCTCTGATACTACCCCCGTCCGGGAAATCAGGCATCCCATGTGCTCTTTCACGACACGGCTGCGCCCCGGCCTCCGGCGCACCGCAGAAAAGCCCTGCATGGCAGGGCAGGGAACCCCTTCAGGCTTTCCTATAATCACCCCCTGGAACACGCCTCCGCACGGGGCAACCCGCCTTGCCGCCGGCCTGTTCATTTCCGACGCAGACCCCCGATCCGGACCTTCATGGCCATGAGCACCCCGACCTATCCAACGCTGCCCGGTGGGCATGCACTGAGCCCCTTCCGTGCCCAGGCACTGCTGCAGAAACTGCAGGCCATCGACGATGCCATCGAGACCCTCGATGCCGAATGGTTCTACCCGCTGGAGGTCTCGGCCCCTGGACAGGGTGGCGCCCTGGCCGGCGAGCGGCTGGCCCGCCTGCAGCTGCTGGTGGACGAGCACCCGCTGCCCGATGCCCCCGACGGCAAGCATCAGCGCTCCCTCTGGGTCACGGCCCGTCAGGGCACGCTCTCGCCCTGGTCGTCCAAGGCCATCGACATCCTGCACCATGCCGGCTTTGCCGACGTGACGCGCATCGAGCGCGGCATCCGCTGGAAGCTGGGCTTTCGGCACGGCCTGCTGGGTGGCAGCAAGGCCCAGGACTATCCCGAGGCAAAGCTCGCCCTGCTGGCCGCCTGCCTGCATGACCCGATGACCGAGAGCTGGTTCACCACCGCACCGGATCCGGCCCGGCTCTTTGCCCCCCATGCCCCTGTCCCCCTGGCCAGCGTGCCGCTGGGCGACGATGCCGCTGCCGCCCTGCGCACGGCCAACACCCGGCTGGGCCTGGCGCTGTCGGCCGACGAGATCGACTACCTGGCCCGCGTCTATGGCGAGCTGGGACGCGACCCCACCGATGTCGAGCTGATGATGTTCGCGCAGGCCAACTCCGAGCACTGCCGCCACAAAATCTTCAACGCCGACTTCATCATCGACGGCCAGCCGCAGGAACGCTCGCTGTTCGGCATGATCCGCGAGACCCACAAGGCCCACCCGCAGGGCACGGTGGTGGCCTATTCCGACAACGCCGCCATCCTGGAAGGCGGCACGCTGGCCGCCTGGAACGTCGACCCGGCCACCGGCCGCTATCGCTGGTCCGAAGAGCCCGTGCATCGCCTGCTGAAGGTCGAGACCCACAACCACCCCACGGCCATTGCCCCCCACCCGGGCGCGGCCACCGGCAGTGGCGGCGAGATCCGTGACGAAGGCGCCACCGGCCGGGGCGGCACGCCGCGCTACGGCCTCACCGGCTTCACCGTCTCCAACCTGCGCATTCCCGGCTGGGAACACCCCTGGGAAGCCGCCAACGGCCGGCCGCCCACCCTGGCCACCCCGCTGTCCATCATGATCGAGGGCCCGCTGGGCGGGGCCGCCTTCAACAACGAATTCGGCCGCCCGAACCTGCTGGGCTACTTCCGCACCTTCGAGACCCCGCTCTCGCAGGCTGCGGCCGACGGCCCGCACACCGGCTGGGGCTACCACAAGCCCATCATGATCGCCGGCGGCGTGGGCTCGGTGGACGCCCGCCACCAGCACAAGCTGCCGCTGCCGGCCGGCACGCTGCTCGTGCAGCTGGGCGGCCCGGGCATGCGCATCGGCCTGGGCGGCGGTGCCGCCTCCAGCATGGGCGTGGGCAGCAATGCCGCCGAGCTGGACTTCGCCTCGGTGCAGCGCGCCAACCCCGAGATGGAGCGCCGCGTGCAGGAAGTGATCAACGCCTGCCGCGCCATGGGCGACAACAACCCCATTCTCTCCATCCACGACGTGGGCGCGGGCGGCCTGTCCAACGCCTTCCCCGAACTGGCCCATGACGCCGACAAGGGCGCGGACTTCGACCTGAGCCGCATCCCCGTGGCCGAAAGCGGCATGTCGCCGGCCGAGATCTGGTGCAACGAGTCGCAGGAACGCTACGTGCTGGGCATCGCCCCCGAGCGGCTGCCCGAGCTGGAAGCCCTGTGCACCCGCGAGCGCTGCCCCATGGCCGTGGTGGGTACCGTCACCGACGCCGAGCACCTGAAGCTGGCAGCCCCGGGCGAGCCGCCCGCCGTCGACATCGACATGAGCGTGCTGTTCGGCAAGTCGCCCAAGCTGCGCCGCGAGGGCACCACGCCCGCCCGCACCGAACTGCCGGGCATGGACCTGAGCGAGCTGAACCTGGACACGCTGGCCACGCAGATCCTGCAGCTGCCGGCCGTGGCCAGCAAGAGCTTCCTCATCACCATCGCCGACCGCACCGTGGGCGGCCTGTCGGTGCGCGACCCGATGGTGGGTCCGTGGCAGGTACCCGTGGCCGACTGCGCCGTGGGCCTGCTGGACTACCGCAACCACCACGGCGACGCACTCTCCATGGGCGAACGTTCGCCCGTGGCCGTGCAGGACTCGGCTGCCGCCTCGCGCCTGGCCATCGCCGAATCCCTGACCAACCTGCTGTCGGCCGTGCCGGACGACCTGGGCCAGACCAAGCTGTCGGCCAACTGGATGGCCGATGCCGGCAGCGCCGGGCAGGACGCTGCCCTCTACGCCGCCGTGGAAGCCGCCAGCCGCCTGTGCATCGAGCTGGGCATCAGCATCCCGGTGGGCAAGGATTCGCTCTCCATGCGCGCCCGCTGGAAGGGTGACGACGGACAGCGCGTGGAAGTCGGCTCGCCGGTGTCGCTGATCGTCACCGCCCACGCCCCGGTCAGCGACGTACGCCGGGCACTCACGCCCGAGATCAGCCCCGAGATGCAGACCAGCTTCATCCTGGTGGACCTGGGCGCCGGCAAGCAGCGCCTGGGCGGCTCGGCCCTGGCCCAGATCACCGGCCGGGACGGCGACCCGGTCCCCGACCTGGACGACCCGCAGCTGCTCGTGAAGCTCTGGCAGGCCGTGCGCGAAGCCCAGGCCGAAGGGCTGCTGCTGGCCTACCACGACCGTTCCGACGGCGGGCTCTTTGCCACTGCCTGCGAGATGGCGTTTGCCGGTCACTGCGGCGTGTCGCTGCAGCTGGACATGCTCACCATCGACCCCTTCACGGCCGATGCGGGCGACTACAAGATCCGCACCGAACAGGTGGCGGAACTTCGCCAGGCACGCGTGCTGCGCGCGCTCTTCAACGAGGAGCCAGGCGTCGTGCTGCAGACCACCCGCGCCAACCGCGACCGCCTGCTGGGCCTGCTGCGCGCCCACGGCCTGTCGGTGCATTCCCACGTCATCGGCACGCCCAACAACCAGGACACCATCGAGGTCCACAACGACGGCAAGTGCCTGTTCAGCCTGCCGCGCACCACGCTGCAGCAGGCCTGGGCCGAGACCAGCCACCGCATCGCCAGCCTGCGCGACGACCCGGCCTGCACGGCCGAGGCCTTCGCCCTGGAAGGTGCCGCCCAGGATGAGCCGCCCCACCTGTCGGTGCGCCTGTCCGCCACCTCCATCGAGGCCTGGCGCAACATGCCGGCCGCACCTGCCGTCGTCGGCCAGCGCCCCCGCGTCGCCATCCTGCGCGAGCAGGGTGTCAACAGCCAGCGGGAAATGGCGGCCGCCTTCGACCTGGCCGGCTTCGAAGCCTACGACGTGCACATGAGCGACCTCATCGCCGGTCGCCACGACCTGGCGCAGTTCCAGGCGCTGGTGGCCTGCGGCGGCTTCTCGTATGGCGACGTGCTGGGCGCCGGCGCCGGCTGGGCGCGCACCATCCTCTTCAACCCGCAGCTCTCCGACGCCTTCGGCGCCTTCTTTGCCCGGCCCGACACGCTCACCCTGGGCGTGTGCAACGGCTGCCAGATGCTCTCGCACCTGAAGGGCCTGATCCCCGGCGCCGAGGGCTGGCCGCGCTTCGTGCGCAACCGCTCCGAGCAGTACGAAGGACGCTTTGCCAGCGTTGAGATCCTGTCCTCGCCGTCGCTGTGGCTGAGCGGCATGGCCGGCGACCGGCTGCCCATCGTCGTCTCGCACGGCGAAGGGCGGGCGGACTTCTCCGACGTGAAGGCACAGGGCGCCGACGGCACGCTGTCGGCCGAGGCACTGACGGCCCGCATCGCAGCTGCCAACCCGGCGCTGCAGTACATCGACGGCCGGGGCAACGCCACCGAGACCTACCCGCTCAACCCCAACGGCTCGCCGCGGGGCGTGACCGGCTTTGCCAGCGCCGACGGTCGCGCCACCATCATGATGCCGCACCCCGAGCGCGTCTTCCGCCTGGCCCAGTGGTCCTGGAAACCGCGCGCGCTGCAGGAATCCGGTCTGGACCACTCGCCCTGGATGCGCCTCTGGCACAACGCGCGCCGGCAGTTCCAGTAAGGCCATGAGGCTGCAGGCCAGGGCCGCCGCGCTGCTGCTGACGTTGCTGGGCCTCTGGCCGGCAGCGGCAGCAGCCGGGGGCACCACCACAGTCCCGGTGCCCCCGGATCAGGGCGACGAGGGCACCCTGCGGGCCGGCCAGGACATGGCCCTGAGCCACACGCTGAACGGCCGGCCGCTGGATGGCGCGCTGCGCCAGAAGCTGGGTCACTGCACCGGCCAGACCCCGCCATCCGCCCGCTGCCTGGACGCCATCCGGGCCGCCGGCCTGCACGCGCGCAGCGACCTGGGCTACCTGTTCCATGACCCCGCCCAGCCACTGCGACAGGACCTGGGCCATGGCGTGACCCTGGAAGTTCCGGCCGGCGCACTCGAAGCCCCCACCGTCTTCATCGTCGGTGTTCACCCCGGCATCGACCGCTATCCGCTCGTCAACATCGCCCCCATCCTGTCGCTGAAGAAGGCAGCCACGCTCACACTGCAGCCACAGGACGTGAGACGCTACCAGCAGTGGATGCCCGATCCGCCCGACAACGGGACACCCGCCGGCCCCCGGACACTTCAGCTGGCCCGCACCGGCATCATCATCGACGGCCAGCTGCGCGAGAGCGACGACACACAGGCCGTCAGCGGCCTTGTCCAGCGCATCCTCGGCCAATCCCGCTCCCTTGATCCGTGCCTGCACAGCCTGACCGATCCCGAGACGGCACGAAAGATGGCAGAACAGGCCCGCCAGGGCATCTCGCTGCCCCAGGGCTGCCGATTCGTGCCGCCCTACGTACACATTGCCGTCACCGAAGGCAGCCAGACCGCCCCCATGCAGACCGAGCTGGTCTTTCAGGCGACCCCCGAGCAACTGCAGCTGTTCCGGCTGGACACGGTGAAGGGATTCACCGTCCTGATCAATGGCTTTCTCTGGCATGGCGACCCGGGCACCGACACGGGGCAGGGTGGCTGGGCCATGGGCTATGCCCGGGGGCTGGACGTGGGCAGCGGACTTGGACGGCTGACCATCGGCGACAACACCTGGCACCTGCGCACGCCCGAACGGCTGCAACAGGCGCAGCAGCGCACGGACCATGACACGAAAGCGCCCCCGCCAGCCTCCGGCACCGGTCGCAAGCGCGTCGTCCGCTTCGCCGCCGACCAGCGCCAGTCGTCCTGGGACACCAGAACGGATCCCCAAGCCCGCTGGCCGGACAACCCGGTCGTGCTCAGCTCCTCCACCTCCATCGTGCGCGACGGCCAGTGCGCCCAGGACGCCCTGACCACCCGCTGGTCCGCCTTCGGCACCGACGGCAAGGGCAGAAGCGTCTTCATCTCCTCCACCTCACTGGGCCAGACCCACGTCGACGAGCTGTGCCGCGTCTTTCTGGCACTGGGCATCCCCAACGCCATCCGCCTGGACGGCGGCCCCAGCACCGCCATGACCGTCGACGGCCGCCTCCTCAACCCGCTGGTTTCACTGTCTGACCTGATGGCCTTCGGACCGGCGCGGTATGTGATTGATGGGGTGGGGGCGCGGGCCCCAAGCGCGAGAGTGCAAACAGGCGAGGGCGCCAACAGCGCACACGCCCGATAGCCCCCATTGGGCGCGTAGGCTTTCACGAAGAGATCACAAGCACATCGTCCCCTTCGTATCGGGCATAGATCCTGCAGTCCGGGTCATGGACCAGCAGGCTGCACAGCCATGCCTTCTCGAACGAGATCAAGGGGTGCCTGAGACGAAACAGCTGGAATCGCAGCGATTGCTCGATCAACGACCGCAATTCAGTCTCATTGAGTTGGCTATGGATGAGCCATGAAAAATCTCTTTCGGCATCCGTACTTTCAAAGAACACGTCACCCAAGCCACTCTGCAGAAGTTGGCAACCCGAGACCACCAGGACCTGATCACGCCCCTCCGGACAAACGAGTTTCCAGGCGATGCAATCATTATCTATACCTTTCAGCACGTCCGGAATGACGTCGTCATGCTTTTTCCATACCTTGTTCATGAAAATAGACACTATACCTGCAATGCAGACGGAACAATATTATCTTCAAACCAACGATACAGAAAATCCAGTTGCGACGCTGTGTGAAACCAGTGCTCACCCTCGTCCCATACCGTCAACTCGCCGTTGAAGTCGCACGAAAACGTTTCCACGACAGAGCGATCTTCAAGATGATCCTTCCCTGGATAGAGAATGCTTGTAGCAGCCATCCACCGATCAACCCTGTTCTTCACTGCATAATCAAGATATTCCCAGGAAAGCATTTGCCCGAAAGCCGTTTTTATCAACTTCTCTCGTCTGAGTCTTTCAAGGGAAACACCGGCTTGTGACATCATCTTCTGGATAAGCAGCCCCATGTCAATGATCGGGGAGACGAAAAGACACCTTTCGAGACGCTCATTCTGGAAGGCCAGAATACTCAGCCAAACCCCAATACTGACTGAACACAGGGAAATTTCACCCCAACGCCCCTTGGCATATCTCATCACCCGCTGAAGATCGGAGACAGCGGCCCATGGACACAAGGGAGACGACTTTCCCTTTCGTTCGCCATGGCCAGGCAAATCAATGCTCAAGACCTGAAATCCATGACGACCTGCAATCGATGCAAAAGCCTCTGCCTCTTCCTTGCAACCTTCCTGCCCATGCACATAGAGATAAACCCTGGAAGAAACATCCCCCCATAGGATTGCCGGGATATGCCCGATATACAGATGCTCATCCATCACGTTCTTCACCCACCCCGCGCACTCACGCCACCGGGGCCGGATCCTTCCCCCGCCCACTCCACGCCCGCTGCAGCCGCCGCTTGATGAAGCGGGCAGGGGAGACGGCCGCGGCCAGCCGCGCGTCCACCACGTCCTGCTCAGCGCAGGCCCGGGCAGCAATCATCTCGGCGCCAATGGCGGCATAGAGCGCCCCTCGGCCCGCCATGCCGGTCAGCAGGTACAGGCCCTCGCGCTGCGGCATCGGCAGCCGATCGTTGCGTGCCAGGTCATCGGCGCGGGCGGCAATGGCTACCAGGTCCGGCGCCGGGCCGATCATCGGCAGGTTGTCGCGCAGCTGCAGGCGCTCGCCAATGGCGCTGGGCTGCCAGGATTCGGGCCGCTCCAGAAAGGCCCTGACATCCGAGTCTTCGTCGCTGTCGGCTTCGCCTGCCTGCAGCCAGTGCGCGTGCACCTCTTCCGAGCGCAGCCAGAAGCTGCCGGGCCGTGTCAGCACCAGGCCGCGGCCGCTGGTCATGGGCAACAGGGCAGGGTGGCCGGGGTCTTCATCCGGGGGGCCCCCATCGGCCCGCGCCAGCCACACCTGGGCGGCACTCAGCCGCAGGCGGCCATGGTCAGCCTCCTGCATGCCGGCCAGCGTCAGGGCCTGTTCACGGCAGGCCAAGACCACCACATCGGCATCGGCCACGTTGTTCCCCTGGTCATCGACAACCCGCCAGCCGGTCTCCGTGGCATCCACCCGGCCAACGGTGATACCCAGGCGCACGCTCACCCCCGGGCGCTGCAGCACCGCCTGCCACCACCGCCGGGGCGAGACGGCAGCACAGTCGGGAAACCAGACACCCCAATCCCCTTGGGGGCTTTCTGCCACCCGCGCCACGGCCCTGTCCACAGGCGCCACGCAGCGCTCGGCCCGCACCCGGTCCATCGGCTGCAGCCGCCCGCAGACTTCAAAGGCCGGAACCAGATCGGCCGCCGGACCAGCACGCAGGCGGCCATGCAGCTGCATGGCCTGCACCAGCAGGCGGCTGCGCAGGTCGAAATCGGGCGTCAGGCCCGGATGCTGGGCAATCAGCGGCAGACCCGCCACCGCGCCCCCCAGCCGGTCGCGCGCTTCCAGCACCTGCACCTGCCAGCCCCGGCGCGAGAACGCTTCGGCACTGGCGCAGCCTGCCAATCCGCCCCCGATGATTACTACCCGCTTCATCCGTTCGTTCGCCTCGGTTCCATTTTTCGTCGTGGCCCAGCAACCCGACGCGATCCATGCTAGTCTGCCGGGGTTTTCCCGGATAGGAGTCCACACTGCCATGGATCGTGCCCACGTAACAGTCGTCGAACATCCGCTGGTCCAGCACAAGCTTACGCTGATGCGCAAGGTCGAGACCAGCACCAACAACTTCCGCCGGCTGCTGAGCGAACTCAGCGCCCTGCTGGCCTACGAAGTGCTGCGCGACATGCCGATGCACGAGGTGACCATCCAGACCCCCCTGGAGACCATGCAGTCGGGTCTGATCGACGGCAAGAAGCTGTGTCTGGTCTCCATCCTGCGGGCCGGCAGCGGCATTCTGGACGGCTTTCTCAGCGTCGTGCCCGGCGCCCGGGTGGGCCACATCGGGCTGTACCGTGACCCCGAGACGCTGCAGGCCGTCGAGTACTACTTCAAGATGCCGCCGGACATGGACGGACGTGACGTGATCGCCGTCGACCCGATGCTGGCCACCGGACACTCGGCAGTGGCGGCCATCAGCCGCATCAAGGAAACCAACCCGCGCTCCATCAAGTTCGTCTGTCTGCTGGCCGCGCCCGAGGGCATCGAGACCCTGCACAATGCCCACCCGGACGTGCCCATCTTCACGGCCGCCATCGACCGCTGCCTGAACGACCACGGCTACATCCTGCCGGGTCTGGGTGACGCCGGCGACCGGATCTTCGGCACGAAGTGACCTGCCTCCCACCGGGCGGCTCGCCCCGTCCGGTTCCTCCTTCCGATCATTCTCCATTCCATGACCCAATCCTCTTTCGACTTCGATCTCTTCGTCATCGGTGGCGGCTCGGGCGGCGTGCGCGCGGCCCGCATCGCAGCCCAGCACGGCGCGCGTGTGGGCATCGCCGAGGGCTTCCGCTACGGCGGCACCTGCGTCATCCGCGGCTGCGTGCCCAAGAAGCTGCTGGTATACGCTTCGCGCTTCCCGCAGAGCTTCGAGGAAAGTCGGGGCTTCGGCTGGAATGTGCCGGCGGCCACCTTCGACTGGGAAAAGCTGGTGGCGGCCAAGAATGCCGAGATCACGCGGCTGGAAGGCGCCTATTCCGCCAACCTGGACAAGGCCGGCGTGAAGCGCTTTGCCGGTCACGCCCGCTTCCTGGGCCCCAACCGGCTGGCCATCGACACGCCGGAGGGTCGCCAGGAAGTGACGGCCAAGGAGGTGCTCATTGCCACCGGTGGCGAACCGGTCATGCCCGAGGACCTGCCCGGCGTGGAGCTGGCCATCAGCTCCAACGAGGTCTTTGACCTGCCCGTGTTCCCGAAGCGGATCGCGGTGGTGGGCGGCGGCTACATCGGGGTGGAATTTGCCGGCATCTTCCATGGTCTGGGTGCGAAGGTCACGCAGATCCATCGCGGCCCGCGGGTGCTGCGCGGCTTTGACGTGCAGATGGCGGACCTCATTGTCGAGACCTACCGTGACAAGGGCATCGACATGCGGATGAACACCACGCTCAAGCGTCTGGACCGGCAGCCCGATGGTTCCATCCGCATCACGCTGCACGACGACAGCACGCTGGACGTGGACCAGGTGCTGATCGCCACCGGACGCCGGCCGGCCACCCGCAACCTGGGTCTGGAAACGGTGGGCCTGGAGACGGGCAAGGCGGGCGAAATCCATGTGGACGAGCTCTCGCGCACCCAGGTGCCCGGCATCTACGCCGTGGGCGACGTGACCAACCAGGTCAGCCTCACGCCGGTGGCCATCCGCCAGGGCCACGCCTTTGCCGACACCACCTATGGCAAGAAACCCTGGGTGGCGGACCTGGACTTCATTCCCACGGCCATCTTCTCCACGCCGGAGCTGGGCACGGTGGGCCTGAACGAGGAGCAGGCGGTGGAACGCTGCGCCGTGGTGGATGTCTACCGCAACAGCTTCCGCACGCTCAAGGCCACGCTCTCGGGCACCCAGGAGCGGGTCCACCAGAAGATCCTGGTGGATGCCAGCACCGATCGGGTTCTGGGCGTGCAGCTGCTGGGCCCGGACTCGGCCGAGGTCATCCAGGTGATGGCCACGCTGCTGCGCATGGGCGTGACCAAGCGCGATCTGGACCAGACCATGCCGCTGCACCCCAGCAGCGCCGAGGAACTGGTGACGATGCGCACGGTGGCCCAGCGCCACATCCGGAAGCCGGCCCAGTAAAGGGGAACGGACCAGGGACGGCCGAACCCCTGCATCGACACTCCCGAAACGAGGCCGTCGATGGGCGCTTCCGTGCCTTCCGACACCATGCTGGCCCGTGATCCATTCACGATCCATATGGTGTCGGTGGGCACATATCGTGGCCACCCCTGTGGCCGGCAAGACATCGCGCCGACCGGCAGTCGGCCGATGTCGGTCGAATAGACGGCGGGCAGCAGACTTCTGCCCACAAACTGGCATCCTCCCTGCAAGTAAGTCCCTGAAAGCTTGCCCGGGAGCCTCTTGTGCCAATCACCGGTACCGACATCGATGCCAGCCACCTGGCAATCCTGCGGGAGATCCGCCAACCCATCCTGACCGCGCTCAACCGGAGCTTCCGCAACGCCTACGTGGCCGTGGTGGACGGGCTGATCGAGCGCATCGTCGAGGAGACCAACTGGGAAAAGCAGGATCAGCTCAACGTGGCGCTGGACATCCTGCGCAATGGCAAGGCCAGCATCGAGCAGCAGTTCGAGGTCGGCTGTGCCCGCAGCTGGAAGGAACGCACCGGTGTCGCTTCCGACGGCAGCTACAGCACCCCTCAAACCACCATCATCCAGGACGAGCCGCCCACGCTGCGTCTGGTGGACGATGACACCATGCGCGACCAGCTGCTGGTCGCACGCATTTCGGCTCGCGCCCGTCGCCGGATGGACGAGGAGCTGGCCGACGGCCTGCGCGCCCGCTTCGGCGCACTGCTGCAGCAGGACTGGTTTGCCGAGAACGAATACCCGATCGCGCCGGACATCATCTTCGAGGTGCTGCGCGGCATTCTGACCCAGCACCAGGTGCGGGCCGGTGACGGCACGGCGTCGTTCCTGCTGGACCTGTTCGAGCCCAAGCTCACGGTCGAGCTGATCGAGCTGTACCAGGACGTGAACCGCAGGCTCATCGCCTACGGCATCCTGCCCGAGCTGCGCTACAGCATCTCCAAGTCCCGCGCCTCCCAGTACATCAGCAGCGAGCATGACGACCCGCTGGGCGAGGGCGCCGACCATGATGAGCACGGCGGTCGCGGCAACGGCCGCGGGGGCAGGGCGAACGGCCACGGCGTGATCGACGTCTCCGAAGCCGAGATCGGCCAGTGGGCCGACCAGATCGGCAGCGGTGGCGAACAGAGCCCGGCCATGCTGGCCCAGGCCACCCGCTATCTGGCCGATCCGCGCAACTTCGGCAACGACGCCCAGATGGCCGCCCACAAGCAGGCCACCTCCGACCAGCTGATGGCCGTGCTGAGCGAGCTGCAGGCCCGTACCGAGGAAGCCAACAGCCCCGAGGCTGTCGGTACGGTGATGCAGGAGGTGCGCCAGCAGTCCTCGGCCGCCGCCCAGACGCACGGCTCGCCGCTGGATCGGCTGATCATCGAGACGGTTGCCCAGGTTTTCCAGCTGGTCTACGAGGACGACGCCATCGCCAACGCCATCAAGCAGCAGCTGCTGCGACTGCAGGTGGCAGCGTTCAAGGCCGCACTGCTGGATGCCAGCTTCTTTGCGCGCCCCGACCACCCGATGCGCCGTTTCGTCGACCGGCTGGCCCAGATGGGCTCCGACCCGGACTTCGAGACCGAACCCGGCTCACCGCTCGTCAAGGACATCGAGGACCTGGTGACCTGGGTGCTGAACAATTTCGAGCGCGAACTGGTGGTGATTGCCGAGGCACTGGACCGCACCGAGAAGATCATTGCCGAGGAAACCGCCCGCCGCGACGAACGCCTGCAGAAGATCGCCGAAGCCGCCAGCCGTGCCGAACGCATCGACCTGCTGCGCCAGGAAATCCGTCAGGGCATGCGTACCCGCATCGGTGCCGGCGGCGTGCCGGAATCCATCCAGCACTTTGCCGAACACGCCTGGACCGAAGTCATCGTGCGGCTGCGCGACGAAACCGGCGAGCTGCCCTTCGACGAGGCCCGTGCCCAGCGCGTGCTGGAAACCCTCATCTGGAGCGTTCAGCCCAAGAAAGCCACGGACATCAAGGAGCTGGCAAAGACACTGCCACAGCTGATTGCCGACCTGTCACGCGGACTGGCCTTCATCGCCATGCCCAGCAACGAGCGCGAGGCGTTCTTCAAGGAACTGATGGCCACCCATGGCAAGGTGATCGAACAGAGCAAGCACCAACCAGCGAGCAGTACCGGCCAGACCATCACGGCGAAGCATGGCGCCACGGGCCGGGCAGGGCAGCCGGGCACACCGGCCACGCAGGCACACGGCGCACGCCCATCCGCCACGGCGCCTGCAGCCTCCCAGACACGCCCGGCAGGCACCATGGCTGCTGCAGCCAGCCGGACACAACCGGCCACCGGCGCATCGGCCACCACCCAGGCACACCAGACGACCGCCGCACCAGCCACCGCCCAGGCACACCAGACGACCACCGCACCGGCCACCGGCCCGATGCGCACCGGCAGCGCACCGGGTT
>ERZ772912.763-NODE-763-length-13818-cov-8.508247_pt1 | contig 13818 bp, 9 predicted proteins | sample MGYA00512119_ERZ772912 | MGnify/ENA primary metagenome ERZ772912 (study PRJEB29015, sample SAMEA2738048) | human oral metagenome | biome: human oral; feature: human-associated habitat; material: saliva | place: China | collected 2230 ...
CAGGGCGTGCCGTAGCGGCCCTTGATGTAGCCGATACCCCAGTTGATCTGGGTGACGGGGTTGGTGCGCCAGTCGGCGCCAGCGGACGCCATCTTCGAACCCGGCAACGACTGCGGGATGCCATAGGCGCCCGAGGAAGCGTTCTCGGCGTAGGGGTTCCACTGGGACTCGCGGTTCCACAGGAGAACCAGGCACTGGTACTCGCTGTCACTCCAGCCCTGAGCCGCGACGAGGGGCTTGGCCAGGGAGCGGGGATCCTCACCCGAGTAGTTCGTGGGAACGGCGCCAGCATCGGCGGCAGCCTGCGCGGCCGCGGCCTGGGTCGCCGCATCGGCGTTCTTGGCGTCGGCGGCGATCGCGGCGATCTCTTCCTTCGTGGAGAGCGTGCCGAGCTTGGCGCGGTAACGCACGGACGTCGTTCCGTCGGCCTCGGTCTTCTCCTCGAGGGTGGCCTTCGGGTCGATGCCCGCAGCGACGAGCGCGGCCGGGGTGGCCTCCTTCGTCCCCTCGGCGCGGACCTGGGTCACGGGCTGAGAGGTGGAGTGCTCGGTGATCGGCACGGAGGTGAGGACCTCGTCGCCGTTCTTTTCCTGCCACACCGTCCAGGTGGTGACGCCGTTGACGCCGGTCGTCGTCACCTGGGATTCACCGACGAACAGGTCGGGGCTGGTGGTCGTCGTTTCGCTGAAGGGAATCTCCGCGGTTTCGGTGGCCTGGCCTCGGGTCACGCGGCTGACGTTGATCGAAAGTTCTCCGGTCTCGTCGTTCGCGACGGTCACGCGGTCGAGCGGATGGACCGAGACGCCGGCGGCCTCGAGGATGGCGCGCGCGTCCTGGCCCGGCCGGACCGCGACTTCGCGCGTGGTGCCATCGACGTTGACGATGACGTTGCGGGCGCGCGACACGAGCGGGGTCAGCTCGTCGCGCGACGAGGAGCGGTCGGCGGCCAGGGTGACCGTGGAACCGAGCGGCGCGGCGTCGGCGAGGATGGAGTCGGCGGAGGCGGCGGTGGTCCACAGGGTGCGCGCCTGGCCGTCGACGGTCACCGTGTAGGCCTTCGAGGTGCGCACGACGATGGTGTCGCCCTCGCGCACGACGTCGCCGATGCCCGGCTGAATCAGGTCGGAGCTGCCGACGCTCACGCCCGCCACGGCGAGCGCGTCGCCGACGGTGTTGCCCCACGCGGTGACGGGGCGAGACACTCCGTTCACTTCGAGCATGACGGTCGTGTGCGAGGAGGCGACGCCGACTCCGGCGATGCCGAGGACGCCGGCCGAGGCGAGGGCCGCCACGCCCAGAACGATGCGCGGAGAGGGCGCGAAAGCACGCACGTGTCCGCCCAGGACGTGCAGGGCGCTGGCCGCGGAGGCGCTCAGCGAAGTGCTCAGGTGGTGGCTCACGATACTCCCAGATACTCGATATGGGTACTGCTGGTCAGCTTAGCGTGACGGCCCCGGCGGACGCTACGACAGCAGCGCCTCCGGGGGTAATGTCACGTTAGACGAGGCCGAGCTGGTAGGCGCAGCCCCACTGGCCCCAGCCCGCGCGCTGCTGGAGCATGCGCGCACGCATGGTCTGCTCCTCGGCCGAGGCGTCGGAGGGCAGGCCCGAGCCTCCCACGGAGCGCCAGGTCGGCAGGGAGAACTGGTACATGCCGTAGTAGCCGTTGCCGGTATTGATCGACGGGTTGCCGCCGGACTCGCACTGGGCGATGGCCGCCCAAATGGCCGCGTCGTCGCCGGAGACGGCTGCCGAGCCTGCGGAACCGGACGAGGAGGAAGAACCGGCAGAGGAGGAAGACGAGGACGAGGAGGAGTCGGTGGAGGTCTTCGCCTCTTCGGCCTTCTTCTCCTTGGTGCCCTTGGACACGATGCGAGTCGTGGGCTCCGTGCGGGTCGTGGACAGGACGGCGGAGACGGTCACGTTACCGTCGATGGTCTCCTGGTAGGCCTCGGTCACTTCGGAGCCGGCCACGCCTTCCTGCACGGTCTTCTCGGTGCCCTGCTCAGCCTCGGCGTCCTCGCGTTCTTCGGTCTCGTAGGGGATTTCGGTCGTCGTGGTGACCGTGCCGCGCACGACGCGCGCCACGCGCAGCGTCGTCTCGCCGCCGTTGCTTTCCAGGGTCACGCGGTCGATGGGTCCGGCGCTGACCCCGGCCTTGTCGAGGATGGCGCTCGCACCCTCGGAGGCGGATGCGACCACGTCGGTGGTGGTCCCGTCGGCGACGACGTGGATGGTTTCGCCGTGTTCGGCCAGGGGCATTTCGGTGCGGGTGTAGGAGCGGTCGGCCGCCATGGTCGCGGAGGAGGCGGGCAGGGCGGACAGGACGCCCGAGATCGACGAGGCCGTGGACCACGCGGTGGTCTGGTTTCCATCGACGGTCACGTCGTATTCGGTGGCGGTGCGCACGACGACGGTGTCGCCGTTGGCGACGGACTGGTCGGAGGCGGGGGCGACGAGGTCGTGTGCGCCCACGCTCACGCCCGCGGTGCTCAGGGCGTCACCGGCGGTCGTGAAGAAGCCGGACACGTCGTGGGTCACGCCGTCAATCTCGACGGTGACGTGGCGGTAGGAGGTTGCGATGCCGGCGGCGGCGGTGCCTGCCACGAGGACGGCCGTCGCGGCGGCGACAGAGATGACGGTTGTGCGGGAGGGCTTAACGCTCACGGGGCTCCAAACCTTGTAGTTTCCGCCTTCGTCGCCCTCGTTGCGCGCACTGCCTCTCGCGGCGGCGCATCGTCTCGCTCGGGCGTCCGAAGCCGGACTGACACTCCAACCGTAACCAATTTGTTACCGTTTCGCGAGCACTTTGATGCAACTCACGCGAGGCCGCGCGCGCCCCGGCGACCCGCCCCGGCCTCGTCAATGGGCATGTTTCCGCTGGTCATGACACCGCGGAGGTTTCACCACCAGGAGCCGTAGACCGCCTGCGTGTTCGCTCGTAGCTGGTCGCACGCCGCCGCCTCGCTGACGTCCCACAGCTGCGCGATGAAACGCACGGTGTGGGCCATGACGTAGGAGGCGTTGGGGCAGCCGCGCCACGGGATGGGCGTCAGGTAGGGGGCGTCCGTCTCGACGAGCACCAGCTCGCGGGGAAGCACAGACAGGGCGGCGCGCAGCTCCTCGTTCGCCGGGTAGGTGATGGGCCCAGCGAAGGAGGCGTACCACCCGCGCTCGGCCAGGCGCTCGGCCATGGCGGCGTCCCCAGAGTAGCAGTGGAACACAATCCGCTGATCCGCGCTGGCGCACTCGCCCAGGATCGTGAGGGTGTCTTCGTGGGCCTCACGGTCGTGAATTTGGAGGGGCAGGTCCGCGCGGTCGGCCATCTCGATGTGCGCGCGGAAGGACTCCTTCTGAGCCTGGCGCCCCGGTTCGGCGGTGCGGAAGTAGTCCAGGCCGCTCTCCCCCACCGCGACGACCGTCGGATCGCCCAGGCGCCCCTCGACCGCGGCGAGCGCCTCGTCGAGGGGCACGTGGTGCTCGAGCACGCGCGGGGTGAGGCCGTCGGGCGAGGGCTCGGCGCAGCCTGCGTGCAGCGCCGCCTCGTTGGGGTGGATGGCCAGCGCGACACGCACGCCCTCGCGGGCCCTCGCGATCTCGATCATCGGGTCGAAGTCCGGCAGTTCGCAGGCGCTCGACACGAGGGCGGTGACGCCGACCTCGCGGGCGCGGTCCAGCTGCTCGTCCAGGCTCAGCGCTACGCCTTCACGCCGGGGGATCTCTCCGGCGTGGGTGGGCAGGTGCGTGTGATTGTCCACGACGGGAGCGGCCAGGGGCGCGGGGATGTCGGGCCAGGGACGAGGCTTGCGCGGGCTCATGCGGGACGGGTGTCCTCTCGGAAAGACGGATGGGGGGTCAGTGGTTGAGGACGACGCCGCGGGAGATCTCCTCGACTTCGTCGTCGCCCAGCAGCTGGCGCACGATCTCGAGGCCGAGCTCCAGCGCGGTCCCGGCGCCGCGGCTCGTCGTGATGAATTCGTCGACGACGACGGGGTTCTCGTGTGCGATCGCGCCGCCGGCGGCGATGGCCTGAATGAAGGCGGGGTTCGCGGTCGCGTGGCGGCCGTCGAGGACGCCCAGCTCGGCCAGGATCGAGGGCGCGGCACAGATGGCGGCGATCGGCTCGCGCGCGTCCGAGCGGCGCAGGACCTCAGCCTGAATGGCGGGCGTGGCCTTCAGGTTCGTCGTGCCGGGCAGACCGCCGGGCAGGAACAGCAGCGCGTAGGTCGACAGGTCCACGTCCTCGAGCATGAGGTCGGCGACCACGCGGATGCCGTGAGAGCTGGTGACGTGGCGCGCGTCGGTGACGGAGATCAGGTCGGAGCGCACGCCGGCGCGGTACAGGACGTCGGCGACGGCCAGGGCTTCGACCTCTTCGAAGCCGTCGGCCAGCATGATGGCGACGGCGGCGTCGGTGGCGAGCTTGTCGGGAGTGGGCATGGTTCCTCTTTCCTCGTGGCGTATAAGAGTGGGCGTACCCCCAGGTTAGCGCAGCCGCGCGCGCCCCGTGGCGAGGCTACGGCCTCGTCCCCGAAGGGTCGAGGCCATCTCCGCTCACTCCGATCGCAGCGCCTCGACGGGGTCCTGCCTCGAGGCGCGGGCGGCCGGGATGATGCCGGCGATGACCGTCAGGCCGACGGACACCGCGACCAGGGTCAGCGCGGTGAGCGGCGAGAGCTGCGCGATGTTCTCCACGTTGAAAGAGGAGTAGGCGATGCCGTTTGCTATCGCGCACAAACCGTAGGTCACGCCCACGCCAATCGCGCCGGCGAGGAAGCCCTCGATGACGGTTTCGGCGTTGAAGACGCGGGACACGTCGCCCTTGGAGGCGCCGATCGAGCGCAGGATGCCGATCTCCTTGCGGCGTTCGAGCACGGAGATGTAGGTGATGATCGCGATCATGATCGAGGAGACCACGAGCGAGATCGACACGAAGGCGATGAGGAGCCAGGAGATGATGTCGACGATCTTGGTCACCGAGCTCATGAGGGTACCCATGACGTCGGAGTAGGTGATGACCTTGTCGGTGGCTCCCGCCGCCTCGTTGTCCTTGTTGTAGGTGTCCAGGACGTCCTTCACCTTGTCCTTGTCGGCGAAGGAACGCGGGTAGATCGAGATGTTGGAGGGCGAGGCGATGTCCGCCCATCCCAGGGTGCGCAGGTTCGTCTCGAGCGTGGGGACGTTCGTGGAGAACATGGTCGCCAGGAGGGCGGCGAGGGACTTCTCGTCCACGTTGGATTGAAACGCCTCGGCGAAGGCGTTGGGGTCCATCGAGAAGGCGCTGGACATGTTGGTCGCGAACTGGGTCATGACCGTGTTCATCTGCTGGCCGATGGCGTCGGAGAGCTGCGTCATCATCGAGGTCATCGCGTTCGTCATGGCTTCCTGCATGACCTGGCCGATGACGGCGCTCACCCCCTGCGTGAGGGTGGTGCCCAGCTGGGCGGCGATCTGCGCGGAGATGGCGTTCATGACCTGGGTGGAGACGTCGGTGCCGATCTGGGCGAGCGCCGGGTCGTTGCCGAGGGCCTTGGTGAGGTTGGCGGCGAGCTTGTCGGCGTCCACGACCTGGTCGGAGGAGACCGCCGCTCGTAGCTGTTCCATCACCTCTGGCTGGGAGAAGTAGGACGAGGCCAGGGTCGCGAAGTCGGTCGTCCCGCCTTCCTCGATCTGCTTCTGAGCGTATTCCTGGAAGCCCTGGGCGATCTGGGTGGCCTGGGTGCTCAGGTAGTCGGCGGCCCCTTCCTTGACGGCCCCGTCGGCCAGGGCCGAGCGGATGATCGTCTGGAAGTCGACGTTAGCGAGCTGGGGCAGGTCCTTACTGAGTTCCCCGAGGTCGAGGGAGGACAGGTCGAAGGACATGCCCGACTGCATGCCCGATTGCGCGCTCAGGGCAGACAGGTCGATGCTGGACAGGTCCAGTCCCGACATGTCGAGGCCGCTGAAGTCCATGCCGGACAGGTCGAGGCCGCTAAAGTCCATGCCGGACAGGTCCATTTGGAGCTTGCTCGGGTCGATCTGGAAGGCGGCTGAGAGCTTGGATTCGTCGACGGTGAACAGGGAGGACATGTCGAAGCCACCGGACTGGCTCTGTTGGTTGTCGGCCAGTTCCTTGAAGGTCTTTCCGGTGAAGACGTCGACGTCGGGCTTGGCGCGCTGGGCCTTGACGATGGGGCTGGCCGTAGCCTCCTCGATCATCTGATAGGTCAGGGCGGGCGTGTAGGCGATGCCCTGACGCAGGGCTCCTCCCTTGTCGGAGTTGGGCTTGACGATGCCGGCGATGGTCAGTTCCTGGCCGCCGTCGACAAGCTTCTTCATGTAGTCCGCGTCGGAGGAGCGGTCGGTCCACACCTTGTAGGTGTCGTCCCACGTGTATTTGTCGAAGGCGTTGATGCGGCGGAAGGTGGTGCCCAGGATCGTCGAGTAGTCGTAGGTGGCGTCGTTGGTTGTCCCGGACTGCGCGCCCGACTGGGGCTTGCCGCCGAGGGCACCCTGGTAGTACTGGCGCATCAGGTCGTCGAATTCCTTGTGGTCTTTGAGCCCCAGGGTGTATTCGAAGAGGTTGGGGATGTTGCCGTCCTCGTCGAGCACCAGGACCACTTGGTTCGCGCCCGTGGGCCAGTTTCCGGCGACCACGGTGTACGCGGAGGTGTACAGCGAGGTCGTGGCGGGCATCTGGTAGAAGGGGTTGGTGACCATCATCGAGGAGAATGCCCCCGATCCGAAGCCCGCCTCCATCTGCTTCATGGACTGGTCGGGGCTGACCTGGACGGTCGTCTTGGAGGTGTCGGACTGGTAGATCTGGGGGATCACGTCGTAGTCGTATTCGATGGCGTTGGTCATCGTCTCGATGTCGCCGCCGTTGTTGTCCAGGAAGACCTTGAGGGAGGCCAGGTCGTTGGTCTTCGCGTCGCGGATGGTGTCCGCGAAGGTGCGCATGTCGGACACGCCCACTTTCCCGTCGGGCGCGGTTTTCGCCTTTGCGGAGTCCGACGCGGAGACGGACAGGGCGGCGGTCATGTCGACGCCTGTTTTTTGAATGGTCAGCGGGTAGGAGCCGAGTGTCTCTTCCTCGGTGCGCGCGATATAGGCGTTCGTGCCGTTGGCCAGGGCCAGGATGGCGGCGATGCCGATGATGCCGATGGACCCCGCGAAGGAGGTCATGAGGGTGCGGCCCTTCTTGGTCATCAGGTTGTTGAAGGACAGGGACAGGGCGGTGAGGAAGCCCATGGAGGTGCGGCGCGCCGGCTTGGCCTCGCGGCGGTCCTCGGTGGCGGGCACGAAGGGGTCGGAGTCGGCGACGATGGAGCCGTCGGCGAGCTCGACGATGCGTGTGGCGTACTGGTGGGCCAGCTCGGGGTTGTGTGTGACCATGATGACCAGGCGATCGCGGGCGACGTCGCGCAGCAGGTCCATGACCTGAACGCTGGTCTTGGAGTCGAGGGCGCCGGTGGGTTCGTCCGCGAGGAGGATTTCGGGGTCGTTGATGAGGGCGCGCGCAATGGCGACGCGCTGCATCTGGCCACCCGACATCTGGGAGGGTTTCTTGTGGACGTGGTCGGCTAGGCCGACGCGAGTCAGGGCATCGAGGGCGCGCTTACGTCGTTCGGAGCGGGAGACGCCCGACAGGGTCAGGGCCAGCTCGACATTGGACAGGACGCTTTGGTGCGGGATCAGGTTGTAGGCCTGGAAGACGAAGCCGATGCGGTTGTTTCGGTACGCGTCCCAGTCGCGCGCCTTGTAATTCTTCGTGGAGATGCCGTCGATCACGAGGTCGCCGCTTTGGAAGCGGTCCAGGCCTCCGATGACGTTGAGCATCGTCGTCTTGCCGGAGCCCGACTGGCCCAGCACGGCGACAAATTCGTTGTCGCGGAAGGCCACGGAGACCTTGTTGAGTGCTACCTGCACGAGGTTGGCGGTCTGATAAGCCTTGACGATTTCCTTCAGCTCAAGCATGCGTCGTCCCTACGATTCGTCACTGTGTCTGCCTACAAGCGTAGCCGAGCGGTCCTTCGCGCAGATGATCTTTTGTCACGAGCGAACCCTGATTGTTCCCCTAGTAATCCCTGACCAGGGGTGCGGGGCACCCCTGGGAGACGCGCAAAAACCGGCCCCGGCCTCGTTCATCGGGACGCCCGGGGAGCCTCGCATGACCCCTGGGTATCATGAGGGCATGACAGACCTCACCCGAATCCCCGTGCCCAACGAGGGGCCAATCACCGACAAAGTCAAGGAAATCTACGAGCGCTCCTTCCCTCCCGAGGAGCAGATCCCCCTTCCCGAACTGCTGCGCTCAGCCGAGGCACCCGAGGTGTCCTTCGTCGCCTGGGCCGACCCTGCCCTGCCCACGGACGAGGCCGGGGCAACCCACGTGGTCGCCTTGACGTACTCGTTCGCGTTCCATGACCTGTTCTACCTGGGCTTTCTCGCCGTTGATGGGCGCACGCGCAGCGCGGGCTACGGCTCGCGCATCCTGACCTACTTCGCCGAGCGCTACGCCAGCGTTCCCCAGCTCCTCGAGATCGAGCCGATGACGCGCGAGGCCGCGAACTACCAGCAGCGCATGCGACGCCTGGCATTCTACGAACGCAACGGTTTCACGGTGACGAACATGATCACCCACGAGGCCGACCAGACCTACCGGGTCCTGACTCGTAACGGGATCGTCACCCCGCAGCGGCTGGAGGAGGCCCTCAATTCGGTGACCGAGGATCCCGCCTACGCCTCGCGTGTGACGACCGACTGACGCCGCTTTCGGGGAGCGCTGCTCCCGCCGGGCCGCCCCTGTGCCGGGCGCGGCCCGCTTTCACGCGCGGCCTGGACGCCTCTCAGTGCTCCGAGCCTCGGCTGGAGACCAGGAGGATTTCCTCGTTGTCGAGCCTGGCGAGCGCACCTTCGAGGGCGGCCGAGGAGAAGACTCCCTCGTCGCGGGCTTGCAGGAGGGCGTCGCGCTGGGCGTGGATGGCCTCGAGGGCGAGTTCGCGGATCTGCTCGCGGGTAAAGGAGCGCTCGACCTCCTCCTCGCTCATGTCGACCGTGTCGCGCTCCTCGTCGCCCACCCCATCGACGGTGTTCTCGCGGGCGACTGGTTCGTCACTCTCGTGCGGGGCTGCGAGGCGCTCGTCGTCACCGTACTCGGGGCACAGCCCGATGCGAGTGGCGCCAGCCTGGGCACCTGCATTGTGCAGGATGTCGGTGAGCACGCGGTCGGCCGTGCGCGCGATGTACTCGCCATCGTCGGGGTTGTTCGCGGCGACGACGTGCCCCATGCGGGACAGCGTGCGCGAAACGCCTGCGGAGAGCAGCGCCTTGCCGTCGAGCTCGTGGATCGCCTGAGCGAGGGCCGTGTCCACCAGGGCGGATCCCATGACCGTCAGGAGCTTGGCGTGTTCCTCCTGGGAGATGTCACCCGACGCCATCTGGGGTTTGACGATGCGGATCAAGCCGGGCAGGGTCAGGCCCTGGATGATGAGGGCACCTGCTGCGACGAACAGGGCAATCGTGAGCAGGAGCGGTCGCAGCGGAGCGTATGCCGAGATCGTCTGCGCGGCCGCCAGGGTGATCGCCCCGCGCATGCCCGCCCACACGATGACGCTGCCTTCGCGCGGGCCCAGCGGCTCGTTCGCAAAGTAGTCCAGGTCCGTGCCGCGCAGGGCGTTGCGGCGCTGACGCGAGTCGAGGCGGCGGCGGTAGTGCTTGATAGCCTTGTCCCAGTGCTCGGGGCTCAGGTCGCGGGCCTCGAGCATCTCGGCGTCGACCTCACAGGCCGCGTTCATGCGCTTCTCGAAGCGTTCGATGCTCTCGTTTTCGGCGTCGTAGCGGCGCTGGCGGTGCTTGCGCCGGTGGTCGAGCCAGGCGAGCATGAAGGCGATGAAGACCGCGCGCATCACCATGATGAGCGCGCCGAGCGTGACCGCCAGGAACGCGGCGAAGCCCAGGCCTCCCGAGTAATGGCTGGTTTCTTCAACGATGCCGAAGGCCTGCAGGCCCATCGTCAGGAAGATTCCGCCCTCCAGCAGGAGGGTTGCGGTCTCCCAGTTCTGCTGCGAGAAACGCCTGTTCATGGCTGAGATCGTGGCCGCTCGGCGCCGAGAGACGACCAGGCCGGCGATGACGGCCGCGACCAGGCCGGATCCGCCCAGGTGCTCGGCTGGGATCGAGGCAATGAAGGGCATGACGAAGGAGAAGACGGTGTCGGCGGAAGGGTCCTTGATGAGGGCGCGCAGGCGCACCCCAACTTCGCCGACGACCCATCCGATGGCGGCCGCGATACCGAGGGCGATCGCGACCTTGCCGATGAGCAGGCCCGGGTGGAGGGCGTGTTCGTCGGCGGCCAGGCCCGCGCTCATCGCGGCGGAGAGCAGGACGAGCGAGGTCGCGTCGTTGAAGAGTCCCTCGCCCTCGAGCACCGTGATGATGCGGTGGGAGACGCCGGAGCGTTTCGCGATCGAGATGGCGACCGCGTCCGTTGGGGACAGGACCGCGCCGAGCGCGACGCCCCAGGGAAGGGAGATCGGGGGGACCAGCCAGTTGATGACGAAGCCGACCGCGAAGGCAGAGAGGAACACCAGGGGGATCGCCAGCATGGCGACGGCCTGCATCTCGCGGCGGAAGTCCATGGTTGGCATGCGCACGGCCGCGGAGAAGAGCAGGGGCGGCAGCACCATCTCGAGGACGATGTGCGGCGCGATTTCGATAGCCCCCACCTGCGGAAGGAAGCCGATCGCCAGGCCGACGGCGAGGAGGATCAGGGGGGCTGCCACGCGCACCTTGGGCGCGACGAATTGGCATGCAACGATGATGAGCATTCCGGCCAGGGCGATAAGAAGGGGATCCACAGGTTAATTGTATTGTGCGCAACCCCTCCAGCGCCGTTGCCACCTCACCACAGCGCCTACGCGCGCCGCGAACTCGCACGAACCACGCCCACCCAACTGCGCTCCATACCAGTCCCAGATGTCAAACAGACCCATACGAGCAGAGCGCGTTCTATCATTAATGCACATGACCGCTTACGACCACTCGTCGGGGTACACCTACGGTACCGATGCCGTCCCCACATCCCCGCTCACACTCGAGGACCTACGACAGATTGAGGCCGCCGCGCACGTCCAGCCCGGTGACGCAGAGCTGCTCTCACGAGCAGAACCCATCCTGGCGCCACACGCTATGGAAATGGTCGACACGTGGCGCGGAATTCTGGCTCAAAAGACGTATCTGGCAGCACATTCCGCGCACCCGGACGGGCAGCCAAACCCCGAGTACGCGCAGGCGTCAAAGCCGCGCTTCGCCCAGTGGATCATCGACATGTGCACGCGCGAGCGTGACCAGGCGTGGTTGGACTACCAGTACCTGATCGGCGCACGGCACATGTCCGCAGCGAAGAACGCGGCGGATGGGGCGGACTCGACACCATTCGTGCCCCTGCGCTACGTGCTCGCCTTCATCGCGCCCACTGTGGAGGTCGGTCACCGTCTCCTCGCGGAGGGCTTCGAGGGTGACGAACTGAGCGCCGTCCGTGATGCCTGGACTCGCGCTGTGACTGTCGCCGTGACAGTGTGGGCGTATGCCTACCGAGAGCACCCCGAGCAGTTCTGATCCGGCACTCGCCACCTACGACTCCCCCATCGGCAGCCTCACGCTGGCCGCGCGGGGCGGTGCGCTCATCGGCTTGTGGGGGGCCGGGCAGCGCTTCTTCGGTTCCCCCTATGCCATCGACGAGGCCGTGGCGCGCTCGGCGCTCAACCTGACCTCGACCGATTCCCGGAAGGTTGCCCTCACCGAGGCCGGGCGGGACGAGGCCGACGCGCGCGCTCTGGACGCGGCGGTGACCTGGCTCGACGGATACTTCGCGGGCGAGTCCCCCTCCCCCACTTGCGTCCCCCTCTCACCCGAAGGCACGGACTTCCAGAAGCGCGTATGGGCGGCGATGGACGCCATCCCCTACGGCGCGACGCGCACGTACGGGCATCTCGCGGCCACGCTGCGGGGCGCGGGCGTGCCCGCGTCAGCTCAGGCGGTCGGCGGAGGGGTGGGACGTAACCCCTTGCTGCTCATCCGCCCCTGCCACAGGGTCGTGGCGGCCAGCGGACCCGGCGGATACGCGGCCGGAGGGGACGCGAAAGCCTGGCTGCTTGCGCACGAGGCGGCCACGGCCTCGTCGGCCAACTAACTCAGCCGTTCGCCCGGTCGGCCTCGATCGCCTGCTCGACCAGGGCCTCGTCGACGGGCAGAGCCTCGCGCGCGTACGCGGCGGCGTCGTCCTGGGTGTCGGCGATCTGCTCGGCGATCGAGTCGGCTTCGCGGCGCAGCTCGGTGCCATCAACGACCGAGGCCTGGGCGAGGGTGCGCGCCTGGGTGCGGTGCTCGTCCGTGTACTCCAGGTCGTCGGCGTGCTTGCGCACGAGGACGCGGATGAGCTTGCGACGCAGGTTCTCCTCGCGCAGGACGGCGGAGCGCTCGCGCAGCCAGCCGACCGCGAGGACGACGAGGAGGGCGACGCCCAGCCACCCGATGATCGGATACATGCCGCCGATCAGCTTCTTGAAGCCCATGAGGGAGGCCGCGTAGCCCACCGCGACCACGCCGACGAGGACGATGCGCATGCGGGTGGTCTGCCCGCCCGAGAAGCGGCGCGCCGTCGAGTAGAACAGCGAAAAGACCGTGTTGTAGATGAGCGCGAAAATGATCAGCGTGTAGACGAAGGCGAAGGCCGGGTGGACCGAGCGCGCGATCTCGAGGGCGGGAACGTTCACGTCCCAGATCCGGTCCATGTTCAGGTACAGGCACAGGGCATCCGCGCCGATGACCAGGGCGATGATGGTGCCCCCCACGCGGCCGGCGCGGCGCGCCTCGCCGATGCGCAGCACCGAACCGCCGAGCACGAAGGCCATCGCGATGCCGTTGACGACGCACAGCGCGAAGTAGTTGATCGTGGAGAGCCACAGGTTGGGCAGCGCCGGGGTGACCTGGGTGGCGGCGGCATTGAGCTCGGCGACGCTCGCGTGCGGGGTGGCCAGCGAATAGATCGTGAGGATGGTGATGGCAGCGATGATCATGGGCGTGAAGACGCCGATCACCTTCATGATCCGGTCGAAGTCCAGGAAGGCAGTGAGAATAACCAGCACCGCGCACAGGGCGCTACCCGCCCACGCGGGCAGGCCAAACTGCTGCTCGAGGTTCGCGCCCGCACCCGCGAGCATCACAAAGCCCATCGCGAAGCCCGAGAAGACGAGCACGACGTCGATGACGCGGCGCAGCGCCGGGTGGGTGATGCGTTCGAAGACCTCGTCGTGATGGCCGGATCGGTAGTAGGAGCCCAGCTGGAGCGCGACAACGCCGAAGACGACATTGAGGACGCCCAGAGCCGCGATGCCGATCAGGCCCTTCGTGCCGAAGGAGAGGAAGTACTGGAGCAGGTCCTGGCCGCTCGCCAGGCCCGCGCCGATGATGACTCCCACGTAGGCGAAGGCGACAGAGAGGTACTTCTTGGACATAGGGTCCTTCCGATTGCGAACATTTCACGAGGCCGGGGCCTCGTTCCACGGTAGACGCTCTCCCAGGAGCGCACCCCGATATGCGGCATTGTTCACGAAAAGGTAAAGGACCTTTTACTCTACTTGCCTTCGAGGAGCTGGATCGGCGGGCGCGGCGCCTGCATCGCGTTGATCGGGGCCTCGGGATCCGCGTAACCGAGCGCGAAACCGGTAATCAACTGGTAGCCCTCGGGAATCTCGAACTCGGCGTCGACGGGCTCGCGCCACGTGGCGAGGATGCCGACCGGGCAGGAGTCGATGCCGCGCGACTTGGCGGACAGGA
>ERZ772912.764-NODE-764-length-13812-cov-9.282765_pt1 | contig 13812 bp, 10 predicted proteins | sample MGYA00512119_ERZ772912 | MGnify/ENA primary metagenome ERZ772912 (study PRJEB29015, sample SAMEA2738048) | human oral metagenome | biome: human oral; feature: human-associated habitat; material: saliva | place: China | collected 2230 ...
CGTGCCGGGGCGCAGTCGCCGGTGGGAGAACGCAGTCCTCGGCTGAGAAGTACGTCCCCGATCGGTGCGGCTAACCCAACAGGCCCAGGGCGCCTGCGCTGCGCCCGGCGAGGTGGAGACCGAGGATCGCTGCGACCCACAGGAGAGTGACCTTGGCCTCGTACTCCAGTCTGGGGGCGATTCTGGCCAGCTTGGGTAGAAAACGCTGCCCCAGCGTATCGGCCAGAACGAGCAGGGCGAGGGCGGGTGCGATCATGACCAGGCAGTACAGGATCAAGGTGACGATCCGTACCGGCCAAGCCTCTGGTGAGGAGGCGATGATCCCAGTCGCCGCGATGTAGGGAACCATGGTGGCGGCTTCGGCCAGTGAGGCTCCCAGTCCCAGCACGACCATCGCTCCGGCCGAGGCGGGGGTGGGCCGGCTCCCCAGAGAATCCGTTCCGGGCTCGGGCTTGGCCGGGTCGGGGCCGAGGATGCCGAAACCCGCCAGCACCACACCGATGACGAGGGTCGCCCACTGTGCCGTCTCGGTGCGAGCCAGGCGTGCCGCGGTGGAGCTGATGAGGTCGAAGCCGGTCACCAGGGCGATCCCGAGGCCGAGGTACACCAGGCACACGGTGGTCAGGTAGATGGCCATCGGCCCGCGGTCCACGCGACGGCTGCGCACGACGAGAGCGATCGGGATGACCAGCGTGCCCAGGCTGGTGGAGTCCAGCAGGGCGAGTCCTGCCAGTGTGGCGGCGTGTTCCATGGGGATCCCTCGCTCGTTGACCGACTGTTGTCGTACGACCGTACGACAGTTCGCATACGATCGTACGAGGGATACTCTGGTGAGGCAACCGCTCTTGAGCGCCCGAGAAGTCGGTGGGATGAACGACGACGGATGGCGCTGGCGAAGGAACTGAGACGGACAACCGCGGAGGGCAGCGTCATGGACCAGGAATCGGGCCGGCGATCGGTCCTCGACACCCTGATGTCACCGGCCGTGAGCATGACCGCTGACGCCACCATCGCGATCATCGCCGAGGAGGGCTTCGACCGGGTCAGTGTTCGCAGTGTGGCCGCCCGGCTCGGTGTCGCCCCGGGCACCGTCCAGTACCGCTCGCCGAGCCGGCGAACTCTGCTGACCGACGCCCTCGTCCGCTCCGTCCAGCGCCAGGCCGGCCGTGTGGTCTCTCATGAGGTCGACCCCGCGCAGCCGGAGACCTTCGTGAGGGCTCTTGCCGAGCTTCTGCCGACCGGGGCCGTGCAGCGCGAGGACGCGGCCGCCTGGGTCGCCTTCGGTGCCGCTGCATCTACCAGGCCCTGGCTGGCCGATCCCTACTGGGAGGCGCTCCAGACCATGCGTACCTGGATCGAGGGTGTTCTGGCGGATGCGCGGAAGGCCGGTCGTATGCGTGTGGACCTGTCACCCGCCGAGGGGGCACGCCTGGTGACGGCCCTCGTCAACGGGCTGACCCTCGACCTGCTCAACGCCCCGCCAACGGAGGCCGACGAGGTGATCGGCCAGCTGCGCTCGGGGCTGGGCCTGATCCTGCGAGGCCTGTGAGACCCGCGGAGCCCACGACGGCGCTGTCGGCGACTGCGTGAGATGCACGGGACCCAGAGGAATGTGCAGCTATGCGGTCCGCAACTGCGATAGCGCCGAGCTCAGGATGTCAGTGCTGGTTGGCATGATTGGGGCGTCTCCCTTCGGCTCCTTCCCCCGGAACACGTGCAGTGTCCTGGCCGGGGAGGAGAGGAGCTGGGAAGGAGGTGAGGGCCGTGTCCAAGCCGAAAGGCCGGAACGCGAAAGTCCGCCGGGGCAAGGTAACGGCCCGGAAGGTGAGCGAAGTTTTGACCTCTATCGCTCGCCTGATCCGGGCCGTCGGTGTCCTGGTGAATGCCCTGAGCAAGTGGTTCAGCTGAGGCTGACTGCTTGCTAGGGGAGTCGCCCGGCTAGCACCCGGGTGGCTCCCTGCCATTATGACTGGCGCCGCTCCGCCCTGTCCACATCACGACGAGACTCATCAGGAACACCCGTAAACAGACTCGGTGCCTCACGTAAAACTGCTCGCGACGCCCGTGGACCGTGCCGAGCTTAGGTGAGAGATCAGGCCCCGACTTCGAGCTGGCCGTGACTGTTGGAGCCGGTGGCGACGACGCCGCCGTCGGCGCGCAGGCCCACGGTGTGGGCCGCGCCCGCCGCAATGGCCACGATGTCGTGCCACCGGTTCACCTCGCACTGACCGGCCTCCGACATCCCCGTTGCGACGACGGTCCCATCGGCTCTGAGTCCGACGCTGTGGCAGCTGCCCGCCGCCACAGCGGTGATACCGGTCCAGTTCTCGACCCCCGACCAAAACTCCGGGTGCCCGGCCGCGCGAACAGTGCCGTTGCCCAGCAGGCCGAGGGTATGGAGGTAGCCTGCCGAGACCGCGTGTACTCGGTGCCAGTCCTGCACCTCGCACTGGCCGGCGGTGTTGTTACCGGCCGCGCAGACGCTCCCGTCAGAGCGAACGGCCACCGTGTGCCAGTCGCCGCAGCTGATACCCGTGAGCTCGCGCCAGTGGCCCACCTGCCGTTGCCCCTCGGCGTCGCGGCCGGTGGTCACCAGCGTCCCGTCGCTCCGCAGTCCTGCGCTGAATCTCCATCCTGCGGCGATGGCGACGACGTCCCGCCACTCCTGGACGTCGCACTGCCCCTGTGCGTTCCAGCCGCAGGCCAGCACCGTACCGTCACTGCGCAGGCCCAGCGTGTGGGACCGGCCGGTGTTGGCGGCCACGTGGACGCTGCCCGCCGCCACGGAGACGACGCCTTGCCACTGCGAGACCCGGCACTCTCCGGCGTCATCCGCTCCGACGGCGACCACCTTCCCGTCGGTGAGGCACCGGACGGTGTGCCGGCGTCCAGCGGCCAGGGGAGCATGAGTCATCACGGGGCCTCCTTCGCTCCCATCCCAGCAGAATCGCCTCGCCTTGGCCACCGCAGCCACTGTCGAGAACGTACTTTTGCGGCGAGGACTGCGTATGCCGCCAGAATGCGCGTGCCGGGGCGCAGTCGTCGGTAGGAGAACGCAGTCCTCGGCTGAGAAGGACGTCCCCGATCCGACGTCGGAGGCGTCAGTACGTGCACGGCGCCCCCGGAACCGTGAAGGACCCGGGGGCGCCGTCCGTAGGAGTCAGGCTCTGGCGGCCTCAGACGCCCAGTCCCACCTGGGACGCCAGGAACACGAGAGCGCCCAGCACCAGCAGCAGCCCGATGGAGTAGGGGGCCGCCTTCTTGAGGATCTCGGCGTCCGTACCGGGGGCGTCCACCGCGGTCGAGGCGATGGCCAGGTTCTGCGGGGAGACGATCTTGCCCAGACCGCCACCGATGGTGTTGGCGGCCAGCAGGATCTTCGGGTCGAGCCCGGCCCCCTGGGCGGCGGTGGCCTGCAGGTTGGCGAACAGGGCGCCCGCGCTCGTCGCCGAGCCGGCCACGGCGGTCCCCACCCAGCCCAGGGCCGGGGAGAGGAAGGCGTAGGCGGCGCCCGTGGCGGCCAGGGCCGCACCGATCGCGGAGGTCTGGCCGGAGAAGTTCATGACGTAGGCCAGGGCCATGACGGCGGCGATCGTCAGGATCGCCATGCGCAGCGTGTAGCAGGTCTTGGCCAGCGTGGCGAAGCCCTTGCCCACGCTCATCTCGAACTTGCCCGGCACCGAGCGCGCCGCGTAGATGAAGGTGACGATGATGGCGGTCAGGAAGATCCAGGTGCCCGGGTTGGACAGGGTCTGAAGGTTGTAGATGGCGCCGGTGGAGGCCTCGCCCTTGGCGTTGAGGAGCTGGCCGTACACGCCGGGCCACTTGATCTTCAGGTCGGTGGCCTTGAAGGCCTTGTCGAGATTGATGCCCAGGGTCCACAGCTTGGTCGTGGCGATGATGACCACCACCAGGACGTAGGGCAGCAGGGCCAGGATGACGCGCTCGCGGTCGGGGGCGTCCTCGGCAGCTACCTGGGAGCGGTACTCCTCAGGGGTCGTGGGGGTCCACACCAGTAGGAAGACGTAGGAGGCGGCCAGGCCCAGCAGGGAGGCCAGCACGGCGGTGAGCTCGTAGGAGATCGAGGGGGTGAAGAAGTGACCCACCCCGGTGGCCAGCCCCGCCACGATCGCCAGCGGCCACAGCTGCTTGACGCCGCGCGCGCCGTCGAGGATGAACAGCAGCAGGAGCGGGATGAAGGCGCAGAACACCCAGGTCAGGTGCCCCATGGCGGTCGCAACCGTCACCGGCTCCTGGCCGCCGAGCTTGCCGGCGGTCGTGGTGGGAATGGCCATGGCGCCGAAGCCCACGTTGATGGCGTTACCGACCATGACGACGACGGCCGCCTTGAGCTTGGGCAGGCCCAGGGTCGCCACCATGGCGGCGGCGATGGCCACCGGGGCGCCGAAGCCGGCCAGCCCCTCGAGCAGGCCGCAGAAGGAGAAGGCCACGATGAGGGCCTGGGCGCGCATGTCGCCCTTGCCGATCACGTTGAACACGGCCTTGAGGTCCTTGGAGCGACCCGAGACGTCAGTGAGGTTGTAGAGCCACACGGCCGCGATGATGATGTAGATGATCGGGACGAATCCCAGCGCCATGCCCTGGGTGGCGCTCATGACCGTCATGCCCACCGGCATGTGGAACAGGGTGACCGCGGTGACGGCGGCGATCACCAGGGAGATGATGGCGCACCAGTGGGTGGCCACCTTGAACACGCCCATGAGGACGAAGAACACCACCAGCGGCAGCAGACCCACCGCGGCGGTGAGGTAGACGTTGCCGCCCACGGCAGTGGTCGACGGCGTGAAGGCGGTGGGCAGTCCCGCCAAGGCTGGGGCGAGCGGTGCCGGATGCATCGGCAGGGCTGACAGGACGGCTGGCGTCATGGTTACTCCACTGTGAGTACTGATGGGTCGTCCAGGTCGTCAGCGGGGCTGGGTTGGTGGCCGCGCTGCTGCGTCCTGGGTACTAAGGCCCAACGATCATGCCATGGAGACGGTGACTTGTGCACCATATGCGGGGGCCGTGCGCCGTCTTCGCGCATTCTTCCGGGTAAAAGTGGGGACGCAGGGCGCGGCGGTCGAGGCGGCCCGGAGCTCATGGCGCCCAGTCTCGCCGGCACGTAATGCACGAGGGTGGGGTGCTACTGGACGAGGGTGGGGTGTACTGCGGGTAGGTGGGGCCTTCGTGCAGTAGGCACGACCCTTGGCCAGTGGATCCCGACCCTCGTGGAGTAGGTCGGCCTGAGGCGAGGATCGGCCGGCGCCGGTGCTGCGGCCTGTGTCGGTGGGTGTCGGTGGCCGGCCAGCTCAGCGCCTGCGGCGGCGCCGGGGCACCAGCCGGGCCGAGTTGAGGATGAAGGCCGATTCGGAGACGACGTGCACGAGGGCCGCGGCCACCGGCCCCAGCAGCCCCAGCCCGGCAGCGACCATGCCGACGACGTCGACCACCACCGTGCCCACGAAGTTCACCATGATGATGCGCCGAGCCCGGCGGGCCACCCGCACGGTCTCGACCAGGTCGGCCGGGGCGGAGCCCACGAGCACCACGTCCCCGGCCTCGCGGGCCACGTCCGTGCCGGTGCCCATGGCGATGCCGACGTCGGCGGCGCCCAGGGCGGGGGCGTCGTTGACGCCGTCGCCCACCATGGCCACGCGCTTGCCCGCCCGGCGCAGCGAGTCGATGACCTCCTCCTTGTCGGTGGGCAGCAGGTCGGCGCGCACCTGCTCCTCGGTCAGGCCGAGCAGGCCGGCCACGTGGCGCGCGGAGGCGGCCGAGTCGCCGGTGAGCATGAGAACCTCCAGGCCCATGTCGCCCAGGTCGCGCACGGCAGTGGCCGCTCCCTGACGCAGCCGGTCGGCCAGGGCGATGGTGCCCAGGAGCTGTCCGTCGGCCCGCACCTCCACCACCGAGGTGGCCGACGGCGCCTCCGGGTCGGACTCGGCGCTCAGGGCGGCCTCGTCGTCGCAGTCGGAGGTGTCCCGCTCCGGTTGGTGCCCTTGCCCCCGGCAGCGTCCCACGGTGATGCGGCGCCCTTCGATGTGGGTGCTCACGCCGGCTCCGGGGGAGTAGGCGACGTCGCCGGGCACCGGCACCGTCAGGTCGCGTACGGCGGCCTCGTTGTAGATGGCCCGGCCGATGGGGTGCTCGGAGTTCCACTCGGCCGCGGCCGCCAGGGCCAGCACCTCGTCCTCCCCGGCGGCGGCCTCGGTGGGGCGGACGCTCACGACCCGGGGCTCGCCGACGGTGAGGGTACCGGTCTTGTCCATCACCACCGTGTCCACCGCGGAGAGCTGTTCCAGGTGGGTGCCGTCCTTGACGAAGGCCCCGCAACGGGCGGCGCGGGCGATGGCCGCCAGAACCGCCAGGGGAGTGCCCGCGGCCACCCCGCAGGCCCCGGCCACGATGATGACCGAGATCGTGGCGCGCACGTCCCGGGTGACCAGGAAGGTGACCAGGGCGGCCGCCAGGGCCAGGTAGACGATGCGGGCCGCCAGCCGGTCGGCCAGGCGCTGGACCGGCGCGCGTGAGGACTGGGCGTGGCGCACCGCGGCCACGATCCGCCCGTAGGAGGACTCCTCGCCGACCCGCTCCACCTCGAGCTCCAGGGCGCCGCGGGTGATGGAACCTGCCGGCACCCGGTCACCCGGCCCGACCTGCACGGGCAGCGCCTCCCCGGTGATCCGGGACTGGTCGACGTCGGCCCTACCGGTGCGCACGACGCCGTCGACCGGCACTCGGCCCCCGGGACTCAGGGCGATGACCTGCCCCGGGCGCACCTCGTCCAGGGGAACCTCGGTGATGCTGGCGGACTGCGAGGACTCGGCGGACTCAGCGGCCTCCGGGGCCCCCACCACCCGTGCGGTCTGCGGCAGGAAGGACATGAGATCGGTCAGGGCGTCGCGGCCCCGGTCCATCGACAGCTCCTCGAGGACCTCGGCGCACAGCGCGAAGACGGTCACGGCCAGGGCGGTCACCCACTCGCCGATGATGGCGGCCGCCACGATGGCCAGGAGCATCGACAGCTCCATACTCATGCGCCGCTCGCGCAGGTCACCGGCCGCCTCGACCAGGAGCGGCCAGCAGCCCACCGCCAGCACCACCGCCCCGACGGCGCCCACCGCCCAGCCGGGCGTGCCGGCCGCCCCCGCGATCCAGGCACCCAGTGCCGCCAGGCCCACCACCGCGATGCGCACGACGTCGGCCCACTCGATCCGCTCGAGGATCCCCTCGCCCGTGCGGGCACCTGAGGGGGTGGCGGTGTTGGAGGGCTCGTCGGAGTCATCGACGGGCAGTGCCGGCGTCGAGGCCGACGGGGCCGAGGCGGGCGGGGACACGTGGGCAGCGGGTGGGCGGGCTGTCATACAGGGACTCCTGGCAGGGGTACGGGAAAGGCTTCCCGGGGTGGGCCGGGGAGTGCCACCCAGGAATCTACCGATCATTCACGGGCCTCGACAGTGTATGAGAGGACTAGTGACGCGCAAAGACGCCACCGCCGGGCCCGTGGGGAGGTGGGCCCGTCGGCGGCGTCCGGGAGACTGGGCGCTCAGGCGGCGCCGGCGAGCGCCGCCTGAGTACTGTCAGACATCGGCCCTACTCGACGACGTCCTCGTCGACCCAGTCCAGGGTGCGCTGGACGGCCTTGTTCCAGTTGCGGAAGAGCCGCTCGCGCTCGGCCTCCTCCATGGTCGGCTCCCAGCGCTTGTCCTCGGCCCAGTTGTCGATGACGTCCTGGGTGCCCGACCAGAAGCCCACCGCGATACCGGAGGCGTAGGCGGCACCCAGCGCCGTGGTCTCGGCGACCTTCGGGCGCACCACGGGCACGCCCACCTGGTCGGCCTGGAACTGCATGAGCAGCTCGTCACGGGTCATGCCGCCGTCGACCTTGAGCTCGGTGAGGGCCTGCCCGGAGTCGGCGTTCATGGCCTCGAGGACCTCGCGGGTCTGGTAGGCGGTGGACTCCTCCACGGCCCGGGCGATGTGCGCCTTGTTGACGTAGCGGGTCAGACCCACCAGGGCGCCGCGGGCGTCAGGGCGCCAGTGCGGGGCGAACAGCCCGGAGAAGGCCGGCACGAAGTAGGCCCCGCCGTTGTCCTCGACGCTGGAGGCCAGGGCCTCGATGTCCTTGGAGTCGGCGATGATGCCCAGGTTGTCGCGCAGCCACTGCACCAGCGAGCCGGCCACGGCGATCGAGCCCTCCAGGGCGTAGACGGCCGGCTCGTCCCCGATCTGGTAGCACACGGTGGTCAGCAGCCCGTTCTCACTGCGCACCGGGGTGGTGCCCGTGTTCATGAGCATGAAGCAGCCGGTGCCGTAGGTGTTCTTGGCCTGGCCCTTCTCGAAGCAGGCCTGCCCGAAGGTGGCCGCCTGCTGGTCGCCCAGGATGCCGCTGATGGGGGTGTCCACCAGCAGGCCGTTCTTGCGGCCGTAGCCGAAGACGCCCGAGGAGGGGCGGATCTCGGGGAGCATGGAGACGGGGATGCCCATGTCCGCGCAGATCTCCGGGTTCCAGTCCAGGGTGTCGATGTTCATGAGCATCGTGCGCGAGGCGTTGGTGACGTCGGTGGCGTGCACACCGCCGTTGACCCCGCCGGTGAGGTTCCACAGCGTCCAGGTGTCCATGGTGCCCATGAGGAGGTCGCCGGCCTCGGCGCGCTCGCGGGCGCCCTCGACGTTCTCCAGGATCCAGGCCACCTTGGGGCCGGCGAAGTAGGTGGCCAGCCCCAGGCCCACGCGGTCCTTGTACTTGTCCGGGCCGTCCTCGCCGGCCAGGCGGTCGCAGATCTTCTGGGTGCGGGTGTCCTGCCAGACGATGACGTTGTAGACGGGCTCGCCGGTGTTCTTGTCCCACACGACGGCGCTCTCGCGCTGGTTGGTGATGCCCACCGAGGCGATCTCGTGGCGGTTGATCTGCGCCTTGGCCAGCACCCCGCTGACGACGAAGCGGATGTTGTCCCAGATCTCGTTCGCGTCGTGCTCGACCCAGCCGGCGCGCGGGAAGATCTGCTCGTGCTCCTTCTGGTCGACGGCGACGATCTCGCCGTCGTGGTTGAACAGGATGGCGCGTGAGGAGGTCGTACCCTGGTCGATGGCCAGGACGTACTTCTTCTCAGTGCTGTTGGGGCTCAAAGGAATGTCCTTTCACTGCGTTGTGAGGGGGCGGTGGTGAGGGCTGCGCTGGGCAGCGATGGTGTCGATGCGGTCGAGGGTCGTGCGGGCTCAGAACAGCCCGGCGAAGTGGGGGACGATGAGCCCGGCGGCGACGGCGCCGATGAGCGGGCCGACGATCGGGACCCAGGAGTAGGCCCAGTCCGAGCCGCCCTTGCCGGGGATCGGCAGGAGGGCGTGGGTGATGCGCGGGCCCAGGTCACGGGCCGGGTTGATGGCGTAGCCGGTGGGGCCGCCCAGGCTCATGCCGATGACGACGACGACCATGGCCACGGCCAGCGGGCCCAGGCCCGAGGGGGTCTTGCCCGAGGCGATGATCCAGGCCAGCAGGACGAAGGTGCCCACGGCCTCGGTCACGACGTTCCAGCCGTAGGAGCGCACCGCCGGGCCGGTGGCGAACACGGCGAGCTTGGAGGCGGCGTCGGCCTCCTGGTCGAACTGCTTCTTGTAGGACAGCCAGACGGTGGCGGCGCCCGCCATGGCGCCCACCATCTGGGCCACGCAGTAGACGAGGATGTTGACCGGTGTGGCGGAGATTCCCTCGGCCAGGGGCCGTCCGGCGACTGCCAGGCCGATGGTCACCGCCGGGTTGAGGTGCGCGCCGGTCTTGTAGGCGGCGTAGACACCCACGAAGACCGCCAGACCCCAGGCCATGGTGATGACGATCCAGCCACTGTCCTTGGCCTTGGAGGTGGGCAGCACGACACCGGCGACGACGCCGCAGCCCAGAAGAATCAGAAGAAATGTCCCCAGAGCCTCCGAGGCGAAGATCTGGGTCAGGGTCGCAGACATGTGCGGCTCTCTTTCTGCACGACGGTGTGCGGGTGTACTCGGGACTGCGAGGTCCGGGGTGTGGGTGGTGGGTGGTCGCGGTGCCCGCCTCCACGGGAACTGACGGGCGCCACGGGGAGCCTGCTGGCCGAGCGGTACCGGGTGCGGTCCGCTCGGCCAGCAGGAGACTAGATCGGCTCGGAGATGTGCGCCACTGCGGCGGCGTCAGTCAGCTCGGCCTCGGCCGCGGCGATCTGGGCCACGCGCTGGGCGTAGGCCTCCTTCTGGGCGGCGACGTCCTTCTCGGACCAGTTCAGCAGCGGCGCCATGATCGCCAGGATCTCGTCGGCGGCGGCCAGGCCCCGGTCGCGGCGCGAGAGGTCCAGGCGCACCCGGCGCAGCAGGACGTCGTCGAGGCTCTCGGCGCCCTCGTGGGTGACGGCCCAGGCGACCTCGGCGCGCAGGTAGGTGGGGGCCTCCGCCAGCGGCTCGCCCAGGCGCTCCTCGGGGCCGGCGGCGTCGATGGCCTGAAGCAGGGCCGGGGTCTCGTCGCCGTAGCGGTCCAGCAGGTGGGTGACCCGCTCCAGGGTCCAGCCGCGCTCGCCGGCGATCCGCCCGGCCCGCTTGGCCAGGGCGTGGTAGCCGGCCGCACCCACCAGGGGCAGTTCCTGCGTGGCGCAGGGGTGGGCGTGGGACAGGGCCTCGCCCAGGGCGTGGTCGACGGCGTCGGAGGCCATGACCCGGTAGGTGGTCAGCTTGCCGCCGGCGATGGCGGTCAGCCCCGGGGCGATCCGGGTGACCGTGTGCTCGCGGGAGACCTTCGTGGAGGCGGCCTCCGCGCCCGGCTTGAGCTTGGGCTGGAGCAGGGGGCGCAGGCCCGCGTAGACGCCGATGATGTCGGCGCGAGTGATGGGCCGCGACAGCACGGAGTTGGCGTGCTCGAGGATGTAGTCGACGTCGGCGGCGGTGGCCACGGGCTTGGAGACGTCCAGGTCCCAGGGGGTGTCGGTGGTGCCGATGACCCAGTACTCGGGCCAGGGGATGATGAACAGGACGGACTTCTCGGTGCGCAGGAAGACCCCGGTCTCGGCGTCGATGGCCTCCTTGGGGACCACGATGTGGATGCCCTTGGAGGCCAGGACCTTCAGGCCGCCTGCGTCGGTGGCCAGGTCCTGGACGTCCTCGGTCCACACGCCGGCGGCGTTGATGGTGCGCTTGGCCCGGATCTCGTGGGCGGTGCCGGTGGCCAGGTCGGTGACGCGGGCGCCGTGGACGTGGCCGCGCTCGTCGGTGAGGAAGCCGGTGACCTTCGTGCGGTTGGCGGCCAGCGCCCCCAGGCCGACGGCGGTGCGCACCAGGTCGATGACCAGGCGGGCGTCGTCGACCCGGGCGTCGAAGAAGCGGATGGAGCCGGCCAGGCCGCTGGTGTCCAGGGAGGGGGCCAGGGCGGAGGTGCCCTTGCGGCCCAGGTGGCGCTGGATCGGCACGGTCTTGCGGCCGCGGGAGCCGGCCAGGGCCAGGGCGTCGTACATGCCCACGCCGACCGCGGAGTAGGAGCGCTCGTAGTGGTGCTTGAGCGGCCACAGGAAGGGCTGGGCCTTGACCAGGTGCGGCGCGGTGGTGCTCAGCAGGCGGCCGCGCTCGGTGAGGGCCTCGTGCACGAGGGCGAAGTTGAGCTGGTAGAGGTAGCGCAGGCCGCCGTGGACGAGCTTGGAGGACCACGAGGAGGTGCCCGAGGCCCAGTCGCCCATCTCCACGATGCCGGTGCGCAGGCCGCGGGCCGCGGCGTCCAGGGCGATGCCGGCCCCGGTGACACCTCCGCCGACGACCAGCACGTCCAGGCCCTCGGCGGACGACATCTCCTCCAGGGCGCGCTCGCGCTGGGCGGCGTTGAGCGCGGTGTCCTGGATGGGGGCGGGGTAGGAGGGGCCAGCCGGGCCGGAGCTGCGGGGGGTCTTCTTGGACGAGGGCTTGCGGGTGGAGGTCATGGCTCCTGGGCTCCTACGTGTCGTGAGATCGAAACTGGTGAGGCTGTGCTGGGCCAGTCGGCGTTGACCGGGGTGCCGGATGGGAGGCAGGTCGGGGCCCGGCTTCCGGTGCCCACTGCCTGCCGTCGCGCTCGCACGGCCCTTGTGTGGTGGCGGACACCACTGTCCGTTGTGTGTGGGAGAATGCGCAAGGGGTGTGCACGAATGTGCACGAGACTTTCGAGGTATCCACAAGAATGTCCGCACAACTGTGTGGACGGCTCTCCTGAACAGGACATCCGATGTCGCAGGCGGGAGGATCGTTCCCTCCCGCGGCGGGCAGCCGCCGTGTGGAGCCGCCCCGTCGTCGGAGGGCGGAGCCGGATGGAGCAAGGAGGAAGACGTGACTGGCAGAACCGCTGCTGACGCGGCCGGGAGCGCGGCCAGTGCCGCCGACCCCGGCGGCCTCCTGCGCGCCTATGAGGCGGCCTCCATGTACTACGTCCAGGGCGAGACGATGGAGGTGATCGCCCACCACCTGGGGGTGTCGCGCTCGACCGTCTCCCGGCTCCTGGCACGTGCCCGCCAGGAGGGTGTCGTGCGGGTCAGCCTCGTCCAGCCCGGGGGTGCCGGCTCCCTGGAGGGGCGGATGGCGCAGGTCTTCGGGGTCCGCACGCATATCGTCCCGGTGCGCGAGGGCACCACGGAGATCCACCGCCTCCAGCAGGTCGCCTCCGTCGCCGCCGCGCACATGGTCGATCTCATCGAGGCCCTGGCCGAGCCGGGCCGGGGCCGAGGTGTCGGTGCGCCTGAGTCCGGTGGTCCCGAGGGTGACAAGCCCGCCGCGGCCGGCGAGCCCGCCGGGTCGGGTCGGGACGCTGACGCAGGAGGCGTCGTCGTCGGCGTCGCCTGGGGCACCACCATGTCGGAGGTCAGCGCCGCCCTGCCCTCGAGGTCCGTTCCGGGACTGACCGTCGTCCAGCTCAACGGTGCCTCGGATCCTGTGCGTGAGGGGCCCAGCGCCGGTGAGGTGCTCTCCCGGATGCGCCTGTCGCTGGGGGCGCGCACGATCTCCTTCCCGGTGCCGGCCTTCTTCGACCATGTGGCCACGCGCGAGGCCATGTGGTCGGAGCGCTCGGTCAAGCGGGTCCTGTCGGTGGCGCGGCGCGCGAGCCTGGCCGTCTTCGGCGTCGGCGCCCTCGACGCCCTCAACGGGGCCCTGCCCTCCCAGGTCTACGAGGGCGGCCACCTCACGGCCCGGGACCAGGGGGTCCTGCGCCGCCAGAACGTGGTGGGGGACGTGTGCACCGTCCTGCTGCGCGCCGACGGCTCCTGGCGTGACGTCACCCTCAACGCCCGGGCCACCGGCCCGACTCCCGCCCAGCTCGCCCGGATTCCGCGCCGCCTGTGCGTGGCCGCGGGAACCGGCAAGGCCCGCGCCCTGCTGGCCGCGCTGCGCGCCCGGACCGCCACCGATCTCGTTGTCGACGACGCCACTGCCCGCGCCGTCCTGGAGCTCGCCGAGGCCCGCGGCCAGAAGGGAGGCGGTTCTCGATGAGTCGCGAACGTGGCAGGATGTGGGCCCGGATCGCACTGCGGTCTGCTCACGGCTCCGACGTCGCCGGTGGAGCACCGGCTCGCGGGGCCCACGACCAGAACTGAGTCTTACTGAATGCGGACGACGATGAACAGCACTGCTGTCAGGACAGATGAACACCTGCCCACCGGCCGGGAAGCTCGCCGGGCCGAGGTCTACGGGGTCGACGGCTCCCGACGCATCCTGCGGCCGGCCCGCCCGGCGGACGTGCGCGCCATCGCCGAGCTGGTGCGGCCCTACGCCGAGCGTCGCGTCCTCATCGCCAAGGACCTCATCTCCTACTTCGAGGACATTCAGGAGTTCATCGTC
>ERZ772912.775-NODE-775-length-13716-cov-7.332040_pt1 | contig 13716 bp, 9 predicted proteins | sample MGYA00512119_ERZ772912 | MGnify/ENA primary metagenome ERZ772912 (study PRJEB29015, sample SAMEA2738048) | human oral metagenome | biome: human oral; feature: human-associated habitat; material: saliva | place: China | collected 2230 ...
CCAAATCTAACCCCCGCGACACGCCGAGCCAGACACACATTTTGACCCTTAACCCTTCTCTGTGGTAGGCTGCTGTCGGCGCGAGAAGGTCACTCCCTTGATCGGGTGGCGGTTGATGCGCGCTCTTCGCGGCGGTTGCTGGCGTGCCTCCCGGTTGGAAGCGGTGTGCAGATGATCAGAGCCGTCGTTGTCAGTGTAGGTCGTCGTTGAGGGGATAACGTGGATCGGTGGGAGTTTGTCTTGCAGGTTCTGGGGGCTTGTAGCGGGATTTTCGCGGCGATCGCTGCGTTTCTGTCATGGAAGACTGCAAAGGAACTCAATCGGATCGAGGCGGAGCGTGATGCGAAACAAGCTCGCGCTGTCGAACGCTATCAGGCCGAGCGCCTGGCTGTGGTCGGGGTTGAATGTGTGGAGAGTGACAGCTCTAAGAAGTATGGTCTACTGATCGTCAATGGGTCGGACGTTCCGGTCTATGACGTTTGTGTCGAAAGCAAAAAGGCTAGCGGAGGGAAGAAGAATCCGGCGCTCAATTTGGTGATCATTCCACCTGGCCAGTTCATTATCTTGATGGATGGAGACAACAGATGGGGTGTCCTGCTCGTCAAGGATTCAGTGCCTATGGAGATAAGCGTGATTGCTAAAGGCAAAGGTGGAAAGATGGTGACAAGCGTGGCCTTTAGCGATGCCTCGTCAAGGCGGTGGACACGCAGGGAGGGACGTATTCTCGTCGAAGGATAGGAGCCTGCAGTCGTGATGTGATCACCTATGTGTGTCTGTAGTCACTCGGTGGTAGGGTGTGGCCATGGCGACGGATAGCCGGTACTTATGGCCGCGCTTGGCAAGGAGGCGACAATGCAGGCATCTGCTCTCGGGGATGACGGCGTGCAGACCGTGCGCTACTGGCTCTACGCGCCGGGTCACCGCGCATGCATGTGGGACGACTTTTACGCGCGCGGCATCATGGGCCTCGCCTGGGGGGAGCTAGGCGACCTGAGGGCGTACGCCAGCAGGTTGGACCTGGAACGCCAGCTGCTTCAGACATCCTCTGGCCCAGGCAGGCCAACGAACGACGTCCTTGCCCTGTGGCAGTTCGCGAATGAGATGAAGCCGGGCGACGTCATCTTTGCGAAACGAGGCATCAAGGAGATCATCGGGCGAGGCGTTGTCACAGGCGACTATGTCTACGATGCGGACGCCGAGCACTACCGGAACGTCCGCGGGGTCCGCTGGACCCACAAGGGAAACTGGAGCCTCGACAAGCCGTGGTCGGTGAGGAAGACCCTCACTGAGATCACCGATTACACCGACCGACTGGCTCAATTGAAGGCTTTTTTCGAGGAAGAGAACGGCGCGTTCGACGGTGAGGAGATGTCGGCGCCCCTGATCGAATATCCCGTGGAGAGATTTCTCGACGAAGTCTATATGGACCGCCAGCGATACGACGCGATCGTTGGCCTGCTGAGAACAAAGAAAAACATCATCATGCAGGGAGCACCTGGCGTAGGAAAGACCTACGCCGCCAAGCGTCTGGCCTACTCGATGATGGGGGTCAAGGACGCCTCACGCGTCATGCTGATCCAGTTTCATCAGAGCTACTCCTACGAGGACTTCATCGAGGGATACCGCCCCTCCGGTGCGGGGTTTGAGCTGGTGAAGGGTGCCTTCTATTCCTTCTGTAAGAAGGCCGCCGACGATCAGGATAACGACTACTTCTTCATCATCGATGAGATCAACCGCGGCAACCTCTCCAAGATCTTCGGTGAGCTGTTCATGCTCATCGAGAGCGATAAACGCGGGCCGGAGAACAAGCTCCAACTCCTCTACTCCCACGAACTGTTTTGCGTGCCGGAAAACGTCTACATCATCGGCATGATGAATACGGCGGACCGTAGCCTCGCGATGCTCGACTACGCGCTGCGACGCCGCTTCGCTTTCGTGGAACTGAGTCCCGCCTTCGACTCCGACGGCTTCCGCGCCTACCGCGTCGGCCTCGTTAATCCGAGGTTTGAGGCATTGGTCCGCGAGGTGGAATCCCTCAACCGCGTGATCGCCGAGGATGAGTCGCTCGGCGAAGGATTCTGCATTGGACACAGCTACTTCTGCAACATGGACGCCGACTCCTGCACTGACGCGGCCTTGGCCTCGATCGTGGAGTACGAGCTCATCCCGATGCTCAAGGAGTACTGGTTCGACGAGCCCGGCAAGGTCCGCGAATGGAGCGACAGGCTGCGCAGGTCGCTGCGGTGATTCGCGTCCGCAACGTCTTCCACATGCTCGCCTACGCCTTCTCGGCGCTGCGCGAGCAGGGCTACCGCGCCGTGGCCACGGAGGACTTCGACAACGCCGCCGAGCTGTGCGCCGCCATCCTCGAACGAGGCGTGTCCCTCCAACTCAAACGAGGCCTCGGGCAGGAGTATGTGAGCCGGACCGAGGCACGCTCCTCGCTGCGCGGCAAAATTGAGGTCACCGAATCCGTGAAATCGCAGGCGTTGCTGCGCCGCCAGCTGGTGTGCTCCTATGACGAGTTCAGCGTTGACACGACGATGAACCGGGTCATCAAGGCGACGGTCGCGCTGCTCGTGCGCTCGGACATTGCTAGGGCGCGCAAGAAGAGCCTGAAGAAGCTCATGGTCTTCTTCGCGGACGTGCGCGACATCGACCTGTACACGGTGGACTGGAACATGCGCTATGACCGCAACAATCGCACCTACCGCATGCTGATGGCCGTATGCTGGCTCGTCGTCAAAGGGCTGCTTCAAACCCAGAGCGACGGCAGCGTGCGCATGATGGATTTCTTCGATGAGCAGCGCATGAGCCGCCTGTATGAGAAGTTCATCCTCGAGTACTACCGCAGGGAACACCCACGGCTGCGTGCCAGTGCGTCGTTCGTCGAGTGGGCGCTCGACGATGGCATGTCGGAGGGCCTGCCCGCCATGCGCAGTGACATTACGTTGAGTGCTGGTGGCCGCGTGCTCATCATCGACGCGAAGTACTACGCGTCCACGATGCAGAGCAACTTCGACAAGAGGACCGTGCACTCGGGGAACCTGTACCAGATTTTCGCGTACGTGAAGAACAAGCAGGCGGTGCTGGAGCGCGCGGGGGAGAGCGTCGAGGTGTCGGGCATGCTCCTGTACGCCGCGACCGACGAGGAGGTGCAGCCCGACGTCACGTATCGCATGAGCGGTAACCAGATCGGCGTGAGGACGCTCGACCTGGACCTGCCTTTTGAGGAGATCCGCGTTCAGTTGGACGGCATCGCTGACATGCTCACGTCCCCGTCAGCTTCGGCGTCGTGAGGTAAACTTCAATGGACGCTCCGACCCGTTGGCATGCCAGCGGGCGGGACGTCCTCATTTTTCGTTGTAATAGCAGTAGTCGCAGGCGCGGGGGAGCAAGACAGTCATGGCAAACGAGGCATCGCGGGCGGCGGCATCCTCCACCGCCCGGATCGTGTGGGACACGGCTGACAAGTTCCTGCGTAACGTCGTTGAACCCCAGGAGTACGGCGACTACATCCTGCCGTTCACGGTCCTGCGCCGCCTCGAATGCCTGTTGGAGGACACGAAGGACGATGTTATCGAGTTCGTGAAGGCTCAGACTCCGAATGGACCTGATCACCGCTTCTCAACACGTCTCACCCCATACCCGACTATGAAGAACAGGTAATATCACCGTTGAATGTATATCCTGAGAGCGGGCATGGCCAGCTGAAAACGAAAGGTAAACCATGGCAAATAAGACACCTCAGTCGGTGGAACCAAATGTAGCAGACAAAGTGAACGGCTGGTTAAAGTCTTACGGCGTAGATTATAAACTTGAGCAAGAACCTTTAAATCACGAAATTGATGCAGCACTGGATGAGTATTATTCGAAACGAGGGGGAGCAGGCGGGAATCGGCCGGACGCGAAGGCCTTAATTCAAGACGCGCGTAATGAGTACTGGCCGATCCTAATTGAGTATAAAGGATACAAAAACAAACTTGAAAAGCTAGACCCAAAAGGTCACATTGAAAATCGCAAGAAAGACAATACTCCACACTTTGCAAACATTAATGGATATGCAGCAAATGGGGCTGTCCACTATGCGAACGCATTATTGCACTATACCGCATATTCAAACATCATTGCAATCGGTGTTACCGGATACAAAGATAATGATAACTTAAAGTTGGAGATCGCTGTATACCTGGTCTCGAAAAGCAATTTTGGCGTTGGGCAAAGATTGGGAACATACAGCGATCTATCTTTCCTAAAGCAGACTCGATTTGATGAGTTTACTGAATATGTTCACAATCAGCAGCTAAGCCCTTCCGAAATCGATAACATTAGGGCTCAAAGGGAACGTGAAATCGATGAGAGTCTAATCAAATTGAATAACGATATATATCAAAACGAAAAAGGACTTTCCGAAAATGATCGAGTATACCTAGTCGCAGCCTCTATAATTGCAACTCTGGGCGTGCCAGGCAAGGTGGCACCACTTGAAAAGGCGGACCTAAAGTCCATCAACGAACCAGGGGGTACCGACGGCGAAATAGTCTTGCGCAAGGTTAACAGCTTTCTCATGCAAAAGGCGTTACCAACCGAAAAGCGTAAAATGATCGTGCGCACCTTGAAAAACACTCTGACCGCTGAAAATCTCAACATGGTGAATAATGGCGAAACTCAGCTCAAGCGAGTCTTTTCCAAGATCATCGACGATTTGGGCATCTACTACAAAATCGGCTTAACAACAGACTTCACTGGCAAGCTATTTAATGAGATGTACAGCTGGCTGGGATTCACTCAGGATAAGTTGAATGACGTTGTCCTAACTCCTTCGTATGTGGCAAAATTGCTGGTTAGGCTAGCTCGAGTTGATCGGAATTCATACGTCTGGGACTTTGCGACCGGTTCGGCGGGGCTACTTGTGGCGGCGATGAACGAAATGATGAACGATGCCAAGCATCGTATCGAATCACCTGATGAACTCGAGATTAAGTATGCGGAGATAAAATCGTCTCAGCTATTGGGCCTTGAGTTACTACCTAGCGTGTACATGCTGGCGGTCCTAAACATGATCATGATGGGTGACGGATCAGCGAATGTCCTCAATTCGGACTCTCTAACAAATTTTCGGGGGGACTACGAGTATGGCAACAAAGGAAAACCATTTCCAGCCACCGCTTTTGTGCTCAATCCTCCCTATTCTGCCGAAGGCAACGGAATGATCTTTGTCGAGCGCGCCCTTTCTATGATGAACAAGGGTTATGCGGCAGTTATCATTCAGAATTCAGCTGGCTCTGGGAAAGCGGCCGAGTATAATAAGAGAATTCTTAAGCAATCGAAACTTCTTGCAAGCATCAAAATGCCCGCCGACCTCTTCGTTGGCAAGTCCAGTGTTCATACGCAAATTTATGTATTTCGCGTCGGCGAAGCACATGAACCTGATGATGTAGTAAAGTTTATCGATTTCTCGAACGATGGATATAAACGAACCAACCGACGTAAAGCTCGGAGTGCCGTGAATTTGCGTAACGTGGATCATGCTCCTGAAAGGTACGAAGAATTAGTAAATCTTGTGAAATTCGGTTCGAAGAAGTTATGTTATCTTACTGCACAAGACTACTTCGAAGGTGTTATCGATCCCCTCAGCGGTTCCGATTGGAACCAGGCCGCGCCCGCGGATATTCGGCTTACCTATAGCATGCTGGAGTCGTCCGTTGCCGATCATCTTTCATGGGAGCTATCCAGCGTACTTAAGCAAGGAGCAGGGCGCTATCCTGAATTGTGCCGACGATCAGCATTGTTGACAGAAGAATTAAGCGATTTGTCGTGGGCCTCCTTCAAGCTCGGTGATTTGTTCGATCATATAGAGCAAGGTCAGCGTCTCAAAAAAGATGATCAGATCCCCGGCGACATTCCGTTCGTCATGTCTGGCACAACGAACACGGGCGTAGTCGGCTATATTTCAAATCCACTTGTTGTTTTTCCTTCTAATTCTATAACCATTGATATTTTCGGTAATGCCTTTGTGCGAGAATACGAGTTTGGTGCCGGTGACGACACCGGAGTTTATTGGAGCGAAAGAGTTGCCTACACTCGCCGAGCTTTGATCTTCATTGCTGCATCCATTAACAGAGCTTTGCGCGGTAGGTTTTCTTTTGGAAACAAGTTGCGCAGTTCCCGGAGCTTCGACCTGTCGATCATGCTGCCCTGCAAAGAAGGCTCGCCTGATTTGGCTTCCATTGAGCGATTCATTTCCGCCATAGAATATGAGCAGACGGGATATATCGAACAATATATTTCAGAACTCGACTCAAATTGAGGGTTATAAGGCATAGCCATCGTGTTTAGTCAACTTCGCGTTGCGATGATGCTGGCTCTTCATAATTGGGGGTGTTGTTGGGGTCTGAATCCGGCTCTTCAGAGTTGAGTGTGGTTCGAGGCAATGAACTCCTACATCGACACGCAGGGCTACACAGACATTCGTCCCCTCGTCGCCTTCTCTGGCTCCCTGGAATCCGACGACGGCGAAACCGTCACCGAGGCCTCGCTCAACGGGCGCGGCGACACGGCCCGAGCGTTCCGCGAGGAGGACTACAAGGTCCTCATCGTCGCCAACAAGTTCCAGACCGGCTTCGACGAGCCGCGCCTCGTCGCCATGTACGTGGACAAGAAACTATCCGGCATCGCCGCCGTGCAGACCCTCTCGCGCCTCAACCGCACCTACCCCGGCAAGACCGCGCCCATGGTCGTGGACTTCCAGAACACGCCGGCCAGCATCGAGGACGACTTCAAGATGTACTACTCGGACGCGCACGTGGCCGGGGAAGTCGACCCGAACTCGCTCATCACGATCGCCGAACGCCTGGACACTGCCGGCATCTACACGATGGTGGAGATGGAAGCGGTCGCCGACGCGTACCTGAGCGATGCCGGCGGCGAAGCCATCGCGCGGGCCATGGGGCCCATCAAGGAGCGGTGGCAGGCCGCGTGGAAGCGCGCGCGTCTGAGCAAGGACAACGAACTTAAGGACTCCCTGCGCAGCTTCCGCGCGGACACGATCAGCTACCGCAACGCCTGGCAGTTCCTCAGCCAAATCGTCGACTACCAGGACCCGGACCTGCACAAGCGCGCCATCGTGGCCACCCTCCTGTCGCGCAACCTGCACATGGACGGCAACCAGTACGACGACTCCTACCTTGAGGGCGTGCAGCTCTCCGGCGTGCAGCTCGTGCCCTCCGCCATCAACGAGGACCACTCCCTGAGCGAGGGCAGCGTCGAGCCGATGGTGCTTCCCGGCTTCGATGGCGAGTTCCGCGGCGGGCAGACTCCGACTAAGGGACCCCTCGCGGAGGTCATCGATCGCGTCAACGACATGTTCCGGGCCAGGAACGTCGATGTGACCGAGGGCAGCGTCGCCGGGTTTATCACCACCTTCTGGGGTTTCCTGGATGAGAACGAGGCCGCGCAGGCCATGGCGAAGAAGAACAGCCCGAGCCAGCTCAAAGCATCCGCTGACTTCAAGAACGCCGTCGGCGTCGCCATGGTTCGCACCTGCCAGGAAAACCAGGAGATTCAGTCGTACATGACGGATCAGTCCTTCCTGGATAGCATCGTCGAGATCACGGCGGATGCGCTACAGGCCCACTACAGTCGCGGCGGCGAGGGTACCGAGGCGTAGCCGGATGCCCGGTGTCCCCTCGCCCCGCGGGTGTTGAAGCGCCGCGGGGCCGGTGTCGCCGTCTCACCTTCCCGCAAGCTCCGGCGTCGTGAAGGCGCGGACCTGGGCGGCGTCCGGGTCGATGTCGGTGGCCGTCATGGGTTTCTTCGAGGCGGACTCGAGGGCGGTGACGGAACGCGCGCGGGACAGGAGGCGAGTCTCCATCGAGGACACGGCCTTGTTGTAGAAGTCGACGCTCTTCGCCAGGTTCTTGCCCAGGTTGTCCATGTGGCCGGCGACGACGCCGAGCCGCTCGTACAGGTCGCGGCCCAGGGCGATGACCTGGTCAGCTTGCTCGTTGATCGTCGTGCGTGCCCACGCCGTGGCACACGTGCGAGCCACCGCCAGCAGGGTGACGGGGGAACACAGGGCCACGCCGCGCGCTATCGCGTCGTCCAGGAGTGCGCCGTCCGAGCGCAGCGCGGCGCTCAGCGCCGCCTCCGACGGGACGAAGAGGATCACCAGCTCGGGCGAGGAACCGAGAGCGCGCGCGTAGTCGCGCGACGCGAGCGCCTCCACGTGAGAACGCAAGGCCTTCGCGTGCGCTGCGAGCTCAGCGCGACGCCGAGCCTCCGCATACTCCCCGCTGTCCTCAATGCCGCAGGCCCGCAGGTACGCGTCCATCGGGGCCTTCGCGTCGAGGGCGAGGAACCCCTGACCCGGCAGGTGAATAGTCACGTCGGGACGCCCGCGGTCAGTCGATGCGCTGCCCGCGCCCAGGCCTCGTCCCTGAGTGAGAGAAGCGATCGAACGCTGTTCCGCGAAGTCGACGTGCGGCATCATCCCCGCGGCCTCGAGGATGCGGGCGAGCTCGACCTCGCCCCACGTGCCGCGCGCGCTACGCGAGCGCAGGGCGCCCTCCAGTGAGGCGGTGGTGCGGGCCAGGTCCGCCTCACGCTGCGCGGCGTCGCGCAGCTGTTCGGCGAGGGCCCCGTGCTGGCGTGCCCGCGTGGCCTCCATCTGGTCGACGCGCGCCGTCATCTGCTCCAGCTGCGCGCGAACCGGGGCGAGGGCGTGCAACACGGACGCATCACTGGCCGAGCGGGCCTCGGCGGAGTCGACGCGCCGGGAGAGCTCCTCCGCGCGCGCCTGCCACCGTGCGGCCTCCGCGCGCAACGCGCCCACGTCCTCGCCCGGCTGCGAGGCGCGGCGCGCCACCGCCCCCACGTACCCGAGCGCAGCGCCCACGACCAGTCCAACCAGGAGAAAAACAAGCGACATACCCATAGCGCCACGATACGAGGGGCCATGCACATCTGCGTCCCGCACGCGGGCCGGGTGGGTATCCAACAACCTACCGCCAGTCAGATAAGTCGATTATGCTGAGCGTAAAACTCAAAGGGGAGGGGCATGGAATCCGTCGATCCGCGCACGATGCACGTGCTGATTCGCGATAAGGACGCGCCGAATTGGCAGGATCACACCTGGAATGTCGCGAAGGCGTGCCGCGACGGAAATCGCGTCGTCGTCACCTACACCAACGGCAAACAGTATCCATACGGCGAGGATCGGGTACGCCTCTACGATCAGGTTGAGCGCCGCAAGGTCGACGCCCTCGATGAGATCCGGGTGTGCGGGCAGCGCTGGAACAGCGTCGAGATCATCTGGACGCTCCGCTGCGCGGGTCACCCGCGTAATCCGCGCTACACGCTGGCGTATCGAAAAGCTGATGGCAAGCTCGCGCTTCGGCGCTACGGAAGCGACGAGGTGAGGGCGTCGTTCGCGACGCCGCAGCAACGAAAGAACGCCTCCATCCTTGACTACGTGCGCGAGGAAGTCCGCGCGCAGGCTCGACGTGCCGGGGCAACATTGGACACAAGCGGGCGCTATCCCAAGTGGGTCGGTGCGGACCACATGCTGCCCGACGCTATTCTCGCGAACGTGTGGGAGTGGCTCCCGAGCGCCCCGAAAGGCTCCGCCCTGGAGGCTTTCCTTGCGGGCGTTTCCTCCGCGAAGACGGGCGCGAGCGACCGGCTCATCATGCCCTTCCATTCCAACATCGATCAACGCAACGCGATTCGCGCCGCGCTCACCCACCAGATCTCGATCATCGACGGCCCTCCCGGCACGGGCAAAACGCAGACGATCCTCAACCTGATCGCCTCCCTCATCGCCCAGGGCAAGACCATCGGCGTCGTCGCGGGTGCCAACTCCGCGGTGGATAACGTCATCGACAAGCTGACAGAGGAAGGCTACGGATTCCTGGTGGCCAGCCTCGGAAAAGCTGAGCGTGTCAAGGAATTCCACCAGCGTGAGGGGATTCTTGAGCAGCGGCGCGAGGCCTGGGCCAAGAAGGCGTCCACCGCCTCGTCGGGTGCATCCGCCCGTGCTAACGAGGCCGCGCTGCGGGCCGAGGAGGGGCGGCTCGTCGCCCTGTGGGAGGACGCGCGCGACATCCCGCAGATCCGAGCACGGCTGACCGCGACCCAGCGTGAGCGCTTCCTCTTCGAAGAAAAAATGAAGGAAAGTCGCCGCCCGCTCGCGGATATTTCGCATCTGTCCGTCGTGCGGCGCAGCTCCGAGACCATCGCTGACCTGCTTGCCCTCGCCCGCTGCGCGCCGAGGCCTGGGCGCAGCCCTCGGGGCTTCATCGAGCGGGTGCGCCGCTACTTCGCCTACGGATCGTTGAAGGGCATCGACCTGGAGGACCCGGATGTCCAGTCGGCGCTTCAACTCGCTTTCTATCAGACCCGCGAACGCGAACTCAGCCGTCGCATCGAGGAAGCGGAAGCGCGCGCGGCCCGCCACGGCCTCGTCGAGGTGAGTGCGCAGTACCGTCGCCGTTCCCGCGAGGCTTTGGACGCCGCCCTCCGGGACCGTTTCGAGCGCGAACGGCCGAGCCGTCTGAGCCCCAATCAGTGGCTCAACCGGCAGACGGACATTCTGCTGCGCACCTACCCGGTGGTCGCATCCACTTGCTTTTCGATCCGTCACAACCTGGCCGAGGATACGCTGCTCGACTGGATCATCATCGACGAATCGTCGCAGGTCCTGCTCCCGGAGGGAATGGCGGCGCTGAGTAAGGCTCGCAACGCAGTCATCGTCGGTGACGCGCGGCAGATCGGGCCGATCTTCCAGGGCTGGGACGAAAGCAAACGGCAACCGCCCGCGAAACGATTTGATGTGCGCTCGATGTCGCTGCTCGATTCCGTCAAGGCTATGACCGAATCTGAACAAGTTCCCAGCACCCTGCTCAAGGAACACTACCGCTGCCACCCCGCAATCATCGAGTTCTGCAACCGCATGTACTACGGCGGCCAGCTCATCCCGATGCGCGTGCCGACGGAGGATGCCCCCGATCCGCTCGCGATCGTCTACGCCGCACCGGGAAACCACGCGCGGCGGCCTGCGCGCGGGGGAAGCTTCTTCTCCCAGAGAGAGATCGAGATTATCGCCCAGCTCGAGGAGTTGCGGGTCATTCGCGAGGGGATCGAAGCTGACGATAAGGACTCGTCCGGGGATTTTGTTCTCGGTATCGTGACCCCGTTCCGGGCGCAGGCGACGAATCTGCGCCAGCGTATCCGCGCGGACCTCGGGGAAGGGGCGCACGCCCGATGGCTGGCGGAGACCGCGCACAAGTTCCAGGGGCGCGGCGCGGGAACGGTGGTCCTATCCACGGTCCTCAACGCGCACGACCGGGCCGCCGCGCGCGAGTTCTACGACTCTGACGCCATGACGAACGTCATCGTGTCGCGCGCCAAAGACCGGTTCATCGTCGTCACCACGCACGGCGGCGTCCGCCTGAGCCGAAACATTAGGACACTGCTCGATTACATCGAAATGTACGACCCAAGCGCCGTCGTCCAGTCGGACATCGTCTCCATTTTCGATGTCCTCTACAACGCCTACAGCGCGTCGCTCGAACGTTACTCGCGCGCCAAGTGGGCCGACCGTCGGCGCTCGCCCGCCGAGAACATTGCCGACCAATGCCTGCGCGAGGCGCTCGCGGAACCCAGGTACGCTCGCTTTGGCTATCAGACCGAAGTATTCCTCAGGGACGCGCTGCCGAACACTCGTCGCCTCAGCGAGGAGCAGCGCGCCTTCGTGTTCACGGATAGCGCCCTCGACTTCGGGGTGTACTCGCGGGTGACCGGGCGCCTGGTCCTCGCCATTGAGGTCGACGGCTGGCAGTATCACGGCAACAGCGAGCAACAGCAGCAGCGCGACGCGCGCAAAGACTCGATCATGGCCGCGTACGGCGTTCCCGTCCTGCGCTTGCCGACGAACGGCTCGGGGGAGGAGCGCCTCATCCGCGAGGCACTCGACAAGCTGTTCTGATCGGTGGTTGGTGTCCGATTGATGGGATGTGTGACAGCTGCGTTCGCTGCCCTGTGGTTCTCTCTCATCCGAGTTTGACGAGGTCGGGGCGGGGTTGTGTGGTGGCGTGCGCGTGGGGTGGAAGAACGTTTCATGGTGATTACTGGGCATTCTTAGTGTTTTGTGTTGGTTCTGGGCGTAGCCTGTGTTCTTAACAGGGCGTGCTTCCGATGGTGGGGGTGCGCTGGAGGATAGCTACCTCATCGTGGAGGTTGAGAGAACATGATGGTTCCACCGTTGTCCGAGCGGCCCGTCACTGAGGAGGACGAGGAGCAGTTCCGGCGAGAGTCCATGCCGCGCAAGTACACGCTGCGTCAGCGGTGGGCCGACTATCGGGCCGAGGCAAGAGCCAACCGGCCCAGGGGCGTGAAGGCTCGGGTGCGGGCCTGGTTGCACGTTGAGCCGTTCTATTGGGGAATGCGCGCCGCCTACGTGATCCTCTTCGTTGGGGCAGTCTTCGCCGTCTACATCAACGGCGTCGCCAACGGCTGGTGGCACCCGTGGGGAGACAAACCCACCGTCGCAGCCACGACGCCCGCCGCCAGGCCCGCCCCATCCGCGTCAAGTTCCACCGAGGCGGCCATGTCGGGCGGCTACCAGATCGGACCCGACGGCGTGCTCGTGCGCCCCGCCGAACACGCCGCATCCACCTACACCAAACCAGAACTACCCGAAGAAGCCAAAGAAAACACAGAGAAGGGCGCAGAACTCGCAGCCGAGTACTACCACGCGCTGATGGGATACTCCTGGAACACGGGCGACACTTCAGCACTTTTGGGCATTTCAGATCCCGACTCAACTTTTGCAACCTCTTACGCCGATGACGTTGCCGAGCTGTACTCGAACGGCTGGGCTTACGGGAGTGAATCAGAAATTTCTCACATCGTTCGTGTTGAACCCATTCCTGAGAACGGAAACGATGTACGCCCAAACACGATCGCAGTTGTCTTTCAGCTCTCCTCAAGGACTGGGGTCATGTGCCAAGGTCAGAAGATAGTGAAGAGAGATCGAGAGTATCAGTCGCTACTAACGCTATATATGACATGGCAAGACGATCATTGGATCGAAACTCAAGGAAGCTTGATCACTGATGCTAGCAAATAAGTCAATTCACGCTGGGTTCGCAAGCCTCCTATCTCTATGCATTCTAGTCAATACACCTTCTACTGCTAACGCATTCTTTGATGATGATCTGCCAGATCCATACGCTCAGCGTTCCGATGCATCCGGACGATCAGTAACAACTTATGCGCAATTGATCGAACAGCAGATTGAAAACGCACTCCCACAAGCTGCAGACTCATCCGTTGGTGACGAGAGGGCCTGGAGCACTGCTCAATCTGCGCATGCCTCAGACCCAGATTCTGATATTGACTGGGAACATTGCGGTTTCGACATTATCGACCCTTCACAACCATTGAAGTTGCAGGTGGCAGTATGCGCCTATCCACCACCAGAATCTCCTGAATCACCTCTGCCCGAGAAACTACCTACAACGAGGGACATTCTCTATTCGGCAGCAGCCGTGATCCACGCTGACGGGGCCGGGTTGTATAAGCGACCGTTGGGGGTATCCTACACGAACAAGTTCATCCCCACCATCGTCGCGGTCACCAGCCCCACCCAGACCCACGTCATCAATCTGCTGGGACGCGACATCACGATCACGCTCACCGCCACGAACTACGAAT
>ERZ772912.782-NODE-782-length-13637-cov-3.260197_pt1 | contig 13637 bp, 10 predicted proteins | sample MGYA00512119_ERZ772912 | MGnify/ENA primary metagenome ERZ772912 (study PRJEB29015, sample SAMEA2738048) | human oral metagenome | biome: human oral; feature: human-associated habitat; material: saliva | place: China | collected 2230 ...
CTCCGCCGCACTAATTGACCCCTCCACAATACCCCACTTCCCCCCACCAATTACTACATTTTGATAAATTACACCGTTGTAACTTAGAGGGAAGTTGTAAAAACCATACAAATAATCAGCTACCGCTAGTGTGTCTACTACAAAAACGCACCCCGACCTTGTCGGGGTGCGTTGTGGAGGGAAAATTTGGTGCTAGACCTGGGCGCTCAGATGGGCTATTAGCCCCTCAGGAGTTACGCCTATCCCAGCGCTCTTCTTGGCGCGCCATGAAGCTAGATTTCTTGACAGGCCTGGCAGGCTTAGCGCCAGGCCTGACAGCAAGGGTGTTGGCGTTGGTTAGTGCAATCACCACGCCCCATACGGCCAAGCCAAAGCAAATCAAGGCCCCTAGTACCGACCACACCGAGTGGAAGAAAGCCACGCAGGCGATCATGCCAGCAAAAGCGACGATAACCGCAAAAACACCCATGCCAACGTGGCGCGGCGAGGGGCGCCAGCCCAGCTCAGAGCGCTCACCCATAGAGTCCGACATAGAGGCGGCCAGATCCGGATCCGTGCTACCCAGCTGCGCTTCAAGGTCACGCAGGACTTCCTTTTCCCGTTCTGATAGTGCCATGTTTAATCACCCTCTCTATTTACCCAAACTCTAGGCCGGCTTAAGTCTTGTTGTCACCTTAGAGTGCAGGGGCAACCAAAACTGAGCCCTAAACTCACAGCTTACTCGCACCCTTAGCTTTAACTGCCAGTACTAGTTACCTGAGCTTTAACTGCCCACACTAGTTATACGCGCGCAGCTTATGTGCTAGTTGCGTTTGGGCGTCCCCAGTAAGGCAGCTGGGCCAATGAGGCCTGCCCCCCAGCGTTCACGGATCGCGTCGGCAGCTTTTTCAGTTTTAGCGCTGCGCTCGTCACTGTCGAAGCTGAGCTGCACGGCGCCGTCGGCACGTACCAAAGACTCAGTGCGCACCCCTAGCAGCCGGATCCCCTGGGCCGGCATAGGCAGCGCCGCAAACAGATCAGAAACCTGCTGCCATAAATAACGGGCTGTATCTGTAGGCTCAGCTAGGGTACGTGAGCGGGTGAGAGTCTTGAAATTGCCGTCGCGTACCTTTATTCCCACTACCCGCGCCTGCCAGCCGTGTTTGCGCAGGCGGATAGCGCACTGGTGGCACTGATCCAGCAGCACCTGCCTAGCTTGGGCACGGTCATAAATATAGGTGTCGAAAGTGGTTTCGGTGCTAATGGATTTTTCTTCACGCACCGGGCTAACCGGGCGGTTATCAATGCCGCGACTGAGGTTATATAGGTGCCAGGCGGCAGCTTTACCCAGGATGCGCTCAAGCTGGGCGCGTGGGGTGCGGCGCAGATCCACTACCGAGTCGATACCCCACTCATGTAGTTTGCGCTCGCTTTTGTCCCCCACTCCCCACATGGCCCCTACCGGCAGTAGGTCCAAAAATTCTTGGGTGGCACTGGCGGGTACCAGCAGCATCCCGTCGGGTTTAGCGTGAGCGGAAGCCAGTTTGGCTATCAGTTTGTTGGCGCCAATACCCACTGAGGCGGTGACCCCCAGCTGCCGGGAAATTTGCTGGCGCAGATTAGTGGCAATTTGGCAGGGACTACCTAGACGGCGTCTAGAGCCAGAAACATCTAAAAAGGCCTCATCAATGCTTAACTGCTCTAGCTGCGGGGTAATCGCCCCCAAAATACCCATTACCTGCTTGGATACCTGACTATAGAGCTGGTGACGTACCGGCAGCACAATAGCCTGGGGGCAGCGACGCAGCGCTTGGCCTACCGGCATGGCTGAATGTACGCCGTAGCTGCGAGCCTCGTAGGTGGCCGCGCACACCACTCCCCTGCCGTTAGATCCACCCACAATTACCGGCTTGCCGCGCAGGGAGGGATTTTCGCGTAGCTCCACGGCGGCGAAAAATGCGTCCATGTCCACGTGCAAAATCGGGGTGGCACTATCATCGTCACCCCAAAAGCGGCGGGCTTGGTCACTACGCGGTGCTTTGGACACGCCTACAGGGTAACTTGTGTGGGTGAGTAAACGCCGCCGCTCTAAGCCCACTGCCAAAACTGGCGATAGCTTGTCACTGTCTAGTTTACCTACCGAGCCGGTAGCTACTTCTTTTGCCAGCGCCCGCTTAGAGGCTCGCGATCAGGGTATTTTGCTGTATTTGGATGAAACTGAGTCATCATTTATTGATTTGGCTGATCCGGCATACTTAGATTTTGAATATCACCAACATATGGATGCGGCCGTAAAAGTATTGCTAGGTGAGGATCTACCTTTAAATGCAGTCCATTTAGGTGGGGCAGCTTGCGCTTTAGCGCGCGCTTGGGACGCAACCCACCCAGGTTCTGCGCAGTTAGCGGTAGAAATTGACGCTAAATTAGCCGCCTATGTGCGCCAGTGGTTTGATTTGCCGCGTTCGCCGCGTCTGCGTATACGCATTGACGACGCCGTAGTGGCTGCCCCAAGTTTAAAAGCTGAGTTTTGGGATGTGGTTGTGCGCGATATTTTTAGCGCCGGCACGGTACCTGACAGTGTCTGCACGCCGGAGTTTATGCACTCGTGCATGAATGCGCTTAAGCGCGAGGGACTGTTTTTAATTAATGCTGCCTCCGCCCCAACTAGCCAAGTGCAGGCGCAGTTTGCGGCTTTAGCCCAGATAAGTGATTTTTTGGTTATTAGCGACGCCGCCGTGGCGCGTGGCAAGCGTCGTGGCAATTTGGTGTTGGTGGCGCGCAAAACTGGTTTTAGCGCTGAAGATTTTGACCGTCTTTCCCGTGCGGTGCGTAAATTGCCGCTACCAGCTCAGCTTTACCGCCACAGCGACACGGCCCTCTCGCGCTACAACTAGCCAGCCAAAAACGTGCGGCGCAAACAGTACTGGGCAGCAGTAGTTAGCGGCGCCGTCGTAGTCTACTGAATTAGAACCCACTAAGCTACCAGGTGCTTACCGGGGTGGGATAAACGGCCATATCCGGGCTGCACACTAGCTCGGCGCGGCCCTGCCAAATTTGGCCGTTCGAGATGAGAAAAACCTTTCTCTCCTGATCAGTAGCAGTTTGTTTGCTGCATCCTGGTGGGATTACCCCGTCGGTGGCGTAAGTGTTTACTTCCCTGGTGCTGGGCACTTCCACATCTACGGTCCCAGTGGCGTCTTTGAGAATGAAGCAAACCCAAAAGGGTTGGTTGTTTAACTTGGGCACCTGGCTGAGGGTAAACGTTTTTGCCTCACTGGCATGTTTTACACACCAGTTAAAAACTGCAGCCTCCTCGGCCTTAGTGTAGTCGCGGCGCAGATCGGCAGACGGCAACGTAGTGGCATTGGCAGTGGAGCTTGCGGCGGCCGCTGCGCTGGTAGACGCCGTAACGCTAGCGCTAACCGCACCAGAGGGCGTTACAGTTTTTGTGCCAGCGCAGGCACACAGCAACACTAAACCCAAAGCAGTAGCTACAACGCTAAGTACCGGTTTTTTAAGCAGCTTACTCATGTTACTCATGAGCGCCTAAGTACCGGTTTTTTAAAGTAGCCACTCATGAGCGGTTCAGCTTTCTTGAGGAATAACTACCTGGGGATGCAAGCGACGTGAAATAATCAGCAAACCTACTACCAGTACTGCAACGATAACGCCCATAGCGCCAAAAGCAACGATAAAATCGCCGCCGGTGCGCGCTCCCCCACGCAGGTCAAGAATTAATCCCACCAGCTCAACAGCAATAATTGAGGAAACAAAACCACCGGTATTAACCGTACCAATAGCCACGCCCCAACGTGAACGCTGGGTATATTCACGCACAATATCAAAACCTAAAGCGCCCACACATGAACCAATGGCAGCCCCAATAATCACAATTAACGCCGCCGCCGCTGAAGGCGATAAAGCCAGCCCCACTGCCCAGGTCAAAACATTTATCGCATAAGCAGCCAGGCAGGTTTGTAGCCGGCGCCTAGGCCAGCGGCCAGAAATAATTCCAGCCGGAATCCCTGCGGCCACCAAAAACAAGCCTTCTAGGCTGAGCATGGTGGCGCTAACCGTGTCGCTTAAATGCATCCCTTGACGCATCCAAGCCGACCCCCACATCAGGGCAATCACGTTAAAAGGGAACGCCGCAGTCGCGTGAATCATCCAACCCACCCAGGTGGCGCGGTTACGCAGCACTGCCCCCATAGAGCTCCTAACCGACTCAGTTTGTGCCACCGGCGCTTTAGCGCCTGAAGGGTCATCGCGCACCAGTACCGCCGTGGCCACAGCCGCCATAAACACCGCCAAAGCCACCAGGTTAAAGCTGGTAGACCAGCCGTAATCATGCAGCCACCACACCACTGGGAAAGCACTGATTACCTGCCCGAGCTGGCCCCCCACGTTAGTTATCTGGGTTAGTAGCGGCACCCGTGAAGCACTAAACCAAGCCGGCAAAAACCGCACCACACCAATAAAAGCGGTGGCGTCACCGGCTCCCACCAGGGCCCTGGCCGCGAGCGCAGTGGGGAATGCGTGGGCTTGGGCGAGGGCTAGTTGGCCTAGGCCCACAATGATTAGGCCGCAGGTGAGTACTTTGCGTGAGCCGTAGCGGTCTAGTAGGAGGCCTACGGGGATTTGGGCGGCGGCGTAGACGGCTAGCTGGCCCATGATGAATACGGCTAGTTGGGCTGAGGATAGGCCAAAGCGTTGGTCTGCCCAGGGTACGGCCACGCCGAAGGAGGTGCGTGCGCACATGGCCATGCAGTAGGCCAGGCCTCCGCCTAAAAATACGATCCAGGCTTTTAGCCCGTCTTTTTGGTTTGTGGGCTGCTGGGTGGGGGCTGGTTTTGTCACGGTATTAGATGTTAGCCGTGCTTGGGGCATTTCCTGGGTTTGGGGCAGGCTCTGGGTTTGTGGTGCTGGCCGCGTTTAGACAGCGGCTGAGAGGCTAGCGGTGTTTGTAGCCTCCTAGCTGGTTTTAGGTTTTTGGCTGGTCGTGGTTGGGCTCTTGGTTGGTGGCGTTTCCCGAGTTGTTGGGGCCGTTGCCTGAGTTGTTGGAGGCGTTGCCCGAGTTGTTGGGGCCGTTGCCTGAGTTGTTGGATTCGAGGAAGGCTTCGAGCTGGGCGGTGAGGGTGTCCAGGTCGGTGTCATTGAGATCCGCGTTTTGCAGGCTTAAGTCTGGTGGCGGGGATAAGACGCTGTCTAGTGACTTGTCGTATTGCTTTTCTAGGGCTTGTACGAGGGCGGCTATTTCTGGGCGGTTAGCGACTTCGGTTTCGATGGCGTTTAGGTTGATGATTGAGTTGGCTTCCAGGTCCCCTACCGGCAGGGCCAGGTTGATGGATTTGGCGATTGCGCGCAGCAGTGCTGAGGCGCTTTGGGGGAAGTCGTCTCGTAACAGGTAGTGGGGTACGGAGGCGCTAACGCCGCGTGAGTCGAATCCGGCTTGGCCTAGGCGTAGTTCTAGGTAGTTGCCATAGGCGGCAGGAAATTCCATGTAGCCGAAGGTTTTGGGATGGTTTGGGTCATCTGGTACGTGTTGGCCGTGTTCGTAGACCTGGGTGGGGCGGGTGTGTGGCACGGGCATAGGGATGCCGGCCATTCCCATGGCAGTGGTTACGCCTAGAGAGCGGACCAGGTGGATGATGGCGCTGCTTAGTTCTTCCCAGCGGTAGTCGGGTTCGTCGCCGTGCAGGAAGAGGAATTCTTCGCCGTTGTCGTCGCGCAGTAGTTCCAGGGTGAGGCTGGGACGTGTGGTTTCTAAGAATTTACCGTGGTCGTAGCTAATGGTGGGGCGCCGGGAGCGGTAGTCGATCAGGGCGTCAATGTTGAAGGTGGCCACTGCCTTGCCGGGCAGGGTAGTTAGTAGCTGCTCGGTGGCGAGGTTGGCGGCGTTACCAGCGTCGATGGCGCCGTCGAATTGGTGCAGTAGTACGCGGGGGTGGATCTGGGCGTGGCGCTCTAGATTCATGGTGTATAGCGTCTGCATGGTTCCCCCTTATGTGTGGCAGCTGGTTTTGGGTGGCCGCTTTAGTTTTTAGTGGTTTTGTTTCTTTGTTTGGCTAACTGGTTTAGCTGGTCTTTTGTTCCATTTGTTTGGTGTCGTAGTGCTCACTGTGAACAAGTTGCAAGATTTGCTCGCGTTGTGGCTTTGGAACAAGAATAATGGATAGTCGATTTTTACTGGCGTTAAGCGTGAGGTTTGTAGTGTCTGATGTGTCTGTCTCTAGTGCGTTGGCCCAGGCTATTGCCGATGAGCAGGTTGTAGTTGACCGTGCTTATAGGGAGCTTGATAGCCAAATTGCGCAGGCTCGCAAGACTTTAAGTGCTACTGAGGCTAGGGGTGCTTCGGGCACGCATCAGGCGCGCGGTGAGCGTGACGCGTTTGCGGCCCACTATGCTAATCGGATTGCCACCCTTGAGGGTGTGGAGCACCGACTGGTTTTTGGGCGTATGGATAATAGTGACGGTTCGCGTCACTATGTGGGGCGCGTGGGTTTGCATGATGATCAGCGCCGTGAGGTGCTGTTGGATTGGCGTGCCCCGGCGGCGCGGGCTTTTTATCAGGCTACCGCGCGTGAGCCTTTGGGGCTGCGACGACGTCGTCATATAACCACCCGGGGACGCACGGTTAGCGGGGTTGAAGATGAGCTGTTAGTGGTGGATGCTGCGGCGGCTAGTGACGTGACGCTTCAGGGTGAGGGTGCTTTGATGGCGGCGCTTAATGAGGCCCGCGCGGGTCGTATGGGCGATATTGTGGCCACTATCCAGGCTGAGCAGGACCGGATTGTTACTGCTGATGGGCCGGGTATTTTGGTGGTTCAGGGCGGCCCGGGTACGGGTAAGACGGCGGTGGCTTTGCACCGAGTGGCTTATTTGTTCTACACCGAGCGTGAGCGTTTGGAGCGCTCGGGGGTGTTGTTGGTGGGCCCCTCACGGACGTTTTTGCGTTATGTGGAGCAGGTTTTGCCTTCTTTGGGTGAAACGGGCGTGGTTTCGACGACGATCGGGGATTTGGTCCCGGGCTACCATGCCACGGTTAGTGAGCCTAGCAAGCTGGCGCAGCTTAAAGGTTCACTGGTGTTTAAAGACATTTTGTATTCTTTGGCGCGTGCTTTGCAGCGGGTGCCGCAGGAGCCTCGCCCAATTGTGGTTAATGAGGTGGTTTTGCAGCTTACTCCCGAAGATGTGCGTCAGGCTCGTTCGCGGGCGCGGCGCTCAGGTAAGCCCCATAACCAGGCGCGGGAAACTTTCGTGTTGTGGCTACTAGAGCGGTTAACTGACCAGTATGCGGCTAAGAAGGAGATGCTTGATCCTTCTGACCCCGACACGCGGGCTTGGATCCGTGAGGATATTCGTACCAGCCGTGATGCGCGCCGGGAAATTAACCTGTGCTGGATGCCTACCGATGCGCAGGCTTTGCTCGATAAGCTGTTTTCGCGCCCGCAGCTGCTAGATAAGCACGCTAAGCAGCTAACTAAGGCGCAACGTAAGCTACTGCTGCGCCCGGCTGGCTCGCCGCTCAGTGAAGCCGATATTCCTTTGCTTGATGAGCTGTTGGAGCTGCTAGGCCCCATGGATGATGTTTCAGCCCGCCAGGCACGCCAGGCTGAGGCGGAGCGGGCTCGTGAGTTGGAGTATGCCCAGCAGGCTATTGCTTCCCAGGGGCTGGGTGGGGGCATGGTTAGCGCCCAGACTTTGGTTGACCGCTACAGTGGCGGCGGGGCTATTGCGCCACTGGCTGAGCGCGCCCGAGCGGATCGGACCTGGACTTATGGCCATGTGGTGGTTGATGAGGCCCAGGAGCTGGGGGCGATGGCTTGGCGAGCTTTGGCTCGGCGCTGCCCGCTGCGTTCGTTTACGGTGGTTGGTGATTTAGCCCAGTTCTCTGGCACGACGCCGCCGCGTTCGTGGCGTCAGGTGCTCGCTCCCCTGGGGGTGCGTGCAGATGAAGCTGCTGATATTCAGGCTGCTAAGGGGGCTAGTGGCACCCCTATGCGCCAGGAGGTACTAACCGTGTGTTACCGCACCCCCAAGACCATTATGAAGGCAGCCGAGGCGGCCGTGGCCAGCTATGGTTTGCAGGTGCCTTACCCGGTTACTTCGGTGCGTGACTTGGATGATGCCCTGGTAGTTGAGGCGGTTACGCCGCAGCTTTACACCCAGCGTTGGCGTGAGGTTGTGGCCGCTAAATGTAGCCAGCTTGATGAGCAGCTGGGTAAGGATCAGGGCACTATTGTGGTGATTTCTAATGACCCTGCCCACCTTGAGGCATTGCTGGGCGAAGATGAGTATTTAGCTGAGCAAATGTTTTGCCCTGAGGGGGATTTGCTACGGGCCCGCGTGGCAGTTATGACCCCGCTGACCAGTAAGGGCCTGGAGTTTGATGTGGTGTTGCTTGATCAGCCGGGCCAAATAGGCCAGGTTTCTCCCGGTGACTTGTATGTGGCCATGACTCGCCCCACTAAGCAGCTGCATATTTTGCACACTGACGAGTTAGGTTTTTCCTTGCAATAGGCGGATACCGGGCGCTGCTAAATTGGTTTTCGATAGGCGATCTTGATGCGTTTTTTCTCTAAGTTGCGGCGAAAAAGGAAAAAATACGCTACCGTAACTTACGCAACCGTAAGTTACGTTGCCTATCGAGCCAGTTGGCACACTCTTTAGGAGGAACCTTGAGCGCCGCAGACTACCAGCGCCCTCACTACGCCCCGGGCGTTCCCGCAGTAGTGGCCCTACCGACCCAGCCCCTTAGTACTGTGCTCGACGACGCCGCTAAGCGTTTCCCGCAGCGGATCGCAGTGGATTTTTTAGGCACTAACATCACTTATGCCCAGCTACACACCCAGGTGCAGCGCGCTGCTGAGGCGCTACGGCGTCTAGGGGTACGCAAGGGTGACGTAGTGGCCTCTATTTTGCCTAACTGCCCCCAGCACTTGGTGTTGGCTTACGCCACCTGGCGTATTGGTGCGGTGCTAGCTGAACACAACCCGCTAGCTCCCTCCAGCCAGATTGAAGAGCAGCTTAAGCTACACGGCGGCAAGCTAATTATTGGTTGGGAAAAGTCTCTAGCTCAGCTAGATAAAGACATCAACCTGCGCGATTACAACGTTTACGCCGTCAACATGACCTCGGCGTTACCGCGTCACCTACAGGCGGCTCTGCGCCTACCGGTTAAGGCTGCACGCGCTAAGCGTGAAGAGATGCGCGCTCCGGTACCTAGCTGGATTGGCTCCTGGGACCGCCTGGTTGCCTCCAGCCCGGCTCTACCAGCTGATACTGCCCTACCTGACGTTAATGATGTAGCAACGCTGCTACACACCGGTGGCACCACCGGCACCCCTAAGGCGGTAAAGCTAACCCACATGAACCTGGGTTCTAACACTGCCATGGGGTTGGCTTGGGCTGGCCCGCACGTTAAGGACGGGCAGGAAGTGTTCTACTCGGTACTGCCCTACTTCCACGCTTTTGGACTAACCCTATCCATGCTGTGTGCAGTTGCTTTGGCGGCCACCCAGGTGGTGCTACCAAAGTTCAGCGTGTCGCTAGTAATTGAGGCCTGGAAGCGTCAGCCCTGTACTTTCTTCCCCGGTGTGCCGGTTATTTTTGACCGCCTAGCTAAAGCTGCGGCCAACCCGCGCCCCGGCCAGGTAATGCCTGATTTCACTTCTTGCTCCATTGCTCTTTGTGGCGCTGCGGCCACGCCCCGGGAAGTGGCTGCTGCTTGGGAGGAGCTAACTGGCCACTACCTCATTGAGGGTTATGGCATGACTGAAACCTCCCCCATCATCATGGGTAACCCCATCACTGATGAGCGTCGCCCGGGGGCTTTGGGTGTGCCCTTCCCCTCCACCGACATTTTGCTAGTTGACCCTGAAGACCCTGACCCCTCCCGCCCGGTAGCCAGGGGCGAGGTTGGCGAGATTGCAGTGCGCGGTCCCCAGGTGTTTGCCGGTTACCTGAACAACCCTGAAGAAACCGCCCAGGTGATGCTTGAAGGCGGCTGGCTACGTACCGGTGACCTGGCCCGAATCGACACCGATGACTTCTATGTCATGACTGATCGGCGTAAAGAACTGATCATTTCTGGCGGCTTCAACATTTACCCCACTGAGGTGGAGGCTGCTGTGCGCTCCATGCCGGGGGTTGAGGACGTCGCCGTGGTGGGTCTACCTGAGCAAAGCGGTAACGAGTCGGTGGTGGCCGCGATTGTGGCCCAGGCCGGCGCCAACATCACCTTAGAAGAGGTACGTGCCTGGGCTGAGAAGCACATTGCCCACTACGCCCTGCCGCGCCAGATCGCTATTGTGCAGGAACTACCGCGTTCCCAGATCGGCAAGGTTATGCGCCGCGTGCTGCGTGAGGAGCTGCTAAACGCCCACGAATCTGCTGGTCAGGCGGCCACCAAAGCCCAAGAAGCCGCCGGTCAGGCCGCCGTGCGCGCCCAGGACACCGCCTCTAAAGCCCAAGAGGCAGCTGCTCAGGCGGCCGCAAAGGCTCAAGAAGCCGCTGCCAAAGCGCAGGAGGTAGCTGGCCAGGCCGCCGCAAAAGCCCAGGAGACTGCCGCCAAGGCACAGGAGGTAGCTGGTCAAGCCGCTGCCAAGGCGCAGGAAGCAGCGGCCAAGGCCCAAGAGGCAGCCAAGAAGCTCAAGCGCTAAGCACGCTAGCTTTAAGACCAGTTGCTAAGTTCCCATTGGGACCTTAGCAACTGGTCTTTCAATGTCTAAGGTGCCAGCCATAGTACACTTTGGCCCATGACTTCTCAGGCTAGTGATAGCAACTGTTTTGTACGCCCCGCCAGGGTTGAAGACCTAGAGGCCATGGGCATAGCTCACGCTGGCGCCATGCTAGCCACCTTGCAGGCCGGCAGCAGCCAGGAGCTACCGGTAAGCGTTAGTGCCATGATCACCCCTGCCGTACTGGCTTCAGGTTGGCAAGAAGCGGTCACTAACCCACCCTCCCCCAACCACCACGTGCTGGTAGCTACCCAGGCGGGCGCCGTCGTCGGCCTAGCAGCCCTAGCCCCTGACGCTGACGGCGACGGCGAAATCACCGCCCTAGCCGTACACCCCGCCTACCAGCGCCACGGACACGGCTCACGCCTCCTCGCCGCCTGCGCCGACCTGGCCAAACAAAACAAGATGGCCAATATTTCCATGTGGGTTATTCGCGGAGACGAATCATATGTGCGCCTGCTAACCAGCGCCGGACTGGCCCCTATGGCCGGAGCTCAACGCAAACTGAGCGTCGGCCAAGACGTAAGCGAAGTATGCTGGGGCGCCAGCCTCTAGACGCCAACGCCCCACACCTAGGTGCCCTAAAAGTGAGCACCCCAAATTGGGCAGTTAAAAGTGCCAGCTCAGCGCTGGCCCACCACCACCTGGGCGCGCGGGCCACTAGCCAACCAGGCCGCAACCGCCCGCACCTGCTCGGCGTCAACCGCATCGAGTAGACGCAGGTTTTCAGCCATTGAACGCAGGCGACCAGTACTAACCTCAGCCCGGCCTAAACGCCCCATACGTGCCAGGGAGTCCTCTCCCCCCAGCACCATGGAACCGCGCAGCTGACCACGTGCCCGCTCTAGCTCCTGTTCGCTGACCCCGTCGCTAGCGAGACGCTCCCACTGCGCGCTCATCAGCTCCAGCACCTGGTCGACGTTTTCCTTGGCGCAGCCGGCGTAGATCCCAAAGGCCCCCGCATCGGCGTAGCTAAGGTCAAAAGCGTAGGTGGTGTAGGCCAGTCCGCGCTGCTCACGGATGGACTGGAACAGGCGCGAAGACATGCCGCCACCTAAAATCGTGGTCATCACACTAAGGGGCCAGCGCCGCTCATCACCGATAGCGATGCCGGGGGTGCCCAAATACACGTGGCTTTGTTCGCTTTCGCGCTCCACATACATGTCTTGGGGCTTTAGCTGCTGCAGCTGGCTGGCCTCACTGCGGCGAGCACGCGGCACGGCTTGAGTATCGACGCTCCAGCCTACCTGGGCTAGCTGCTCAGACACCTGCTGGCAGATCTGGTCATGGTTAACATGCCCAGCTGCGGCCACAATCAAAGTATCGGAAGCATAGTTGCGCTGATAGTGGTCCCACACGGCGTCGCGTGGCACATCCACCACGGCCTGGGCGGTGCCGCCTACCGGCCGGCCCAGCTCAGTGTCCTGGCCGAAAACCGATTTAACGAAGGTTTCATGGGCCAGGTCGCTAGGGTCATCGGCGGCTTCAGCTAGCTCTGAGACAATCACGCCGCGCTCAGTTTCCACCTCTTTGGGATCCAACAGGGAGCTGGTAACCATGTCGGTGACAATATCTAGAGCCACCGGCATGTCACTGGCCTGCACCCGCGCATAGTAGGAGGTGTGTTCTTTTGACGTGGCCGCATTGGATTCGCCGCCAATCATGTCAAAGGCAGTGGCTATCTCGGCGGCGCTACGGCGCGCGGTGCCTTTAAACAGTAGGTGCTCTAAAAAGTGAGTGGAGCCTTCTTGGCCAGGGCGTTCGTCGCGGCTACCCACCCCGAACCAGTAGCCCACGCTGGCTGAGCGCAGTCCAGGCACATCCTCGGTAATGACCCGCACGCCGCCAGGCAAAATTGAGCGACGCAGGTGGGCGCCGTCGTCGTCAAGGAACAGCTCTGTGTCTGCTTGGCCGGCGACGCCGCGCAGCAGCTCTACCTCACTATAAGACTGAAATTCACTCACTAGGTGAGCATATCAAGCAAGCCACTTAGCCCTGAAAACGCGCCTAAAAATGGTTGCGCTATGGTACCGGGCTAGCTGGGGTCAACGGCGGCGTCAGCAAATAAAAAGGAGGGTGAGACGTACCCCTAAAACGTCCCACCCTCGACTTTTTCGGCCAAAATTGACCGCATGTAAGCGCAAGCGGCTTAACGGGTTACATGTTAACGCATGCAAAGGCCCTGGTCATAGATAGTTGGCAGATAAGTGATATATGTCCACCTAATGGGACACTAACCCTAGCAAACCAGACTGCTTTGCAGGCTAGCGCTGACAGCGATAGGCAAGTTTCTGCTGATCACAGGGATGGTTGGCAAGCTCTGGCAATATTTACGACGACGGCGGGGCGCTTACGTCATTGACGCTAAGTGAGCGTGTTAACCTAGCCGATGAAGCAGATTACATGCGTTCCTTTAGCTCAAGTTACTGAGAGTAGGTAAATAATGACGCTAGAGTTGCAAGAGATTGGTTTTCACTACCGTAGCGGTGAGCAGATTTTAAATAATTGCTGCCACACATTTGAAAACGGCATAACCGCACTAGTAGGCGCCAATGGTGCGGGTAAAACCACTCTCTTGCGGCTACTAGCTAGTTTGCTTAAACCAAAATCTGGGCGGATAGATTACTGTGGTCATTCTATTCATGCTTCCGCCAGTAACCTAGCTGAATATCGCAAACTTTTAGGCTGGCTCCCCCAACAGGCCAGCCTAGCTAAAAATATAGTAGCAATAGATTACTTGCGTTACCTTTGTTGGCTTAAACAAATTCCTAGCCGCGAAGCTGAAACCGCTATAACTAACCTGGCCCAGCAGCTAGAAGTTGAGCAAGTTTTAGCTTGCCCTATGCGCCAGCTTTCAGGCGGCACTCGCAGGCGTGTCACTCTGGCCGGAGCTATGCTTGGTAACCCTAAAGTGTTGCT
>ERZ772912.783-NODE-783-length-13625-cov-8.531098_pt1 | contig 13625 bp, 10 predicted proteins | sample MGYA00512119_ERZ772912 | MGnify/ENA primary metagenome ERZ772912 (study PRJEB29015, sample SAMEA2738048) | human oral metagenome | biome: human oral; feature: human-associated habitat; material: saliva | place: China | collected 2230 ...
ACCAGGGACCTGCGGATTAACAGTCCGTCGCTCTACCGACTGAGCTATCGGGGAAAGATTTTAGATTATAGAGAAAGAAGTAACTTACGTCAACACTATTTTAAAAATACAATGGTGCAAGTTCCCAAAATACAGATAAATACCGGAATTTATAGAATTTCAGCAATATGCTTCGCAGCACGCTTGGCATCCAACAAAATCAAGCCCAGCTTACCGCTCTCTCTTGCCATCAAAGCCAAAACAGCGTTTTCTCCTGCCTGACTCAGCAAAATATAACCGGTCTTCCCTTTCACCATAACCTGATCAAGCTCACCGCAAGCCAACTCATGAACGGAACGGTTACCCAATGCCAGCAATGTTGCTGACATTGCACCAACACGGTCTGCATTTAAATGCGACGGCAACATGGTTGCAATAGGCAAACCGTCAGTAGAAATAACGGCTGAAGCAGTAATATCAGGAGAGGTATTATTCAAATCGCTCAATACAGAAATCAATAATTGTTGCATACATATTCCATTCTAAAATAATAATCGGTATCTAGTGTGTTAACGGCTTCCATAGCGGTGGTATAAAACTTTGACCAAGGTTACAAATGCCTCCTTGTTCAAATCAGGCATACCGCCGATAACCAAAATTAACTTGGTATTACCGATATATAAAAGGAAGAAAGTCAACTCACTTTGTCCTGAAGGATCGCAAATACCCCATGCATTATTATTAATATGCAGATTATTACGGATTAATAGGCGATGGCTGCTGTCCATCTTTGTCACTTCACTGGCCAAAAGCCCCAACTCTTCGGCAGCCTCGTGATGAAAATTCGCATTTGCAAAATACAATCCGTTCTCGTCTGCCAATAATGCCTTACCTGAGCTTGAAAGTTGCTCCAATACAGAAGGCAATTGCTCATCAGTAAGATGCATATCCTCATTACTGGCATTTTCATCACCATACAAAAACTCAAGGCGTTGTAGGCGGTACAGTAAATTCAAAGCGGTATTGATATCACTGGTATCTGCCCATGCCAAAATTTTCTCACTGCTGATAACTTCTGTCGGGCTTGCTTTCAGCAAACTATATAACAAAGTGCGGCTGGCACTGGGAGTATCACTCGTCACCGCATAATATGCCCCTGCCGGTGTAACTTTAGGATATAAATTTGATTGTAAAGAAAGAGTCGATTCCATTTATTTTATACCTCTAAACCCGGGTCGATTGAGAACAACATTGCACTTACCAATTGTTTTACATCATCTTCTCTTCGAGCATCAATCTCAAATACCGGCACATTAAAATTGTTTTGAGCCAAGTATTTCTGATAAACGTCAACGCTTGGCAGTGATCGAATATCCATCTTGGTGACACCGACAACCAGCGGGGCTTTTTTCAATAATTCACGGAAAGCCTCTAAGAAAAATTGCAGGTCTTTTAGTGGGTTAGTACGGGTATTATCCAAAAGTAGAACCAAACCCATACTACCTTGACTTAAAATCTCCCACATAAAATTAAAGCGTTCCTGCCCCGGTGTACCATAAAGGTGGACCTTCACCTCTTCATCCAAATGAATAACTCCATAATCCATTGCTACAGTAGTATAACCTTTTCGCACCAATGTCATATCGGAAGCTGATGCGTCCGTTTGCACAGGAGGTTCATCCGACAAAGCTGAAATAGCCGTTGTTTTACCCACTCCGACCGGACCGGTAAAGATAATCTTATTTTCCTTCATTACATGTCCTTCTTATCGTTTTCCCAATAACTTACGCATCAATCGTTGCAGCAGTCCGCGTGGCTGTTCTTGCGACGGTCCTGCAATCTTCTCAGCATCTTTTACCATCTGACTATCAGGCACATTGCTATTTACATCAACTTGTTCGGAAACATTAGTCTGATTGTGTGCGTATTCAGTGTCCGTTGCCAAGAAACCGGTTACGGAGGTAGCTGCAAGATAATTCAATATATCAGGCATCTCCAACGGCATAACCTTATAGAGGATATTCAGATTAACCGATGTTTTAGTTAGAAAGGCAGATAACCTCATAGATTCAGGGACTGGAGCCAGCCTGGTCAGATTGGGCCAGCGTTTCAATGTAAAAATAGTTTGAGGGGTCATCGGATAAATCAGACGACCTTGTGCAGTCCAAATCGCCATCTGCCACAGACAAGACATAATGGTAACTTTGGCTTTCTCCTTCCATTGAGGATTATCAGGTACTACTTTGCATACCACAGAAAGATTATCATCTTTACAAAGCCCCTCCAAATCATGCGCATTAACAGTCAACAAAACACGCTGAATACTTGGGAAAACTATCAATACCGGCTTGCCCTCATGTAAAACGGCAATATCCTGATGGCCTTGACTAGCGAACTTCAATGCTCCCAACAATCCTTTATTCGGATTAAACCGTTTGATTGTTGCTTTTCGCCCTTCTGTACTACCATTACCCTGAGTATTTTGTTTTGCTGCCTCACTATCAGCAGGATTAAAAACATTGCCACCTTGAGCCAAACTTCTCAATACAGGAAACAAGGTATCAAATTTGACCGGTTTAGGGAGATATGGCGTTTCCACGGAAGGTTCTTGTGAGCAAAACATCGCAACTGGAATATCGGAATATTCGGTTTTTAACGTTTTCCAAGTCTCAATACCGTCAGCCGTATCTGTATCTACCAGAACCAAATCCGGCTTTTCAGCAGAATCCGTACCGATAATTTGATAATTCGTCGTATTGTGCATTTTGAAAGCCATACGGAATACAGCTTCCTGCTGCTCATTCATATCACGAAGCATAACCCGTATGGTTTTAATTTTAGGTAACAGATTGTCCATAGATGGTACTCTCTAAATGTTATTTTATTTTTTTGAATATTGATTTACGCGTTGAAGCAAACGGCTCATAGCCAAAATAACCTCTTCCGGCAAACTGACAACGCGTTCACGCAAGATGCGTAAGAACTGTTCCAAACGTGCCCAGTCTTCAACTCTTTCGTAAAGATCAAACAACATGATATATAGCTGAGACTCTTGCGGATATTGCAGTACAGCCTGCTCCAAAGTATCAACAGCCAAATCTAACTGACCATACATCAATAGTGACTCGACTTCTTTTAGAGCCTCATCAGCAGGTGAAGAATTCATGCTGATAACGGACGAGTCTTTTTGTACCAAATCTCGGTATTTTGCCTTCATTTGCAAAGAAGTAGGTTGCAAATAACCTCTGGCCAAACCGATTTCTTTTACGCGGTTCTCATTTGGTCCCTTTTCCAAATCATCAAAAACCTCATGATAGCCTAGACTATATCCCCAGCCGAGCATACGTTCTTTCACTTGGCGGCCATATTGGCCGAGTGAGTGATAAAGCTTCCACAAATGTTGCGCAAACTGACCAATTTCTTCATTTTGGTAGTCCAATTTCAAAGCATCAATAATTAAGCTGGCAGGTTTAGAAGAGGTTTGAATAGCACGGTTGTATTGTTGTACGGCCGTTTTATAATCAACTTTATCCTTCAAAATTTTCGCACCATGCTCAGGCTTAACAAACCCAATAACTGCACCCATTTCCTCAGGGGTGATGTCATTAAATTCTTTTTTTCCCAACACGATTAAAGAACGTTTTGAAGCTTGAGAAGTTGGAGAAGTGTGCTGCACATCATCTGAAGAAGTTGAATCCGATTCTGAAGAATCTTCAATTCCTGAAGGTTCACCAATTCTGCGCTCAATTTCCTGCAAGCTCCATCCCAAACGTTCCTCCGCCAAAACCCGCAGACGCAAGTGCGTCGGCTCAGTCATTAAACCGATCTTAACGTATTCAGCCAAGCTCTCTTCAGGCAAAACCAATCCGTGTTTTTCCAAAGCATCAGCCAACATATCGATATTACCGACACGGAGACTCAGCCCGATTAATTCATGAACCAGCTTTTCGGGAGCTCCATCACCTAATCCGTTCAGATACCCGGCTAAAGACTCCGCAGCCTTGCTTTCATAACCGAACTGTTTGTACACCTGATATTCAGTCAGAGGATCAACTTCCTGGGCAGATACTGATGCTGTTGAGCCAGAGGTCTCTCCACCACCCCATTCCCAATCTTGCTGTTCAGTATTAGAAACGGATTGATTGACCTGATCCATCCAATCAGGAGTGAGAGCATCCTCATCTTTTTGATTTAATTTGTTATGATGTATTGATGATTTGGCAACCTTAGTTGTTTTTTTATGTGTCGTTCCGCTTTGTTTGAAGCGGATAAACAGCAATACAACCAACAAAAGCGCCAACAATACGATTAAAAGTGAATAATCCAAGAACACCTCCCGTTACTGTGGAGCAGCAAACAAACTATATTTTATATTCATATCCAGCAACCATCAAAATTGCCGAATCATCTTATTTTCTGAGTGAATTATGATAACATGATTCAACCGATAATTACATAAAAAACCATTTTGCAAATACCTATATACTATTTTCCAAATCGAAGACACCTATAGATTCGACATGCGAAGTCTGTGCAAACATATTCATTACCCCTGCCAATTTCAGCTTATAGCCCTTATTTACCAGCACTTCCGCATCTCTGGCAAAGGTTGCCGGATTGCAAGAAACATATACTATCCTTACCGGCAAATACGGAGCATGTAGTGATTTGACAACAGCATAGGCACCGCCTCTCGGGGGATCAAGCAACATCTTGTCGAATTGACCCCATGACGCTACCACAACCTCATCTGTTTCAAACAAATCCGCTTCAAAGAAGGATACCCTATCGGAACAACCGTTAGCCGAAGCATTGTTTCGTGCTCGCTTAACCAACGAACCTTCACCTTCGATTCCAACCACCTCAGCCCCGCTTTTTGCCATAGGAATACTGAAGTTTCCAAGCCCGCAAAACAAATCTGCAATACGCTCGTTTTTCTGAATATCTAGAAGTTTCAAAGCCCTGCCAACCATCACTCCATTTAAGCCTGCATTAATCTGGGTAAAATCCCCGGGTTTGTACGGCATTTCAACCTCAAACTCAGGTAAAGCATATCCCAAAGGCTGACAATCTTTCGGATAGAATGGCTGGGCCTCCTGTCTTCGGGCTTGCAGCCAAATCTGCCACTGTTTTTTCTCATGACCGAATATCGTATCAAACCATTTTTCAAGTTGTCTCAATTTTTGACTAGGCGGTTTTTTTCCGGAACAAATGTTCAAAACCGTTAGTTTTTCGCTATTAAAAAACTCGATGAATAGCAAATCCAAATCTATCAAACTTTGCAACATTTGCTTTATTTTTGGCAACTTCTCAGAAATATGAGCCGGCAACACCATACATGAATCGACATCAATCACTTCATGACTCTTTTTTGCCTTAAAACCGATTTTCAGACGACCACCTGCATCCTTTGAAATACTCAGTCTGGCACGCTCCCGATAATGCCATGGTGTTCCATATATAGCTGGGAGAATCTGCTTGGGTCGGATTTTGCCGATGCGTTCCAACTGCTCTTCCATAATGCGTTGTTTAAATGCAATTTGGGCTGTCGAATCAATGTGCTGTATTGAACAACCACCGCATGTATCAAAATACCTACACTTCGGCTCAACTCGATTTTCCGAATATCGGATGATGTCAATGACCCGTGCTTCATCAAATTGTTTTTTCGAACGGATGATTTCAAACCGCACCCGCTCTCCCGGCATCGCTCCCTCAATAAACAATGCCTTACCATTAACGCGCGCGACACCTCTTCCTTCATAATCCAAAGAAAAAATATCCGCCTCGCTCTCATATTGCCTGTTATCTGTCCGCATCTTCATCAAGAAAATCCATTTTGCCCGACAGGGCACATTTTGTTTGCAAAAACGCATATTCTCGCACAAAACCAAAAAGATTCAGGTATGATTGCCCGAAATATTTCCTCCCCCCCTTTTTAAATTTTAAAACATGAAAAAAATTCTCTTCAGTACAAGCCTCGCGGCTCTGACCGCCTACGCAACTGCCAACACACCCGTTCCTGATGTTTCGCCCGTTTCACAAGGTCAACATGTTGTCATCAACATTCCGCAACAGCGTCTGTTCCTCTATACCGACGGACAACTAACAAAAATTTATCCTGTTGCTGTCGGCAAAGCCATGACCCAAACCAACCTTGGGGAACACAAAATCGGAGCCAAAGCTTTTAATCCTACTTGGCACATTCCGAAATCTATTCAGAAAGAACGCGGAGACGGCGTCAAATCCGTACCTCCCGGCCCCAATAATCCTCTGGGTCCTGTTTTTGTCCGTTTGGGCGACCCGAAATTCAGTTTGGGCATTCACGGCACGAACGCGCCTGCCAGCGTACCGGGTGTCCGCAGCCACGGTTGCGTGCGAATGAAATCTCCGGATGCGCTTGAGTTTGCAAAAACCATCGCAACCGGCGCCCCTGCTTCCGTCATTTACCAACTTGCCAGCCTCAACGAAGATGCCAATAAAAATCTTTGGCTGGCTGCATATCGCGATCCTTACAATAAAAAGAACCTCGATACCGATGCCCTGAAAAAAAGTATTGCCGCTTGGGCTAAGGCGCACAGCAAAACGATTAATGCCGCCCGTATCGATGCAATTTTGAAGGCGCGTACCGGGGCGGCAAACTGTTTGACCTGTGCTAAAGGCGTCAAATTGAAAACCCCGCTGAAATCCTTGGCATGGATGAGCGGCTCCAGTACCTTCAGCAAACCGAAAGTCATGCCGAAACCCACCCCTGTGAAAGATGAAGTATTGCCCGCCGGTTCTGAAATCGAAATAGATGCGGAAGATACTCCGACTCCGAAAGCAGCTTCGGCATACTCACCGAGAAAACCCAAAGCTGCCGAATACAATCCCCCACCGGCGGCTTCTACACCTTCCTATCCCAAATATGATCTGCCGGCAGACGGAGATCCTACTTCATTGCTGTTTTAAGTAGAGATTGCCCTGTAACTGTTTAAAATAAAATAGGTTGCTCACCACTTATCCTGTATGGACGGAAATAACCATTAAGTATTTTCCCTTTAAAGGTCGTCTGAAAACTCGTCTTCCATGTTTTCAGACAACTTTTTCTTTTATAGATGTCAGTACTTTTTCGTATTGCTCATAGTGGCTGTTTCCACTATACATCACCGTTCCTCTATAATGGACAACAGTATTCGAACGAAGTCGATACCGGCAAATCTGCCTACATCTAAAAATTACCCTTGGAGAAATCTATGAATTCGAAAATCAAAGTCGGCGTTGTCGGTGCAACAGGCTACACCGGCGTAGAGCTTTTGCGGCTTCTCAGCAGTCATCCGAATATTGAAATTACAACGGTAACCAGCCGCAGCGAGTCAGGTAAAGCAGTTTCCGATTACTTTCCCAGTCTGAGGGGAATCTACGATCTGACCTTTCAAACACCCGAACACGCCGGTTTGGAAAAATGCGATATTGTCTTTTTCGCCACCCCAAATGGAATCGCCATGAACGATGCTCCTCGTCTTTTGGAAAAAGGTATCCGCATCGTCGACTTATCCGCTGACTTTCGTATACAGGATATTTCCACATGGGAACATTGGTACAAAATGAAGCACGCCAGCCCGGATATTGTTCCTCAAGCGGTGTACGGATTAAGTGAATTAAACCGAGATGCCATCGCATCTGCACAAATCGTTGCCAACCCCGGTTGTTATCCGACCTGCGTTTCACTGCCTTTACTCCCTCTGCTGAAAGAAGGTCGTCTGAAACCACATATGCCGCTGATTGCGGACTGTAAATCAGGCGTATCCGGCGCAGGTCGGAAAGCCAATACCGGCTCACTGCTTTGCGAAGCCGGAGATAATTTTAAAGCCTACGGCATTACGGGACACCGACACCAGCCCGAAATTCGGCAAACCATCGCCACATTGCAACCAGGAATTGCCGAACATTTCATCTTCGTTCCCCATCTGACACCCATGATCCGAGGTATGCACGCCACTTTATACCTTCATCTTGAGGACGGTTGTAATCCGGAAGCTGTTTTACGCGAATTTTATCGGGACAGCCCTTTTGTGGACATCATGCCGGCCGGCTCAACACCAGAAACCCGCAGCGTGCGCGGTGCGAACCTTTGCCGTATCAGCATCCAAAAATCTTCATCTGACAATGTATGGATCGCTCTGTCCGTCATCGACAACTTAGTTAAAGGGGCGGCAGGACAAGCTGTTCAGAATATGAATATCATGTTTGGCTTTGATGAAAAACTCGGTTTGATACAAACTCCACTCCTACCTTAATCATATAAAAGGTCGTCTGATAACTTTTCAGAACGTGTCCATTGTCTCAGCCTCTGCTGTAAACTATAGTGGATTAACTTTAAACCAGTACGGCGTTGCCTCGCCTTGCCGTACTATTTGTAATGTCTGCGGCTTCGTCTCCTTGTCCTGATTTAAATTTAATCCACTATAATGTTTTGTTTGAATCGTGTGTTTGCGAAACTGAGCATGTTCGGAAAGCAAACCCCGTCCCATTCAATCCGATATAGAAAAAGGTCGTCTGAAAACCCTGTTTCGGGTTTTCAGACGACCTTTGCTTTGCCTTCAAACAGGCTTTACAACGGAATTACCATTGGTAACCGACACCTGCGGTCGCGCCGTAGTGGCCGCGTGAGTTGCCGGTAGCGGTACCTTTGATGACCCAGTTGCCGCCGTCGGAGATGCTGGAGAAGCCGACTGCGTAACCGCTTTCACCGCGGTATACGCCGCCTGCAACCGCCATCATGCTCTTACCCGGCAGGTAGGCTTGCGGCAGACCAGCCACCGCCATGGCTGCTGCGGTACCGGCTTTGGAGTCGCTTTCCACATTGTCGATACGTTGGTTGATTTGGTTGCCCATGTTCACCACGTAATTGCCAAGGTTGGTCACCCTTTGGTTAATCGCCTGATTAGCTTGATACAACTGGCTGCCGTTAACCGCATCGGTGCTGTCTGCGGCGACGGTGCCTGCGGCGACGCCGGTCACTTTCTTACCGCCTGCGTTGATACCGTCGGCAGTGATGCTCACATCGCCTGCTTTCAGACCGTCTTTACCCAACGCCACTTTGTCGCCGACGTTGACGCCGTTGTTGTTCACAACGGTATCGCCTGCTTTGACGCTGTCTACTTTCAGGTCTTTGTTGAGGCCGACCTGAATGCCGTTCGCGCCTGCGGTGGTGGTGATGTTGGCATCGCCTTTAACCGCCACGGTATCGCCCAGTTTGTTGACAACGGTCGTACCGCTGTCGCCTGCGAAGCTGATGCCTTTGTTGTCTACTGCGTCTTTCGCCGCTACGCCTTTGGCGATGTCGGCTTTGACGGCTTTAGACAGGTCAACCGCGTAGTCGGTTACGTTGTTGGCGTCTTTGTTGCCTTTGGTCACGACGATATTGTCGGAACCTGCGGAAACGCTCGCGCCGTCTGCGTTCACGGTGTAAACGGTTTGACCGTTCGCACCTTGTTTGCTGCTCACGCTGGCGATGTTGGTACCGGCTTCGACTTCTGTCTTAGCAGCAGCGGTCAGACGGTTCAACTGTCCAACATTTACTGCATCAGTATCTTTCTTGCCTTCAGCAACGTTACTGATGGCTTTGTTGCCTGCATTGATACCGTGGGCAGTGATGTTGACATCGCCTGCTTTCAGACCGTCTTTGCCCAGAGCCACTTTATCGCCGACTTTGACGCCGTCGTTGTTCACAACGGTATCGCCTGCGGTGAAGCTGTCGGCTTTGAGGTTGGGTGCGGTTGCCACGGTGTAAGTGGTACTGCCGTCGGCGTTTTGTTTAGGCGTAACAACGATGTTGTCGTTGCCGCTGTCCACTTTAGACGTGGCTTTCGCTGCGGCTGCTTTGAGCTGTGCAACGTTCACTGCGTCGGTGTCGGCTTCGCCTGCGGCGATGTCGGTGACTTTGTTGCCGCCGTTGTTCAGACCGTCTTTGGTCAGGCTGACAGGTTTGCCTGCCTTGCCGTTGCCCACAGTCAGTCCGTTGTCGGTCAGAACGCTGCCGCCTACGGTCACTTTGTCGAAGGAGACGTCGTCTGAAGTTGCGACGGTAATGTGCTTACCGTTGCGGCTGACTTTGACGTTTTTGCCTTCTTTGAAGGTCACGGTGTCGCCTGCGCCAATTTTTTCAGACGAGGTTTCGTCGTTGGCATTCAGGTTCCAGCCTTTGTCGGCAGTTTCTTTGACTGAGGCAATGGCGTCATGGACGTTGTCTTTGCCTGTACCGCCGATGTCGGTGGTGGTCACGTTGCCTTTGTTGTTGGCCGCGTTACCGCCGAGGATTTTCGCCAGGTTGGCTTGGGCTGCGTTCAACTGCTCTTCGCTTGCGGCTTGAGCTTTGGTAGCGAAGTCCGCACTGCCCAGGGTGGTGTTGCTCAGACCGGAAATCAGACCGGCGGTACCGTCGATTACGAGCGGTTTGTTGCCGTTGCCGGCTTTGCCGACGGTAATCTTGTCGGCCAGCGAGAAGCCGATGCCGTTTTCGTCGGCGCGGGTCAGGATGTTACCGTCGCCTTTGACGCTCAGGCTGTCACCCAGTTTCTTCGCACCGGTCGTGCCGTTGTCGGCGGCAAAGGTCAGACCTTTGTTGTCCACCGCGTCTTTTGCCGCGACGCCTTTGGCGATGTCGGCTTTGGCTTCGTCAGTCAAATCCAGCGCGTAATCGGTAACACCGTCGGCGTCTTTTGCACCTTCGCTGACTTTAACCGCACCGCCCGCCGCTTGGCTGAGGGTGGTCTTGTCGGCGTTAACCGTGTACTCGGTGTTGTTGCCGTCCACTTTTTCGCTGACGGTCACGTTCTTACCGGCAACGACGGTGGTGGTTTTTTCGGTGGCGGCGAGTTGTTCGTTCAACTGGGCGACGTTGACGGCGTCGGTGTCTGCCGTACCTTTGGCTACGTTGGCAATCTTGTTGCCGCCGTTGTTCAGACCGGCATTGGTCAGAGACACTTGGCTTGGCGAACCGTCCGCACCGATCTTCAGACCTTCTCCGCTCAACACGCTGTTGCCGGAGATGAAGCTGTCGGCAAGTACGGTAGTAGCAGAAACAGTGCCGAATTCGACATCGTCTTCAGTCTCAACCGTCAGCTCTTTACCGCTGCGTTTCACTCGGATGTTCTTACCTTGTTTCACGGTCACGGTGTCGCCCGCAGCGATTTTCTCGCTGTCGGTCTCGTCGTTCGCTTTCAGGTTCCAGCCTTTCTCGGCAGTTTCTTTAACTGACTTGATCGCGTCGTGAACGTTGTCTTTGCCGGTATCGCCGATGTTGGTCATCGTGATGGTACCGTCATTCTCAATGGCTGCGTCTCCGCCCAATACGCCGACTGCGGTCGTACCGATGTTGTTCATGACGTTTTGAGTCGCATAAAGCTGGCTGCCGTTGATGGCATCAGTGCTGCTGTCGCTGATGCGGCCTGCGGCGACGTTGGTAATCGTGCGCTCTTTGCCTGCCGAACCGATGCTGAGTGTGGACTCAGGGGTGTTACCTGCGAAGTTGCCGAAGGTCAGGCCGCCAACGGTAGCAGAGGTCGTCTGAACGGCTTCTTCAGTCGCCGAATTGGCACCCAATGCGATAGAACCTGCATGAGCGGCATTGGCGTTTTTACCGAAGGCAATAGCATTGCCGACAGAGGCTTTTGCCGAATCGCCCAAGGCAAAGGAATCACCTGCGGTGGCTTTGGCGTTTTTGCCGAAGGCCACGGCACGGTTTTGCGTGGCTTGGGCGTTGTAGCCGATGGCGATGGTGTCTTCTTTTTGCGCGTCAGCTTCGTTACCCATTGCTACGGCATTATTGGCAACGGCTTTGCTGTTCCGTCCTGCTGCGACGGTACCGAAAGCAGTCGCGCGGGTATTGAAACCCAACGCGGTCGCACCTGCCGCCGTGGACTGGCTATATGGACCGAGTGCTGTGGCGGAGTCTTGGGTGGCATTTGCACCATCACCAAGCGCTACGCTGGATTTACCCACTGCATTGGATGATTGACCGGCTGCTAAAGAGTTTTGACCGTAAGCATTGGATGATTGGCCGACGGCTGTGGCATTGGTGCCGCTGGCTTTGGTGTTCGCACCGATGGCGACGGAGCCTTCGCCTTTAGTCAAACCGTTGACAGCCATATCGGATGCAGTGTCTTCGTTGACAGTGGCGTTTTTACCGATGGCGATAGAGTTAGAAATTGCCGCCTGCGCGCCTGTACCGACCGCTACGGCAAATGCGCCCGCTGCCTGCGCGTCCGCGCCTGCCGCCAGAGCATCTAATCCGGTTGCGCCATTATTGTTGTAGTTACCACGGTCATTTGAAGGCGTCTGAACACTGTAAAAATGGCTGGAGCTGCCGCCACCCAAGCCGCCGCCCAATTGGTTGATTTTGTTGTTCATCGCTTCCAAAGCGTCGTGAACATTGGCTTTGCCTGTGCCGCCCAAATCGTTCAGGGTTAGGTTGCCCTCACCGTCGATTGCAGTTTTACCGCCCAAGGCGTTTTTGACGTTGTTACCCAAGTTGAGCAGGTAAGAATTGTCTGTAGCCATAGCTTGACCGCTGGCAAGCAGCAGACCGGACATGATGGCGGTAAACGCGAAGCGCACGCCTGCGGAGGCAACAATACCGCCTATGCTTGATGAAGCTGTTTTCCCATGCGCTTTGGCAAATTCTGCCACCGCGTTCCACGCCTGTGTGGTTTCGTTCCATACGACACGATAGATTTTATTCATGCTTACTCTCTAACTTAAAATGTTAAACAAATAAATTTAATATGTTATCGGATTGTCGGAATGACTTGCTTTTCAAACATCCGATCCAACGACCAAAAATGAAAGCATCTTATTCGATGCCGATATTTCGACTACAGAAATTATTCAACAGATATGACGCATATTGTCACTTTCAAACAAATTTCAGAATTTATCTATGCCTCAGATAACAATCTCTCAAATCTGATTTCATGACCTTTTAGCTATTTATATATCCGATTATCTTTAATAACTTCTATTTTTTTAACCTTACTTTGCAATAAAAGCGAAACTTTATCTTTTTATTTGAAAGCAATTTATATGCCAAAACCCTTTTACCCGGATTCATACGTACTAAAAAAATGATATTTTCAAGTATCCGACATCCAAAAATAAGCAAAGAGGCCGTCTGAAAATCTTTCAGACGCCCCCTGTAAATCTCATGTTGATTTAATATTAATGAATAATGTTTCAGATACATCCTCAGCAAGTTGGCGATGTTTGACGGCATTATTCTGTATAATGCAGCAATGTTTTTGAAACAAGGAATACAAATGCTTACCCCAGAACAAGTCAAATCGCTGATTGAAGGTGTTGCCGCTTGCGAACACGTCGAAGTCGAAGGCGACGGGCATCACTTTTTCGCCGTCATCGTCTCTTCCGAGTTTGAAGGCAAAGCCCGCCTCGCCCGCCACCGCCTGATCAAAGACGGTCTGAAGGCGCAACTGGCCAGCAACGAATTACACGCGCTGTCGATTTCCGTTGCCGCCACACCTGCGGAATGGGCGGCGAAGCAGCAATAAGCCGTACAGCAGACAAGAAAAAGGTCGTCTGAAACCGAAATTAGGTTTGAACTGCACCCCAAAAGTTGGACATCCCCTCCAACTCACAAGGTGCAGTTT
>ERZ772912.785-NODE-785-length-13615-cov-3.198673_pt1 | contig 13615 bp, 10 predicted proteins | sample MGYA00512119_ERZ772912 | MGnify/ENA primary metagenome ERZ772912 (study PRJEB29015, sample SAMEA2738048) | human oral metagenome | biome: human oral; feature: human-associated habitat; material: saliva | place: China | collected 2230 ...
TCGTGGGGGAACTACTTTCATCGTAACGGAAAATGGTGCGACTGCCTGCACTTCAGATTGGGTTATCTGACGTCTCTCTTTGGCTTGCCTTCAAAGCCTGCAGAGATCCACTGGGGGTAGGCGCTTTTTTGCTATCTTTGGGCGCTTCGAAATTGGAACAATAGCACGCTTACACATCATTATTTATATGGAAGAACAAACCCCTACTACAGAGGTGTCCCGCGCGAAGCGACGTAACCCCATTGCTTGGGTACCCAGCGTTTACTTCGGTATGGGGCTACCGTATGTCGCTCTCTCGCTTGTCTCCGTCCTCATGTTCACTGACCTCGGTATTGACAAGGAGGATGTGACTTTCTGGACCTCGCTCTTAGTCCTACCTTGGTCACTGAAGCCCCTCTTCTCCCTCGTCATGGAGCTCTTCGGGACGAAGCGCCAGTACATCTATATCACTGAAGCGATCTCAGCCCTGATGTTCGGCTTAGTTTGCTTCTCGCTTCCCCTGCCGAGCTTCTTCTCTATCTCTATCGCCTTGATGGGGGTGCTGGCTATCAGTGGCTCCATGCACGATATCGCTGGGGACGGGGTGTATATGCAAGAGTTGAGCCCAGCAGAGCAGGGACAGTTCGCTGGTTGGCAGGGAGCCTTCTATAACCTCGCTAAGATCTTGACTAATGGCGGGCTTGTCTATCTGGCTGGCTACCTCTCTAAGAGTATGGGGCTGGAGAAGGCTTGGATGGTCATCATGGGGATCTGTGCTGTGCTGATGCTTGCCCTCGCGCTATATCATATGCGTAGCCTTCCCCGCGAAGCTGCCCGCGTACGCCGCTCAGCAGACGAGAGCTGGAAGGAGCTTGTGCAGGTCTTCATCTCCTTCTTTGAGAAGAAGCATATCTATCTCTATCTGGTCTTCATCTTCCTCTATCGCTTGGGCGAAGGGCTTGCGATGAAGATCGCTCCGATCTTCCTCAAGGATGAGATCGCTAAGGGCGGGATAGCACTCTCCAATGAGAACTATGGTCTGATCTATGGTACGGCAGGTACGATTGCCTTCATCCTCGGCTCCATCCTCTCGGGCTACTATATCTCGCACTTTGGTCTGAAGAAGACGCTCTTCTCTCTGGTCTGTATCTTCAATATTCCCTTCGCTGTCTACCTGCTCTTGGCTATCTTCCAGCCCTCCAACCTCTGGTGGATCGGTACGGGTATCGTCTTCGAATATTTTAGCTACGGCTTTGGGTTCGTCGGGATCACGCTCTTCATGATGCAGCAGATCGCTCCAGGGAAGTATCAGATGGCTCACTATGCTTTTGCTAATAGCTTGATGAACCTGAGTGTCATGGTGCCAGGGATGCTCAGCGGTAAGCTCGCAACGGCCTTTGGCTACCAGACCTTCTTCGTCATTGTCCTCTTAGTCACGCTACCAGCTATCATCATGGCGATTCGTCTGCCCTTCGCTCACGCCGTAGAGGCTAAGACGTCCGACTCGAAATAGATTCTCAACTACTCCAATATTATATAGTACGTACAATGAGTGAACTTAAGATCGTAGGGCAAGCCCTACCCAACATGCCTTGGGAAGATCGTCCCGAAGGCTGTAAGGATGTCGTCTGGCGCTACAGTGCCAACCCCATCATCCCACGCGATCTGCTGCCTACCTCCAATAGCATCTTCAATAGCGCTGTTGTTCGCTTCGGCGAAGGCTATGCAGGGGTATTCCGCTGCGACGATACGAACCGCCGTATGCGTCTGCACGTCGGCTTCAGCGATGACGCGATCAACTGGAATATCAACCCCGAGCCTCTGACCTTCGAATGCGAAGACAAGGAGATCGGTGAGTGGGTCTACGGCTACGACCCTCGTGTCGTCTTCATCGAAGACCGCTACTATGTCACATGGTGTAATGGCTACCATGGTCCTACGATCGGTGTCGCCTATACCTTCGACTTCAAGACCTTCCACCAGCTGGAGAATGCCTTCCTGCCCTTCAACCGTAATGGTGTCCTCTTCCCCCGCAAGCTGAATGGCAACTTCGCTATGCTTAGCCGCCCCAGCGACAATGGTCACACGCCTTTCGGTGATATCTTCTACAGCGAATCTCCCGACCTCGAGTACTGGGGCCGTCACCGCCACGTCATGTCTCCAGCTCCCTTTGAGGATAGCGCATGGCAGTGCACGAAGATCGGTGCAGGTCCTATCCCCATCGAGACGAGCGAAGGCTGGCTCCTGATCTACCACGGCGTACTGGCCTCGTGCAATGGCTTCGTCTATGCCTTTGGCTCTGCGCTGCTTGATCTCGATGAGCCTTGGAAGGTGAAGTTCCGCTCAGGCCCTTACCTCATCTCTCCTCGTGAGCAGTATGAGTGCATGGGTGACGTCCCCAATGTGACGTTCCCCTGTGCCGCTCTGCACGATGCTGAGACGGGTCGTATCGCCATCTACTACGGCTGTGCAGATACGGTCACGGGTCTTGCCTTCGGCTATATCGACGAGATCGTCGAGTTCACGAAGAAGCACTCGATCATCTAAGCTCTCCGAGCATAGACTCCCCTTATAAGAAGAGGCGCATAGGGACATCGCTCCTATGCGCCTCTTCGCCTTTATTTATAGTGCTCTCACGGGCTCTATATATCATATAATCTTATTATCTTTGCCACAGATATTTGGAGCCCACAGACCCTATGACGACCCTGCACCAAGAGGGTGAGTGGCTGATGGGCTTATCTGGACGACAGACCAGTGGAGAGCCGAGAGGCTGTCCTCAACACCCTCAGACAAGTATAAGTATACAAAACAAGACCCCACATGGCAGACGAAAAGGAGTTCGCTCCTCGACCAAACCACAGTAGCTCCGAGGAGACTACCCAGCGCCCAGCTACCCGCGCGCGACGCGTACCTGCGGCCTCTACCGATGGACAGCACATCTCATCCACCCCTAACTCAGGGACCCCCACACGACGCAGACGCGTCTTCATCGTCTCCGAAGAGGAGCAGCAGATGCACTCTGGACGTCCTGCTGCTCGCCCCTCGCGTGCAGAGCACTCCAACTACGACGGCTCTTACTCCTCCTCGGCAGAGCGCTCTCGCTACGAAGAGCGCTATCAGGCTGAGCGTGCCGATGGCCGCTATAGCTACAACTACAACCGCTCCGAGCGCCCCCATCGCTCTGCAGCCCCAGGTCAGCCCGGTGAGGGTCAGCCTCACAAGGGGAAGTATGTAGGCAAGGGCCCCAAGAAGGGTGGTCCATCTGCAGCGCCTAAGGCAAAGAAGAAAAAGAAGCAGCCACAGCTCCCCGTACCTGTGAAGTACGAGGAGATCGTCGATCCATCACAGGATCTGCGTCTCAATAAGTTCCTCGCTAACGCTGGAGTCTGCTCACGCCGTGAGGCGGATGCCCTCATCGCTGCAGGTGAGATCACGGTCAATGGCGTCGTAGTCACGGAGCTGGGCTCACGTGTTACCCGTCTCGACGAAGTCATGTATAAGGGCATGCGTGTCTCGACCCAGAGTAAGGTCTATATCCTTCTTAATAAGCCTAAGAACTGCGTCACCACGAGCGACGACCCCGAATGCCGTCGTACGGTGATGGATCTCGTCAAGGGCGCTTGCGAAGAGCGTATCTATCCTGTAGGTCGTCTTGACCGCAATACTACGGGCGTCATCCTCATCACGAATGACGGTGATCTGTCCAGTAAGCTCACGCACCCCTCCTTCATGAAGAAGAAGATCTACCACGCATGGCTGGATAAGCCCGTGTCGGTGGAGGATATGCAGCGCATCGCTGAGGGTATTGAGCTCGAGGATGGTGAGATCCATGCTGACGCACTCAGCTACGTCAGCGAAGAGGACTTGAGCCAGGTCGGTATCGAGATCCACTCGGGTCGTAACCGTATCGTCCGTCGTATCTTCGAGCACCTGGGCTACCACGTCGTCAAGCTGGACCGCGTCTACTTCGCTGGTCTGACAAAGAAGAACCTGCCCCGAGGTCGCTGGCGCTACCTCACCGAGCAGGAGGTCAACAACCTGCGTATGGGTTCCTTCGAGTAATAGCTGCTCGTAGACATCTCACCTCGCACACACCACTCAATCATACATCTATGAAACGTACCAGAATCATCGAGCTTCTTCAGGGCTCACTCGTTGGACAGCAAGTGAACGTCAAGGGCTGGGTCCGTACCCGCCGTGGCAATAAGGCTATTAGCTTCATCGCACTGAATGACGGCTCGACGATCCATAATATCCAGATCGTCGTCGACCTCACGCGCTTCGACGCTGATCTCCTCGCTAAGATCACCACGGGGGCAAGCCTCAGCGTGGTCGGCGAACTCGTCGCCTCTCAAGGTCAGGGGCAGAGCGTAGAAATACAAGCAAACGAACTTGAAGTCCTCGGGACGGCAGATCCTGCTACCTATCCCCTGCAGAAGAAGGGGCACTCGCTGGAATTCCTCCGTGAGATCGCCCACCTACGTCCTCGCACGAATACCTTCGGGGCGATCTATCGCATGCGTCACCACATGTCGATCGCTATCCATACGTTCTTCCACGAGCGTGGCTTCTTCTATGTGCACACGCCGCTGATCACGGCGAGTGATGCCGAAGGTGCTGGGCAGATGTTCCAGGTCACGACACTCGACTTGGACAACCTCCCACGCACTGAAGACGGCCAGATCGACTATAAGGAAGACTTCTTCGCTCGTCACACGTCGCTCACTGTATCGGGTCAGCTCGAGGGTGAGATGGCTGCGCTGGCACTCGGTGGTATCTACACCTTCGGGCCAACATTCCGTGCGGAGAACTCCAATACACCTCGTCACCTCGCAGAGTTCTGGATGATCGAGCCCGAAGTAGCTTTCCTTGAGATCCAGGAGAATATGGATCTGGCAGAGGAGTTCATCAAGTACTGCGTGCAGTGGGCTCTTGATCACTGTATGGATGATCTGACGTTCCTCGCTGAGCACTTTGACAAGGAGCTCATCGATCGTCTGCGCTTCGTACTGGATAAGCCCTTCAAGCGTATGACCTATACCGAGGGGATCGAGATCCTCGAGGCAGCGGTCAAGGCTGGTCGTAAGTTCGAGTTCCCCATCTATTGGGGGGCTGACCTGGCGAGCGAACATGAGCGCTATCTCGTAGAAGAGCACTTCCAGCGCCCCGTCATCGTCACCGACTATCCTAAGGAAATCAAGAGCTTCTACATGAAGCTCAACGACGACGGCAAGACGGTCCGTGGTATGGACGTCCTCTTCCCCAAGATCGGGGAGATCATCGGCGGCTCCGAGCGTGAAGCTGACTACGACAAGCTCGTACAGCGTGCTGCAGAAGTTGGTGTTCCCGAGAAGGACCTTTGGTGGTATCTCGACTCCCGTCGCTACGGTACGGCTCCTCACTCGGGCTTCGGTCTGGGCTTCGAGCGCCTGCTGCTCTTCGTCACGGGTATGGCTAACATCCGCGACGTCATTCCCTTCCCCCGTACGCCACGCAACGCTGAGTTCTAAGTCGCAACGGAGTACCTGCTCCTTCGCGCCACATACAGAATCAAGTCGGGCTGATTCCTTTGGGAGTCGGCCCGACTGCTATTTGGTCGGGCACTGTGCTATGAACTAAAGTCCGCCCCCACGTATTATCTCTATGCGCTGCCGTCGTAGCGCATCCAAATATTTACCCCAATGAAAGTCCTCGTTATCTATTCGCACTCTTATCACGACACCAGCCACGCTGGGAAGGTTATCCTTGACGTCTTCAAGGCACAGCCTGACTTCGAGGTGCGTAATCTCGAAGAGATCTACCCCAACTGTGCTCCCATCAATATCGCCCTTGAGCAGCAGCGCTTGGTAGAAGCCGACGTCATCATCTTCCACCATCCCATCTTCTGGTTCAACATGCCGGCAGGCCTCAAGCACTATATGGACGAAGTCTTCCAGTATGGTTTCGCTTATGGTAGCACGGGCGACAAGCTCCGTGGGAAGAAGTTCATTCATTCTTATACGACTGGTTCTGGCGCAGCGACCTTCGCTGGCGAACTCGGTGAAATCCTGCCAGCCGCTCTGAAGGCTTCGGCTGGGTTCTGCGGTATGGACTATCAGGGTGCCTTCCCGCTTTATGGTCAGATAGCTCTGACTAACCCGAACGTGCCTGCCGAGGCGAAGGCACACGCTGAGCGTGTCGTGGAATTCGTTCGCTCGCTCTAAGGTCTCTGCCTTTATTCCCTTCGGGGAAAGCCTCCCGCCGCTCCCCCACTGACGAAGCCCGTCAGTGGGGGAGCGGCGCTTTGTGTAAGGTCACTTGCGGAGAGAGTAAAGTCTGGGCGCTTTGCGAGGAATATACCTTGCGGTCGTGAGGAATATACCTCGCTGTCATGAGGAATATACCTTGCTGTCGTGAGGAATATACCTTGCCGTCGTGAGGAATATACCTCGCTGTCGTAAGGTATATACCTTTTGCCCGAAGGGTATATACTATTTGCTCCAAGGGTATATACTATTTGCTCGAAGGGTATATACTATTTGCTCGAAGGGTATATACTATTTGCCCGAAGGGTATATACTATTTGCCCGAAAGGTATATACCTTTCTCCTGAAAGCTCCTTATCAGAGATGGGGGTGATACCTTTTTCTCCCTGTCTCCGCGGGAAAATTCGGGGAATGCCCTCTTATTCGGTATCTTTGCTTAGGCAAGCCCCAGACGTGGGGACACCTTTATCCGCTTAGAATTGATGCAAACAGATACCTATACGAGTGCCCATGGGGCCTCTGTGACTCGCTTTGCCGACGTGGAGATCCTCCGCTATGAGATCCCAGGCTTCGAAGCCTTGCCACTGGAGCGCAAGCTTTTTGTTTACCATTTAAGTGAAGCCGCCCTTGCTGGCCGCGATATTACCTTCGACCAAAATGGGCGCTATGGCCTACGCTTGCGTGCACTCTTCGAGGGCATCTACCTCGGCTACGAAGGCGATCGTACGAGTGTGGACTTCCGTGGCGTGGAGGAATATCTCTTCCGCCTGTGGTTCTCCTCAGGCATCCATCACCACTATGGCTCGGAGAAGTTCGAGCCACATTTCTCCGAAGCCTATCTCCGCAGCTGCATCGAAGAGCTTCAGAGAAGCAAAGGACAGCTCCTTCGCTTCCGCGGAAGAGAGCTTGACGAGCTCCTCGCAGTGGTCTTTGACCCCGAGCGTGAGCCACGCCGCACGGTACAGAGTGGCGAAGGCGACCTGGTGCAAGCTTCTTCGGCGAACTTCTATGCTCCCGACGTCACGCAAGCCGAGGCCGAAGCCTTCTACCGTGCAGCTTATGACTACCTCACCGAAGAGGAGCGCCAAGAGCCTCCTTCTCTGGGGCTGAACAGCCGCTTAGCAAAGACCGAAGACGGTCAGCTCTACGAAGAAGTCAACAAGCAGGACGGGCTCTACGGCGAGGCCTTGAGCCAAATCATCGCCCACCTCAAGGCCGCTGCGGCTTATGCTGAGAGCGAAGCCCAGCGCAAGACCATTCTTTCGCTCATCGAATACTACAAGAAGGGCGAGCTGGAGGAGTACAACCGCTATTCTATCCATTGGGTCGGCGATACGGAGCCTGTCGTGGACTTTATCAATGGCTTCACCGAAGTCTATACTGACCCCCTCGGGATGAAGGGGATGTGGGAGTCGCTCGTGCATATCCGTGATGAGAAGGCGAGCGAGCGCACGGGGAAGATCTGCAGTGAGGCAGCGTGGTTCGAAGCGCATGCTCCCATCGATGCCCGCTTCAAGAAGGAGAATCCTCGCGGTGTATCCGCTACGGTCGTTTCGGTAGCTATGCTCGCCGGCGACTCTTATCCCGCCACGCCCATCGGGATCAACCTGCCGAATGCTGACTGGATACGTGCGACCTACGGCTCGAAGTCCGTCACCATCGACAATATCCACGAAGCCTATCGCTTGGCAGCTCGTCACAGCGGGATGGATGCAGCCTTCGTCCCCGCCCCTGCGACCCGTGCCCTGCTTGAGAAGTACGAAGGCGTGACGGAGCACCTACATACCGACCTGCACGAATGCTTGGGGCACGGCTCAGGAAAGCTCCTGGACGGCGTCTCGCCTGATGCTCTCGGCGCTTACCATTCGACGCTGGAGGAGGCACGTGCCGATCTCTTTGCCCTATACTATATGGCTGATGAGCGTCTCGTAGAGTTGGGGCTCCTTCCCGATACGGAGGCGTACAAGGCTTGCTACTATCGCTACCTGCTCAATGGGCTTATCACGCAGCTTGTACGTATCCGCCCAGGGCACGTCCTCGAGGAAGCCCACATGCGCAATCGTGCCCTCATCGCTCGCTACGTACTGGAGCGTGCCGCTGCTTCGGGCGCTGCTGAGCTTCGCGGCCTTGAGCTCGTCATCCACGACTATGCAGCTCTTCGCCCCATCATCGCCGAACTCCTGGCTGAGGTACAGCGTATCAAGAGCGAGGGAGATCAGCCTGCAGGTCGCGCCTTAGTAGAGCGCTACGCTATCGACGTAGATCCCGAGCTTCATGCCGAGGTACTGCGTCGCTATGCTACGCTTAATATCGCCCCCTACAAGGGCTTCGTCAATCCCCGCCTTGAGCTGGTCTACGATGCCGAGGGCGGTATCACCGATGTCCGTGCGACCTATACCGAAGGCTATGCTGAGCAGATGCTTCGCTACAGCCGTGAGTATGCCACGCTCCCCGAAGACCCCACGACAGCCGAGCAGGTTCGTCACCCCGAGCCCTCCGATGCTACACTGGAGGCGGCTAAGACCCTGCGCGGAAGTCTGCGCCATGCTATGGACGGGCAAGTCGCTTCGTCTATGCGCTCGAAGGGGCTTTATTACGGCATCAACTTTGGTCTTACGCTGGACTATATCCTTCGCCTGGCGGAGAAGCAACCGAAGTCAGCCGATCTGGCTCGCTACATCCTCAGCCGAGATGTGCGTGAGCTGAAGATCATCGGGCAGCTTATCTATCCCGAGGAGGCTGTGACGTACGAAGTGGCTACGCAGCTGGCTCTCTCGTCCTTCTCTAACCCTGAGCTGCGCGACTATCTGGCGAAGCATTTCTTTGACCGCATACCCGAGGCTCCCTATTGGGCGCTGGACTGGATATTCACAGAGCATTCACAACGCTGGGAAGATTTGCTCCCCGTGGCCTTTACGATCTTAGCACGCTGGCTCTCGCAGGGCTTCCGCATCGAGCATGAAGCGCACCGCAAGCGCTTGCTCTCGGAAGTCTTAGAGATCCTCTCCGATAGCGAAGTCCCCTTCCCCACGCCTCTTCAGCGCACGGCTTTGCTTATGCTCAAGCGCTGGGGACGCTCGGACGAGGAGCTACGTAGCGAAGTCCTTGCCTCACCGCTCCTCAAGGCTTGGGCCGAGGGAGAAGCTCCCGTGCAGCGCGAGTTTGCAGATGACCTGACGTTTGAGTTCGAAGAATTTATCACTAACCCATCATAACCTTTATGAAGACCTTCCTCTTAGCTTCAGCTTGCCTGCTGCTTGCCTCGGGGGCTTCCCTTCCCGCAGTAGCGAGTAGCACTGTCGCCCTTGCGAGTGTCAGTCCGGATAGCTTGGCGCGCTATCAAGAGCATGGGACGAATGCCAGCCTCATTGGGCGCGGCTTCGATCAAGCGCTCTTCACCTTTACGCTCCCCGTGGCTGTCGGCTCTACGCTGGAGTCCGTGACGATCGATCTCAGTGGCACCTCCCGAATTAAGGATGTCCGTCAGCTGAAGCTCTACCGAACGAAGAACAAGGATCGCTTTGACCACCGCACGCCTGGGCAGCTCGTAGCCTCTGCGCCCGTCAAGCGTGCTTCTCGCGTCAAGCTCGACCTCTCTCCACGTACGACGATCTCGAGCGATGATGCCTTCTGGGTCGTTTGTGATGTAGCCCCTTCGGCACAGGAGGGTGGGGAGGTCGTCTCTCGCCTTAGTGCGCTGAAGACGTCGAGCTATGAGCTCTCTACGCTCCCCGATGCCAAGGAGCACCGCCATGGTATCGTCCTGCAGCGTAGCTTGGTCTGGGCGCCAGGTGAAGGTGGCTCACTGCACTATCGTATCCCCGGTGTCGTCCGTCTCTCCGATGGTACGCTCGTGGCAAGCATTGACCGCCGCAAGAAGAATGGCAATGACCTGCCCGGTGATATCGACGTGGAGATCAAGCGCTCGATAGATGATGGTAAGACTTGGAGTGCGCCTATCACGGTGGCTCGTGGTACGTCGGAGCACGGCTACGGCGATGCTGCTATGGCTACCGACGGACGTACGATCTACATGGTGATGGTCGGTGGCGCTGGTCTTTGGCATTATCCTTCGCATGCCACGCATCCTATCCAGATGTACTTCACTAAGAGCACGGATGGTGGTCGCACATGGGAGCCTGTGACCAATATCACGAAGTCTATCTACCGTGATCGCTTCGAGTACGGTGGCTTCTTCGCTTCGGGCAACGGGATCATTACCTCCACGGGCCGCATCATCTTCGTCGCAGCTATCCGCACGGAGGAGGCTTGGGGCGGACGTGCTGATAACGTCCTAGCTTACTCTGATGACCAGGGGAAGACATGGCAGATCTCCGAGACCGCTCGCGTAAATGGCGACGAGTCGAAGATCGTCGAGCTCTCCGACGGCTCGCTGCTGGTCTCCTGCCGCAATCGTGCTAGTGGCCTGAATGCGCGTACCTACGTCCACTCCAGCGACGGCGGCAAGACGTGGTCTGAGCCCAAGCAGTGGAATGAGCTGATGGGTAATGCTTGTAATGGTGGCTTCGCTCGCTACGCACCCGTCGGTAGCAAGAAGAATGCAAACCTCCTTCTGCATACCCTTCCCGCCAGTGCTACGCGCGATCACCTGAAGATCTTCCTTAGCGAAGACGAGGGTAAGACCTGGCCTTATTCGCGTGAGGTCTGCCGTGGCGAGTCGGTCTATAGCGAACTGATGATCTTCCCCGACGGGACGATCGGGATCATTAGTGAAGAGGACGATAACCCCTGCTTTGATATTTACTTCACGCGTGTGAGCCTTGACTGGATACGCAAGGGTAATGCGCTTCGCAAGAAGTAGCACCTCCCAGGCATAGGCACTCACGAAAGCTCCTTTGCTCTCGCAAATGGGCTTAGAGTTAAAGGGCTGACTTCGCACCTGCGAAGTCAGCCCTTCTCAAATATGCACCCAAAAGAATGCCCATATATAGGGCAGAAAAACTTCCGTATATGCGCCGCTAAATTTCCGTATATGCGAAAATAAATTTCTGCATATACGGAAATTTCCATCCGTATATACGCCGTAAAATGCCCGCATATACGCCGTGATATTTCCTCGGCATTTAGATAGCAAAGCGCCCCGCCTGCAGGTCTGTCTGCGGGCGGGGCGCCTTGGCTTTTAGGGGATAGGGCGACTACTTGCGGTAGCGTTTCGTGAGGTCTTCGAAGTAATCAATGCGGCGGTCGCGCAGGAAGGGCCACCAGCGGCGTACCGATTCGCTTCGCGTGAGGTTGACTTCGACGATCTGGATCGCTTCTTCCTGCCCCAGCTCGCAGAGCAATTCCCCCTGCGGGCCAGCGACGAAGCTGCGCCCCCAGAAACGGATACCCTTGGTCTGACCCGATGGGTCTTCTTCGTGGCCCACACGGTTCACTGTGATCACGGGGAGGCCATTGGCTACGGCGTGACCGCGCTGTACGAGCTGCCAGGCGTCGCTCTGACGACTCTGCTCTTCGACGACGTCGCTACTTTCGTAGCCGATAGCCGTGGGGTAGATGAGTATCTCGGCTCCTGCGAGTGCCATGAGGCGAGCTGCTTCGGGATACCACTGGTCCCAGCAGACGAGTATGCCGAGCGTCCCGACAGAGGTCTCGATGGGCTCGAAGCCCAGATCCCCAGGGGTGAAGTAGAACTTCTCGTAGTAGGCGGGGTCATCGGGGATGTGCATCTTGCGATACTTCCCAGCGATGGAGCCGTCGCGCTCCAAGACCACGGAGGTATTGTGGTACAGGCCTGCGGCACGACGCTCAAAGAGCGAGAGGACTAAGACGATCCCCAGCTCGGCAGCCAGCGCGCCGAACTCCTCCGTACTTGGCCCAGGGATGGGCTCGGCTTGGTCGAAGACGTTGACGTCCTCCGTCTGGCAGAAGTAAAGGCCGTTGTGAAGCTCTTGCAGTATGACCAGCTCTGCGCCTTGGGCTGCTGCCGAGCGGATGGCTTCCTTCAGGCGGCGCTTGTTGTCGGAGTGGTCGGCGGTGTTGGCCTGCTGAATGAGGCCGACGCGAAGTATTCTCTTTTCGGACATAGGTCTTATCTCCACTTATTCTTGTTGATGAAGCCACGGGGGAACTGCATCGTGGCGCAGTGTAGGCTACCATGCTGGTAGATGAGGGCACGGCTGGGCACGGCGACGATTTCGCGGTCGGGTACAGCGGCCTTCAGGCGCTCAAGCGCTACGGCGTCGGTCTCGACGTCGTAGGTGGGCACGAGGAGCGCACCGTTGACGAAGAGGAAGTTGGCATACGTGGCGGGCATGCGCTGACCTTCCTCATCATACAGCGCGGGAGGTAGGGGCAGAGGGATAAGCTCGTAGGGATCACCGTCCTTCGTGCGCAGTGCTTCGAGTTCCTTCTTCATGCGCTCCAGCTCGTGATAGTGGCTGTCCTTAGGATCTTCGCAGCTGACGTAGGCGATGGTCGTCGGGGTGAGGAAGCGAGCAAGCGTATCGATATGCCCGTCGGTATCGTCGCCCTCGATCTGTCCGTCGGTGAGCGTAAGGAGACGCTCGCCCCCAAGGATCTCAATGAGGTACTGACGGAGCGCTTCGTCATCGACGCCCGCATTGCGGTTGGGCTCGACTATTACGCTCTCGGTCGAGAGTAGCGTCCCAGCGCCATCGCTTTCGATACCGCCGCCTTCGAAGACAAGGCTAAGGGCATTGGTATATGCCGTCTCGGGGACGAAGGCACGCGAGAGATAGAGGGCACGCGTGATCAAGTTGTCCTTGTCGGCTGCGAACTTCATTCCCCAGCCGTTGAAGGTGAAGTCCAGGATGCGTGGATGGCGCTTGCCCTCCTCGTCCTCTACGTATAGGGAGAGGGGCGCGTAGTCGCGACACCAGGTATCATTGTTCTCTGCCTCCATGAGAAAGAGCTGATGAGGGCGTCCCTCGGGGGCGACGAGCTCACGCACACGCTCGGGGTCACGGGCTAGGATGAGCACATCGACCCAGTCGAGGAGCGTGCGGGCTATATCGATATAGCAGCGCTCTACCTCGGGGAGCATGTAGGCCCAGTCCATGTCGTCATTGGGCCAGGTGAGGAGCACGAGGTCTAGCTCGGCCCACTCGGGGATGAAGTGAATCTTGGCAGGCATTTATTTCTTAATGCTGTAATGCTTGTACTTGGTAGACAAAGTCGTCCCACAGCTCGGGGACGGCGCTCTCACGGCGTCTGTCCTCACCGCGGAGGGCAGCCGCGCGGAGCTGGCTGGCGGAGAGGCTGGAGCGCGGAGCATCCTGGCAGAGGATGGGCACGCGGGCGCCCTCGGGGAGCTCGGGCATCAGCTCTGCTGGGAGTGCTGGGAGTCCTGCTGAGTGAGCAGGTCAGCGCGCAGGGCCTCGTTGACGCCGGGCAGGTCCAGTCCG
>ERZ772912.804-NODE-804-length-13499-cov-7.604210_pt1 | contig 13499 bp, 14 predicted proteins | sample MGYA00512119_ERZ772912 | MGnify/ENA primary metagenome ERZ772912 (study PRJEB29015, sample SAMEA2738048) | human oral metagenome | biome: human oral; feature: human-associated habitat; material: saliva | place: China | collected 2230 ...
ACCTGCAGGGGCACACGGTGAACCTGCTGACCATTGTTTCTGAGGCGGACTGGGAATCAGAGGAAGAAACCCCGGAACTCCTCTGGGGAGATGCGGGCTCCGCGAACTGGCTGATAACACCCGAACAGTTGGCAGCGCGCGACTTCTCAAATGTGATCTTTGAGTGGTCATGTGGCTAGAATGAGAAACCCCGCTGAATGTTATGTGGTGTCCCATAGTGCTGTTCTGAACAGGCGGTAGCCTCTCAAACATGCGGTTTGGGATGCTTCTAGCTGTTGTCACTCTTCATAATGTCACCGAGGGTTTTGCCGTTTTTGTCTTTCCACATGTCCAAGCCGTTAGCAGAACGCCCGAGTACAAATGTAGCGGCTGTTGATGGGGCTGGAAAAAGAATATCCTCAGTGGTCTTCCCAGAAACTATTTTATAAGCATTTTCGAGCTCTTCCCGTTTTTTGAGCAACGAAGGAGGGAACGATTTCTTGGGGGCAATTAATTTACTACCTGTATGCAAAACAAAGCCTTCATCATTGCGCTGTCCGTAGGCAATAGTTGCTCCCCCTAACTGTATATGTAGACTCTGTGCCTCCGGATCATTTTGGTTTTGTTTCTGTTGAGATTCGGGTAGCATTGGCTCAAACATGCGGTAACCCATAGAGCCAACAATGAGACGCACATACTCAATAAACTCATCGAGTTCTGCCTTCTTCTCTTCTGTCACATTCCCCTGAGAAGGCACCTGATTATTTTCAAGGGAATATCGGCCGGACTTCAGAGCTAAGTCATAGAATGAACGTTCTAGATACGTGATGTCGGTAGCGCCAAAAGAATTGTTGGATGTTAACACGAGGATTGCTCTGTTCCAGAACTCTTGAGACCTTTCATGTTCTTCGATCCTTCCGAGGAGTCCCTTACCATTTTCGCGTTCCCCAGCTTGACCGATATAGATAATATCTTGGTTATTTTCTTCACTTTTACCGAGAAGAAAATAAACTCCGGTGGAGTGTAACTCTTTGCGTTCACGCTTACTCTGTTCTAAATGTGTGCGGGGAAGGCTATAGACAAGCCCCGTCCAGTTCGTCAGGCTCGCTTTGATCCGCCCCGTTGCGTCACCATCCATAAGAAACAGCTGAATTGTTTTTTGCATAGGCTCAGTCTACTGCGCCACCGGCGGTTTGGTTCCGCCCCGCCTTGCTGGAGACGATCGGGCGATAGCGAGCCACAGTGCCGTGCCGATGAGCAGGCATGGCACCGGGTTGTATGCCTGGCCCAGTAGGTACCCCACTAGCAGTCCTAAGAGTGTACCGGCTGCACTGAATGTGAATGACCAGCTCATAATGCGTGCGAATTGGGCGCCTCGAAAATATGCCTGTCGGTGTGTTTCTAGCACCACTGCCCGTGCCCGTGAGGCCGCCGCGTTGAGGAATATAAACACTGGTATGAGCGGCGGCAGGATTGTGTCTGTCAGTATGCCTGTGGCGAGTGCTCCGGTGAGTGCCGCAGAGAATAACGCGGCTGTTCTCAGAATCGGTGCGGTTTCACCGGCCTGTCGTAGCCATTTTCCTGCCTGCGGGCCGAATGCGGCGCCTAGTCCGAACACTGTTAAGACAAGCCCCATCCCTGTGTAGGCGGTATTGTCTGTGCCGGGCAGGGGCACCGCAGGTCCATGGTTTGCGGCCCAGAGGATGAACAGTTCCCCGCTCATGGTTCCAGCGAATGCTATGGCGAGTGAGACGAGTGGGGAGGCAGGGCCTGAAGTGAACAGGTCGTGCAGAAACTGTCGGAGCGGCTCCTTATGCCCGGTGGCAGCGAATTGACTTGCATTTATTGTGGTTGGCGGTGGCACGGGGTAGGTGTGCCGCGCCCGTGCCCGAAATAGTGCTGCTGTGAGGGAGAGCACCGTGTTGACGGCTAGTAATGTGGGGATTGAGACCCCCGCTAGGAGTGAGCCTGCTAACCCTGCGACGACGAAGTTAACGATCGCTTGGATGGTGCTGAGTGAGGCGTTGAATGCCATCGCTGTGTCTTCATTAATCTGTGCGAAGTGTGCACCATAGAATTCTTCGGCGATGTCGGTGAAAGCTAGGATGAGCAGGTCAATGAGCGTATAAGCATAGACTGCCCATATGGCCTGGTGGGGCGCTAGGAGTGTGATGGTGAGGGCTAAAACGCTCAGTACGGTTTCGGTGCTGTCGCAGGCGATAAGTACCTTATCGGGGCTGTGTTTGCCCATGAGTTTGGCGATGACAGGGAACGCGAAGGCTGAGAGTCGCCTAAGGGCTGATAGGGTGAGGAGCGCGCCAACGCTGACTACTCCGGCGGCAGTGAGGGCGTTGAAACCATATTCGACAGTGTTGTTACCCAGCGTTGACAGCAGCAGCCCGAACACCATGATACGGCGTGTGCGTCTTATGAGTATGGCGCGCGGTGGCGGGGCGGGTGTACTGTGCATAGGTTTGGTGGGGTAGAGAGAGTATTTATGATGTGCATCATAGCATGGTGGTGGGTAAGGGGATGAGCGGCAAGCCCGCTCCGCTGGTTCTGGCTGAAGACGGCTTGTTTTCATGTTTTTAGCGGGGCAGCTGGTGCCGTTGTGCGCAGGCGCGGTTCGTGTGTTCGGGGTGTTTGGGGGTATAAAGTGTTGCGGCGCTTGGTGCTTGCGGCGTGTGTGCCCGTGTTTGGATTAGACTTGAATCATGCGTATTAAGATTCTTGACCACCCGCTGGTGGCGCATAAAATCAGTGTGCTTCGTGATAAAAATACTCCTTCGCCTACGTTCCGTCAGCTTGTTGATGAGCTCGTGACCCTGCTTGCTTATGAGGCAACCCGTGAGATCTGGGTGGAGCAGCGGGAGATTGAGACCCCGGTGGCCCGCACCGTGGGCACTATGATTGCCAGCCCTAAGCCGCTGGTGGTGCCGATTCTGCGTGCCGGGTTGGGGATGCTGGAGGGTATGACTCGCCTGGTTCCGACCGCTGAGGTTGGGTTTTTGGGTATGGCGCGTAACGAGCAGACCTTGGATATTGTGACCTATGCTGAGCGTCTTCCGGAGGACTTGACTGGTCGGCAGGTGTATCTGTTGGATCCTATGTTGGCTACCGGCGGCACTCTGATTGAAGCCATTAAATTCCTGCGTGAACGCGGCGCTGAGTCTATTACGTGTGTGTGTCTCATTGCTGCGCCTGAGGGTATTGCGGCCCTTGAGAAGGGCGTTGAGGGGTTGCACAACGTTGACTTGTTCTTGGCGGCGCGGGATGAGCGGCTGAATGAGAAGGCGTATATTGTGCCCGGTTTGGGTGATGCGGGCGACCGCCTGTATGGGCTGGCGGAGTAGCTCATAACTTTTGGTGCGCGGCTGTATTAACGCCTTCACCGGTGTCGTGAAGGTCTAGGCGCGTGCGCGCTGTGGCGCGGGGCTTGGTGGTTGTGGAGCTCCGCGCTGACGGCGCCTTGGCGGGGCAGCTGGTGGGGGATTTGTGTCTCAGGTTGGCGGGTGTAAAAATTTTTTGCATGCTGGAAAGTGTTTCAACGGTGCCGTTGGGAACTTCCCTTACATGCGGTATAGTGCATAATAATCCGTAAATATATTGAATATTTAGGGAACTAAGTGAATACTCATGCTAGATTTGGTGGTATGGGCTGCTTTGCTTCCCCGTCCATAGCCTCATCGTCATGAGGGTGATGTAGCTATAGATGATACCTCCACGTTCTGAACCCGCTTGATTTATGTGACAAATAAGAGAAATATTAAATGTACGGTGGGTATCGCTGAGTCCATTCGTGGCTCGGCAGTGCAGGCGGGAATCCGACGTGACATAACGGGCGCCCGTATATCAGCCCCCTACGCTTCGAACTGCGAGAGAAGGATGCATATGTCAGGTGCAGTACCAGGGTACGTTCACATTTCCCAGCGTGGACGCGCCGCTAAGCGCCAGGCTCCCCAGCCCAGTCGCCCCCAGGCGCCTGCGGCTACTCTGCGACCCATGACTTTCACTGCTAATGACCACTCACCCAAGGGCGGCGCGCACGAGAATGAGGCGCGCGGGTTCGTGCTGTATGTGGGCCTCAATGAGGAGCTTGCGGCGGCCAACGGAACCTCTCTAGTGCGTATCGTGCAGGATTTGCGCAATTACGCTCACCGCCTAGCTCCGGAAGCGGAGTCTTATGCTGCGGTAGCGCTGGCCCCCACCAGTGCGGAGGGAAGCGACCTTGAGGTAGTGCGGAACGCGCTGGGAGACCCCACAGCTGTCTACTATCAGCCGGATGCAAACACCCATGTTGAGGTCGAGTCGCAGGCTACACATACCAATGGCGTGCTGATTGATTTGGCGCGACGTGAGGTGTTCTTGGATGGTGAGCCGCTTATGCTCACTTTTAAAGAATTTGAGCTTCTGGCACACCTGGTGGAAAACTCCTCCCGCACGGTCGGCCGTGATGAGCTGCTGGACTCGCTGTGGAGCGCCGGGGACGAGCACCCGCACGAACGCACCATTGATGTGCATATCCGGCGTCTGCGCTCAAAGCTGGGGCGCCTCTCGGGTACGGTGCGTACGGTGCGTGGGCAGGGGTACCGGTTCTTTGAGCATCCAGAAGTTGTGGTGTGGGCGGCCCCTGAATATTCCATCTAACCCCCTAGCGGCTGCCCTATGTGTTGAAGAGTCTATGGTGGTGCCCCGCGCTTGTGGTTATGAGCGCGGGGCACTGTTACGTGCAGCCTGTAAGATGAGGGTATGACTGAGATTTCTTCCCGTATGAAGCGGGATGTGAAACACCTGATTCTGATGCGCCATGCCGAGGCGGACTGGGGCTTGAACGATTTTGATCGGCCGCTGACAAAGCGCGGTCACCAGCAGGCGGCACAGGCGGGGGCGTGGCTTGCTGAACACGGCTATATTCCCGAGCAGATCATGTCATCGGCCGCGTTGCGAACCCGCCAGACCACCACCTGGGTTTCGGACGCGCTGGGGGAGAAAGGCCCCACTGCGCACCTGGACGAGGGGCTGTATGAGGTGGGCGCATCCCGCATTATTGCGCGTATTAACGGGGTTTCGGAGAACGTTCGTTCGGTACTGGTGGTGTCGCATTTGCCGGGTATCCAGGATGCGGCGATCCAGCTGACCCACCCCGACTCTGACCAGAACGCGGCCATGGAGATGTTTTACGGGTTCCCCCCGTCGTCCGTGGCAGTGTTTGAGGTACCTGGGGAGTGGGCGCTTCTGGACGGGGCGGATGCGCACCTTGTGGCGTTTAAAAGTTTCTAGCCCACGCTTTAGGGCATGGCGGCTGGGGAGCGTGCGTGCTTTAGGGCTAAAGCTGCTGTCTGGCAGGGGCAAATAGGGTAAAGAATGGTTATAAAGTGAGCCCCCGCACGTGCTGGTGCGGGGGCTCAACTATTATTCACAATGCGGAGACGGGGGGATTTGAACCCCCGGTCGAGTTCAACCCCGACCCTTCATTAGCAGTGAAGTCCATTCGGCCGCTCTGGCACGTCTCCAGCGATGCACCGCAGTGCATCTCTACAAGAATATCGTTCGTTCTGGCACAGGTCAATTCCCCCGGCACCTTATGCGGGCGCATAAGAAAGCGCCCCACAGTTAGGGACTCTAAAAATACAGGCTGCCACGCTGCTTGATATGCGCCTGGGCCTCACCCACAGGGTGACTAATAATTGCGCCGCCGAGCCTCAATATAGACATAAATCGGTGGAGAAAAGGGAGGATACAAGGCGCTGGAAACAGCAAAACAGGTGGCGGTGAGTGATGGCCCACACGGCGCCAAAACCTGTGTTTTATACAGGCGAGTAGGTTAAACTATAGGGGTTATGCGCCGCTCGGTGAGGAATGGCCGATACGGCGGTTGTTTGCAAAAGTCACCGAAAGGACAGCCCGATGTCACAATCCCCTTATGATCCACAGCCTGATAATGGCTCTAATTCCTATAACTCATCATCGGGGCAGACATACCAGAATCAACAGCCCGCATATCAGCAGCCGACGTACCAGCAACCCACCTACCAGCAGCCCATGTATGCTCAGCCAATGATGGCTGTAGTCCCTAAAACCCCGCAGCAGATCGCCGGTGAACAGGCAGCGCAGACATCGATGACACTCGGTGTTATTGGCATTGTGCTTCTACTCACCGGTGTGGGCGGCGTTGTTACTGTGGTTTTGGGTATTATCGGGGTGAAAAAGGCGGCTGAGGCAGAACGTCAAGGAGTTCCCGCTACAGGCGGGAAAGTGATGGGGGGGATATCCCTCATCGTCGGGGGCCTAACCACGTTGTTATTTATCTTGTTTATTGGCTTCTTGATCTTAGTCACCATTGGGGTGATTTCAGCAGGCTCAAGCTCGACAAGGAGCTACCTGGATCTGGCGTATACCCTCGCCCCGCTCATGTCTCTTATCTAAGACAAAATGTAGGTGTCTCATAGTCCCGCACCAGTGACTTACTGACCGGAGGCTCCCTCTCGTACGATACGGGAAGGAGCCTCCGGCCTATATGCGCTTTTCACAGGGGCCTTCGCAGCACCGGGCGTGGTCTGTGCGTTGAGGAAAGAGAGCGGAACATGAACCGATGATGCGAGCGCATCTGGACGTTAAAACCGAAATTTAACGCGATGCATGGGAACGGGTGGCGACGCACATAACTTTTATCTCGGGTAGAATAGGTGGTACCGAACCGATAAATATACACGTGGCCGCAGCACACGTAGGCCGCATCAACCGCATAAGGATTCAAATGTCTGAGACTATGACTCTTGCGCCCTCCGCTTCCGCCGATGAGCAGACCTTCCGGCACTCTTCCCAGCTCGGCCCTCACACCTATTCCGTTCCCGTAGTACCCCAGATCCCCAACCCTGAGGCTGAGGCCGCCGTTAAAAAGATCAAACTGTTTTCGACCGCAGCGCTCATTGTGGGCGTGCTGGGCCTCTTCTTCTACCTGTATGTTGGGTTCATTGGTGCCGCCGCTATTGGTGCTGGGGTCGTCGCACTCACCTTGAATAAGGGGTATGAGAGCCGTGGCCTGGCGATCGCGGGCATCCTGCTTGGTGCGGCTGGGATCAGCATGTGGGCGTTCTCCCTATACATGTTCAGCTCGTTCTAACAGCCTGAAAAAACGTCTTGAAATAAGCAAACCCCGCGCCCCGTATCTCTACGGGTTCGCGGGGTTTTAGCGTGTGCGGATGGTAAGGGATTTGAACCCTTGAGACGGGGTTACCGCCTACTGGTTTTCAAGACCAGCTCCTTCGGCCGCTCGGACAACCATCCAGATGCTTTATTATCATACCGGCTCAAAGCCGGGTGTTGATAAAAGCTACCAGCTGATTATCGCACGAGGGAAGCTTTTCTGTAAATTGCGCCCTCCTTACATGCCCTGCCTCAGCCCGGGCGTGACACACTCGGAAGCCTCCGCACAGCAGCCTGGCACCTATTGCGGTAGTGTGCAAGCATCCCGCCGAATAAGAGCTGAACTTTGTGGGTGGGGTGCCTCATGGACGGTTAGCGGGCCGGTAGAGTGGAAGCCACAACCCCGCACAAAAAGAGCAGAAGGAGCGAGCGCATGCGCGCCATTATGGAGGAAACACACGGGGCGCCCGAGGTGCTGCGTGTTAGCGAACAACCCATACCCAAACCCGCCCCGGGGCAGGTGCTCATTCGGGTGCGTGCCGCCGGAGTGAATCGTGCCGACGCCCTGCAGCGGCGGGGGTATTACCCGCCTCCACCGGGGGTCAGCAGCATTTATGGGCTTGAGGCGGCGGGTACTGTTGTCGCCGTCGGTGCGGGCGTTTCCCCGCAGATGGTTGGCTCGCCGGTTGCAGCGCTTTTAGCCGGTGGCGGGTACGCCGAATATGTGGCGGTTGATGCGCGCCACACATTCGGTGTTCCTGAGGGGATGAGCTTCGCCGAGGCGGCCTGCCTGCCTGAGGTTGCCGCCACCGTCTACTCGAACCTAGTGCTCACCTGCGACATGAGCCTTGATGCTGCCGCCCACCGTGCGTCGGGAACCAGCGTGCTTATTCATGGGGGTGCGGGCGGTATTGGGCTGCACGCGGTTCAGCTGGCCAAGGCGGTTGGTGCTCGGGTGTTCGCCACTGTTGGTAGCGGCGCGAAGGCTGATAGCGTGCGTGCGGCCGGGGCTGAACCGATCATCTACTCTGAGCTGTCATTCCGTGAGGTTATTGCCGAAAAGACCGGCGGGGTCGGGGTGAACTATATTCTGGATGTGGTGGGCGGGGCGTACCTAGACGATAATCTGCGCTCCCTCGCCACTGGGGGACACCTGGCAATTATCGGCCTGCAGGGCGGGGCGAAAGCCCAGGTGAACCTGGGGCTCATGCTCACTCGCCGTCTCTCGGTGCACGCCACCTCCCTCCGAACGCGCAGCGCCGACGAGAAAGCACGCATTATGGCCGGGGTACGGCAGCAGGTACTGCCGTTGGTGGAATCCGGGGCTATTCGCGCAAACCTAGACCGCACCTTCGCACTGGAACAGGCTGATCGGGCCCACATCTACTTCGATTCGGGGCAGCACCGGGGGAAGATTGTGCTCACCCTCGGCGAAGACTAGTTGTTTGGGTGGGCTGGTGGCCGTCCTGCCGCAGAAACTTCTCTGTTGGGCGCAGGGCACCATAAGATTCTTCACAAAACCGGTGTGACATAGTGTCAGCAAAACAGATTTAGGGTAACCTAAGTGTTAAAGGGTTTTAAAGATGCTGCGAAAGGAGGGATCAGTGGGTATCAAAAACTTCCTGCAGTCACGCCGTGATGACGCCGAACTTGGCCGCGGGCTCTGGAGGCGCGCCCACGACCGTTTTATCCGTGGCGTAGACCGTTTCCACCAAGTGCTTGAGCGCCTAGCCCACACCGACATGGTCGAACTGGTGGTACCCTCCGCCAACAGCCTCTCAGACCTGATTCCGCGCGTGCGCGCTATCGCCATGGAAGCGCAGCGGCTGGCCCCCAGCGAAGGCACCGATGTGCCCTCATCCCCCACCGGCGTATACTCCGATGTGCACCGGGCGCTCTCTAAAGCGGGGAACTCGGCAGCCCTCTGCGCCGAGGCGCTCGCCATGGCACGCTGCTTCGGAGAATGCACCGCCCACTGCCAACGGCAGGTGACCGTAGAACGCCGCGTGCAAACCGTCGTTGAACACATTCAGGAGGCCGAGCGGCTGATTGCGCGCGCCCGCGACGAACGGCATGAGTCAGTACTCGCTCGCTAGCCCCCATCAATATGAAACCCACGCCCCCGGCGGAGGGAAAAGTTCACCCGAATTTAAGGTTTCGTGTCTATTTGACAAAAACCGACCTTAAGCGGATGCCAGACCCCCCGCAGCGGTGGGCTGCATCACCACAAGAACACACGCAAAACCTTAAAAACCCCACAGTATCCACTGCTGCCAGCAGTGGCTAAGGTTAACCTCAGTAGGTAGGTGGGTGAGGCGAATAATACACTGAAATCTCGAACTTCATATTCACTGGGAAAGAAAACACCATGTACGACTACCATCGCAATGAACGCGCCATGGCCCTACGACCCAGCCTCTCCCGATCCTGGCTACTGGTACGTGCCAACTCAGACGAAGCGACTATGGAAGCCGCTTTCGAAAGCGAAGCCGATTCCGTCATTTTAGACCTCGAAGACGGATGCCCAGCCGACGAAAAAGACGAAGCCCGCAAAAGGGTCGTCGAAATCCTCAATACCGAAGCCCGCGCATGGGTGCGCATTAACGCCATCACCACCGAACACTGGTGGAACGACGTCAAAGCCCTTAGCGGTGTCAAAGGCCTGCGCGGGGTAATGCTCGCAACCACCGAACACTCCACCGACATCGACCGCACCGCCGCCGCACTACCAACAGGAACCCCCATTATTGCTCTCATTGAGTCAGCCCTTGGGGTGCACAACGCCGTGAAAATTGCCAGCGCTATCGGCACTTTCCGCCTAGCCTTCGGGGTGGGAGACTACCGCCGCGACACCGGCGCATCCGATGACCCGATGGCCTTAGCCTACGTGCGCTCGCAGCTGGTGATCGCCTCGACCCTGGGCGGGCTGCCCGGGCCAATAGACGGGCCAACCCTCGGCAAACGCGGGGCGGAACTTGTGACCGCCTGCCAGCACGGCACCGTGCACGGCATGACCGGAAAACTCACCCTAGATGTGGGGCAGGCCGATACAATTAACCACGCCCTCTCACCCAGTGAAGATGAAATCCAATGGGCTCATTCCCTGCTGGACGTGCCGCTGGACGGGCCCAAAGATGGCTCATACATGCCGCGTTTCTTGCGCGCGAAAAAGGTTGCGGAACTGGCCCGAGTGTACGGGCTGTGGGGCAAACTTGAGGGCGAAAAACGCGCCTAACTATCAGGGCTTATAAACACGACGCCCCCGGAAAGAAAACTTCGCGGACAGAAGCAGCCTCATGTTTTTCTTCCCGGGGGCGCTCACGCCTCCACGCGGAGGCGGCAGGTCAGTTGTAGGGGTCTTTCCCGCCGGTGAGGGCATAAGCGCACAGGTACGAGGTGATGAGCCCCAGCACTATCGGCACCACAAGAATCGTATCGTCCTGAAAAACCGAGCGGTAGAAGAACCACAGTGCGCAGCACGGCACCAGAAGCAGGACAAAAACAAGGCCGAATCGCGAGTTTCTCTTCGGGCGCATCCGGGTCTCCTCTCACATAGTGTCTGCCCCCCATTGTACGGGGTCGCATCCCTACCGCGTTGAGACAGCGGTAACGGGCTGAATTTACTAGCAGAAGTTGGGAATGAAAAACAGCCCGGAGTGTGTACAACAAAGTCCCGTGCACCCTAACCATGTGTAGGATGCACGGACTTTACTGTGGAGCCCCCTGTGGGATTCGAACCCACGGCCTTTTCTTTACGAGAGAAACGCTCTACCCCTGAGCTAAGGAGGCGTACTGTATGCCCGGCTCTATGCCGGGCAAACACACATCGCTAATAGTAACAGAGAGAGGTGCAGGTGTGTGAACCGTCACATGAATGAGAAATCGGCCCCAATGTGTGGGAGGATGGAAATTATTACCAATAGCCCTGAGGGGAAACAGAAATGACGCAATCACCCATGACCCGCCGTACCCTTTTCGCTCTTGGGGCACCCGCCGCGCTGGTGACTATTGCTGCATGCTCTAAAAGTTCTTCCGGTACCAGTAATTCCACCACCAGTAAGAGTCTTTCTACGCCTGACAGAGTGGTGTCTTTCAACTGGCCCGAAATCACGGAGACTAAGTTACGTGATGACACCGGGTACCATCTGAACAAACTTGTAGATGGTGCCCCGACCGTGACCCTGTACACCGACTACGAAGTCTTCGAGTGCGTTAAGGCCGAACTCGCCTACGAGAAGGCTGCTAAGGATCTTGAGGGCACCATGAATGTGACCGTGCGCCATTACCCGCGGTCGGGGACTGACGATTCGGCGTTGGCTGTGCTGGCCGCTGAGGTACAAGGTAAACACCAAGCTATGGCGCGCAAACTCTGTGAAACCCATGAAGAACGGTATAGTAGGGGGAGTGCCGTTGAAAATCTGCGTGTAAAATTCAAAGGTTACGCGAAAGAAATTGGCCTTGATGTTGATAAATTTGACAAAACTATGGATGACAAGTCGATAGCCGATCTGCTCTATACTGATCAGAAACATGCCTGGGATCTCCGTGTGGGGTACACTCCCGAATTTACGGTTAATGACAAGGTTCTTGAGAACATAGATTTTAACAAGGTTCTTGAGAACGTAGAGTCCTCAGCCCCCGCTGAATATCTGGTCAAAGAATTCAAGAAAGCCGCAGGGCTGAGCTGGTTCGTTCGTTTTGGATGAAAGACAGCGAGAGTGTGCCGTGCTGGGCGTTCACTTGCGTGTGAGCGGTCAGCGCGCTCGCATTTTTGAGGATGGGTTCAGTGAGTACGGTTATGTGCTCGGCATTGGCGGTCCCGGATGATCTCCATGTCGTAGTCCGTTGGATTCCAGCTCATGCATAGGTCTCAGCCAAACACCGTAAACCTTTTGATATGGGGGTATCCCATTGGGGGTGGCAACCGGCGACGAAACTTCCCCTGACCCGGTTGCCGTGCCGTAGCTCGGAAGGCACTCTCTGGGCCTCAGGGACGCTCGCAGGCCGGACCGCTGCCGACCGAGTACCCGAGTCCTGCAAAAACCGCTCCAAAACAGCAAAAACGCCACCCTGGATACCTCCCGGCTGGACCGGGATTTCTTGTATCCAGAGTGACGTGCGAATGGAGCCCCCTGTGGGATTCGAACCCACGGCCTTTTCTTTACGAGAGAAACGCTCTACCCCTGAGCTAAGGAGGCGTACTGTATGCCCGGCTCTATGCCAGGCAAACACACATCGCTAATAGTAACAGAGAGAGGTGCAGATGCGCGAACCGTCACATGAATAAGAAATCGGCCCCAATGTGTGGGAGGATGGAAATTATTACCAATAGCCCTGAAGGGAAACAGAAATGACGCAATCACCCATGACCCGCCGTACCCTTTTCGCGCTTGGGGCACCCGCCGCGCTGGTGGTTCTTGCTGCATGCTCTAGCGGCTCTTCCAATTCCGGGTCAAGCTCATCTGCAAGCGGTAGTTCAAGCTCTAATGCCAGCTCAAGCAGCTCAGCAAGCAGCGCTCCCTCTGGTGGTGCTTCCGACAGCGCTAGCGCCGGGGGAGAGGCAAGCGCATCCGGTTCGGCTTCAGCCTCGGGTGACTCCGCCAAAATAACCGCCACCAAAGCTGGTGAACGTGACGATACCGGGTACCACCTCAACACCCCCAAACAGGGTGCTCCCACCGTGACCCTGTACACCGACTACCAGTGCCCCTACTGTGCTAAAGCTGAGCCCACCTACGAGAAGGTCGCCAAAGACCTTGAGGGCACCATGAACGTGACCGTGCGCAATATGCCATTGTCTTCCCACAAGAACGCCGTACCTGCCGCTCAGGCCGTGCAGGCAGCAGAACTTCAGGGTAAACACCTGGAGATGGCGAATAAGCTCTTTCAAACTCAGGACAGTTGGAAAGGTATTACCGACAAACAGACTGAGCTGAGGGGACTTTTCCTCAGCTATGCTCAGGAACTTGGGCTGGATACAGAGAAGTTCAAGACCGATCTGGTTGATCCAAAAACTCTTGAGCTGATCAAGGGCGATTTTGAGTACGGCCATAAGATCGGAGTGAAGGGCACCCCCCAATTCGTGGTGAATGATAAGCCTCTTGAGAATGTGGACTCTTCAACCTCCGCCGAGGATATGGCTAAAGAATTCAAGAAAGCCGCAGGGCTGAACTAGTCTTTCGTGATGGATGAGAGACAGCGAGAGCGTGCCGCGCTGGGCGTTCATCTGAGTGTGAGCGGTCAGCACGCCCGCATTCTTGAGGACGGGTTCAGCGAGCACGGCTATGTGCTTGACATCGGCGGTGCCGAACAATCCCACGTTGATGCTGCTGATGCGACCGTCGTGTTTTACGAGTATCTGCGGCGCATCGCCA
>ERZ772912.816-NODE-816-length-13439-cov-4.429991_pt1 | contig 13439 bp, 13 predicted proteins | sample MGYA00512119_ERZ772912 | MGnify/ENA primary metagenome ERZ772912 (study PRJEB29015, sample SAMEA2738048) | human oral metagenome | biome: human oral; feature: human-associated habitat; material: saliva | place: China | collected 2230 ...
TGGATGACTTCGGTCATCCGGGTCAGGAAGGTGTTGAGGTATTCACGCAGGACCTGCGGGTCCATCGATTCGGCAATGCGCGTGAAGCCCCGGATGTCGGCAAACAGGATGGTGAGCCGCTTGTTCTGGCTCTCGATGGGATAGGCCGAGGGCTCACGGGCCATGCGCTGCACCAGCTTGGGCGAGACGTACTGGCCAAAGAGGGCCACGACGGCCTGGCGTGCCTTGCTCTCGATGAAATGGCCGGTGGCCAGGTTGAGGATGGCAATCAGCACGACCGCCATCATGGGCGCAGCCACCGGGGTGATCCAGTCCAGCACGCCGAACATGAGGGCGTTGGCAGACTGCAGTACCAGCAGCAGCGCAGCGGCCATCAGCACGATGCCGGCCGCCCCCAGCCGGGGCATGACAAGCGCCGCGGCCCCGGCCACCAGCAGGGTGATGAGGGATACTGTCAGCTCGGCATGCCAGGGCACGTAAGGCATGTGCCCGGCCAGGGCGCCAGCAATGAGCGTGGCCTGGACTTCCACGCCCGGCGTGTCGATGCTGACCGGCGTGGTGTGCCGGTCACCGATGCCGGGTGCCGAAGCCCCCACCAGCACGATGCGGTCGCGGAAGCGCGCCGGATCCACCCTACCCTCGATGACATCGGTGGCGGAGATGTACTCGAAGCGCCCGGCCTGCGGGCCGGCCTGGCCAGCAAAGGGGACACGCGCCGTCAGGTCGCGCGCCAGCGGCAGCCGGGTCTGGGCATCCAGCGACAGCAGCTGCCCGTCCAGTGCGATGGGCGGGTTGTCGCCATAGACGCGCAGCATGGCCAGCGCCAGCGATTCGTAGACCTGACCATTGAAGAGCGTGAGCACCGGGACGGAACGCACCACGCCGTCATCGTCGAGCTGGGCGTTGTAGAAACCGCTGCTGCGCGCGGCATCGCTGAGACGCTCCTGGTTGGCCCCGAAACCATCCCACTGCGGCAGCAGCCATCCGTCAAAGGCATCCCCCTCGAAGACTGAGGACGGCAGACGGCCGATGCGGCGGGCACCGGCCTGACGGGAGAAGTAATAGCCCAGCACCACCGGCCGGCTGCGGATAGCCTCGGCCAGCGACAGATCCCCGGCCGGCTCGGGCTCGGGCTCGGCAAACACGATGTCGAAGCCCAGCACACGGGCCCGCCCTTCATCGACAATGCGCTCGACCAGCCGGGCCAGCGTCCGGCGCGGCCAGGTCCAGCGCCCCTGCTCCTGCAGGCTCTTCTCGTCGATGTCGACAATGAGCACCCGAGGCTCGAACTCCGGTGGCTGCCAGCGCAGCCGGTGATCCTGGTTCAGACGGTCGAAGGTCTGCACGGCCGGCATGGGCACATGGCCCAGCAGCACCAGGATGGCCAGTACCGTGATGGTCAGCCCCCCGACGGAGGCCCACAGCCGGAACGAGCGCAACAGCGCATGCACCGACTGCAGCAGGCGGTTCATCGCGGTGGCCCCGACGGAGGCTGGCCACCTGCCGGGGACTGGCTGAACTGGATGATGGTGCCGCTCAGCTCGATGAGGTCATGGTTGCGCAAGGGGTGCGCCCCCAGGCCGATCGATTCACCATTGACCATCGGGTAGGCGCTGCCCTCGACATGCGTCACGAAGAAGTTGCCGTTGCGGTTGGTGACGACCGCCACCTGCCCGCAGCCGTTCCGGATGCTGACGATGGGACGATCGATGATCAGAAGCCGCCCGGCGTCATGCCCGCCCAGAAAGCGCAGCGAGACGCCCTGGAAGTCGGCGGGTCGATCCAGCGCCGGCCGGGCCCTGGGCATGGGCGGCGGCGCATGGGGCAGCATGGCGGGTGGCCACGCAGCCTGCCCCTGCATCGGCGTGGGCGGCAGGCGCGGGGCGCGGTTGAAGCCTTCGATGAAGCCGGCCTGCCCGCCCTCTTCCGGGGCGGGGGGTACCGGGGAGGAAAAGATGCCAGGTGGTTGCGATGCGCCGGGCGAGGACGACGGATCGACCGGCGGCAGGGAGGCCGAGGGATTGGGTGCCCCTGGCGCCTGGAAAAGCGGAAAATCCGGCGCCAGCCTGTCCAGCAGGAAGGCCGTATCGCCCAGGGAAAGCGGCGGGAAGGTGTCGGAGGATGGGACTTCCCGAGACAGCGCGTCGGGGCTCGACGCATCAAGGTGATGGGCGTTGCCAGACGGCGTGCCCTGTTCATGGGCATCCGTTGGGCTGACGACGCCGGCACGTCGATAGACGAGGCGATAGATGCCGATGTCAATGCAGTCGCCGTCGTTCAGCAATGCGCGCGCCACAGGGGCGCCGTTGACCAGGGTGCCGTTGCGGCTGCCCAGATCCTGGATCACCACGTCCTGCTGGCCAGCCAGCAGCACGGCGTGTTCGCCCGAGACGGTCAGGTCATCGAGCACCAGGGTATTGGTGGCACGCCGGCCAATGACCGTGCGTGTCTGCGTCAGCCAATAGGTACGCAGCGGCTGGCCGGCCGCTGACAGCGAGAGCTGCCCGTACCTGCTGCCTTGCTGCTGCATTTCCCCGTCCTGGTGATCGGTGCCCATCTGCATCCCCTGACCCCGGGAGCCTGGGCAGAAAAGACCGTCGACGCTCCCGGCAGCGACTGTAGCGACCGGGAGGCGGAAGGGGAAAGGGTGCCGGCGCCAACGGCCGGCACCATGGGCCCGACGGCAGGCCTCAGAGCACCTTCTTCAGCAGGCGCCCCATTTCGGACGGGTCGCGGGTCGTGCGGATGCCGCAGGCTTCCATCACTTCCAGCTTGGCGTCGGCCGTGTCGGCACCGCCGGAGATGAGCGCACCCGCGTGGCCCATGCGCTTGCCCGGAGGCGCGGTGACGCCGGCGATGAAGCCGACCACCGGTTTCTTCATGTTGTCCTTGGCCCAGCGCGCGGCGTTCACTTCGTCCGGTCCGCCGATCTCGCCGATCATGATGACGGCGTCGGTGTCGGGATCGTCGTTGAACATCTGCAGCACGTCGATGTGCTTCAGGCCGTTGATGGGGTCGCCCCCGATGCCGACGGCGGTGGACTGGCCCAGGCCCAGGTCGGTGACCTGTGCGACGGCCTCATAGGTCAGCGTGCCGGAACGCGACACGATGCCGATGCGGCCCTTGCGGTGGATGTGACCCGGCATGATGCCGATCTTCAGCTCGTCGGGCGTGATGACGCCCGGGCAGTTGGGGCCCAGCAGCAGCGTCTTCTTGTTGGCCTTGCGCATCTTGTCACGCACGACCAGCATGTCACGAACGGGGATGCCCTCGGTGATGCAGATGACCAGATCCAGGTCGGCGTCGACCGCTTCCCAGATGGCATCGGCAGCGCCTGCCGGCGGCACGTAGATGACGGAGACGGTGGCACCGGTCTCGGCCTTGGCTTCCTTCACCGAGCCGTAGATGGGAATGCCCTCGAAATCCTCGCCGGCACGCTTGGGATTGACGCCTGCCACGAAGCAGTTCTTGCCATTGGCATAGTCCCGGCACATGCGCGTATGGAACTGGCCGGTCTTGCCGGTGATGCCCTGGGTGATGACCTTGGTGTCCTTGTTGATCAGAATCGACATTGCGATTGTCCTCGAAGTTCAGGGCTGTTGTTATTTACCGGCTGCAGCGGCAACCACCTGGCGCGCGGCGTCGGCCATCGTGTCTGCCGCGATGATCGGCAGGCCGGAGTCGGCCAGCATCTGCTTGCCCAGCTCTTCATTGGTGCCCTTCATGCGCACCACCAGCGGCACGCTCAGATTGACGGCCTTGCTGGCGGCGATGACGCCGGCTGCGATGGTGTCGCAACGCATGATGCCGCCGAAGATGTTGACCAGGATGGCCTTGACACCCTTGTTCTTCAGCATCAGCTTGAAGGCCTCGGTGACCTTCTCGGCCGTGGCGCCACCGCCCACGTCCAGGAAGTTGGCCGGCGAGCCGCCGAACAGCTTGATGGTGTCCATGGTGGCCATGGCCAGACCGGCACCGTTGACCAGGCAGCCGATGTTGCCGTCGAGCTGGATGTAGGCCAGATCGAACTTCGAGGCTTCCACCTCGGCCGGGTCTTCCTCGTCCAGGTCGCGCATCTCGACGATGTCGGCGTGGCGGAATAGGGCGTTGGAATCGAAATTGAGCTTGGCGTCGAGCGCGATGACGTCGCCCGAGCCGGTGAGGATCAGCGGGTTGATCTCGGCCAGCGAGGCATCGGTCTCGAAGAAGGCCTTGTACAGACCCTGCAGTACCTGACGGGCCTTGGGCAGGCTGGCGGCCGGGATGCCGATGCGGGTGGCCAGATCATCGGCCTCTGCGTCGGTGAGGCCCTGGGCCACGTCGCAGAAGACCTTGTGGATTTTCTCGGGCGTCTTGGCAGCCACTTCCTCGATGTCCATGCCGCCTTCGCTGGAGGCCATGACGCAGATCTTCTGGGATTGGCGGTCGATGACGATACCGACGTAGAGTTCTTTCTTGATGTCGGCGCCTTCCTCGATCAGCAGCCGGCGGACCTTCTGTCCTTCCGGGCCGGTCTGGTGGGTGACCAGCTGCATGCCGAGGATGGAAGTGGCGTGCTGACGGACTTCATCCAGCGAACGGGCCAGCTTGACGCCGCCGCCCTTGCCGCGGCCACCGGCGTGGATCTGGGCCTTGACGACCCAGACGGGGCCGCCCAGCTGCTCGGCCGCCTTGACCGCTTCTTCGACATTGAAGCATGGAATACCCCGGGGCACCGTTACACCATAGCGCTTCAGGATTTCTTTGCCTTGATACTCGTGGATTTTCATGGTGATCTCGGTTGGGTCACATATGCCGCGTTGATGCTATCACAGCGGTCATGACGATTAACCCGGAGAAAACGCGCCACGTGGCCCGTCGCACCATGAATAAGGGAATTCCCGGATATAAGGGAATACCCGAATATGAATTCGGTACGCCTCAGAAGCCGGCATCGAATGCCGACGAATCATCATCCTCGTCGGGCGCATCAACAATGCGGGGCACGACGGCGGACACGATGCCCGGTGCAAACCCCCGCCCCACCAGGAAGCGATATTGCCGGGCCTTTTCCTTCAGGCTGGTGGGAGGCTTTCCGAAACGGCGCTGCCAGACGGCCTGGGCACGGCTCTTCTCGTCCTCGGCCAGCGGCTGCAGCACGTTGGAAATGAGGTTTTCATCCAGCCCCTTGCGCTGCAGGTCCTGCGACAGGCGGGCGCGACCAAAACGCTCTGCCCCGTTTCGCACCAGGGATTCGGCCATGCGCCGATCGGACAGCAGCTTCATGCCCTCCAGTTCGTCCAGAACCGATTCGACCAGTTCAGGTGACGGAGCACGCGGCGCCGGATTGCCACCCTCTGCCCCCTCGAACGCGGTGGCACCATCCCGGGCACCGAATGAGCGGTCGAACGACTCGTCAGGCACCGGTGAGCCTTCGTAGTCACCCGGGCCCCCTGCCCTGCCGCCAGCACGCCGGCGGCGGCGAACGGGCGCAGGCGTGAGCAGCTTGCGCGTGAGCTCGGCCCGGCTGTGCTCACGCCGCGCCAGCAGGGCAATGGCCCGCCGCTTGAGCGCGCTGCGCTGGGCCGACTCGGATTCGTCAGCCCGCACCAGCGCCTGAAGATCACGAAAGCTCATGCTGCCCCGCCTGCTTCACGGCCTCACTCGGCGTCCTTGTCCTTGGCGACGCGCGGACGACGCCCTTCAGCGGCGGGCTCGGCACTCTCGGCATCGACGACAGGTTGCGGTGCCTCGCCACGGGTGGAGACGCCAACGGCCTCGCGGATGCGGTTCTCGATCTCCAGCGCCAGCTCGGGTTTCTCGCGCAGGTATTCGCGGGCGTTGTCCTTGCCCTGACCGATGCGCTCGCCGTTGTAGCTGTACCAGGCACCGCTCTTTTCCACGAAGCCATGGGTGACGCCCAAATCGAGGATCTCACCCTCACGCGAGGTGCCCTCGCCGTAGAGGATGTCGAACTCGGCGCTCTTGAACGGGGGAGAGACCTTGTTCTTGACGACCTTGACGCGGGTCTCGTTGCCGATGATCTCGTCGCCCTTCTTGATGGAGCCGGTGCGGCGGATGTCCAGTCGCACGGAAGCGTAGAACTTGAGCGCGTTGCCGCCGGTGGTGGTCTCGGGGTTGCCGAACATGACGCCGATCTTCATCCGGATCTGGTTGATGAAGATGACCAGCGTGTTGGTGCGCTGGATGGAGCCGGTGAGCTTGCGCAGCGCTTGACTCATCAGGCGGGCCTGCAGGCCGGGCAGCGCATCGCCCATGTCGCCCTCGATTTCGGCGCGCGGCGTGAGCGCAGCCACCGAGTCGACCACGACCAGATCGACCGAGCCGGAACGGACCAGGGCATCGCAGATTTCCAGGGCCTGTTCGCCGGTGTCCGGCTGGGAGATGAGCAGTTCAGGCAGGCGCACGCCCAGCTTGGCGGCGTACTGCACGTCAAGTGCGTGCTCGGCGTCGATGAAGGCGCAGGTGCCACCCAGCTTCTGCATCTCGGCAATGACCTGCAGCGTGAGGGTGGTCTTGCCGGAAGACTCCGGCCCGTAGATCTCGACGACGCGGCCACGCGGCAGGCCACCAACGCCCAGCGCGATGTCCAGCCCCAGCGAACCGGTGGAAACCACTTCGATGTCCGGGGCAACTTCGCCGTCGGCCATGCGCATGACCGAACCCTTGCCGAACTGCTTTTCGATTTGTGCCAGAGCGGCAGCCAGTGCCTTGGCCTTCTCTGCGCGTGCCTTGTCGTCCATGACGGATGTCCTGTGAGGAGATTGAAGCAGCCCTGATTATGACACCAGACCACTGTACATACAATCAGTCATTTGACCTCGACCGGATGATGGAAGCCATTCAGGCGAATGAATCGGCCAGATGTACGATACGCACGCAGCTACATGGCAGAGCGGCCGCAGCGCGGGGCCCCGGAACGTTGTGTGCAGCGCACAATAGCCACGTTCTGCGCCGTGGACGGGCCTGCGGGAGTATCGTACCGCCTCCGGGGCGGGCATTCCGGTGCTGGTCACCACGCAGGCAAGCCCCCGCCCCGATCTCGCAAGGCCCCGGCGGTACCCGGGCATTATTCGATATATGAGTGAGTATTGAATTTCATGAGCAAGACTATTGCAGACCTTCTGGTGGAAACACTGTCCGATGCGGGTGTACAGCGCATCTGGGGCGTGACGGGCGACAGCCTGAACGGCATCAACGACAGCCTGCGGCGCTTCAAGCGCATCGAGTGGGTGCCGGTTCGTCACGAGGAAACGGCAGCCTTCGCGGCCGGTGCCGAAGCCGCCGTGACCGGCAAGCTGGCCGTGTGTGCCGGCAGCTGCGGCCCGGGCAACATGCACCTCATCAACGGTCTGTACGACTGCTGGCGAAACCGGGTGCCGGTCCTGGCCATCGCTGCGCACATTCCCTCCACCGAGATCGGTCTGGGCTACTTCCAGGAGACCCACCCGCAGGCGCTGTTCCGCGAATGCGCCGATTTTGTGGAGCTGGTCTCCAACCCGGCCCAAATGCCCGAGATTCTCTACCGGGCCATGAACACGGCCATCGGCAAGCAGGGTGTGGCCGTCCTGGTGCTGCCGGGCGACGTGGCGCTGTCGGAAGCGCCGGCCGCGTCACCGCGGCACTGGGTGGCGGAACAGCCGCAGCGAGTCGCGCCCACCTCCACCGAAATCGACAGGCTGGTCGGGCTGCTGAACCAGGCCAAGGCGCCTGCCATCCTGGCGGGCGCAGGTTGCGCCGGCGCACACACCGAGCTGGTGTCCGTGGCCAAGGCCCTGAAGGCACCGATCGTGCACGCGCTGCGCGGCAAGGAATACGTCGAATACGACAACCCGTATGACGTGGGCATGACCGGGCTGATCGGCTTCTCGTCGGGCTACCACACGCTGATGAGCGCCGACGCCGTGCTGATGCTGGGCACGGGCTTCCCCTATCGTGCCTTCTATCCCAAGGAAGCCACGATGATCCAGGTGGATCGCGACCCGACGGCGCTGGGTCGGCACACCACGCTGAGCCTGGGCATCGCGGCCGACGTGCGCGAAACGCTCTCGGCCCTGCTGCCCAAGCTGGCCGAGCGTTCAGACACGACATTCCTGGATCATGCGCTGGCGCACTACCACAAGGCGCGTTCGGGGCTGGACGAGCTGGCACAGCCGGCGGGAGCTGGCAAGCCGGTACACCCACAGCACCTGATGCGGCTGGTCAGCGAGCTGGCGGCCGAGGATGCCGTATTCACTGCGGATGTTGGCACGCCGACGGTATGGGCCGCTCGTTACCTGAAGATGAACGGCCGACGCCGGCTGCTGGGCTCGTTCAATCATGGCTCGATGGCCAATGCCATGCTGCAGGCACTGGGTGCGCAGGCAGCACAGCCCAACCGACAGGTGATCTCGCTGTCGGGGGACGGCGGCTTCACGATGATGATGGGCGACATGCTGACTGCCGTTCAGCAGAAGCTGCCCATCAAGATCATCCTCTTCAACAACAGTTCGCTGGGCTTCGTGGCCATGGAGATGAAAGCCGGTGGCTACCTGGACACGGCCACCGACCTGCAGAACCCCGACTTCGCGGCCATGGCCAAGGTGGCGGGCTTCACGTCATTCCGCGCCGATGACTCGACCAACCTGAAGGAGACGCTGACCCAGGCGCTGGCACACCCCGGCCCGGTACTGGTGGACGTTCGCACCGAACGCAATGAGCTGATCATGCCGCCGAAAGTACAGATCGGCCACGCCAAGGGCTTCAGCCTGTACATGCTGAAGGCCGTACTGAACGGCCGTGGCGACGAGGTGGTGGAGCTGGCGCGGACGAACCTGCGCTAACTACAGCAACGCCTCCGCCGATTCAGGCAGGATCTGGCCACCGTCGATGATGATGGTCTGCCCCGTGATGTAGGCCGCTTCGCGGCTGGCCAGGAAGCAGGCGGCATAACCGATGTCCTGCGGAGTGCCCAAGGTGTGCGTCGGCACGGCGGCGCGCATCTGGTTCAGATACTCCTCGCCCTGGGCAATCAGCCCTTCACTGAGCACGTTGCCCGGCATGACGGCGTTGATGGTGATGCCGAATCGCGCGTATTCGAGCGCTGCGCTGCGCATGAAGCCCAGCTGTCCAGCCTTGCTGGCGCCGTAGTGGCTCCAGCCGGGGAAACCGGTGACGGGCCCGGTAATGGAGGATGTGATGACGATGCGGCCATAACCTCGCGGCTGCATGGCGGCCAGCGCAGCCTGCACCATCAGGAAGGTGCCCTTGAGGTTGATGCCGTGCGTCTGGTCCCAGTCCGCCTCGGTCATGTCGGCCAGTTTCTTCTGCGGGAAGATGCCGGTATTGGAGCAAAGGATGTCGAGTGCGCCGAAACGTTCGACGACGGCGGCCACGGCATCCTGACAGCTTTGCTGCACGCGGACATCGGTGTGCTGGTAATGGGCGCCCAGCTCCTTCGCCGCTGCCTGCCCCTGTTCACGGTCAATGTCAGCAATGACGACATTGGCCCCCGCCTGCCTCAGCACGGAAACAATGCCTTTGCCGATGCCCTTCGCACCACCGGTGACAAGCGCGGTCTGTCCTTGCAGGGAAAAAAGTGAAGCGGTCATGATTGTCTCCCGATGCGCAGGTGAGTCAGACCACGACAGGCTGCTGGTCCTGCGCCTGGTCCAGCAACTGCACGGCACGCCGCAGGGCGTGGATGGCGGTCTGACGACGAATGTCGGCCCGGTCACCGGAGAAGTGCCGGGTTTCGGTCAGCACCAGGGGTTCGGGCATGCCGGGCGGCCAGCGCAGCGCCCAGCCGAAGCACACGGTACCGACGGGTTTTTCAGCCGTGCCACCGTCCGGACCGGCAATGCCGCTGACAGCCATCGACAGCAGGGCATCGCTGCTGCGCAGTGCGCCCAGCGCCATCTGGCTGGCCACCGAGGTGCTGACAGCGCCTTCTGTTTCCAGCGTGGCGGCGTCCACGCCCAGCATCTCGACCTTGGCCTGGTTGGCGTAGGTAACGTAGCCCCGGCTGAACCAGGCGCTGGAACCGGCGGTTTCGGTCAGGGCGGCGGCAATCAGGCCGCCGGTGCAGGATTCTGCCGTGGTGATCAGCCCTGCCCCAAGTGTCGCCACGCGCTGGCCCAGCAGGCGTGCCCAGGCAACCGGGTCGCCCTGCGGGTCGGGATGCTCGTTCTGCCGATCAACATCTTTCATCGCGTCCTCCCCTTGCTCCATCCGCGTATCCGGTTGCCCCGGTCATGCCGCTTGTGAAACTGCCTGCCTGCTGCCTGTTTATGGTGACACCTCACATCAGGGCGAAACAATCCCCTTGGAGCGCAGGCCGCCCTGCTTCCCCGAAAGCCGAAAAATCCGGCTCCCGGAAAGCCCGACAATCAGCCAAACAGCCGGGTCCAGACGGCCATGACGATGAGGGTGTAGGCCGCGGCCAGCAGGTCGTCCAGCAATACACCGGTGGCGTTCTGCCACTGGCTGTCGATGGTGCGGATGGGCGCCGGCTTGGTGATGTCGAAGACACGGAACAGCAGGAAGCCCACCAGCTGGGTGGAGAAGTCCTGCGGAATGACCCACAGCACCAGCCAGAACGCCACGATCTCGTCCCAGACGATGGCGCTGTGGTCATGCACGCCCACGTCGCGGCCGGTACGATCGATGGCCCAGTGCCCCACCACCAGGCCCAGGGCGATGAGCACGCCCATGCCGGTATCACCCAGCAGCGGCGCCAGGATGGCGAAGGCCACCCACGCGAAGAGCGTGCCCATGGTGCCGGGCACGACGCTGCTGAGGCCGCTGCCCAGGCCAAAGGCGATCCACCGCGACAGGCGCGGCTTCATGAATTCAAAGGTCGGCCGGATCCGGCCGAAGGTTCCGTCGGCGCGGACCAGATCGGTCACGTCCTCTACCTTGTTGTCATTCATGTCGAGAAATGGTCATGTCCACGAGCTGCCAGTGGCCGGGACTGGCCTTTGGCATCGACCAGAAGCATAGCGCTTCCAGCCACGATCCTTCCGATCATGCGGGCATCAGGCCAGCATTGCAAGATGGTATCGGTCTGCGCTGTCGGTGCGGTGAACAGCAGCTCGTAATCATCACCGCCATGCAGGGCAAGCTGCAGGGCCTCGTCATGTGCCACGCCGCTCTCACGCAGCACCGGGTCCAGCGGCAGGCGATCCTCCCATAGCTCGGCCCCCAGGGACAGCCCCTGTCGGCGGCCCGAAGCGGTCAGCAGATGCCCCAGGTCCCCGGCCAAACCGTCGGAGATGTCCATGGCGGCGCTGGCGACGCCAGTCAGTCCCAGGCCGGCGGCCAAGCGGGGCTCGGGCCAGTCCAGGCGGCGGGCTGCAGCGTCGGGTACAGGCTGTCCCTGGCTGCGCCGTGCCACGGCCAGAGCCGCGGCCCCCAGCGGGCCGCTCACCCAGATGGCATCGCCCACGCGGGCTCCGTCGCGACGCAGAGCATGCGTGGCAGGCACCTGCCCCAGGACGGTGATGGAGATGTTGAGCGGGCCGCGCGTGGTGTCGCCCCCGATCAATGGGCAGGCCGCCCGGGCCGCCAGCCCGAACAGGCCGTCCGCGAAGCCCTGCAGCCAGGCGGCATCGGCCGTCGGCAGCGCCAGCGCCAGCGTGAAGCCGACGGGTCGCGCACCCATGGCAGCCAGGTCCGACAGATTGACGGCCAGGGCCTTGTGGCCGATGGCCGCAGGATCGGTACCCTCGAAGAAATGACGCCCCGCCACCAACATGTCGGTGGAAATGGCCAGTTGCTGGCCAGGGGGCACGGGATCGAGCAGCGCGCAGTCGTCACCGATGCCCAGCTTCACCAGGCTCTCGGCCGCCGGGCCTGTCGAGGCAGGCAACGGCAGCAGGGACTGCGGGTGTCCGGCAGGCAACGGCGCCGGCTGGCGCTCGAAGTACTGCCGGATCAGTGCGAACTCGTTCATTCAGCCGGCCGGCCGCACCTCATGGGGCCGCACGGAAGGCGCGATGCGGTCCAGCACGCCGTTGACGTACTTGTAACCGTCGGTGCCGCCGAAGTTCTTGGCCAGCTCCACCGCCTCGTTGATGACCACGCGGTAGGGGATCTCCTGCAGGTCCTTCAGCTCGAAGGTGGCCTGCATCAGGATGGCCCGTTCGACGGGGCTGAGCAGGTTGAGCGGCCGGTCCAGGCTGGGCAGCAGGATGGCTTCCAGGGCGCTGGCCTGGCTGATGGTTCCCTTGAGCAGGGTGTCGAAGTGGCTGCGATCGGCCTTGTCGAAACCGGGGCTGGTCTCGATGTGGGCCTGGATGGCACCGATGTCCTCAGCCGACAGCAGCCACTGGTAGATGCCCTGCATGGCGAATTCCCGCGAGCGCCGCCGCGCGCTGCGTGTGCGATTTCCTGCGGCGGCGGCCGGAGAACGTCCCTGCATGCTGCTCACTCCTCGTCGTCGCCGTCGTCACCGTGCAGTGCGTCCAGCGACTCGCCCAGGCGAACCATCTCGATCGCCACCCGGGCAGCCTCGGCACCTTTCTCGGCGGTGCGCTGACGGGCCTGCTCTTCGTTGTAGGTGGTGAGGATGGCGTTGGCCACGGGGATGCCCAGCTCCAGGCTCACACGGCTCACGCCGGCTGCGCTCTCGTTGCAGACAACCTCGAAGTGGTAGGTCTCACCCTTGATGATGGTGCCGATGGCGATCAGGGCGTCGTACTCGCCCGAGTTGCCCAGCTGCAGCAGCACCAGCGGCACTTCCAGCGCGCCGGGAACGGTGGCGGCGGTGATGTTTTCGTCGGCGACGCCCAGTTCTTTGAGTGTGCGGCAGCAGACTTCCAGCATTTTGCTGCCGATTTCGTTGGTGAAACGCGCCTGTACGATGCCGATGCGCAGCCGGCTGCCGTCCAGGTTCGGTCGGATGATGTTCATGTCGGTTCCTTTTTTTGAATGTTCAGACGGCCTTTGCAAGATAGGCCGTCTGAATGGTTGCTGTCGGGGGATTGGGGAAATCAGTCTTGCGGCTGCCAGTCGGCCACGGCGCGGAAGCCGCCTTCTCCGTCCGCTTCCCATGCGCCGCCTGCGGGCTGCTCCAGCAGCGGGGCGACGGCGGGATTGGCCTGCACGATTTCGGATACGCTGCATACGGTGAAGTTGGCGGGGTCGGCGGCGTATTCGTCGCTTTCTTCGCCGCTGAAGAAACGCCAGCCGCTGTCGTGTTCGAATACCGGCTCTTCGCGGTAGAGGAACCCTACCGCATCGCCTTGGTTATACACGGTGCGGGCGGCGATGCAGCGGTCGAGCGCGTGGGAGAGGGCTTGGGCAAAAGTGTTCATGTCGGTTGCAGTCAAAATAAGGATGGATTTTACACGATTCGGCTGTTTTCCGCACTTTCCCGCCATCGTGGGCCGGTGCTTTGATGGTACAATACCGCCCGTCCGAACCGTCTGTTTCAGACGGCCTACCACCTTGCCAGCCCT
>ERZ772912.827-NODE-827-length-13350-cov-6.144265_pt1 | contig 13350 bp, 13 predicted proteins | sample MGYA00512119_ERZ772912 | MGnify/ENA primary metagenome ERZ772912 (study PRJEB29015, sample SAMEA2738048) | human oral metagenome | biome: human oral; feature: human-associated habitat; material: saliva | place: China | collected 2230 ...
ATTCTTAGAGTTGGCAAAGTGACGCTCCAAATCTGAAAAACTAAAGTTAGAAGTGAAGAAAGTCGGCAGATTTTCCTGCATACGGTGCTGGAGGATAACCTGCAAAATCTCATCCCGCATCCATGGACTAGACTGCTCAGCACCGATATCGTCCAAAATCAGCACTTGAGCTGTCTTGACCTGGTCAATCTTGTCCTTGACCAAGCCAGAACTGATCGCATTTTTAACATCCAAAACAAAGCTCGGATAGTGGAGCAGAGTCGTTGAGACACTGCGTTTTTCTGACAAATCATGCGCCAGCGCAGCTATCATGTAGCTCTTACCCACGCCAAAATCTCCGTAGAGATAAACAGCCTTTTGATAATGCGGAAAGTCCGCAACAAAACTGGTCAAGAGCTCGAAAGCTTTGTAGCGACCGACATCGTCCAAATCCACTTTGGCCAAACTAGCTTCTTTTAGGCTAGCTGGCAGATTGATAAGGTTGAGACGGCTTCTAATCGCTTCCTGTCTCTCCTGCTCAATCAACTCAGGCGTTTCCTCATAGGCAACATCCGCATAGCCTTCATTTTTCACCAAAATCGGCTTATAACCCTTGGCAATATAGTTCTGATCTTCTAGCAGGAAGCGATCGCGTTCGGTAATGTATTGATTAAACTTAGAAATGCTCCGCTGAATTTCGGTTGGAGACAGTTGTTCTCGACTGATAAAGGCAGCGATATCTGGATCTGCTAAAATCTGCTGGACTAATTTTTGATAATCAAACTGCTTCACCTTATTCATATGAGGCATTGCCTGTCCTATTTTTTCCATTTAATCGCCTCCTTCTTCCAGTCTCGCTAAAAGTCTTCTTTTTTGTTCTTCTAGTTCCGCTTGTTTTTCTAAGCTGGTTTCATTTTTGTAATCCGGCTGACTCCAATTCGGCACATTGCTTTTAGCAGAAGCTGGGCTGACTTGTGCAGGACGACTATTCGTCTGCTGGTTGCGCTCGCGGATTTTCAGGACCGCCTCTTCAGCCGAGGCCACCTTTTGATAAGAAAAGTCATTGGCCACCTTGAGGGCATACTTTTCATTGAGATTGGCTGAATCCACCTTATTAAAAGTCAGTAGTAGGATGATATTGATAACTTCATCCAACAGTCCCATCTCTGCCAAATCCTGAATCAGCTTCCGTTCACTACGCGTAATGGCCGCTTGGCGGGTTTTCTTGATTTCGGCCAAAAAGAGTAGTGGCTGCTTGCTTTTGGCCTCACGGATAATAGACTGCTCTTGCGGAGAAAAGTCTCCCGAAACTGGCTTTTGCTGAATTTTTTGCTGCATCCTTTTCGTCGAAATCACATGTGACACAGTCGTTTCACGCGCTAAGACATAGGTCTCATACCAAGTCCATTTCTTCTGCTCCGCAATGGCAAACAAGTCCAAGAGGTCCGCTTTTTCATCTGCAAAACGCAAGCCATCCTGAGCCATTCTCTGTTTAAAATGCGTCAAATCAAAATCATTTTGGCGACTAGTTCTCGTCGGACTGACGTCATCCATGCCATAAATCTGGCTAAAAGAAGGACTGATCTTTTGCCCAGCTGGATTTTCCGGTCGTAGCTTATCTACCGCCGCCTGACCAATCTTTTTCTCCAAAAGACTACTGTACACATGGTGAGCAAAGAAGTCCTCAGCGGACAAGGTTGGATAGAGGCGGATGGAAAATCCTGTCTCCGTCTGGAAAAGCTCTAGCAATCCAATAGCTGATAGGCGCTCCAAACTTCTCTCCAACACTTCCATACCAAAATCAAGATGATTTAAAATATGGCTGAAAAGTCGCTGCTGAGCTCCATTATCCCAAAAAGAAACCAGATAAAGATAAAGTGCCACTGCATCCTTACCCACAATGGGTAGATAATAACGGGCCAGCCCGCTCATATCTTGACTGACCTGGTTATTAGACAAGAAAGAAAAATGATCATTTGGTTTCATAAGCCATTATTTTTCCTTTTTCTTCTTAGAACCCTTGGTAATCTGCTTCAAAAGGCTTTCCAGCTCGCCAACATCCTTGAAACTCCGATAAACGCTGGCAAAACGGACATAGGTAATCTCATCCAGCTCGGCCAACTCATCCATGACCAGAGAGCCAATATATTCGCTGGCAATTTCATTTTCGCTCTGACTGCGGAGTTTTTGCTCAATTCGATTGACCAATTCTTCAATCTCGTCACTTGACACCGGACGCTTCTGAGCGGAGCGGATGATGCCATTAAATATCTTATCCCGAGAAAATTGCTCACGCGTTCCATCTTTTTTGACAACGACTAGGGTTCTTTCTTCCACGCGCTCATAAGTTGTAAAACGATGCTGGCATTCCTCGCATTCACGGCGACGACGGATTGTGTTTCCATCTTCTGCCTGCCGGCTGTCAACCACACTTGATTTGCTTCCGCCACATTTGGGACAACGCATGTCATTTCCTCCTAGAATCTTAATACTTCATTATACCATGTTTTGACCAATAACAAAAGACGAGAGATTTCTCGCCCATAAAAAAACTAAAGCTGACAAAGCAGCTTTAGCAAGGCAATCCCCTTTCAAAAATCCAGCAAGTGGAAACTCAGCCCTTCTTGTCAAAATACTTTTTGGTTTCAGCAATAATAACAGGAGATAAGACCAAAAGAGCAATTAGGTTTGGCAAGGCCATCAAGGCATTGACAATATCGGCAATTACCCAAACTGCTTCTAGCTCGATAAAGCCCCCTAAAAGCACCATAGCGACAAAGATGATTCGGTACAAGCGAATATATTTGACACCAAACAGGAACTCAAAGCAACGCTCACCGTAATAGTTCCAGCCTAAAATTGTAGTAAAGGCAAAAAGAACCAGAAAAATAGTGAGAAGAACAGGACCAAAATTAGCAAAGACAGTCGCAAAGGCTGCCTGAGTCAAGGAAACACCATTGAGATTACTATCCCAAACTCCTGTGATTAAAATTGTTAGACCTGTCAGACTACAAATAATCAGAGTATCAATAAAGGTTCCCGTCATCGAAATCAAGCCTTGCTCGACAGGCTCCTTGGTTTTAGCCGCCGCCGCTGCAATGGGCGCTGACCCTAGACCAGATTCATTTGAAAAGACGCCACGAGCTACCCCATTTTGAATGGCCATCCGCATGCTTGCACCAGCAAAGCCACCCACCGCTGCTGTCTGACTAAATGCAGAACTAAAGACTAGCTGGAGAGTTGGCAGCAGACGATCTAGATTGACTGCTAACACAGTCACAGTCCCCAAGATATAAATAGCTGCCATAAAAGGCACAACCTTGGTCGACACTCGCGCAATGGACTGAATGCCGCTGAAAATAACCAAAGCCACCAAAATAGCCAAGATAGAGGCTGTCACAGCTGAAGGTAGCTGAATAGTATTATGCATGGCTTCTGTAATGGAATTCACCTGTGTGAAGGTTCCAATCCCTAAAAGAGCCACCAAGACACCCGCTACAGCGAAGAAGATAGCCAGCGGACGCCATTTTTCTCCCATTCCCAACAGAATATAGTGCATGGGACCACCAGCAACTGCTCCGTGGGCATCCTTGGAACGATACTTGATTGCTAATAAACCTTCGGCATACTTGGTTGCCATTCCAAAGAAAGCCGCTAGCCACATCCAAAATAAGGCGCCCGGTCCGCCAACTTTTATGGCCGTCGCTACACCGATAATATTTCCCGTTCCAACCGTGGCTGCCAAAGCTGTACAAAGAGCAGCAAAGCTTGACACGTCTCCATGATGATCCTCTCCGGATACAAAAATTAAGCGAAAGGCTCGAGAAAGACGCGAAATCTGTAGCAACCTCAGGCGAAGAGTCAGATAAATTCCCGTTCCAACTAATAAAATCAAGAGGGGAGGCCCCCAGACCAAAGAATCAATTTGATTCAGCAACTTCAACATAAGTCTTATGCTCCTTTTCCACACCGAGAAAAAGAAAAGTACATGTTTACACATGTACTCTGGATGCCTGAGAATGACCGACTCCTGTCCTTCCCTTGCTCTGTCCTTTTACCTGAGAGTTTGAGCAGTTGCCTGCCTTGCCCCTTCGGTGCCAATCATGGTCTCTCCAGAGTTCCGTCCATTTCACAGTCATAAGGTGCAAACGCTTATTTCTGAAAAACTTCATTCGGTGTTTATTCTAAATTTTCTATTATTTTAAAATAATATTCGGTTTTTGTCAATGTCTTATGAAAAATTTTGAATATTGTATTGACCCCAAAAAGTCAGACAGATAATTTATTCAAAGGTGAGATGATAGTAACTCATAGAATCTCCTTGGTTACCTGTTGATGTGGTTATTTATGGTTTACACTAATTGAAGTTCTGTAAGTTTTTTGCACTATGTTTTACAATTTTTCATTCCTTAAAGTATTGACAACATTCTTCCAAGAGTTAGTCAAGAAAAATTTTAGAAAGTTCTGCTCATTCGCCTCTGATTTCTTGCTTGACTTGTAGTCAATGGAAAGGAATGGGCACTAAAAACCCTTCCCATCTCCTCAAAGATTAGGCATAAGGCTGCAATTCTGGATTGATTGGTGTGTTGGCCAAATTATTGGCATAGTTGCAGAGGGTCGCAAGACTGACCCCCAGAACTACATCCAGAGCATTCTCATGTGTATAGCCTGCTTCTAGGAAGTCTGCTAACGCCTCATCTCCAACCCGTCCCTTGGTATTGATGACAGCGATGGTAAATTTAGCAAGCGTATCTAACTTCGGATCTGTATCAATTGGAGTACGATTGCGCAGAGCCTCCAAAAGATCATCATTCATTTGAATCTGCTTGATCGAAAAGGCTGTATGCCCCGCCACACAGAAAGCACAGCCGTTAGTAACTGCAGCTGTAATCTGCACTACTTCCCGCTCAGTCGGTGTCAGGCTGTTGCGGCGATTGATAGCTCCAACTGTCCGATAAGTTTCCAAGGCCGTTGGTGCATTGGCCAAAAGACCGATAAGATTGGGAATGTAGCCACCGTTATCTTTTTGAACAGTTTCCAGGACCTCTTTTACCTCGGCAGGGGCGGACTCAATCGTATGGATAGTAAATTCTGACATATGAAACCTCATTTCTTTTGATTAGCAACTATCTTAACATAGGTCTGAAAGCTTGTATAATATATATTTTATATGACCTCTATAAAGAGAATATATTGCTATATGTCAAACCAAAATATATTACCACCTTAACTGCCTCCATACCTCTCTCAAGCAAGAAAAAGAAGCCCTAAGGCTTCTGACTAATATTTTCTAAAACGCTGATAGCGCTCTTCCAAAAGTTGCTCAAGAGAAAGTTTAGAAAGTTCCGCTAATTCGGTACTGATTTCTTGCTTGACTGCAACTAAAAGCTCATTTTTATTAAAGCCACGTTCAGGGATAACCTTATCAACGACCCCCATCTGCAAGAGCTCATGCGAGGTGATTTTCATCATCTCTGCCGCCTCCATTGCTCGGCTGCCATCCTTCCATAAAATGGAAGCAAAGCCTTCTGGACTGAGAATGGCATACATGGAGTTTTCCAGCATCCAGACCTTGTCAGCGACTGCCAAGGCCAGCGCCCCACCAGAGCCACCCTCGCCTATGATAATGGCAATAATGGGCACTTTCAGATCACTCATTTCCATGAGATTACGGGCAATGGCTTCTCCCTGTCCGCGCTCCTCAGCACCGACGCCAGGATAGGCACCAGCTGTATTGATAAAGGTCACGACTGGACGGCCGAATTTCTCAGCCTGCTTCATGAGACGTAGAGCCTTGCGATAACCTTCAGGATGGGGCTGACCAAAGTTACGCCGTAAATTATCCTGCAAATTGCGACCTTTTTGAATACCGACCACTGTGACCGGCTGACCATTTAAGGTTCCGATACCGCCAATGACAGCACCATCATCACGAAAACCACGGTCTCCGTGTAATTCCACAAAATCATCAAAAATTCCTTGGGCAAAATCCAGAGCCGTCAAACGGGACTGATCACGCGCTGCTTTGATAATCTGACTAATTTTTGTCATTGGTCACCTCCATGAAATCTCAAGAGAGTAGCAATCCGATCCCGCAATTCACCACGTTTGACAATCGCATCAACAAAACCATGCTCCAGCAAGAACTCTGCCTTTTGAAAGTCATCTGGCAATTTTTCTCGTACAGTAGACTCAATAACCCGACGGCCAGCAAAGCCTACCAAGGCCTGCGCTTCTGCCAAGATAATATCACCTTCCATAGCAAAAGAGGCTGTGACACCACCTGTTGTCGGATCTGTCAAAACGGTCAGGTAAAAAAGACCAGCCTTTGAATGACGTTGTACAGCAGCAGACGTTTTGGCCATTTGCATCAGGCTCATGATGCCCTCCTGCATGCGGGCACCGCCAGAAGCCGTAAACAGAACGACTGGCAATTTATGCTCTGTCGCATACTCAAAGAGACGGGTAATCTTTTCACCGACAACCGTTCCCATGGAAGCCATGATAAAGTTGGAATCCATAATCCCAAGGGCTGTTTTTTGTCCCTTGATACTAGCTGTCCCCGTCAAAACGGCCTCATCCAGACCAGTCTTTGCCCGTGTCTCCACCAGTTTTTCTCGATAATTTGGAAAACACAAGGGATCTGTCGTCTCAATACCAGTGAACAATTCCTCAAAGCTTCCTTGATCCACCGTCAAACTCAGACGCTCAAAAGCTGAAATCCGAAAAGTATAGCCACAGCTTGGACAGACACGCTCTGCCCCCAAATCTTTTTGATAAATGGTATGCTTACAACCTGGGCACTTAGAAAAAAGCTCATCTGGAACTTCTGGTTTTGGCTGAGGCAAGGCGCGAGAGGAACGATTAGGATTGATCCGAATATATTTATCCTTTTTTGAAAACAAAGGCATTGCTTACTCCTTCATTAAATTTTAGAGTGATTCTGCTTCTTTCAAACAAAATCACTCCTTGTCATCTATTTTTTCTCTTGATAAGCCGGAAGGAACTTCTCCATGAGAAAGGCTGTATCATAATCACCAGCAATCACATTAGGATCTGAAATCAAATCCAACTGGAAACTACTATTGGTCACAACACCATCGATTTCTAGCTCATAGAGAGCTCGTTGCATCTTCATCAGGGCATCAAAGCGATTTTCCCCATGAACGATGATTTTGGCAATCATGCTGTCATAGTAAGGGGGAATAGTGTAACCAGGATAGACCGCAGAATCCACGCGCAGTCCCACTCCGCCACTTGGCAGATAAAGATTGGAAATCTTGCCTGGGCTCGGTGCAAAGTTAAAGGCTGGATTTTCAGCGTTGATCCGACATTCAATCGCATGACCGCGAATTTCAACATCATCCTGACTGAAGGACAGCTCTTGACCATCTGCAATCTTAATCTGCTCTTTAACAATATCCACACCAGTAACAAACTCAGTCACTGGATGCTCTACCTGCACCCGAGTGTTCATCTCCATAAAGTAGAATTCACTCTTGGCTTCATCCAGCAGAAACTCAATCGTTCCTGCATTTTCATAGCCGACAGACTGAGCAGCCCGAACAGCTGCTTCCCCAATCTGCTGACGCAGGGTTTTCCCAATTGCCACAGACGGACTTTCTTCCAGCACCTTCTGATTATTCCGCTGCAAAGAGCAATCCCGCTCGCCCAAGTGGACCACATGCCCCTGCTGATCTGCCAAAATCTGCACTTCAATATGGCGCGCTGGATAGATGACTCGCTCCATATACATGGCACCATTCCCAAAGGCTGCTTTGGCTTCACTAGAAGCAGACTCAAAGGCCGCCACTAAATCCTCAGACTTTTCAACCTTACGAATGCCCTTGCCACCGCCACCAGCAGAAGCTTTGAGCATGACTGGATAACCAATCTTTTCGGCGACTTCCAAAGCTTCTTCAGAGGTATGGACTTCCCCATCAGAACCTGGGATAACTGGCACTTTGGCCTTAATCATCTGAGCTCTGGCATTGATCTTGTCCCCCATCAAGTCCATAACAACACCTGAAGGCCCAATAAACTTAATGCCGACTTCTTCGCACATGGTCGCAAATTTGGAGTTTTCACTCAAAAAGCCAAAACCAGGGTGGATAGCTTCCGCCCCTGTTAGAACAGCAGCAGATAGGACAGCGTTCATATTCAGATAAGAATCCGTAGACTTGGCTGGCCCAATACAGACGGCTTCATCAGCCAGTAAAGTATGGAGTGCTTCCTTATCAGCCGTTGAGTAGACGGCGACCGTATCGATTCCCAGCTCGCGGGCTGCACGAATAATTCTGACCGCAATTTCCCCACGGTTAGCAATTAAAATTTTACGAAACATGGTGAAATCTCCTCTTTCTTATTGACCAATCGCAAAGGTCAAGGTTCCGCTTGCTGCAAGTTTGCCATCAACTTCAGCCTTGGCCTCTACAACCGCAATGGTTCCGCGGCGCTTGACAAACTTAGCCGTCATAATCAGCTGGTCACCTGGTACAACTTGCTTCTTGAATTTGACCTTGTCCATACCAGCATAGAAGACCAGTTTGCCATTATTTTCTTCTTTAGATAATTCCAGCACACCAGCCGTTTGAGCCAGAGCTTCCATGATTAAGACACCTGGCATAACTGGATACTGGGGAAAATGTCCATTAAAGAAAGGCTCGTTGATTGTCACATTTTTCAAAGCAACAATCTCATCTTCACTGACTTCCAAAACACGGTCCACCAAGAGCATGGGATAACGGTGCGGAAGTGCTTCTTTTATTGCATTGATATCAATCATTTGATGCGTACCAGCCCTTTCCCAAATTCAACCATTTCTTCATTCTGAACCAGAATTTCCGTCACCAGACCATCTTTAGGTGCCGGTACTTCATTCATGACCTTCATGGCTTCAATAATCATCAGAGTTTGACCTTTTTTAACTTGGTCTCCTACACTGACAAAAGCTGGTTTATCTGGACCTGCGGCCAAGTAAGCCACGCCAACCAAGGGACTTTCCACGACATCACCCTCAGCAGCTGGTGCCGGAGCCTCTGGAGCCACCTCAGGTGCTGCAGTTGGAGCTGCTTGGGGAACTGGCTCAAGCACAGGTGCACTTGCTGGCTGCACAGGAGCTACGATTGGAGCTGCACTGACTGCTGGAGCTGTTGCAACTGCGGCTTGCCCTTCATTCTTGCTGAAAGTCAATTCATCACTTTGATTTTTATAAGAAAATTCACGCAGACTTGATTGGTCAAACTGAGCCATCAAGTCTTTAATTTCATTGATATTCATCTAGCCCTCCCAACGCTTGAATGCTAGAACAGCATTGTGGCCGCCGAAGCCAAATGTATTGGAAATCGCATAAGGAATCTCTTGCTCCTTGCCTTCCCCAAATACAACATTTGCTTCAATGTAATCTGACACTTCTTTTGTGCCCGCTGTTTTTGGTACAAAACTGTGGCGCATCGCTTCAATAGTCGCAATCGCTTCAACTGCACCAGCTGCACCCAGCAGGTGACCAGTGAAGGACTTGGTTGAAGATACAGGTACTTTTTTACCAAGAACAGCTACGATAGCACCACTTTCTCCTTTTTCATTAGCAGGAGTTGAAGTACCGTGGGCATTGACATAAGCTACTTGCTCTGGAAAAATCTCTGCCTCTTCCAAAGCCAATTTAATGGCCTTAATCGCACCCTGACCTTCTGGATGGGGTGAAGTCATATGATAAGCATCACAAGTATTTCCATAACCAACTACTTCAGCCAAGATAGTCGCTCCACGTTTTTCAGCGTGTTCCAGACTTTCAAGCACCAACATACCAGATCCTTCTCCCATCACAAAGCCATTACGGTCTTTATCAAATGGAATAGAAGCACGGCTAGGATCTTCTGTCGTAGAAAGAGCTGTCAGAGCTTGGAAACCAGCAATGGCAAATGGAGTGATAGAGGCTTCTGAACCACCCACCAACATCACATCTTGGAAACCAAACTTGATAGAACGGAAGGCATCCCCAATAGCATCATTGGATGAGGCACAAGCTGTATTGATTGATTTACAAATCCCGTTTGCTCCGAAGCGCATAGCCACATTTCCTGAAGCCATATTTGGCAAAGCTTTTGGCAAGGTCATTGGCTTAACGCGTTTTGGACCTTTTTCATGCAAACGGATAACTTGATCTTCGATTTCCTTGATACCACCGATACCAGAAGCCACGATGACACCAAAGCGGTCTTTATCGATTGCTTCTACATCAAGATTCGCATTTGTTACCGCTTCTTGAGCTGCATACAAGGCATACAAAGAATAGTTGTCAAAACGATTGGTATCTTTCTTGATAAAGTATTTATCAAATGGAAAGTCTTGGACTTCAGCCGCATTATGAACAGCAAAATCGCTATGATCAAACTTGGTGATGGGACCAATCCCAACCTTACCTTCTTTTAAACTATTCCAAAATTCTTCTGGTGTGTTTCCGATGGGAGAGGTTAAGCCATAACCTGTTACAACAACTCGATTTAGTTTCATAGTGAACTCCTTTATGATAATTGGTGAACTGTCAAATCCAAATGCATCGCACTTACTGCATGGTCAGCCCGCCATCAATCGCGATGACCTGACCAGTAAGATATTCCTGTCCTGCCAAGAACAAGGCGACATCCGCTACTTCTTCGGTATTGCCGAACCGTTTCATTGGGATTTGAGCCAGAGAAGCTTCTTTGATTTTTTCAGAAAGCCCGTCTGTCATATCCGATTCGATAAAGCCTGGGGCAATCACATTGACACGGATATTGCGCCCAGCTACCTCACGAGCAACCGACTTAGAAAATCCAATCAATCCAGCTTTAGAGGCTGCATAGTTGGCCTGACCGACATTACCAGTCAAACCGACAACACTTGATAGGTTGATAATTGCTCCCTGACGAGCCTTGGTCATTGGTTTCAAGACAGCTTGCGTCATATTGAAGGCTCCAGTCAGATTGACCTTCAGCACTTGCTCGAAGTCTTCCTCTGTCATCTTGAGCATAATCTTATCGCGGGTAATTCCAGCATTGTTGACCAAGACATCTACAGAACCCAAAGCCGCAATCGCCTCCTCAACCATTCGCTTGGCATCAGTACCATCAGACACATCACCTGAAATAGCCACGACCTTGATCGGATAACCAGCAAACTCAGCTAAAACGTCATCTGAAATTTGACTGCGACCGTTCAAGACAATATTGGCACCTGCACTTGCAAACTTATGTGCAATGGCCAAACCAATCCCACGGCTAGAGCCGGTAATAAAAACATTTTTATTCTTTAATTCCATTGGTATTCCCCATTATTTTTCCAGTAGGGCTGTCAAAGTCTCTACACTTTCAACAGAATGAACAACTGCTGATTTGTCAATTTTCTTCATAAAGCCAGACAGGACTTTCCCTGGACCAATCTCGATAAATTCTGTCACACCAGCTTCCTGCATTTTAGCGATACTGTCATAGAAACGAACTGGTTCCATGACCTGACGGGCCAGTAATTCCTTAATTCTGCTAGCTTCCATAATATCCGCTTCTGTATTGCCAACTAGTGGAAGCTGAAATTCAGTAAATTCCGTTTCAGCCAATACCTGAGCTAATTTCTCACTAGCTGGTTTCAAGAGTGCTGTATGGAAAGGTCCAGAAACGTTCAGCGGAATCAAGCGTTTCACACCTGCTTCCTTGAGCAATTCCACAGCCTTATCCACCGCTGCCACATCGCCTCCAATGACGATTTGACCTGGAGTATTGTAGTTAGCAGGAGAGACCACTCCTAGCTGACTGGCTGTCTGGCAGGCTTCCTCAATAAGAGCCACGTCCGCATTCAGGACCGCAACCATCTTTCCAGAGCCAGCAGGAGCTGCTTCTTCCATGAAAACTCCGCGTTTAGCGACTAGAGCTAGCGCTGTTTTGAAGTCCAGCGCACCAGCAGCTACCAAGGCAGAGTATTCACCCAGAGAAAGACCAGCTACCATATCAGGCTGGATTCCTTTTTCAGCCAGCAGGCGATAAATAGCAAGAGAAGTTGTCAAAATTGCTGGCTGAGTATAGCGAGTTTGGTTGAGTTTTTCCTCATCTTGGTCAATCAATGCCCGAACATCATAGCCCAGGACCTGACTAGCTTCCTCAAAGGTCGCCTTGACCACATCATACTGCTCATAGAAGTCACGAGCCATCCCCAGATACTGGGCTCCCTGACCGGCAAAGAGAAAGGCTGTTTTAGTCATTTCTAGTAACTCCTGCCCAACGTTTTGCTTCTTGCTGAATCTTTTCAGCAGCGCCATAATAGATATCCTTGAGGATTTCTTCGACTGTTTCTTCCTTGCTGACCAAGCCGGCAATCTGACCGGACATGACAGAACCATTTTCCACATCGCCACGGACAACCGCATTGGCCAAGGCACCAGCACCTAGATTTTCAAAAACAGTCAAATCTGGAGTTTCTTGCTTGAAGGCTTCTTTTTCTGCTTTTTCGAAATCACGTGTCAGCTTATTCTTGATAGCACGAACCGCATGGCCGAAATGCTGGGCAGAGATAGTCGTATCAATATCGCGAGCCTTCAAAATCATGTTCTTATAGTTTTGATGGGCATTGGATTCCTTAGCAACAACAAAGCGAGTTCCGACCTGAACGGCCTCCGCTCCTAGCATAAATCCAGCCGCAGCCCCAGAACCATCTGCAATACCACCTGCAGCAATAACCGGAATGCTAACTGCTTCTGCAACCTGACGAACCAAGGACATGGTAGTCAATTTCCCGATGTGGCCACCAGCTTCCATACCTTCTGCGATGACTGCATCCGCACCGATTTTTTCCATCCGCTTAGCCAAGGCCACACTTGGCACAACAGGGATAACTGTAATCCCCGCTTCATGGAAACGAGCCATGTGCTTGCTTGGATTACCCGCACCAGTTGTTACTACTTTTACTCCCTCTTCAATGACGAGATCCACAATGTCGTCTGCAAAAGGAGAAAGGAGCATGATGTTAACTCCGAAAGGACGGTCCGTCAAAGACTTAATCTTGTCAATATTAGCCTTTACCACTTCCTTGGGTGCATTTCCGCCACCGATGATACCAAGACCGCCAGCTTTTGAAACCGCGCCAGCCAAGTCACCATCAGCAACCCAGGCCATCCCGCCTTGGAAAATAGGATAATCAATATTCAATAATTCTGTAATACGTGTTTGCATAATACCTTCCTTTTATCATTGCTTAAGTAATAGCTTGATCTCAAACTACCACATGCTAGATGTATTTTCTTTACTTTGACAGTCAAACTATTACCTAAACAAGAGAGAATATCTTTCGATACTCTCAGTTACTTGCTTATTTAGTTTTTTCTTCTACATAAGCAACCAAATC
>ERZ772912.834-NODE-834-length-13313-cov-12.758863_pt1 | contig 13313 bp, 14 predicted proteins | sample MGYA00512119_ERZ772912 | MGnify/ENA primary metagenome ERZ772912 (study PRJEB29015, sample SAMEA2738048) | human oral metagenome | biome: human oral; feature: human-associated habitat; material: saliva | place: China | collected 2230 ...
AGGACGTCATCATCGACATGGTGTGCTACCGCCGCCGCGGCCACAACGAGGGCGATGACCCGTCGATGACCCAGCCCGTCATGTACTCCCTCATCGACCGCATCCCCTCCACGCGCGCCGTGTACATCCGCGGCCTCGTGGGTCGCGGCCAGCTCACCGAGGACGAGGCCCGCCAGTCGATCGCCCAGTACGAGGCGGAGCTCGGGCGCATCCTCGAGGAGACCCGCGCGGGCGGCGCCTCCTCGGTGTCCGAGATCAACCCCGGTAGCCGCACGCACGACCCGGCGCTCACCGTCGGCGTGGGCGAGGCCGGGGAATCCCCCGACGAGGAATGGACCATGCCGGAGTCCCAGATGCCCGGCATCGGCATGATGATCGGCTGGACGTCTGCTGCCCCCGCCAAGCAGCTGCGCCGCATCGGCCGCGCGCACACGCGCTTCCCCGAGGGCTTCGAGCCGCACCCGAAGCTGCGTCAGCTGTGCGAGCGCCGCCTCGAGATGGCGCTGGGCAACAAGCCCATCGACTGGGGCTTCGCAGAGCTCCTGGCGTTTGGCACCCTGCTCATGGAGGGCACCAGCGTGCGGCTGTCCGGCGAGGACGTGGCTCGCGCGACCTTCGTCCAGCGCCATGCCGTCCTGCACGACGCCGACGACGGCCGCGAGTTCACTCCCCTGCGATTCCTCACGGAAAACCAGGCGCGCTTCGACGTGTGGAACTCGCCGCTGAGCGAATACGGCGTGCTGGCCTTCGACTACGGATACTCGCTGGAGAGCCCCGAAACCCTCACCATCTGGGAGGCACAGTTCGGCGACTTCGCGAACGGCGCTCAGACGGTCATCGACGAGTTCGTCTGCTCGGCGGAGCAGAAGTGGGGCCAGCGTTCCTCGCTGGTCATGCTCCTGCCTCACGGCTACGAGGGCCAGGGTCCCGACCACTCGAGCGCACGCATCGAGCGCTACCTGCAGCTGGCCGCGCAGGACAACATGTGGATCGTCCAGCCCTCCACGCCGGCGAACTACTTCCACATGCTGCGCACGCAGGCCTACAAGCGCCCGCGCAAGCCGCTTATCGCGTTCACGCCCAAGCAGCTGCTGCGTCTGTCGGCCGCTTCCTCGCACCTCGACGAGTTCACCTCGGGCGCCTTCCGTCCGGTCATCGGGGATGACACCGTCACCGATCCGTCGTCGGTGACGCGCGTCCTGCTGTGCTCGGGTCGCCTGTACTACGACCTCGTCAAGGAGCGCGAACACCGGACCGACACATCGACGGCGATCATTCGCCTGGAGCAGCTCTACCCGCTGCCCGAGGCCGAGGTGGCCGAGGTTCTCGCCCAGTACCCGAACGCTTCGGTGACCTGGGTGCAGGACGAACCTCGCAACCAGGGCGCGTGGCCGCACCTGGCGCTCAACCTCTTCCCGTCTCTGGGACGCCCGGTGCGCGTGGTGTCGCGCCCCGAGTCGGCAACGACCGCCGCGGGACGTGCCTCGCTTCACAAGGAGCAAGCAGCTACCCTTATTGCGCAGGCCTTCGAAGGCTAACGAGGGCCGGCGCTCCCACCGGGGGCGCAGGAGGCACCGGAAAGGAACACCATGCGGATCTGCTTCATCGGAGACGAGCTCGTCGCGGGCGTCGGCGACCCCCGAGGCCTGGGCTGGGTCGGTCGCGTCAACGCGCACTCCACCTTCGATCTGCCTGCCACGTTCCTGACCCTGGCCGTGCCCTCCGAGACGACGAAGGAGATGGCTGCGCGCTGGGAGGCCGAGGTCCTGCCGCGCCTGGCCGAGGGAGAGCCCCACGGCCTCGTCATCGGAGTGGGTCCAGGCGATGTCGCGGCCGGCATTTCGACGGCCCGCTCGCGCCTGAACCTGGCCAACATCACGGATCGGGCGACCGCGCTGGGCATCCCCAGCTTCGTCGTGGGTCCCCCGCCGCTCGCTGGCGTGGATTCCGGTTCGCTGAAGGCTCTGTCCTCCTCGTGCTCCGAAGTGTGTGCGCGCCGAGGCATCCCCTTCGTTGACTGCTACACGCCTCTGGTCGCGCACGACCAGTGGTTCGAGGACATGGCCGCCTCCCTCGCGCGCGGCGGGGACGGCCAGACGTTGCCCGGCCAGGCCGGCTACGCCCTCATGGCGTGGATCGTCCAGCACCAGGGCTGGTACGAGTGGACGGGAGCGACCCCGGCGGACGTGTAGTATCCCGGCATGCGCAGTAACAATCCGTACGCGCCGCCGACCGGGTCGGAGCCTGCGCTGCCCGAGGACAACCTGGAGGCTGCGCAGCGGGTGCCGCGCAACGCGCCGGTGCCCGTTGAACCCCCCGTAGACGGGCCGGATCCTGCGTTCCCATACGGAGTTCCCGCCCCCCGCACCCGGGAGGAAGAGCCGGACGCAGACCTGCCCACATACATCTCCGAGGCACATAGGGACAGCGAGCCAACGGCTCCTGCACCCAGCGCCACCGCCTCGTTGACCGCTGCCCAGCGAGATCGTTCAGCATCACCCACCGCTGGACGGACTCACGCGACGACGGCAGACACAGCGCCGCAAGACAGCTCCACAGGCGAGGATAAGTCCGCGAAGGCCTTCACCCTCCCGATTCGCACCGACGTGTTCGCGGGTCTGGCGATCGTCATCGCGGCACTGTTTTTCATGAGCATCGGAATGACGCAAGCCACCGATTTCGGTGCTGTCAAACTTCAATGGCAGTTCGCAACGTGCTTGTTCGGGCTCGCAGCCGCAGGTTTATGCATTCCCTTCGTCCCCGCCGCGGTGCGCTACACGCGCATCTTGTTCACAGAAGGCGAGAACGAGTCGGCCGAAACTCGGGCATCCGGGTATGCCCTCATCTGCCTCGTCGGACTTGCCGCCGCAGTCATCGCGATCAGCAACGCAGTGCCGGCAGCACGCGACCTCAACGAAGGCCCCGACGCCAGGACAGTCACCTCGTGTTACTTCCACCAAAGTCCGGTGAAGAGCTCACCAACAAACACCATCCCGAGCAGCTATAAGAACGAATTGATCATGACACTCGACGACAAGAGCAAGTTTGTCCTCGTCATCGAAACAGACAAGCAGGACGACTTACAGTCGGCCTCCGGCATCCGCGGCACCCTCTACAACGGATGCTTGTCGCACCACCCCTCATCGAAGAAGCTGGTCCTCGACCTGTATCCGCGCACGCAGATCATCGCTGACGCGCGCATCGTCTAGCGAGTACCTGTCCATGAACGAATGCCCCTGCCAACTCATCAACACCCATAAGTCAGGTGTCCCCGCGCTCGCACGCACCCAGCTCAGCGGATGCGCCCGAATGCGCCGACCTCGTCAGCAGCCGATTGCATCAGGAAGACCATGAGCAACCAGTATCCCCTCCCACCCTCCAGCGACGGCACGACGCAGTACGGCGCTCCCGACTACGGCACGCCGCAGTACGGCACTCCCAACTACGGGACGACGCAGTACGGCGCTCCCGGCTACGGCACGACGCAGTACGGCACTCCCAGCTACGGGACGACGCAGTACGGCACTCCCAACTACGGCACCGACCCCGCCGCCGTGTCCTATCAGCAGGTCTCCCCCACGACCGCGATCAATCGCCAGCAGCGCAGACAAAGCCTCAAGTTCATCATCGTCATGCTGGCCACCATCCTCCTCGGCTGCACCGCCTATGTTCTCCGCGACCTCTTCGAGTACGGGACGCCGCTCCTCATGTTGAGGCTCGCCGAGAGCGCGGCGGGGCTTGTCTTGGCACTGTCCTGTTTTCCTTTTGGTTCCATTCTTCGACGTCAAGCAGAGCCAGCGTATCCATCGAGCAGCACCCCTCAGCAGCCGCGCGACATGAGCGGCCCCCTCTACTACGGCATGGTGGGTCTCCTCATCGCGGGCGTGTCGCTCTACTTCGGTCTGCCCGCCGCCATGGATCTCGCGGATGGCCCTACGCCCAGGACCGTCACATCGTGCATGTATTTCCAGTACGACGCCCCCCGATCCATGTTCTCTCACTCATCGGTCTACAGGGACAACTTTTCGATCAACTTCGAAGGCGGGCTCACGCATACGACGACATTCTTCTCAGAGAACATCGACGACATCAGGACGCGTGGGGACCTGGCGACGGATCTGTACAACGCCTGCGAGCACCGCGAGCGCAGCCAAACGATGACGGTGTCCTACTACCCGCGCACGTGGATTCTGACAGACGTGCAGCTCAGCGGCTCGTGAGGATCCTCGCCGACGTGCGACTGGTCGACTAGGCGCCGCACGGTCCCCGGCCTCGTCCAGGTCTGCCCCATCTGAAAAGGTTCTCATGAGCAACGAATCCTACCCCTACACCTCTCAGGCACCGGTGTCCCAGCAGCCGTTCGCGCCCGGAACAGCCACTCGGGTCCCACCGACGAACGTATTCGCGACCCCCGCTCCCCCGCGCACATCGGAAGACCCGTCGAGGGGCAGGGCTCGCGGCGTCGTCGCACTTGTCATCGCTTTATTTGTCGGTGAGTGCATCGCTGCCTTCCTGTGGGTAGGCACCACGACCTATGGCTTCACCAGGATCCTGTCGCTCGCGTTGGCATACAGTGTCGCATTCCGGATTATGTTCGCGTGTCTGGCAGCGATCATCTGGCAGCTATCCCGACTGAGAAGGGAGCGGCGGGCTGATTCGACAAAAGGCCGTCACAAGTGGCGCACAGCCCTGGCGCTGCCGGTCGTCCTCCTCGTTCCGAGCGCATACATTTCTCTGGCCCAAGGAATGCCAGTTGTTGTTGACCTCATGACGGGGCCTCGCACCGTCACCGTGTCATCCTGCACCCACGAGATGCGTACGCACCGGATTAAACTTGGAGACTACTGGAGCAGGCCAACGTTCAGCCGCGACTTCACGATGACTCTTCCCGACGGAACCACCCGTCAAACAGTAATCGGGCTTCGCCAGTTCGGGCATGCCGCTGAGATCGAGCGCCCTCTGTTCGAAGCGTGCGTCAGGCATGACGGGGAGACCTCGATGACACTCGACGTCTACTACCGTTCCTGGGTGATTAGCGGCGCCAGGCTGGATTGACGAGGCTCGCCTTCTCTCCGTCCGCGTATGTATCTCCGCCGTCTCTTCTCCTCGATGAACGAGGCCGTGAAACGGGGCATGAAACGGGGCGTCTCACGCCTGGGTGAGATGCGCGCCCTCATCGAGGCCGCGAGCGGTACTGTGAAGACTGACGAGCAAGTCGGTGCCTGGTCGCAACCGCACACCGGGATTCTCCCGGAACGTCACCCGATCCTGAGGAGAGGCCCTAGGCTCGTCGTCATGCACCCATCCGACAGGTAGCAGCCATGAGTGATCAATACCCTTATCTCTCCCCCTACGATCCATCCACTGACGGCAGTCAACCCGCCAACCAGCCGCAGGTGCCGCAGCCGCAAGCAGGCGACGCGCAGCCTTCCGTGCCGCCGCTGTCGTACCAGGGCTGGGAATACCAGGGGGCCCCATACGGGGAGGCGTATGCCGCGTCATCCGACGCCGACGAGGCCTCTCAGAGTGTTCCTTCCCCCACCGATCCTTCCGGCGAGGACACAGCGCCGAAGAAGCACACGGGGTGGTGGCTTCTCCTCACGCTCGTGGGACTCCTCGTCGGCATGGTCTTCTATTTCTTCGGCGAGATGTTCGATTTTGGTACGGAACGGATCGTCTGGACCCTCATCAAGTGCGCCGTCGCACTTGTCTTCGCCCTCGCCACGATCCCCCTCTATGCTGGTGCACGGCGCAATGCCCTCATAGCGAGCGCACAGGGCGACGAGAACCTGGCACAAACACGGCAGCTCGGCAAGGTCATGGCACCCCTCTTAGGCCTCGGGCTGTGCTTATACGCCCTGTCGAACGGCATTCCTGCCGCTCTCGACGTCGCCGACGGACCACACACTGTCACGGTCACGTCATGCAGCTTCGACCAGTACAAGACGAGTCGGTCGCGCTACCGCGGCGGCACCTCGACCGTGTATAAGAACCAGTTCATCATGACATTTGAGGATGGCTCGACCCACACGCAGACCGTCGAGACGGACAGCAAGGATGAGATTGCGAGGCAAGGGGACGTGACTGCCGTCCTCTACGAGGCCTGCGCCCTACGCTCCGGCAACGCAACCATGACCATCGGTTACTACACGCATTCGAGGGTCGTCGCGAGCGCGAGGATCAACAACTGATCGCTCGGCCGACATACCCAGGAGGCCCGCGCACGGGCCCCGGCCTCGTCCCAACCTCTGTGACCCGAAAGGGAACCCATGTCACGCACCCCCGCTTCCTCTCCTCGTCGGGCGTCCTCACCCGCGCAAGGCTCGACAGGCGCAGGCATCCTCAAGAAGATCGCCACCGCCATCGGGGTCATTCTCATGGCTCTGGTCATTGCTGCCATCGCCACCTTCTGGTTCATCGGAGATCACACAGATTTCGGCCGCGATCGCGTTGTGTGGAAAGTGCAGGCCTGCGGCGGTGGGCTCGTCCTCGTCGCGGGGCTCCTCATCGCGTGTGTGTTCACGTACCTCGGTGTTCGGCGCGCCAAGCGCGACATCGATATTGAGAGGTACAACCAGCGTTCCTTCGCCATCGTCGTCCTGTGCGTGATCGCGTTGTTCGTGGGGTTCCAGTCGATCAGCCGCGGCCTCCCCGCCTTCCGCGACCTGAAGGAGGGCACCACCACCGTCACTGTCACCTCGTGCAGCTTCCAGCAGATGCCGGGGTCAAACTCGAAGACGCGCACTGATCGTGCGCCCGACAACGGATGGGACAACTACTTCACGATGACGCTCGCTGATGGCACCAAGCGCACCACGGTCATCAGAACAAACAATGCGGGCGACATCGCATCGCGCGGCGGTCTCACGGGCGTCCTCTACGAGGCCTGCGCTCAGCGCTCCGGATCCGCTTCCATGACCATGGAGGTCTACCCCCACACGTGGTCCATCGTCAAGGCGCGCATCGACTGAGGCTGCTGCCTCCCGCCGCTCGGTAGTGTGCCATTGGCGCGCGTCCCTCGCCAATCGGCCTCTGGTGTGCAAGCCTCGACTAGTCGTATCGGCACCGGGCGACGCGGGGTTGCCTGCAACCGTCATCCTCGATCAACGAGGCCGTGAAACGACGCGTGAAACGGGCGGGGCTACGCCTGGGTGAGGATCCCCGAGATGAAGCGCGCGCTGTGGTCGAGGGCGGCCTCGGCCTCGGGAATGGTGGGAACGCCCAGGACATACACGTGGAAGCCATCCGGCTCCACGCGCAGGCGCACGTCCACGCCAGCGCGAGCGGCCTGGCGCGCGAACTCGATCACGTCGGGACCAACGATGTCCGCTTCCCCCTGGAAAATACGCATCGGCGGCAGGCCCGCAGGGTCACCGTACAGGGGGCTGACACGCCAGTCGGCCGGATCCAGGTCGCCAGCCCACGCGCGGCCCGCCCACGCCAGCCCGGGGACACGCAGAACCCGATCGCGGCGCTGCACGTCCTCGATCGCCGGGTTCGTCATGGTGACGTCCACCCACGGCGCGTACAGGACGAGGCCGTCCAACTGACGCGCACCCGCGTCGCGTCGCTGCATGGCGAGGGACAGCGCCAGGCCGCCACCCGCCGAGTCGCCGAAGATGATGACGCGGCCGAACTCAGCCTGGGCCTCGTCGATGATGGGCTGGACGACGTCGAAGGCTTCGGCCGCGGTGTGCCCGGGGGCGAGCGGGTAGTCGGGGATGATGACGGGCAGCCCGGTGCGATCGATGAGGCCCTCGACAATACCCCACTGACCAGCGACCATCGGGTACGCATACGCTCCACCATGCAGATAGATGAGTACACCGCCCGAGCGCAGGCCCCGCTTCGGGAACACGCGGGTTATGCCTTTGTCGCACGTCGCCGTGAAACGTCCTCGCATGCGTGCAGGCATCGGGGCGGGCTGTGGGGCGTGGAGCGCCATCTGCTCAGTCGCTGCCTCGCTGTGCAGCAACGGAGGCACAAGCCCCATACAGAAGTGAACAACGCGCATCTGGAGGGACATGGAGCCTCTTTCGCTCTTGCGGATCAACAAACGGTTTCTGTTCGCATCGGGACGCACCCGCGCGCCAACAGGTACCAGGATACGCTGCCAGAGAGGATCACTCCTCACTGCGCATGTTCTCCGTAGCCACCGGAGGAAGCAGCAGTGGGCGGACAGTGCCGGTGACTGAATGCCGTTTCTGCTCGCCGCCGGAACCTGACGCTAGCGCGTCGAACAAACCAACTACGCGGATAGGTGACGAGCATGCGGATAGGTTACGACGATGCGGATAGTTTATGACGATGCGGATAGCTTATTAACCTATCCACATGTGAATAACCTATCCGTACACGGACAACCTATCCGCATGCATGCTCCGTATTGAGGAGCCTCGGTCGTAATCAGCTATGGTTCCTGTTCAATCACCTCGCGAAGACTGCTGGCCCATATTCCACTCACATACCCCTCGCAACGTTATCCACAGGGACTCATGCCAAACAGCTTGTATCCACAGCATGTCATCCAGCGCTTTTGTAGTGATGAGAGGGGAACGACACTGTCAGTATGGAACAGACATCAATCCTTGTTGCGCCGCCGAGAGATATGGCTCGCCAGCAACATGCGCAGGCTCCGATACGAATCATGCGTGGAGTAAGCGCAGTACTCTCCATGGATCCGGCAAATGCCGGTCCATGGGACATCTGGAATGCGATCGCCCTCGCACGCATGCATGCTGTCAACGTCTCACACCGACAGCTCCCTGTCTTCGTTGGGCAAAGCTGCTTACGGCTGATGGGAATACGTGGCTGGTCTCAAAATCCTCCCATAACAATTTTTCGCGCCAGCCGAAGAAGCACCTCTGTCTTACCTTCCTGCACTTTTGCTTCCACGACTGTCCCCGCAACGTCAGTCTCATGTTCCCCGTTCCCACCGTTATCGGCCGAGCGCATCACTATTGATGGCCTCACCACAGAGCATCCGTACGACGCGCTGGTCAGGTGCGCTCTTCACGAGGAACCACTGGAAGCATTCGTCTTGGGCTGCATGGCACTCAACTCATGGACAAATTTCTCGATGTTTCGTCAGGATGAGTGCCGCCAACATGCGGAGGAAATACGCTCCGAACTCCTTATTCGACTAAAGCATGCGGGGCACGTCAAAGGTTACCGACGCGCACGTTCGATATTGCAGGCTATCGATCCGGGGTGTACAAATCCTGCGGAAGCTGCGCTCCTGTGGATCGTTCGTTCCATCTGTCCTTTCAGGATCACGACACAGGTTCACATCGGCGTTCGCGGCAACCACTACTACGCTGACATCCTGATTGAGGAACTGCACATCATCATTGAGTTCGACGGGATCGCGAAACTTGGAGAGAGTCGTGGGGAATTCGAACGAGCAAAACGCGAGTGGGTGTTGCGCGACCAGAACCTTCGAGATGCCGGGTGGCAGGTCATCCGAGTGAGTTGGCCAGACTACAACGATTGGGAGGAACTCCGGATCAGACTCATTCGGGCCCTAGGGCCGGTGAAACCTACTCCTGAATTCCGGTCACTCTGGAAGCTGCCTTCACAGCGTTGTGACGGACCCCAGCGCCGTTTCTTCAGCCGCACTACGCGGATAGGTTACGAGCATGCGGATAGGTTATGACGATGCGGATAGCTTATTAACCTATCCATATGTGAATAACCTATCCGTATACGGACAACCTATCCGCATACGCGCAGCACAAGCACGATCGGCAGCCTATGAGCACACCGCACACCGTTTTCTGGCGCTGCAGGGACGCACACCCAGCGACGCGCACCCCACCACGCGACGCGCACCCCGCGGGCCACGCGTGCCTCGCGAAACCGCACCTGGCTCCCGCCGGCGACGCAAACACAACGCGTAAACAACGCGCATACAAAACGCGCCCGGACCAACCGGTCCGGGCGCGCAACGTATTCGGCTCAGGCGTTAGGACGCTTGCCGTGGTTCGCGCCGTGCTTACGACGATCGCGACGCTTACGACCCCTCTTCGACATTGTCGTCTCCTCTAAAAACTGAGATATCCAACCTGCACAGTTTTTCACACCCGAGGCTAATCTCCAAACAGAGCGCGCCCACAGAGTCGAAATTCACGATTCCTTGGAAGTCCATCTGACCTCGACGTAGGTCTGTGCAATGATGCGCTCGCGCAAGGATTGAGGGGCTTGGTCGCAATAGCAACGCGCAAGGAGAGAGCGGACGAAGCGCTCGGTGTACATCGAGTCCTGGCAGTGCTTGCAGCGAGAAATATGGTCAAGCAATTGCTCGCGAAACTCCGGGCTCTTCAAGCATTCAGCGGAAATATAGTCGCGACATTCCTCGCGGTCGAGGAAGTCAATCACTTCAAAAAGGTGCTCGTGTAACTCACGACACGCGCGCTTATCGTCAATCTGCATGATTCTCCCCGATTCCATATTCAGCCGCGAGTGCTGACAGGCCTTCGCGTAGATTCTTGCGTCCTCGATGAAGCCTGGACATGACAGTCCCGATCGGGATATCCAACATGTCTGCGATCTCTTTATACGCAAAACCCTCTACATCAGACAGAAGGACGACAACACGTTGGTCTTCCGACAGTGACTCCAATGCAGTTCGAAGTTCAGAGGAAGGAATGTTATCCAAGGCCTCTGCTTCCGCAGAAACAAGACCCTTCTCATCGTGAGAAGCAGCAGCGGCAAGCTGCCAGTCCTCAACCTCTTCACCGCCACTGCGTTTAGGGGAACGCTGCGCCTTGCGGTAGTGGGTGATGTAGGTGTTGGTCAAGATTCTGTAGAGCCAAGCTTTAATATTGGTTCCTTGCTGATATTGATGAAACTTCGTGTAGGCCTTCATAAAAGTTTCCTGCACAAGGTCTTCCGCATCAGCACGATTTCGCGTCATTCCTAAGGCTGCGCCAAAGAGTTGATCAATGAGGGGAATCGCCTGTTCGGCAAACAAACGGTCCCGGTCCTCCTGGCTCAACTCCTGCAGTGCAGGCTCACGAGTGTCATGTAATTCGCTCATTGATGTCAAGGCTAATCGCGAATGCCTCGGATGCGAAAGTGGACGCGCGAAAGCGGGGCGGCACCGCGTTTTCCCTCGTCTTGTCACTTCCTCATCAAGTTTCATACCCACTTCAACGCCGCAAGCTGATGATTATTCCCTCCGTTTCGATTCAGTACAGGTATTTACACGAATTTTCTGCCGAGCACAGGGTGCCACACGACTTTTTTTGACACAATGGAGTCATGTCTCTTCTGCGTGGTATTGCCCGTCCTCTCCTTGCCGCTCCCCTGGCCCTCGATGCGATCGATGCCCTGGTTCATCCCGATCGTCACGTCGCCAAGCTCGATGCACTCCGCCCCGTTTTTTCGCGCATCGAAGAGCGAAGCAACATTGAGAGCATTGATCCGTATCTTTCCCGCAGCGCACGAATCAGCGCCGGGGTTACTCTCCTCGCAGCGGGGGCTTTCGCATTGGGTAAAGCGCCTCGTACCTGCGCTGCGGTCTTAACAGCCATCGCGCTTCCCATGGCCGTCATCAATCATGAACAGCCTGCGTCGCTTCGTCTGAAGCTTGCCAATTGTGCAGGATTATTTTTCGCGAGCCTCGATCGCAACGGGCGGCCCAGCTATTCTTGGCGTCGCAATCAGCTCATCGAGGCTGCTTCGAGTCGTGGAGCGCATTCCTCAGGCGCCGCTCAGTGAGCTCGTGGCGCGCTCCTCGACTTCGCTCCCCTATCAGCGCGAAGGTGTCGATCCCCGGGTCCAAATCACAGACCGCACGTGCGCTCTACCTCGCTGCGATAGGAAAGCACCCGTGCGTAATTGAGGGTCTCCTTCGCTCTCGCGATACTGATCTCTTCGCCCAAGCACTGCGAACTCTTGGCGCGCAGATCGATATGCTGGGCGACTCCCGCGTACAGATCACCCCGATTTCCTCAGATTCCCCTTCCTCTGAGCGCGTCATCGACTGTGGTCTGGCTGGAACCGTCATGCGTTTCCTCCCGCCCCTTGCGGCGCTTTCTCCCACACCCACGCGCTTTGATGGAGACGAGCAGGCATATGCGCGCCCGCTTGCTCCTCTCTTAGATGTCCTCGAAAGCCTGGGAGCCACACTGAGTTACCACGGTGAAAAGGGACATCTTCCTTTCACAATTTCTGGTCCGCTCAAGCCCCCTTCTTCGCCGATCACCGTCGATGCTTCTGCTTCCTCGCAGTTTTTCTCCGCGATGCTTCTTGTTGCGCCTCTTATCGGTGGAGCGATTATTCAAAGCAATGCGCCACTCATTTCTCTGCCTCACATTGAAATGACCCTCAATATGATGCAAGAAGTCGGTCTTTCATGGACGCAATTGGGTGATCGTAAATGGCGGGTGGATGCGGGTGCGCCCACGGCCTCGGAAATCACAATCGAGCCGGATCTTTCGAATGCGGGTCCCTTCTTATGCGCGGGAATACTCAGCGCAGGAAGCGTCACAATCCCCAATTGGCCGCGTACATCAACCCAGCCCGGCGCACAGTGGCCGTCTCTTTTCGACGAGATCGGTATTGAAACTTCTCTGGAAACAAACGAAATGGGAAGCAGCGATCTGACTGTGCGTGGGGGCGGACCGGGGAGTTTCCCCGGAATTGAACGCGATATGTCGGCCATGGGTGAAATGGTTCCCACCCTTGCGGCTCTTCTTCTCTTTGCGTCAACTCCTTCGACACTGACCGGGATTGCCCATTTGCGTGGGCATGAGACCGACCGTTTGGATGCAATCGCTTCGTCAGTCAGTGCTCTGGGCGGTTCAATCGAAGAACTCCCGGATGGGCTTCGAATCACCCCCGCTTCCCTTCACGGCGCGCCTCTGCGTTCCTTTGCGGATCACAGAATGGCAACTTTTGCCGCGATTGTTGGCTTGGTTGTTGACGGGGTGAGCGTCGATGACATTTCTTGTACCTCCAAGACCCTCCCTGGGTTTGAATCGATGTGGGCGCGCATGTGTGAGGAGAGCAGCGACAATGTCTAGGCGCGATATCGGAACTGATGATCCCCGCGTAAAAGTTCGTCCCTCGAAGCGCTCACGACCGCGAACCAAGGTCCGACCCGATTGGGGAAGTAAACCAATCGGACAGGTGATCGGCATTGACCGCGGCCGTTACCTCGTTCGTTACGAGGACCTCGACCTTCGCGCTGTCTTGGCACGCGAGCTCAAGAAAGGAAGCGTCGTCGTAGGAGACAGGGTTCGCCTGACCGGGGATTTGAGCGGCCGCGTCGACACTCTCGCGCGGATTGTTGCCACGGATAATCGCAG